>Ga0105249_10002661_pt1 | contig 15448 bp, 10 predicted proteins | sample KBSS44metaG_FD_81522 | JGI IMG/M metagenome (GOLD analysis project Ga0105249, IMG submission 81522) | Switchgrass rhizosphere microbial communities from Kellogg Biological Station, Michigan, USA - KBS S4-4 metaG | ecosystem: Host-associated > Plants > Roots > Rhizosphere > Soil | place...
AGCCTGGAATTGGGGTCAGACTCGGCTTTTTCAAGAGGGTCAGAGCCCTTGATCCCAGCGAGGGATCTTCTCGACCGTCCTCGCAGCACGGGTGGCTACGATGGACCGGACAGAAGATCCCTCGCTGACGCTCGGGATGACGGGACCGTGCTCACCGAATGCGCAATTGCCGCGGCTCCGTTGCGGCCTGGGATTCCCCCGCCCCGACCTGCCCTTCGAAGTTCCTGCCCCAGCACCAGCCACCACCGTTCGTATCGATCGCGCAGGCATGAAACGAACCACCTGAGATCGTAGCGAATCGGTGACGGTCTTCAGCCGGAATCGGCGTCGGAGACGAGCTCGTTCCGCTGTTGCTCAGAAGCGCGCCGATACCGACACAGAACGATCCGGACGCCGTCACTCCGCACGTGAAGCCTCCTCCGGCCGCGATGTTCTCGTAGCGAAGCGCGCCGGGAACGGCCACCGGAGTGTCGCCCGTACCTTGGGGAACGGAGTTGCCTAACGGCCGCCCATCCAGTCGCCCCCAGCAGTAGCCAAGCCCGTCGGCGATTGCGACACCGCACACGTGATAGCTGCCGGCGCTGATCTGCGAGAATGGCACATCCCCCTTGGTGGCAGTCGGCGTCGACCCCGCCCAGCCAGCGACCGAGCCCCAGCAGTAGGCCCGACCCGCGCTGGTACGTCCGCACACGAATCCACCTCCGCCGGCAGTGACCTCCGCGAACTTGATACCGCCAGGCACGAGCGTCGGCGGCCGCGCCGTCGCGCTTCCGATCCGTCCCCAACAATACGCGGCGCCGTCATCCGTCAGCCCACAGGTCAACCAGCCGCCTAACGCCAGCGACCGAAACGGGACCGTGGTGGCGACGCGGACCGGTGTGATCCGGTCCACCGTCGTACCGTCACCAAGCTGACCGCTGTCATTCTTCCCCCAACAGTAGGTCTCGCCCGATACTGTCACCGCGCACGACGAGTTGTCTCCCACCGCGATGGAGGCGAATACGTGTCCGCCACTCACCGGGAACGGCTCTCTGGCGAAGCCTGTCTGGCCGATGCCCAGCTGGCCTACCGTACCGTCTCCCCAGCAGAACGCGGTTCCGTCTGGAACGCCGCCGCCGCCGACGATGGCACAGGTATGCTGAAACCCGGTCGCGATCTGGCGGAATCGCCTTGTGGGCGCGTCGCGCGTGAGCGGAATGCGCGCGACGGCGGTCAGCTGCTCGGCCACCGCGGTCACGGTCGCGATTCCATCGTTCACGGCGATGAACATTCCCGCCGACGACACCGTGCCGAGGGCTGCGTCGTCGGTCTGCCACGAGACCGACCGCGGCGTGATGACGTTGCCGTCGGTATCGCGTGCGACGAGTTTCAGCTGCGCCGTCTGCCCGACGAGCAGCGAGGCCGGGGCCTCGATGGTAATGGTCGCCAGGGTCGTCGAGACGACCGTCACCGCCGCGCTGTCGGACTTACCGCCGGACATGGCGCGAATGAACGCCTTCCCGGCACTGACACCCGTCACGAGTCCTGCACTGGACACCGTGGCCACGGATGTATTCGTGCTCACCAGATTCATGGGTGGAGCGCAGAACATGAGCTGACCCCGTGCATCCAGCGGCATCGCCTCGATCATGAGCGTGGATCCAATGCGCAGGTTCGTCTCCGCCGGCTGGACGCGAATGGTCGCGACTTCCGCCGGACCAGATGGGCACCAGTCTATGTCGGGGATCACCATCTCCGCGGGTTGGCAGGCGACTGCTGCGAAGACAATTGCCGCGAGGGCACAGACAGAGCGTGCGTGTGGGTGGAGCATGTCGAGTCGCATCGGATCGCTTGGTGGTGAGCCCTCGTGGGACTGCTGAGATGGGAGGCGCGGTGCGCCATTCCGAGGGACCAAGGTGCGTCTGCGCGAGCGCGCCACCCATACGTCGCGTGACGTAGCGCCGGCCCCTTTCCACGGCGAAGTGCGCTGGCGCAGACGCCAGCGGCCAGCGCTCATCGCCCGTCAAGCTTCCGGCGCGGCCAGGCAACGGCCATCATCGGACAGATGAACGCCGTGGCGACGCCGCCCCCTGCCTCGCTCAGCCAACCCCCGCGACATCCGCCGCGCCGACGGCGCCTGCGGATCGCCCTCGTGGCGCTGGGCGCGCTCGTGGGGCTCGCGCTCATGGCGGCGGTCGTGTTATGGCTCCTGGCACGCGACGCCATGGGCGGACGTCCGGGGCGCGAGCGCGTCGCGCTCTACGAGCGCTCCCCACAGTGGCGGGACGGCGTCTTTCGCAACCGCCGGCCGCGTGTCGACGGCCCGTTCCTCGAGGCCCTGACGGAGTTCGCGTTCGGCGGCTCCGACTATCGCATGCCGTCCTCACCCATCCCCGTGGTGCGGCGCTCGGCGGCGGACTACCGGCTCCCGCCCGCTTCGGGACTTCGGGTGACATGGCTCGGCCACTCGACGACGCTGCTCGAGATCGACGGCCGACGCCTGCTCATCGACCCCACGTGGGGTGAGCGCGCCTCGCCGTTCACGTTCGCCGGCCCGACACGGTTCTATCCACCACCGCTGTCGCTCGCCGATCTGCCGACGCCGGACGCCGTGCTGATCTCGCACGACCATTACGACCACCTCGACATGCCGACGATCCGGGCGCTCGCCGCGCGAGGCGCCCGGTTCATCGTCCCGTTAGGCATCGGCGCGCACCTGCAGGCGTGGGGTGTCCCGGCGACCACGGTCACCGAGATGGACTGGTGGGACTCCGTGACTTTCGGGGAGCACACGGTGACGGCGACCCCCTCCCGCCACTTCTCCGGTCGCGGCATCACGGGACAGGACCGAACGCTGTGGGCCGGCTGGGCCATCCAGGGCCCGCGGCATCGCGTCTACTACAGCGGCGACACGGCGCTCGACGACACCATGATCGAGATCGGCACGCGACTCGGTCCCTTCGACCTGACGATGATCGAGGTGGGCGAATACGACGCGTTATGGGCCGACGTCCACCTCGGCCCGGAACAGGCTGTTCGGGCGCATCAACTCGTTCGCGGCAACGTCATGCTGCCCGTGCACTGGGCCGGGTTCGATCTCGCACTCCATGGCTGGACGGAACCGATCGAGCGCGTGCTGGTCGCCGCAGAGACAGCCGGCGTCAGAGTCGCGACGCCGCAGCCCGGGGAGTTGGTCGAGCCGGATGTGACGGTCCCTCAGCACCGATGGTGGCCTGCGGTGCCGTGGCGGACAGTGCGAGAAGCCCCGGCGTTTTCAACGGGCACCTCGCACCTCATGCTGCAACGCTAATGCTTCGTCATCCCCCTAATCGGCCTGCTGCAGCAGACGCACAAAGTCCTGGAGCTCCGCCAGGTTCAGGTCGGAGGCCACCCAATACATGTATTCGGGCGTGGTCCAGTGCCGAAGGTGATAGCCCTGGCGGTCCCGGGCGTTCGGCGCATCGCTCTGCCCCTGGGTCGTCGGCCACAGGAACACGTTGATGAGGTGCTGCCGCCGGCCGTATGTGAGCACCGCGACCGGTCGCCCATTCACGTAGTCGAGTCGGCCTCCGAGCAACGGATAGCCCTTCGCGGCCAGATCGTGCACGGGAGGTGAGTAGTCGAGTTTGCCGTTGAACCATGGCTTCACGGTGTGCTGGTCCGAAGACGGCACATCCGTAAGGTGGCCGGGCATGAGGGAACGAACGTGACTCGCGAGCACTTCACCTGCGAGCCGGTCGTGGTTTGCCTGACGCAGCGCGAGGTTCCAGCTGCCCACCGCGACGATCACGAGCGAGGCTGCGAGCGCCATCGGTCGCCAGAGGGCACCTAACGAGACGCGGTTGGGCCGTGGCCGGGCTCGCGCCTCGGCACCCGCCCTCTCGGTCCTCGCCGTCTCGGCACTCGCCGTCTCGGCACTCGCCGCCGCCAACGTGGCTCGCACCCGATCACGCAGGGTATCGGGCGCCTGGAACGTCGGAACGCCTGCGGTGATCGCGGCCCGCAGCGCGAGCCGTTCGTCACGGAGGCGCGTGCACTCCGCGCATCCGGTGATGTGCGCCTCGAGCTCGCGCGCGTCGGCCGGGGTCAGCTCGCCGTCGAGGAGCAAGTCCACCTGTGACTCGTAGCCGGGATGCGTCACATCAAACCCCTCCTTCGTCGCGCAGCACTTCCTGAAGGCGCGCACGGGCGCGGGATAGCCGAGACATCACCGTACCGACCGGAACGCCCGTGACCTCGCTGATCTCCTTGTACGACAATCCCTGGAGCTCGCGCAGAACGATCACCTCGCGGAATTCCGTGGCGAGCCGATCGAGGGCGCGACCGAGTGTTTCCTTCGCGTCACGTTGCTGTTGCGGGCCATCGGGTCGGTCATCGACCGCGGCGAGGCTGTGCTCGGTGTCGTCGTACTCAGTGGTTAGCGCGTCCGCGCGGCCACGCTTGCGAGCGGTATAGGCGGTGTTCCGCACGATCGTGAGCAGCCAGGCCCGCGCGCTCGCCTCGCTCTCCCCACGATACCCATCGAAGTACCTGAGCGCTCTCAGGTAAGCGTCCTGCACGATGTCCTCCGCGTCTTGCTCGTTCCGTGTCCAGTAGCGCGCCAGGGTATACGCGGCGTCCATGTGCGGCAGCATCAGGGCCTCGAATCGCGCCCGATCGCTCGACTCCACTGCCGCTCGCAACGTCATGGAGCCTTCAGCAGAGGACTCCGGTGGCGACGGGTTTATTCCCGCCGGAATAACCCTGCGGAGCGCGGAGTCTCCGTCACTGAAACACCACCGTTGGACTTTCTTTGGAGGAACATCGCGTATGAATCCCATGCACGCCATACCGCTGCAGGCCGCCGCCGGGCTCATGTTCGCCGGTCTGACACTCGCCGCGGTGCCCGCACTCCGCACACGCGACGACCCGGCGTCCGTGATCGTCAAGCTGTCCGAGTGGAAGGTCGGCCTGTCGCAATCCACCGTCACAGCGGGCACTGTGACATTCACCGTCGCGAACACAGGCACCGTCCCGCACGCCTTCGAGGTCGAGGGACAGGGCATCGAGCAGGAGACCAAAGTCATCCAGCCGGGATCGAGCGCAACGCTGACGCTCACGCTCAAGCCCGGGAACTACGACGTGTACTGCCCGGTGGGAGGTGACTCGCACAAGCACCTGGGGATGGAGACCCACCTGAGAGTTGTCAGCGCCAAGGGCGGTAGCGCGTCGGGCCAGGGCGCTCAGGCGCTGAGCGAGCCCGCTTCCAAAGCGCAATCGATCCGGGTCACTGGCGCGGGCCCCGTGATCCAGATCCTCCCCGGGCCGTTCCCGTTTCCCGACAGCGCCGCGCCGATTCTCAAGCAATTCGGCGACGAGCGAGAAGGACTCGAGTCTCAGGTGAAGGACGGTCCCTACTCGAACAACGTGTCCCCGATCTCCGGTACGTTCAGCTTCACCGCGTGGGACAAGGGCGCGGTTCGCGACTCGGTGGACGGCATCGCCGAATTCACGACGGAGGACGGAGCGCGGTGGAAGCTCGCGCTCGACCGCGTGCAGACAAAGGACGTGCCGCATCATCCGCGCTTCGGCGGGGTGATCATGGGTCTGTATTACCACGGCAACACCACCGTCCACACACCCCTCGTGCCGACGATCAACAGCGCCGTCGCACTGTGGGCCGTCGGACATCTCTACAAGAACGACGCAATCGTCACCGACAACGCGATGGTGCACGTGATGCTGCTCTCGCGCACCCGACGCGCGAACGACTTCGCACTCGAGTGCTGGGACTGTTCCAAGAACAAGATCGAAGAGCTTCAGCTCCAGATTCTCCCCGGACCAGGCGAGCCGAAACTCGACGCGCCAGGTGGGTTCCTGTTCGTCAACTGGGAAACATCCGGCTCCGCCAAGCCGGTGAGCCGAGGAGGGTGACGCCATGAATCTCCGCACAGCAATCATCGGCGGTCTCGTGCTCGCGTCACTTGCGGGCTGCGGTGGCTACTCGTCGACGGCCCCTTACGGCAATGGTGGCCAAACAGGGGGCGACGTCGGCGGGGGAGGCGGCCCGATTGGAGCGGTCACTGTCGGCTCGGGCATTCAGTTCGTGAGTCGCCACAACGGGACTCAGAACCCGGCCGTGGACACCATTCCAGTGGGCAGCGCCGTCACCTGGACCTGGACCGGTTCGCTGCCGCACAGCGTCCATTCGTTAGGCGCGACGAGCTTCACGAGCAGCGCCATCAACACCAACGGCGCGACCCACGCGGTCACGTTCACCGCGCCGGGAACATACCAGTACGACTGCGCCGTGCATGGCTCGGCCATGAGGGGCACCATCGTCGTCCAGTAGCGCACGCTGAAACGCTGTCGTGGCACGCATCGGGGCCGCGACAGCGTTCGCTCGATCTCCCTCCGACCTCCGCTGCGACTACTACGGCGCCTCACTCCACACATGGGTGGGGACGCCGTTAGGCGCCGGGATCCGGTGCGTCAGGCAGGACACCGTACAATCCGGCCATTCCGCCCGTCGCCGAACTACCGAGTGGGCTTGAGATGCACCTTGAGGAACCGCCCCGTGTGCGACGCCTTGCACGCCGCGACTTCTTCCGGCGTCCCCGTCACCACGACCTCGCCGCCCGCATGCCCGCCCTCCGGCCCGAGATCGATCACATGATCCGCCGTCTTGACCACATCGATATGGTGCTCGATCAGGATCACCGTGTGGCCCGCATCCACGAGCCGGTTGAGCGACATGAGCAGCCGCTCGATGTCCGCGAGGTGGAGGCCGGTCGTTGGCTCGTCCAGGATGTACACCGTGTGCTTCGCGCGCTGCAGCTTGCTCATCTCGGCCGCGATCTTGATGCGCTGCGCCTCGCCGCCCGAGAGGGTCGTCGCGCTCTGGCCTAACGTGAGGTAGCCGAGCCCGAGGTCGTTCAGCACCTCGATGCGCTTGGCGATGACGGGCTCGCTGGCGAAGAACCCGACGCCCTCCTCGACCGACATGGTGAGGATGTCGTCGATCGTCTTGCCACGCACCGTCACCTCGAGCGTCTCGGGGTTGAAGCGGGCGCCCTTGCACGCGCCGCATGTGACCTCGACGTCGGGCATGAAGTAGAGCTGCGTTTTGATCACGCCTTCGCCCTGGCAGTCCTCGCAGCGGCCGCCCTTCACGTTGAAGCTGAAGCGGCCCGCCTTGTACCCGCGCTCCACCGACAGGGGCGCCGCCGTGAACAGGTCGCGGATGTTGTCGTAGAAGCCGATGTACGTCGCCGGGTTGGAACGGCTGTTCCGGCCGATTGGCTGCTGGTCGATGTTCACGACCTTGTGCACGTGCTCCATGCCGTCCACGCCATCGTGCTCGCCGGGCAGCGTTCGCGTGTCGACGAGCCGCTTCCACAGCGCCTTGTACAGGATCTCGTTGATCAGGGTGCTCTTCCCCGATCCGGACGCCCCGGTGATGGCGACGAGCCTGCCTAACGGGATGGCGACGTCGACGGACTTGAGATTGTTCTCGCGTGCGCCTCGGATGGTGAGCGCAGGGCCGGTCCCGTTGCGCCGCGCCGATGGCGTGGTGATCGACCGCTTGCCCGACAGGAACTGGCCGGTGGGCGACGCCTTGCACTGGAGCACATCGTCGAGCGTGCCCTGCGCGACGACGGTGCCGCCATGCACGCCGGGCCCCGGTCCCATCTCCACGACGTAGTCCGCCGCCCGGATGGTGTCCTCGTCGTGCTCGACGACGATGACCGTGTTGCCGATGTCGCGAAGGCTCTCGAGCGTCGCGATCATCTTCACGTTGTCCTTGGGATGCAGCCCGATGCTCGGCTCATCCAGCACGTAGAGCATGCCCATGAGCCCCGACCCGATCTGCGTGGAGAGCCGGATGCGCTGCGACTCGCCGCCGGACAGGGTCCCGGATCGACGGTTCAGGTTGAGGTAGTCGAGCCCGATGCCTAACAGCAGTTGCAGGCGGCCCCGGATCTCCTTGATCACCTGCTGGCCCGCCGCCGCGCCGCGACCGGCCGGTTTGATGGTGCCGAGATACGCGTGGAGCTCGTCGAAGTGCAGTTGGCCGACGTCGTAGATCGTCTTGCCGCCGACCGTGAACGTGAGCCGCGTCGCGCGCAGGCGGGCCCCTTTGCAATCGGGACACGTGTGCTCGACCATGACCTTGTCGAGCCACTCCTCCATGTTGGAGTTCGCCTCGCCGCGCTGCCGGTAGCGACGGTAGTGGCGCTCGATCCGGCGGGCGATGCCGCCGAACCCGATGGTCTGCCCCTCCTGCTTGTCGCGCCGGACCTTTGCATCCGGCGCCACGACCATCACGATCTTGTCCTCGATCCCGTTCAGGATCTGATCGCGCACCTTTGGCGGGATCTGCTCCCACGGTGTGTCGAGCGAGAAGCCTAACGCCTGGCTCAGGCTGTACATGAGCATGCCGTCCCACGTGTCCGCATTGTAGCGCAGCGCCTCGCGGACGAAGCACCCGCCGCGAATGCTGCGACTCGGATCAGGCACCAGCAGCTCGGGATGCGTGAGCTTGTGGACCCCCAGACCGCCGCACGTCCGACAGGCGCTCTCCGGGTTGTTGAACATGAACCACGCGGGCTGGATGTCGCCGTAGACGAAGTGGTGCGTCGCGCTGCACAGCCCCTTGTAGAACCGGTCGGCCTCGGTCTTCGAAACCCCTTTGCCGAGCTGAATCTGGATGAGCCCATCGCCGACGAGCAGCGTCGCGGCGATGCCTGCCTTGATCGCCTTCTCGTGACCGCGCCCGGCGATCAGCCGATCGACGATGGCGTCCATGTGCCTGACGCGCGACTCGTCCAGATCCACCTTCGCCGAGATGTCGACGGGCTTGCCGTCGACGATGAGCCGGCGAACACCCTTCTTCCGGAGCTCGGTGAAGACGAAATCCAGGTCCTCGCCATACACCTTGAACACCGGCGCGCGGAGCTCGACCTCGGTGCCGTTAGGCAGCGCCAGGATGGCTTCCAGGATCTGGCTGGCCGAGCGACTCGGGCAGTGCTCGCCGGTGCGTGGGCAGTGCGGGTCGCCGACGGTGGCGAACAGCAGGTTCAGATAGCTCGCCATGTCGGTCATCGTCCCGACCGTCGAGCGCGGGTTGGTGCCGATGGTCTTCTGCTCGATCGAGATCACGGGCGAGAGCCCGAACACGAAATCGACATCGGGCTTCGCGACCTGCGAGACGAACCGCTTCGCGAAGCTCGACAGCGACTCCATGTACCGCCGCTGCCCTTCGGCGTAGATGGTGTCGAACGCGAGGCTCGACTTCCCGGAGCCGGAGAGCCCGGTGACGACGATCAGCTTGTCGCGCGGAATCTCGACCGAGACGTTCCTGAGGTTGTGCACGCGAGCGCCCTGCACGGCGATGGTCGTGCGAGGGGCGGCATCTCGGCGTTTGGGTCGGGACGCGGAGCTCTTCCGCGCTGGGTTGGGGCTCACGAACTCATCACTATAGCGCGGTGTATGGGTTGTCCAGCGCGTGAGCTTCCTGGTGCAGTGAACGGCGCCGAAAGTGCCGCCAGCGGCGAACTCGTCATCGAGGCGTGTTTGTGATGCTCACCTCGTCTTCCACCTGCAGCGTGAGGAGCATGATCAAGGAAGGGCTCCTGGCGATTAGGCGCGCTCGTTCCACCGGCCTGGGCACGCGTTCACCGGTGAGAAGCGGACTGACGCTCATGCTGCTTGTCGCCACCGCCAGATGCGACGGTTGCAAAGAGGTCGCTGCGCCAGCTACTCAGCTCGACTTTGAACCGGCGGATGCACGGCTGCTCTCGATCGGCAGCCCTACCAAGGACGAGGACCCGAGCGTCCTTCGTGCGCGCGATGGCAGTCTGTTCGTGGCGTGGTTCTCGGACCGCGGAGGAAACTCCGACATTTACATCACTCGCACCCGCGATGGACGGGAGTGGAGTGCGCCGGCACGGGTCACCAACAATGCCGGCGGCGACTTCTATCCGAGCCTACTCCAGGACGATCAGGGCACGTTCCATCTGGTCTGGTTTCGCTGGACTGCGCCCTTCCAGGGCAACATCTGGTACAACAGCTCGCCCGATGGGCTGACCTGGGACTCCGCCCGTGAGGTCCAGGTGACCCGGGCCTCTGATGTCGATGACTGGGTGCCATCACTCGCTCGGGCGGCTAACGGAACTCTGCTTGTCTACTTCGTTAGCCAGCGGCGCTTCGCATCGACGACGCCCACCAGCGACCTGTATGTCTCGGTCAAGCGGCCAGAGAGCGCTACGTGGGATCCCGTCGTCGGGGTGTCGGGCGTCAACAGCCCGACCGAAGGCGACCATCTCCCATTCGCCACGCGCACGGGTAACCAGATCACTCTGATCTGGGTGCGTCACGATAGGAGCCAGCCCATCCCGTGGGCGGACCCACCGCCGAAGTCGGACCTGGTCTACGCGACCTCACCCGACGGGCTGACCTGGACGACACCACGCAGGATTACCAACGAGGCCGGTGACGTCGTCAATCTCTTTCCGGCCCTCTATCAGGATATGCAGGGGGAGTGGTCGATCCTCTGGCTGTCGACGAGACAAGGCTCGCCGAAGGTCTTCGAGCTTCCACTTGCCAATTCGGATCGTTACCCGCAGGGCATTGTGGAGGATACCGTGTTGCCGCCGGGCTACTCGCATCGGATCGTGGCCACATCGAGGCCGGGAGTCTACCTCGGTGTCTGGGTGCAGGGACCCGAGGGCGCCCAGGATATTTACTATCGCTTCTTCCGGAAGTAGCGCGACGCGATAGGGATCCCGACAATGGGTGGTGCGCTCTCGTCATGATGGCGACAGCTTCGCTGGCTAGCTTCGTTTCACAGGCAGGTTAGCTCAGGTACGCTAGGCGAGGGCGGGGCGGTGGGACACACGGTTCGGCGCACATTGGGGCTCGTGGGAGTTTTCGCGCTCTCCGCGTGCGCGCAGGATGAGAGGCCAACACGCGTGGCCCGGGATCCGGCGCTCCGCGAGCAACCGCTCTTCCTTTATGGCGCCATGGACTCGACCCGCCCACCGCGCGCCGTGGTTTTCTTCTTCGGCAATGACATCGGGTTCTGGCGACCGCACCGTCAGCTCGCGTCGTGGCTCGCGGAGTCGCAGTACGCGGTGGCGGGGTTCGACATGCGAAGGTTGCTCCAGTCGCTGCCGGAGCGCGGCCCGGCACGCGACAGCGCGTTCACGGCGGCGATCGATCCCTTGATCGCGAGCGCGCGCCACGAGCTTGGCGGCGACTCAGTGCCTCTCATCATCGCCGGCCACTCACTCGGCGCCGAGGTTGCGATCTGGACCGCGGCACACGCGTGTCCGGTGGGGTCTGTCGCGGTACTGGCTCTGTCGCCGGGCTCGCGGAGCCACCTCCGGGTCTCGCTGAGCGACATGATGAACGGCCCGGAGCCGACAGGTCCCGAAAGCTTTTCGGTCGCTGATGCCATCGCGTCCGTACCGCCGGACGAGCGCATCGCGATCGTCCGCGGCACTCACGATGACTACGCTCGCGTCGATCCTACCCTGCTCGCGGCCGGCGGCGATCGGATCGAGCGTTTCTCCGTGCCGTTCGCCGGCCATTCGCTCAAGGGTCTTGTCTTGTCGAGCTTCGAGACACGGCGAGCACTCGAGTGGCTGCTGGGAAAGGACTCTGATCGACGTTAGGTTCTGTGCCGCGTCAGGTCACGGCCGAGCGTTGGCGAGGTCGGCCACCTGATGCCCGATTCTCGTCCCGGCCTTGGTGTCGAACCAGTAGTGCAGCCCTGCCCACTCACGTGACAGGTCCATCTCCGCACTCATCGCTTCCAGGCTTTCCGCGTCCCCGGGGAACTCGTGCTCCAACACGCCAACCGCCGCACCGCCCTGACAGGAATGGAGTGATGGGTACGCCGGATGCCCGGGTTGGCCGAGCGGAGTCGTGATGAGCGGGTCAGTCTGATACGGACGGACGAACCAGTACGTGTACTTCGCATCCATGCACGCGACCGACGCGTCCGACAACGCGAGGTTCAGGCTCTCGAGCACGTGCACAGCGCGCCGCTCGTTGAGGTGATGGCGCAGGATCAGGTCGACCGCGATGTGATTCCAGTGTCCGCCGTGCTGCCCGACCGGGCCCGGATCGTTCCAGAAGTTGAGAATCGCCAGCTGCTCCGGCGTGCGCGTATCGGAGAAGGTCCGCACCCGTTGGAGCGCGGCCAGATATTCCGGCGACCCGAAGGCCGGCGGCGGTCCCGGGCGGAACTGACTCCCCGAGGTCATGAGCATCGGCCTGACGAACGGCCATTGCGGCGTGACTATGGTGCCGGCCGATTTCCAGTACTGCGCCCCCACTGGAATCACGGGGACAACAACGGCATCGGAACCGTCGGTCTTCGCGTCATCCACGACGCGCTGGCCCGCGGCTCGACCAACCTCCAGGGCGGCGTCGAAGTGCTCTGCGTTGGACGCGCCGGCGCGCAGGGTCGCGAGCATCGCCCCGACCTCAGTCTGGTTGCTGGGAAAGATGTACGCCAGGACAACGGCGGCCGCTCCACCTAGCGCTGCTTCTCTCGAGGCGACGCCCTGATCGACATCGACCGAGCCATCGGCGGCCGCGTCGAGCGCATCCAGTGCGCGCGACTCCGCCACGCTCAGGAGCATGTAGGCACGGTTCGCGATCGGTGCCCGCAGCACGGCCTTGCCGGCCAGCACGATCGCTTCCTCGTTCCATTGAAGCGTCGACGGCGGTCCGCTCGCGCCGCGATCCGGGCTCGGGGCTCCCCCCGGTGTCGAAGGGCCAACCGCCGTTCGCGACGAATCAGCGCAGGCCGTCGCCAGAAAACCGATTACGATCGCGGCGATCGTCGTCGTCGTTGGATGCATTCGGGCGTACATGGAATCGTTCCTCGTACCGTTAGGGTTCCGGCTGAGACGCGACCGGCGCCGGCAAGGGCGGTTTTGCGGGAGCATCGACCGCACTGCAACTCCTCCACAGGCTTGCCACCACGCTCGATGGTCCTAGAATGGAAGCCGAGGCTCATTCTTTCCTCAGCCCCGGCTCATCGGGCTCCATGTTTCGCCTCGCAACGCTCGGTGGGCTCTCGCTCGGCAATAGCGCCGCGGCGGACGTCGCGATTCCACGGCGCCGGCTTGCGTTGCTCGCGCTTCTCGCGGCTGCCGGCGACCGCGGTCTGAGTCGCGACAAGCTCGTCGCGTATTTCTGGCCCGACAGCGCAGCCGAGGACGCGCGGCACTCCCTCGAGCAGCTGCTGTACTCGTTGCGCCAACAAGTCCACGGCAGCGTGTTCAGGGGTTCGGACCCCCTGTGCCTGAACCCCGAGGTGATCACGAGCGACGTGGCGGTCTTCGAGGCCGCGTTGGCGCGAGGCGCCGACGACGAGGCGGTTTGCGCCTACACCGGAGACTTTCTCGACGGGTTCTATATCAACAGAGCCACCGAGTTCGAGCGATGGGCGGACGATCAACGCGCTCGGCTACGCATGGCGTATGGCGCAGCGCTCGAGCGCATTGCTGAGCGTGCGACGCAGCGAAACGACCGGACCGCGGCCGTCGCGGCTTGGCGCCGTCGCGTGGAGCTCGACCAACTGAATACTCACAGCGTGCTCGGACTCGTTCGGACCATGGCTGCGGCCGGCGATCATGCCGAGGCGCTACGGACCGGCACCGCGTTCGAGGCGCTCGTCAGGGAGGAATTGGGGGTTCCACTCGATCCTGCCCTCGCCGGCTTCCTGCAGAAGCTCCGAGGATCGCGCCCTGACGATTCCGCGACGTCGACAGCGAAGCCGCGCGAGCCAGAGGCAGGGCCGCACCAGGAGCCAGCCGACTCACCGACGACGACCGGTGTGGCCGAGCGCCGCGGTTCGGTGCCGACGACACCACGCCACCGACGAGCTCGCGCGGCTTATCCGCTGATTGCCCTTCCGATCATTGTCGGGGCGGTGTGGCTCGCCTTGCCTTCGCGCCCGACAAAGCCACGCGTGGCAGTAGAGGTCTTCGAGAACTGGACCGGCGATCCGGCACTCGACGTCGTGGGCACGATGACCGCGGAGTACACCAGGAACGCGCTGGCGCGAACAGCAATGCTGGATGTTGCGGACCCCGCCTTCGACATCTGGGACTCGCGGAACGCACGGCGAGGCAGACCGTCTGTTCTCACGGCCCTTGTTAGGCTGACCGAGCCGCAAATCGTCATATCCGGCGCATACTTCAAGAAGGGCGATTCGCTGTCGTTCACGGGCAAGGCAGTCGACACGAAGTCCGGAACCATTCTCTTCGCCTTCGACAGCGTCAGCGCGAAGGAGCTGGGCGACGTGATCGAGAAGGTCCGGCAGGACGTGATGAGCGGGATTGCGACCCACGTCGATCCCGCTTTGGAGGCGTGGGCCGGGAATGAGGGCAAGCCTCCAGTGAAATTCGCAGCGTACCAGGAGTTCGCGTACGGCATGACCGCGTTCGTGAACGGCATCGTGGAACAGAAGGAAAGCTCTCGCGGCGCCTTGGGGTTCGGCTCGGCGCGTGATCACCTCGAGCGCGCGTTTCGCCTGGACTCGACGTACTACATTGCGGCCCTGTGGTGGTTCTGGGCACGCCGCAATGGCGGCGATCGGCTCGGCGCGGATTCGGTGCTCGCGCTGGTCAGGCCACACGAGGCGGCCATGTCGCCGTACGAGCTCGCGCTGTACAGGTATAACGTCGCCATGCTGCACGGGACGCCGCAGCAGCGGTACGAACTGGACGAACAGCTCGTAGGCTTCGCGCCGGCCTCCGAGTATCGCATTTGCCTCGGGCGCGACGCTGTGCAAGCCGGTCACCCGCGTGAGGCACTGAGCGTGCTCGAGTCGCACGACTCCACGTATTCGTGGATGAGGCTCATACCGCCCGCGCCTGGCTTCCGCGTTCGTGCGCTCGTGCAGCTTGGCAAGTACGAACGCGCGATTGCCGCGGCGAGGCAGAATTCCGCGCGGGCACCCGACGACCTCACGTCCGCGTTCCCGGAAATCGACGCGCTGGTCGCGTTAGGCCGTCTCGACGAGGCCGAGGAAGTGGTCAAGCGCTCCGCCGATCGAGGCGGTTCGTTCGTATCGGGTCTGCCAAATCTCATGCTCTACGCCGGGCTGCGGCTTCAAGCCGCCAGTCGAGCCGAATCGGCGCATCGACTGTTTTCGCGCGCGCTCGCCTTTTACACTCGCGAACCGACGAACGCGGAGGCACGCGACCCGATGCTGTTCGGCAAGGGCCGGAGCCTCTACTACCTGGGGCAATGGGACGACGCGCGTGCAGCGTTCGTGCAGCTCACGAGCGCGCCGTTAGGCACCACGCCGTACGATTGGAGGGCACTGATCTTTCTTGGGTCTCTTGCTGCCCGCCGCAGCGACGAGGCTGAGGTGGAGCGGATCCGGGGCGTTCTCAACGGTCCGACCGTGAATCGCGCCGAGGCGCAGTACTTCGAGGCACGGGTCGCCGCGATCCGCGGGCAA
>Ga0105249_10002664_pt1 | contig 15436 bp, 13 predicted proteins | sample KBSS44metaG_FD_81522 | JGI IMG/M metagenome (GOLD analysis project Ga0105249, IMG submission 81522) | Switchgrass rhizosphere microbial communities from Kellogg Biological Station, Michigan, USA - KBS S4-4 metaG | ecosystem: Host-associated > Plants > Roots > Rhizosphere > Soil | place...
ACTGTCGTGCTCATGTTTTTCAAATACTGTATTGGCGGGCACTTCAAAAGATGTAAACTGTAAATTTTTACCTATAATAGACCAAAAGGATGATTTAGTTTCCGTATCTGTTTGGCTTACCTGCACGTCATTGTAAAAACTTAGGGCCCTGGCATCAAGATTAAAAAACATGTACACCGAAGAAGCTGGACATAGCGATGAGAACTCTGTTGTCATCTTTATCACTACAGGAGCATCGTCTCGTTTTGCAGTTGAAAATCCTTTTCGTGAAAAATATTCTTCAGCCGAAGTAGTGAGTAAATGCAATGTTTTAATACCTGCCAGGTGAGAAAAACCCAAAAGGCGGTTGTATAAAGCGCTGCCAATTTTTAAATCCCTGTATTCACTTTCAACGGCAAAAGAACGTAGCAACCCTTCATTGCCAAATTTTTCCACACCAATACATCCGATAATCTCATTTTCATGTGTAGCGATTATAAATTCCATTTTATGGGGATGAATATCACTGACAGGAAGTTTGACTCTTTCCAATAGAGGAATTATTTCAGAAAGATGACTTGCTCCGGCGGTTGTGTATTGAATTATACGATCCATAACCTAATAGATAATTAACAACAAGCCTTTTCATTTTGAACCTTCAGCTTATTAAATAAGAAGCTGAATTCGTTATTAAATTTTTCAAACGCTTTCCAGTTGATGCAATAACAACTGCGGGGACCGTCAATTGCTCCATCTATCAGTCCGGCATTTTTCAATTCTTTCAGATGCTGAGATACGGTGCTTTGAGCAAGCGGTAAAACATCCACCAGTTCACCACAAATACATTCGTTTCGTTTTGCCAGATGACTTAGAATTGCAATTCTCGCAGGATGACTTAATGCTTTTGCAAACGCCGCCAACTCCTGCTCTTTTACAGTAAACTCTTCTCTTTTATGTATTGCCATTTATTTAATCGTTTTTATACGATGAATTAACCTAAAGAAAAAGACGGTTGCTGTCCGTCTGTAATCCTATATCGCAAATATACGATTAATAAAATCGGGTTTCCAAATTTTTAATAAACTATTTTTTTCTAATCGTCGGGCAGCTGACTTCTTTTAAAAAGGGAAATGATAACCCCGCTGATAATTATGCAAATAATACCTGCCCAACTTACAATACCCGGAAAAGCATCACCGAAGATCATACCTATAAAAACAGAGTAGATAATATTGGCATATCCAAAAACAGAGACAATGCCGGCTTTATCCGATCCATAAGATTTTGTAACGAAGTATTGTCCGAACAATGCAGCCAGCCCCATTAATAAAACATAAAACCATTCTTGTCCATGCGGTGTTATCCAGTCAATTATAAAAAGTCCATCAGCAGGAAGACCTGAAGTATAATGAATGATAAGGGTAATTAAAGGCAATACAACGCCACCGATAAGAAATGATAAAACAATCACCCGTGCATCATAATAAGCCGCCAATCTCCCGAGCGTTATATATGCAATGGCAGAAATAATACCTGACATGAGCCCCGTGACATGATAGTACCAAGGAAAATGCATTACGGGTTTATAAATAAGTAACATTCCTGCAAAGCCTAATAAAACAGCGAGCAAAACTCGCTTACCGTGATATTCCCCCAAAAAAATAAAAGAGAAGATAGCAATAAACAAGGCTGATGTGAGGTTGTAGCTCATAGCGGTGCCCAACGGTAAATGCAGGATACAAAATAACAATGTGTACAAAGCAAGAGTCCCCATCAAACCACGAAATACCAGCCTGGGCAATTGCCCGCCTTTCTGCACCGGTGGTTTGATAAACAGCCCGGGAACCAAAACTAATAATCCAACAAGGTTCCGATAAAATACAAGCTGGCCTGCTGTAAAACTTTCTTTTAATGCTTTTGCCGAGCCGCCCATTACGGAAAAACCAAGTGCAGCCAATAGCATAAAGAAAATTCCCTTATATCGGATGTCATTCATCATGAGATTTTCATCAATCGTTCAACAGCCGTCTCCAATGTTTCTTTTTTCTTGGAAAAACAAAAGCGTATAACCTTATTATCCGTTCCTGCTTTATAGAATGATGAAACGGGAATGGTCGCTACACTATATTCTTTTGTGATCCGGATCGAGAAATCCTTATCCGCTTCATCACTGATACGATCATATTTTGCACAGATAAAATAACTTCCCTTACTATCCAGCATCGTGAACCTGGTATTGGCCATGAGTTTAATAAAATAATCCCGTTTCTCCTGCATAAACCCACTCAGCGACAAATAGGCTTCTTTGTTTTTCAAAAATTCCGCCAGTGCAACCTGTGATGGTGTATGGCAACAAAAGCAATTGAACTGGTGAACCTTTCTGAACTCTTTCATCAGTTCTGCTGGCGCAATACAATATCCTAATTTCCATCCCGTACAGTTATAGGTTTTACCAAAAGAAAAGCAAACAAAACTCCTTTCAAACAGATCCGGGTAGCGAAGAATGGATTGATGAGGAATATCATCAAAGATCAGGTGTTCATATACCTCGTCACTAACAATAAAAATATTTGTTCCTCTTACGATATTCCGCAATTCTTTTATATCATCTTCACCCAGCACAGCACCGGTAGGATTATGCGGGCTGTTAATTAGAATTGCTTTTGTTCTGGATGTTATACTTCTTTTTACCACATCCCAATCTATCCTGTAATCAGGAAATTTCAGATCAATTAATACCGGCCTGGCGCCATTAATTTCTATGTTGGGGATATAACTATCGTAAGCGGGTTCAAATACGATCACTTCATCACCTGGTTGTAAGATTGTGGTCAGCGCTGTGTAAATAGCATAAGTTCCTCCGGGTGTAATGGTAATCCCGCTATCCGGGTTGATCTTTGTTCCATATAAGTATTCAGCTTTTTCAGCAATTGATTCCCGCAACGGCATATAGCCCTGCATCGGCACATACTGGTTCCACCCTTTGTGCATTACTTCATTTACTTTATTCATCAGCTCTTCACTCATCTGGTAATCCGGAAATCCCTGACCGAGGTTGATCGCATTGTATTGGTTGGCCAGCCCGCTCATTACAGTAAAGATGGTGGTGCCTACGTCAGGAAGTTTTGATTGTATGATCACTTGAATTATTTAAAATAAAAAACGGCTTCTTAATTGAAGAAGCCGTGCTAAGTTCTGTATTTCTAAACAAATAATTTATTTCACTGCGATCTTTGCAAACTTTAATTCCGTTTTGGCCATGGCGTGCATACGCCAGGATGGAACGATGATCTCATTACCTACCACGTAACCATGCCTTGGCATCAGGATGGCATCTGTGTTGTTTTCGTGTATAAATTTCTTTGTCATTACTCCGGTTTCAAGGTCAACAGTAATGCCATACGCATTGCTTTTCTTTTTAAAGTTGTATGTGCGCTTTACTTTATCGCCATATTTTGGAATAACATTATTGCTGCTGTGGTCATTCAATATCAGGACAAGCTTGTTATTATTAAGAATGCTTGCAAACGAAGAATAATAAGGCATGCCGCCGCCGCGGGCAAAGAAACTTCCGTAATCATACCCATATGAAAAGCCATAACCATATCCTGAACTGCTTGTCCGAATTTGCTCCATCTGCGATTTTGGAATGGCATTCAACCATTTTATATTTCCATTCTTATCCGCATTGATCAATAAGATATCTTCATTCGTGAACGTGTGAACATGCTGTGTCGTAGTTTGGTAGGTTCTTGTAACGCTGTTGTAGGTAGATGTGGTATAAACAGAGTGCCTGTATTGAGATACTTCGCTGGTAATAATGATCGAATTATCGGCTGAGTTAATATCAACGGAGCGAATAACAAACTCATTTGGAAATTCATCTTCATCGTCATCGTCTTTTGCTTTTTTGGAGGTCTTTTTAGCTTCCTTTGTATCATCATCTTCATCATTGGCATCCTCTTCATAATTTTTGCCCAACATGCCTGAATTGATCTCTTTGAATGAACTTAAAGTAAGAGCTCCTCTCATAGGATCAATCTTATTAATAAAGAATCCATTCAAGTCGGATTTTTTAGAACTGTTACTGTAAAATCCTGCTAACATCAGGCTGCCATCGTTTTGTTCGATCATCCTGCCACTGATCACGAACCGGTCGCCGGAATTAATTTCGACATCATTTTCTTTCTGCCCTTTGTTGCTAAAGATCATCATAGCATATTGCTTGAAAACATAACGTTTTCTTTTTTTCTTTCCCACCTGCGTTGCTTCATATTCTTTGCCTAACAGAACGATCTTATTATCCGTAGTATATTCAACGTCCTGCAGGCTGAATTCTTCTGTGCTTTGTGTAAGATTGATCAGGGTAGTTTCTTTAGGCCGGAGTGTTTTGTCCAGCAAACTAATACCGAGGGATACTTTTTCTTTGCCCGAGACATTTGCAACCATTAAAAAATTCTTTCCATTGCGGATCGGTTTCATCTTCATTTCAAAATCATCCCGCTTACTTTCCAGCGGATAAGAACCTAGTTCTGAAAAGTCTCCCACCAGGTCACCTGAATTTTTATCGATCCTGGCACCGTAAACCTTGAACGTCTTCTCTTTTCTTTCATAGTCCGTCGCGAACATATAAATATCACCATCCATTGCCTGAAAACTGTGGAAGTCAAGTCCCTTCAATTCTTTTTTATATTCCTTTTCAAAAACTTCATTGTAGCCCTTGTCAAATTTTATAAGCTTCTGTGCTTCGCTGCCGCCGCCAATCGTAAACACGGATCTGACCAGCCGGCTTTCTGTAAAATACAAGCCGGTATTATCGGCAGAAATGATATCAAGATCCGTAGTTCCCTTCTTCAGTTTTATTTCATCACCCCAGGTGATGCGGTAGCTCTGTGCAACGGCGGCAATTACCAGGGCAATACAGGTAAGTACACTAAATAGTTTTTTCATGAATGATATTTATAGCAAAATAAATTAATACAAATGAGAACCCGGCTGAGCTTAAACAATATTAACAAGTATAAAATAAAACGTTCTCCTTTGGGGAGAACGTTACTAATCACTTATACTCTCGTTTATTTTCTTCTTGAAAAACTGCTTGATGCTATCGATGAACCTGAAATGAACACAGACAGCACAGATTTCAAGAGGCGGAAAATATTAAATGAGGGTTGGTAATAGTGCCGGTATATCCGGGCCTGTTCGTGCGAGTACGCAATCTTCCTGTTTTTCATACTGGATTATTTATGTGGGTTTAACGAATAAACTAACGCTAAAAGTATGCAGAAAATCGATAATTTCATAATATTGCGCTTGAAAATCAAGCCACCTAAATCCAAAACTCATGCAAAGAACCGTATTTGCCCTACTGCTTTTTGTTATTTGTTCGTGTATCACTCTTCCGCTGCTATCACAATCTCTCAAGCTTCCTTCCATAAGTCCATTGCCCGGCGATGTTAAAAAGCTTGTTGCTGATTATCCCAATCGGTTTGCCAATGTCAGGGGAGAGGAAATCGAAAAAAACCCGCAAACTACCGACTATACTTGTTCTATAAAGATCAGTGGCGCAGACAGGTCTGTAATTACGCTCTACTCATCTGCGTCCGGTGCCAGTTGTGGTTGGGAGGCAGAAATGCTTGTAACGGAAAATTTTGAAGAGGCAAAAAGGAAATACCAAAGCTTATATAACCAGTTAAACAATCTTTCAACTGACGAAGGTTTTCACCTTAAGGGGACATATGATGAGCCAATGGAAGAAAAAAAATTTGCCGGCTCCGTGTTATCGCCGGATAAAACCCTTAATGGCTATACTAAACTCCGCCTGGAGATCTCTCTTCAATATGAATTACTTGAATGGAAGGTGAAACTGCTGCTTTATGATCGTGAACGGGAGGATAATGAAAGAGGGAAGACAGTCGAATAGTTTAGAGTCGGCAGTTTGCAGTCGGGAGTCCACAAACTAAAATTTTTTGACTGCGAACTATTGACTACCGGCTGAAGACTGAAACATTAACCTTTATTAACCTTAATGCAAGTGTATTTAACTGGCTTTGAGTCAGGCACATGATATTTTAGCGGCCAGAAATCAATTGCCATGAAAAGAAGTTCACTGCTACTTATCGTTCTCAGCCTGTTTAACCTGTCTCTCTTCGCCCAAAAAAATGGTACTGTGAAAGGCGTGGCCTTTGATACGCTGGCCCAAAAAACTGTCGGCGCTGTTACGGTCACCGTTTTGGACAAAAAAGATTCTTCACTGGTATCATTTACTATGACCGACAATGCCGGAAATTTTGAATTGCGCGGTCTACCGAACGGCGAATACAGGGTGATGCTTTCCCATGTAAGCTACTATAACAGCAATAAATATTTTTCTATCAGCGACAGCAGCAAGCAGGCAAACCTTGGAAATATTGTGATGAATGATAAGTCAAAGATTCTGGAAGAAGTGGTGGTAGCAGCAGAGGCGCCACCCATTACAATGATTGACGATACGATCCAATATAATGCCAGCTCGTTTAAAACACAGCCGAATGCAAATGTTGAACAGCTTTTAAAAAAATTACCGGGTGTAAAAGTTGATAAAGATGGAACCGTCACAGCCCAGGGTGAAAAAGTAAATCGTGTACTGGTGGACGGTAAAGAATTCTTTGGCACTGACCCCAAGATCGCAACAAGAAATCTGCCGGCTGATGCCATTGATAAGGTACAGGTGTATGACAAGCAAAGCGACCAGGCGCAGCTCACCGGTTTTGAAGACGGGAACTACGAAAAAACAATTAACCTGAAATTAAAAAAAGAGAAAAAGAAAGGTGTGTTTGGAAAATTGGCAGCAGGTGCCGGTGATAAAGAACGCTACGAAGCAAAAGGAAATGTGAATTCATTTAAAGGTGCCAGACAAATGTCGGCAATTGGAATGGCTAATAATATGAATGCAGAAGGGTTTTCATTTATGGATATTTTGAATTTTACCGGTGAATTGAGCCGTATGCAACGCGGTGGCGGCGGCGGTAACATTAATATCAATCTTTCTGGTGACGATGCGTCTGCTATGGGAGTCGGTGGCAATCGCAATGGCGGCATCACAACTTCATCCGGCGGTGGTTTGAATTACAATAACATTATTGGCAGCAAAAACGATTTTCAAAGCAACTATTTCTACAATCGTTATAATCCAAAAATAGAAAGTCACATAAATCGTCAAAACTTTTTGCCTGGCGGTAATACGAACTATTTAAAAAATGAACTCAGCAATAATATCAACAGCAATCATCGCTTCAATCTGAATGATCTTTACCAAATCGATTCGTTGCATTCATTGCGTCTTATTCCTTCATTGAGTTTCCAGGAAACAAATAACAGATCATCTTCTGATTATAAAACATTATCGGAAACCGGCAACCTGATCAATGAAGGGAACAGCAAAAGCACTTCGAACAATAAAGGTTATAATTTCAGAAATGAAATTGCGTTCCGGAAAAAATTTGATCGGCGGGGCCGGACACTTTCACTGACACTGCAAACAAGCCTGAATGAAAGCGATGGGGACGGAAGTTTAAATTCGATAACAAGCTTTTACAACAGCTCCGGTGCGTTGATCCAAAAAGATACCCTGAACCAGCAATTCACAACATCGGCCAGTTTGAAAAGTTATAATGCCAGGTTGGTTTACACAGAGCCGCTATTTAAAAGATCGCTGATGGAGTTCAGTGCCAGCAAAAGCAATAGTAAAAATATTTCAGACAGGATCACTTATGACTATAACCAATCAAATGGAAAATACGATGTGCTGAACCATACGCAGACCAATAATTTTGAGAACGAGTATGGTTATACCAACGCCGGTTTTCGTTTGCGTACACAAAAGAAAAAATTCAATTACTCCGTGGGACTCAACTGGCAGCAGGCAGACCTGCAAGGAACGATCATAACCGACGCAAAAGATTCGGTCATTACCAAATCTTTTCATAACTGGTTGCCCAATGCACGGTTCCAGTATAATTTTTCACGTTTCAAAAACCTTTCTTTCAATTATAATGCTACAACACGGCAGCCCAATATTTCCCAATTACAGCCGGTGCCGGATAATAGCAATCGCCTTTATATCCGCGAGGGCAATCCTGATCTGAAACAGGAAGTAACACATACCGTACAGGGTAACTTATTCCTGATGAGTCCTTATAAGAATAAAAACTTTATGCTGTTCTTTAACTATATGCGTACGCAAAACCGCATCGTGAATTATGATATCGTGGATGCATTGGGCGTTCGTACCACCAAACCAATAAACATAAATGGGGTGTATGGAATGATGGGTGATATGAACTTCAGCATGCCGGTTCGTTTTTTGCGTGGTATGTTTGAAATCGGTAACCGTATCGCTTATAACCGCGATAAACAATTTATCAATACATTTGAAAATACGATCCGGTCACTTTCGGTGGGACCGGAAGTTTCTATTACTACCTGGTATAAAGAAAAGCTGAACCTTTCTTTAGAGGCTGCTTATACGATCAACAGTTCCAAATATTCATTGCAATCTGCTATGAATACGGATTACTTGCAGCAACGTTATGGTGCCGACCTGGACTGGCAACTGCCGAAACGGTTTTTCTTCAGTACCGACCTGAATTATACGATCAATAGCCGGCGTGCTGATGAATTCAATACAAAAGTTCCTATCTGGAACGCCAGCATCAGTAAACAATTCATGAAATATAGCCGTGGTGAGATCAAGTTCAGCGCTTTTGACCTGCTGGATAAAAACATCGGCATCAACCGCACGAGCAACCAGAATTATATTGAAGACTCAAGAGTGAACACGTTGCGCCGGTTCTTCATGCTAACATTCACTTATAGTTTAACGAAGAGTGGATTGGGGTCATCGGTTGGTGGTGGAGGTAATAGGGTGATGATGAGATAAGGTCCGGCATTAGCGAAGTTGGGATATTTGTAACTATGTCCTTCTTGGTTGCGCCATGCATTGTAAACTGAAGTTTTCATTGAACTATTATAATTTCATGACTTGTAACTTTATCAGAAAAGGTAGAAGAATTTTCTGTGATGTAGCTATTTTTTTTGATTTGTTTTATTCGAACCTTCATAACATATTTACTATCGTTCATAAGAGATGGATCTCCTTTAATTACTTGCTTGAGGCTTAATTCATAAGTACAATCACTAGTCCAGGTTATATCATAAGCTAATTTATACCCCAGATGGGCGTTCTCTTCAATCTGTAAGTTTTTTGTTCTCTTGATAATTGTAGGACCAAGATCTTTAGAGTTCGCCTTAAACGTTCCTATATGTAAGGACTGGCAGGTTTTCTTTTGCCCCCATGATGTCAGACTAAGGCCCATAACAAGAAAAACAAAAATTGATAATTTCATACATCCCCTATTTAAAACTTTCGCTGGAAATGGTTTATTTTATTTGGTTTTCAGTGCGTTCCTTCTCCATCCTCTCGAGTTCTTTCTATACTCTTCATCCTTTTTTGTTTCAATCAGCTTTAATGACGTTGTCCTTATCCTGTCATCCGGCGTTATATCCAAATTTAATCATTGTTCCTTTGGACTTCTATGCTTTTCTGCTAAATTTATCATTGCCATTAATTACCACATGAAAATTAAAACCACACTGCTGTTTTTCGTCCTGTTATTTTTTTGTTCTGTCTTTCAGGGGCAATCATTAAAGAATAAAGCAATTGTCCTTAAGCGAATGATCGAACTCAATCATTATTCCCCCCGGCCCGTAAATGATAGTTTTTCGGTCGATTTGTTTCGTTCTTTTCTTAGATCTGCGGACCCAAGAGCTATTTTATTTACGGCATCCGAATTTCAACAGCTATCTGCTTACCAATACAAACTGGATGATGAGTTAAATGGCGCTGAATGGAAATTCTTTGAGGCATTTGCTCCACTCTACAAAAAAGCATTGGCACGGGCTGATTCGTTTATCAATGCTGTTTCCCGTAAGCCGTTTGATTTTAATGCTAATGAAACTATTGTTTCATTTAAAGAACCCAATTTTATTTATGCCTCCGACCTGCTTTCAATTGCCGATCGATGGATGCGAAGCCTGAAGTATAAAACGCTTATGCAGCTCTATGATGAATCCGGCGAAGACACTACTGGTAAAACAACTATACGATCTCTTTTACCAAAACGTGAGGCCGCAGTTCGTGAATTCGTAAAAAGAAAAGAACAAAAATTATATTCCCGTTTTTTAAATCCGGGAGAAATGGAAAAAGATCTTGCAGATCTTTATCTCAATGCAATCGCAACCCGGTTTGACCCACATACAAATTATTTTTCAGCAAGAGAGAAGCAGGATTTTATAGAAGAGCTAAGTACACAGGAAGAATCCTTTGGACTAGAGTGGGATGAAGATGAAGATGGAAAAATAACCGCCAGTCATTTGACACCGGGCGGACCTGCATGGAAATCAGGCGAGCTAAACAACGGCGACGAGCTAATCAAAATTCAATGGGGAAAAGATCCTCCCGTCGACGTTACCGGGATGGCTATTGAAGAAGTTTATAAATTAATGGATCGAAATGTCAATGCTTCCCTGACGTTGACTTATAAAAAAGCAAACGGAACGATCAATACCGTTACGCTATTCAAAGAAAAGATAGATAATGAAGAAAATATTGTAAAGAGTTTTATTTTATCAGGACAAAAAAAAATCGGTTATATCATGCTGCCCGGTTTTTATACCGAGTGGGAAAATGAAACCAGCTCAAGTTGCGCAAATGATGTAGCAAAAGAAATAGTGAAATTAAAAAGAGAAAACATTGATGGACTTATTTTAGATCTGCGCTTTAACGGAGGTGGTTCCTTAGGCGAAGCAATGGACCTGATCGGAATATTTATTAATGAAGGCCCTCTTTCTGCCGTAAAGGAGAAAACGGGTAAGCTCCAGTATTTAAAAGACCCGAACCGCGGAACGATCTATGATGGACCCCTGACAGTAATGATAAACCCTGCCAGCGCATCTGCATCAGAGATGGTTTCAGCATCCCTGCAGGATTATAACCGTGCATTGATCGTCGGCGGTAAGTCGTATGGCAAGGCAACGATGCAACAAATGATGGGAATGGACACTTTGAGAACAAGCAATAAAACACAAATACCAAAAGGACAGGATGCCGTTAAAATAACAGTGGGAAAACTGTACCGGCTAAATGGAAATACTACACAGCGGCAAGGTGTGGTGCCTGATATAAAGCTGCCTGATATGATGGATGGAATGGAGATAAGTGAATCCCGCGAAAAAAATGCTTTGCAGGCTGATACGGCAACCAAAAACGCTTATTACAAACCGTTAAAGCCTTTGCCTGTTTCGCAGGTAAATGAATTAAGTAAAAAAAGGACCGCTGCAAGTAGCTATTATAAGCTTGTTCAATTGTTCATTGATTATGCGAAGAAGGAAACCAGAGCAGGCTCCGTAACAATACCACTCAAAGCGGAGGTATTTGAAGCCTGGATAAAACAAAGGGAGAAAGACCTTGATCTGGCTGGGTTGGATGAAACAGGCGATACGGTTGTTTTCAAGCCAGGTAATCATGCAATGGATGTCCGGTGGATAGAGAAAAGTGATTATTCAAAATCGATCAATAAAAACTGGTTGGAGAAACTGGAAGAAGATCTTGAATTATCTGAAACATATTTGATCATTTGCGATTTGATAAATTTATTAAAAACACCAAACTAATTTTTATGTTATTTAGAAAAATTGTTTTTCCTGTACTGCTATTTATGTCTTCTGCATCTCTTGTTGCACAGGATTTTTCTAACCCGGTGGAATACCTTGATTATATTGGTAAGAAGAATAAAGAACTTTCAACAAAGTATCTTTCTTATTTAAGTGCATCCTCTCATGGTAAGAGCGCCAGGAAGGTGGATAAACGACGAACAGAGGTTATCAATTCAATAACTGAAACAAGACAATATATCCAGATAATGCCGCCTTTCAAAGGAGATCGTTCCTTGCGGGATTCAACTGTTATTTATTTGAAGCTGCTTTATATTGTTTTCAATGAGGATTATGCCAAGATCGTGAACATGGAAGAGATCGCCGAGCAAAGCTACGATGCAATGGAGGCTTATATGCTGGCACAGGATAAAGCACAGGAAAAGTTATCGGCCGCGTCAGAGCGGCAGCATGAAGCACAAAAAAAATTTGCGGCTAATAATAAAATAAACCTGGTAGACGATGTATCGGAGCTGGAACAAAAAATGAAAACAGCGAATACGCTTATGAAGCATTATGATGAGGTCTATCTTGTTTTTTTTAAAGCGTATAAACAGGAAGATTATTTGATGCAGGCCGTGAATAAAAAAAATATCATTGCTGTTGAGCAAAACCTAAGCTCTCTGAAACAATTTGCAGAGGATGGTTTAGAAAAATTAAAAACCATTCAATCTCCCAATGGCGATGCAACCCTGATCGCCGCCTGTCGGAACCTATTGCTGTTTTACGCTTCAGAGTCTAAAGATGCTGCAGGCTACACCGATTTTTTTCTGAAAGAAGAAGAGTTTACAAAGATTAAAAAGGAATTTGATGGCAAGCCATCCTCTAAAAGAACGCAGCAGGATGTAGACAGATACAACAAAGGAGTAAATGATATTAATGCAGCCAGAAACAACTACAATAAGCTGAATGATCAGCTCAACAAGAGCCGCTCTGGTGCTTTAGATGACTGGAATAAAGCAGTGAAAAAGTTTTTGGATAACTATATGCCGACACAACGCTAAACTAAAAACCCGCCGGTCGTGGCGGGTTTTATTTATAATTCATTCCGTTAATTTATCCGTATCGTTCTTCCACCTCCCGGAGGATTATTCTTTTGCATCTCTTCAAACATTTTGTCTCTTTCTTTCTTAAACTCGTCCGGCGTTAATTTCTTTTTACCTGTCGGCTCTTTTATTATGGCCAAGTCTGCTTTTTCTGAAATGCTTGTTGCTTTAAAAACCTGCCTGCCATTACTAATATCCATTTCTAAAATTGCCCCGGGTAATTGTCCCTGGTACTCTGCAGGACCCGTGCTCACAGGAATATCGGATGCAAACCATGCAACGATCAATGAAGTGTCCTGTACTTCTTTTCTTTCCATCACCCCATTTTCCATACTCATTCGCATAGAGCTGCTGATCCTTGTCGCTGTTGCCTTCATACAATTATGATTGAGAATTGTCTTTGTTTCCCCGGTCATTTTCCATTTAAGTGGGCGGATACTATCGGCTACAATAAAATTTTTATCCATCAATTCTCTTTTTTCTATTCGTTGTGCCTGGTCAAAATTATGATATACCACATCGTTGGAGCCTGCAGCTATCATCCGTATTTGCATGCCGCCACCTTCGCTATTGAATGCCCCGCCATCATCATCATCTTTCGGTACAGCACGCCAGATAGATTGATTGTTGCCAAATACCAGTTCAAATTCATTCGTTCTTGATCGCGGGATCGATTGTTCTATCCCTTCCGGCATACCGGGTCCGCCACGAAACTGCACTTGCATTTGAACAGTCCGGCTATAGGTGATCGTTCCTTGTTTCGATTGAGAAAAAGACAGGGTCAAAGTCAATAAAAAACCTCCTGCCAGCAGTAATTTTTTCATAATCTTTTAATTTTTATCAAAACTATAGATACAGCCCGGTAAGATAAGTTAAGCGGCGTTTCATTTAGGTTAATAAAGGTTAATGAATGCCCGGAGCGCCACACATTAGTTCTATTTTTGCCTCTCTTATAATATGCGACTTCGTTTATTGCAAATATTGATGATCGTTACCATTGCCGGTATTGTAGCATTCCAGTTTTACTGGTTAAAGCAAAACTATGACCGGGAAGAAAAAACACTGGCATTAAAAACAGAAGTTGCGTTCAGGGAAACGATGCGTTCGCTCCAGGCGAAAAAACTCAAGCTTGGCGATGTTGACCGGGTTTTTAGAGAACGCGGCGTTGATCCTGGATTTCCCAATCGAATTATTGTTACTGATAATAGGAAAGATTCAATAAGAGTAAAATTTCCACGGGAAGACGGGATCATATCAATGGTCAATATTGTAAAAAACAATTTGAAAGATTCATTGAGGCAGCATCCGGATAAAGGTAGAGTGGTGATTTCAATTGATGAATCTTCATTCCCCCATCCGGACTCGATGAAGTTCACGCAAAGGGTTTTTCCAGGGGTTCCGGGTAAAAATGGCCGCGACGATTATTTTATGCGTTTTCTGTATGGCGTTGATTCGCTACAGGACTCCGTACGCATCAAAGAAATTGAAGTTGCTTATAAAAAAGTATTGGTCGATCAGAAGGTCTATGTGCCGTTTACTGTATTGCGACTGGATAGTCTTTCACCCGAGGCGGTTCCGGGACCAACCGATGTGTCGGTTGGTATCCTTCATCCGATCACCTATCGCTTACAATCAGGCAGTAATGTTTCTTATTTACTCAAGCGTATAACCTCGCCTATTCTATTTTCCCTGTTCCTTGTCGGGCTTACTATCTTATCTTTTGTGTTGTTGTACCGCAATATGAAAAAACAACAACGGCTGGCTGAATTGAAAAATGATTTTATCAGCAATATCACTCATGAATTAAAAACGCCGATCGCAACGGTAGGTGTCGCGATCGAAGCCTTGAAAAACTTTAATGCGATACAGGATCCGGCACGCACCAAAGAATACCTGGACATTTCTTCGAATGAGCTGCAACGGTTGAACTTATTGGTGGATAAAGTCCTCAAGCTTTCTATGTTCGAGAAAAAAGAGATCCAATTAAGCCTGGAGACATTGGATCTGAAAAGCCTGGTTGATGAAGTAATTGCATCAATGCGCTTACAACTGGAAAAGAAAAATGCGTCCGTTTCGCTCACTCATTCCGGAAACAGCTCATTGCGTAGTGACCGACTGCATTTGTTAAGTGTTGTCTTTAACCTGGTCGATAACGCTATTAAATACAGCAATGAAGATCTGGCAATAAAAATTGATGTGAGTGAAAAAGAAAATTCAGTTGTTCTTAAAATTGCAGACAATGGAATTGGTATCCCGGATGAGTACAAAACAAAGGTGTTTGAAAAATTTTTCCGCGTACCCGTTGGAAATATTCATAACGCAAAAGGATATGGATTAGGATTAAGTTATGTAGCAACCGTTGTTAAAAAACATAATGGCACGATCACAGTTGAAAACAATCCGGGCGGAGGAACAGGGTTTATTATCACACTGCCTAAAAATATTGTATGACAAAAGTCTTATACGCCGAAGATGAATTATTTCTTGGCAAGATCGTAAAAGAAAGCCTGGAAAGCCGGGGCTTTAGTGTAGTGATGGAAGCCGATGGGGGAAAAGTGTTTTCTGCATTCCAAAAAGAAAATCCTGACATCTGTATTCTCGATATCATGATGCCGAATAAGGATGGCTTTGAGGTCGCTGACGAAATAAGAAATGTAAAC
>Ga0105249_10002665_pt1 | contig 15436 bp, 9 predicted proteins | sample KBSS44metaG_FD_81522 | JGI IMG/M metagenome (GOLD analysis project Ga0105249, IMG submission 81522) | Switchgrass rhizosphere microbial communities from Kellogg Biological Station, Michigan, USA - KBS S4-4 metaG | ecosystem: Host-associated > Plants > Roots > Rhizosphere > Soil | place...
GCAGCCGCTCCTTGACAAATGGAGCGCCGACCCCGACTCGGTGCCGAAGGATTCTCTCAGCGCAGCTCTTTACCGGCTAATGAGGCCCACCGCTGCATATAGACCTGACCTCGCCGCCATTCGATCGTTCGCGGAGTTCATCCTCGAATACAAGCGGCAGAACAATACTCTTGTACCCACAGACTTTCTCTCCCTCGCGCAGCTGCGGCTGGACACGAGCGATCTTCCGGGAGCGCTTGAGCTGCTTCGTGAACTCTCGTTGCAGCCGCCCTCCAACTATGAGAATGACGCTATCACCTTTCCGTCTCCGGAGCAGCCGGAGTTCCAGCCTGATCAGCCGGCCAGAATCGACTTCAGCCCCAACGGCGATCCGGCTAATCTCTACATCAACACAGATTACGCAGCCGCGCTGCTGGAGAAGGACCATCACCCGGCCGAGGCTATTGCCTTCCTGCAGGCGCTGGTCCGCTCGGTCCCGTGGAACACCTCGTATCGCCTGCGCCTTGCTCGCGCTCAGCTTGCTTCAAACGCAACAGACGCAGCGCGCCGCAACTTCATCGCCGTCGCTCGCGACGCCTCTGCGCCCTATGACCTGCGCGTGCAGGCCGCGCGCGCACTCGCGCCAATCAACATACAGACCCCATCGCAGGCCATAGACCTCGGCAGCCGTGAGCTGTCCTTCATCGCCCACCCTGCCGCATTCTCAGCGGCCCGCCAGCCATATTTCGCAGAAGCCCGCATTGCTGCGGCTGCCGTTCCAACGATCTCTGCTGCCGATCGTGAGCAGCTGCTGCGCGAAGCCATCGCCATCGCTCCAGTCGGCCCTGACGCGAACCGCACCTGCCTGGACCTCTTCCTGCTCCAGTCTGCCAACTCCGACCCACCCGGGCAGATCGCCATCCTGCGCATCGGCCAGAGCGTACCACCTGGCTACCCCGCGGCCTCCGCCGACTCCGACACGAACAATGCTGAGACCTCCGGCAGCTCAGACGCCGTCGACAATACTGGCGCCGAAGACCCCGAACGCTCCTCTCGCGGCGCAGCCATCAACTCTCCGGATAAGATCACCGTTCCTCCCGCTGCTCTGCCGGCCGGTTTTGACACTCTCAATCTCGGCACCCGGATTCGCCTGGTATCGCAACTTGCTTCCGCAAACGAACGCGACGGCGATCTGGAATTCGCCTACGCCTATGGCCTGCTTGCCATCACGCTGGCCAAGGATCCGCCGCCTGAGCTGACCCGCCGCCGCGACGATCTGAAGACTGCCGTCCTCATCGAACGCAGCAACGCCCTCAGACGGCCCAATCTCCACGCTGCTCTCGAACAGTCCGTGCAGGTCCGCCCATATCTCACCGCTACCAACGTCTACCAGGAGCCAAGCCAATGAAAGCCCGCCTCGCTCTCGCGCTCCTTGTGCTCGCCGCGTCTGCCGCCGTGGCATACCAGGTCCGAACCATGCGGCAAGCGGCGACCCCTTCATCGCTTACCGCCTACGTCCCGCAGGACGCGCTGCTCACCATTGAGTCGGCCGACTTCACAGCGCTGCTGCGCCAGTGGTCGAACTCATCCGAGAGCAAGTCCTGGCTCGCATCGGACAACTACTCCGTCTTCCGGAACTCCCGCCTCTTCGGACGCCTCAGCGATGCACGTGACAGCTTCGCCACGGCCGTCGGCATCCCTGCGGGTGTGGATCTTCTGCAGCAGATCGCCGGAAAGCAGTCCGTCTTCGCCTGGTATGACATCGGCAACCTCGAATTCCTCTACATCACCCGCATGCCCGCCGCGCAGGCCAGTAACCTCCAGCTCTTCCAGGCGCGCGGCAGCTTCCAGCGCCGCCACGCCGGCGACGCAGACTTCTACATCCGCACCTCGGGCAACAGCTACGGCACCGTGGCCTTCGCGCGCGTCCCGGGCGCATCGGGCGATCTCGTACTGCTCGCCACCCGCGAAGACCTCATCGCCAACGCCCTCAAACTCATCGCCGTTGCTTCGCCCGCAAACTCCATCCGCCAGGAGCCGTGGTTCCGCGACGCCAACGCCGCGCTCCCCGCTGAGAAGCCCGCGCCTGCACTGCGCATGGTGCTCAACCTCCATCGAATCGCGCCCGATCCGCACTTCCGCTCCTACTGGATCCAGCGCAACGTCACCTGGACACGCCAGTTCCGCGCCGCCGCCTCCGACCTGTACCTTGAATCCGGTCGCTTCCGCGAGGAGCGCGTCCTGCTGCCGAACTCTCCGCAGGCGCTCAGCGCCAACCTCAACCTCGCGCCGCTCGCAGCGCTCGTGCCACCCACTACCGGCGTCTACCGCGCCGTCGCTACCAAGGACCCTGCCGTTGCCGTCACCGCCATTCAGGAGAAGCTCCTCGGCAGATATACGCCACCGCCACCCAGCCCTGTAGACGCGCCTGATCCCGGTCTGGATGCTCCGCAGGCAGGCTCGTCCGGCGATCTCGAGGTCCGGATCGACACTCTCTCTCCCACCGCCGCCGCTCCCTCCACCGATGGCCTCACCCAGCTCTTCCAGTCCACCGGTGTTGATGCCATCCTAACCCTCTCCTCCGCCCAGACGCCGGACGAGCCCGGAGGCCTGTGGATCCCCATCCACTCCGCGGTCGTACTGCACACAACCCAACCTGCGGTGCCTCAGGCCCTCGCCTCTGCCCTGCAGCAGAACCTTCGCGGCTCCATGACCACCGCCGGCATCGGCGCCGCCTTTCAACCCGCCGAGATCTCCGGCACTACGGTCTATGCCCTCACCGGCTTGCGTCCGCTCTTCTTCGCCGTCTCCACAAATGCCGCGCAGGGAAACCTCATTCTGCTCGCCGACGACCGAGCCCTGCTTACGGAACTCCTGCGCAACCGCGCTAATTCTCCGGACGCGTCCGCAGTGCCCGCAACCCTCATCGCAACTTTCAATCATCCCACTCAGCGCGCGCCCTACCTCCGGCTTACATCGCTCATAGATGGCGTCAACAAGCAACATAGCGGCCCGGCTGCACCAAGCCCCGGGCAACCCGCCACTGCGACCTCCGCCCCAACCTTCTTCGCGCGCAACCTCGGATCGCTCTCAAACACGTTCCAAGACCTTCAGTCGGAGCGCGTCGTCGAACGGAACGTTGACACAAATCTCCGGCAAACGGTGATCTACAGTTGGAAGGCTCAGTGACATCTTCACCATAGCCATTTTTGGACAGATGAACGTTAGGCACGCCTGATTCGGACAGAGATCCAACCGCATGTCGGCAGCAACGCAGTCAATCTAGAGCTTATGGAAATTCAAAACTACGCTTCTGCGTTAAATAGACGAGACTATGCAGGGCAGCTCCGTGAAGGCAACTATGGGCGCCTGGATCGGATACATTGGGGCGGGCGCCTACCAACCCACTTCATCGTTTCTCCTGCAGAATCTACCAGGGGATTGACTCCGACCTCTCGCTCGATCGATTGAGACCAACTGAGGTGTCGAACTTTCGGCCGTTGCGCTTGTCCAGGGTGTGCAAAGGCCGCTGCAAAGCTATGGCTTTTGCTACGTTGTGCTAGCAGTCCGAAATTGCCGATCGAATGCTGGTAGTGGTCTGGGACATGCTCGGCCAATAGATCAATGAATTCGTTCAGACTATGCACGTCAACAACCTCTTGTTTTAGCTTGTGATCCAGTGTGCGGAAGGAAATCTCTTTGTCGGTGACGGCCAAAATACGATATTGCGCTAGCGGGGGCCGCCTAACGTATCTCCCAACGTGTTGGTGAGGCTCATTTTGGGGGCATCTCGCTTCCAAAGAACCCTAGATGCCCCCACATGCCCCAGATGTCAACGAACAGCCCTGATCTTCTTTGGACGCAAAATCGCCGAAACCCCAGTGTTTATGCGGGATTCCGGACTTTTCTGGACTTTGTTGGAAGTTGAAATGGTGGACCTGATCGGGATCGAACCGATGACCTCTTCAATGCCAGAGTCCCAACATTAGGTTTTTCAACAACTTACAAGACCCCGGTGGCGCCCTAAGTCCTTGTAAGCTGGCATCACGCTCAAAACCGACGTATCGCAAAACGTATCGCGTTTCTTCCGTTCCCACGGACAGATCGAGAAGGCATAGGGCCGCCCTGATTGCGCGGCGTGGGAACTCGGCGAATGTCCGCACGGGACGTAAGATACAAATAGTAAAGCCCACCAATGAGGTGGGCTTTAGATTGGTTTGGGAGGGTGAAATCTTTCGGCTGCTGCTCCCCGAAGGGGCTTTGGCGTATGAGAGACACCCTCCGTCAAGGTGTCGGGAAATTTCCCTGTTAGTAAGGTAATCGAGAAAATGCTGATTGTCAACACGTTCGACTCGCTAGTCGGCGCGCGTTTGTTGGAGTTTTTCGATATCCGGGCCCCGTGGCATCGCCGGTTGTGGGCGACAGGGCTTCTCCTGACGCTTCGAGAAATCCTCGAAGCTAGCGAAATGGTAGCGGCTAAGGTCTTATTCCAGAACTCCGTTAAATCCCTGGCCGAGACCGCAATCGTCCTGGCTGGGACCGATCCAGGAGTTGGCTCCTCGCCCTACAAGAAGAAACTGCACGACCTTCTCCGCACAGATCTCCAGTTTGAATCTATGGAATACCTTGAGCTCCTCCAGCTTGCGAACGACATCGAAGACCGTTACTTGCAAAGCTGGAGCGGTGCGCTTGCTGCACACTCTGCTGCACCTGGAACTCTTAAGGCGGAAAGAACGGCGCGTGCGATCGGGTCTCATCTTCTCGATCTTGGTTTTTCTTCAGAGTTCCTTTTTGGTTGGTGGAGATGGCATATTCACAAAAATCCTACTCGCCAAACATTGGCTGAGATTGTGCTTGAAGCTCATAACCTGACCCACAAACCACGGCGCGCTTTTGAAATCTTGGTGGTCTTCCGAGAGGCTCCTCCCAACAAAGATGGTGATCCGGACGGGTGGATGACAGCTCAGCAAGTCATCCAGTGGCTCAAAGACGCGAATTTTTCAACGGAGGGACTGCGCCAAATCGGGGGCATGTGGCTGAACGTCATGGCTCGTGACCCCTGGGGTGCTGTTCAGGCCGTGGCTGAAATAGTTGATCGGTTCGCATCTCGGGTTCAACTAGGGACACGTGGCCAGCTTCTGCCACTCCCTGATGTCTACATCAAGAACTCTCCGAAAACCTACCCACTCCGGCAGAGGCGGCGGCGCGTCGAAGTCGATGCTCTTCACCGGGAGGACCAGCTTTACTCCTCCGGCAAAAGCGTCAGCAGAGTCGATTCAGCAATTGAGCTTCTGAGTCCTCTCGATGCGAGTTCGCCCAGTACAGCCGTTGCCGGAGGTTGGGCGGCAGTGGAGGCTATTCTCACCGCGCCTGGGGATGCAGATCGGCTCAGTGCTGGGTACCGAATGGCTTCTCTTGTCACCTCATCATTTCCGAGAGCCGAGTTGACATCGCTTTCATATAAATTGGAAGACTTGGGTGGCCCCCTCGCCGCATCCATAGCGGCCTGTGCGACTAATCGTGATCGTGCCGCGCATGTCCTTCAACACATCAAAGCTGGTTCGCCCGTACTTTTGACCGATCCCGCCGACGTGGCGGCAGTGGATCGACTAAAGGAGGTTTTGGCTGACCCTAAAAAGAAGTTGAACGATATTAATACGCACCTTTCCACTGTATTTAGAGGGCTGTATCGAAATCGCAATATCGTCTTGCATGGCGGAAAAACGGATGCCGTGGGCTTACGCTCCAGCCTCAGAAATGCTGCACCCTTGGTGGGTGCGGGGATGGACCGTATCGCTCACGCTTGGTTTGTGGAGGGACTTGAGCCTGTCCAGATCGCGGCGCGTGCCGCCGTTCGTCTCGCAACTGCTGGGGCGCCGGATGGCCCCGAAATCGTCGATCTACTAATGTGATGAAGCGCTCATCGATGAATCAGTCTGTCGGAAGCTCTTCCGAGTCACACCTCGTAAATTTCTCAGGTCGGCAAGAAGCCACGCCTAGCCTTGAGCTCCAACCGCAACTCTTCTCGGAGTGCCTTGCTCTTCCTCAGCCGCTTGAAAAACTGCTCCAGGACGCTCACCATAATTGCATTCACACTCACGCCCTCCTCTTCCGCCCAGGCGCGGATCACGGACCGAGCTTCGGCCCCGACATGCAGGAGTTGAGGCTTGGATAGCGGCAACCCGGCTTTCCGGGTCTGAGTAATCTTCACGTCTTTCCGTTCAACATTACGGAGGGCGAAAAGAACCACTCTCGAAAGATCGCCGGCCACTCGGGCCTCTTCCGTGACCGCCTCCCGTAAATCAATGGGTAGCCGCAGGGTCATGCCGGCGCGGTCTTCCGTCCAGCGCTGTCCCTCGCGGTTCACGTTTCGACCTGTTTTATGTCTTGCCAAGACGTCCGGATTCCTATTGAAGTGACATGCTCCGCAACCATAAAGGTCCGAATCATCACCTCCGCGAGTCGTCGTTCCGTCTTATTGAAATGAAACTTTCAAAAGACGAGACAATTTTAGCGTAATAGAGCGTAGCCTGCCGTAGCCCGCTCAATGTGTCACACAACTTGCAGAAAAAACATTGAATGTCCATTCTCTTGAGAATAGAGAAGCGCATGCTTCTCATATCCAGCCATCACCCGGAGCGGAGGTGTCGGTCAAGGCCGCGAAGCGCCGCGCAAGCGGTCGAAGCGAAGCGGAGAGCCTTGACGGACACCGGAGCGGAGGGTACGGGGTCCATGATGGCGAGTTGCTTCGTGAATTTCTACTACGGATCTGGCTTATTTCCATTGTTTGCCTCGCGACGGCAAGAATCGGTAGCGGATATTCATGAACGAAGCATAGGGTCGGAGGCTGATGGCCTTTCGCCTCCCCCGATGACGCCGAAAATTGACAATTCGCTTTCACTCACCAGCCGTGCGGCCCAGTACGTCCGAATGTCCACAGAACATCAACAGTATTCTCCACAAAACCAGTCTGACACCATCACGAAATATGCCATCACTCACAATATGGACATCGTCGCGACATACGATGACCACGGACGAAGCGGCCTCAACCTCGCGGGCCGGGACGGGCTGAGCCAGCTTTTGAGGGATGTTGAGCAAGGAAATACGAACTTCACGGACCTCTTGGTCTACGATGTGAGCCGCTGGGGTCGGTTCCAGGACGCAGACGAAAGCGCGTATCACGAATATGTTTTGAAGCGTGCCGGTATCCGGGTTCACTATTGCGGAGAGCAGTTCGCAAATGATGGGAGCATGGCGTCTGCACTGATGAAGACTCTCAAGCGGACGATGGCAGGAGAGTACAGCCGGGAGCTCTCGGTCAAGGTTTTCGCGGGGCAATGTCGTCTCATTGAACTCGGATTCAGGCAGGGTGGTCCCGCTGGCTACGGTCTCCGACGGCAACTGATTGATCGTGATGGCAGAGAAAAGGGATTGTTAGCGCGAGGCGAACGGAAGAGCTTGCAAACGGACCGCGTTGTCCTGGTGCCTGGGCCGGAGACCGAGATTAGAGTAGTGCGGGAACTTTTCTCGCGGTTCATTGAAGATGCGCAGTCGGAAAAGAATCTCGCGTTTTATCTCAACAGCAAAGGTGTGCTCTCCGACTTGGAGAAACCTTGGACGAGAGCGACAATTCACCAGATTCTTACCAATCCTAAGTACGTCGGGGCCAACGTATATAACCGCCGTTCTTACAAGCTGAAGATGAAACGCCTGATAAATCCGCCCGAAATGTGGATTTCTCGAAGTGATGCATTCAGGGCAATCGTTCCCACGGATGTCTTCTTGAAGGCTCGGCAGATTATCGATGCTCGACATATTCACTTGTCAGATGACGACTTGCTCGCCCGGTTGCGATCTCTCTTGGAGAGATGCGGAAAACTGTCGGGAATACTCATCGATGAGGCAGAAGATATGCCCTCAAGCTCAATCTACATGTCGCGCTTCGGCGGCCTGCATAGAGCTTACGAGCTAATTGGTTGGAGCGGCCGGCGAGACGCCAGCTTTATTGAAGCGAATCGAGAGTTGCGTAGGCGGCATCAAGATCTGGTCCAAATCATTGTTGAGGATCTGCGAGCTACTGGGGCGCATGTAGAGGTGGACGACCGTTCCGATCTGCTGACCATTAATCACGAATACACGGCGTCTCTCATTCTTTCAAGATGTCAGGAGACAAAAGCGCAGTCCCCACGGTGGCGACTTCGGTTTGATGCCGGCCTGGTTCCAGACATCACCATAGGAGCTCGATTGAATCCTGGGAATCAGACCGTTAAGGACTACTACCTGCTTCCGAGCATCGATCTTCTCTGGAAACGGCTCAGTCTAGCGGCTGACAATGGCGTCTCACTAGACCTATATCGATTTGACACCCTCAGTCTGTTTATCAACCTTGCAAAAAGAACCTCCGTGGAGGATGTCGCTTGAACCAGCAAAAAGTTGAATCGATTCCAATTTCAGACATCCGAATCATAAACCCACGATCACGTAATCGAATTAAGTGGCAATTGGTCGTTCAGAGCATCGCAACTGTGGGCCTGAAGAGACCCATCACGGTCGCCCTTCGACCTCAATCAGTTTCCGACGGCAAACGCTACGATCTGGTATGTGGACAGGGGCGTATGGAAGCTTTTGTCGAGCTTGGTGAAATGTTCATTCCAGCAATCATTATCGAAGCGCCTGAACAGGATCGTCAGTTGATGAGCCTGGTCGAGAACATAGCCAGAAGACCGGCATTGACTCATGCGATATTGTTCGAGGTTCGGGTTCTCCGTGAGCGGGGCCACTCAAGTGAGCAGATTGCTCGCAAGCTCGGCCTAGATCGGGCTTATCTTTATGGAATTTGCAACCTCATTGATAAAGGGGAAGAATTTCTTGTGCTAGCCGTTGAGGGCGGTCGAATACCTCTCAGCGTGGCTGTAGAAATCGCCACTGGCAACAACCATGAGATTTCCAGAGCACTATCCGAGGCATATGAGAAAGGTGACCTGCGCGGAGCGCGGATCACTGCCGCCCGCCGAGTCATTAGCCAGAGGTTAGAGAAGCAGAGGCTCCAGGGAAAGACTTCGCCCCCTCGGCGCAAACTTACCGGCGCCTCCCTAGTCCTGGAGTACAAGCAGAAGATTCGTGAACAAACCGCCTTGGTCGTGAAAGCCAACCGTACAAGAGACCGGCTGATCTTATTGACTACCGCCGCTCGAATCCTATTCGCAGATGAGAATTTTCGCACCTTACTAAAAGCCGAAGGCGTGCAATCTCTGCCTGCCGAACTCGCTGGAAGGCTTTCCCAATGAAACGTGCCCCCGCAAATCTGCGTTCTGCTTTCCAGAGCAATATCCTTACGCTGCCGCTGAGCTCGATCGTTCCCCAGAAGAGCACAACTGCGGAGGTGGTCCGCTCCTCCATTTTTAAGCAAATCCTCTCGTCTGTGCGCGAGATCGGCCTCATCGAGCCGCTGGTCGTCTATCCGCAGGAAGGGAAGGGCTTCTTGCTGCTGGATGGACACCTCAGATTTGAAGCCCTCAAGATATTGGGGCGTGAGGAAGTTAACTGCATCCTTTCCACGGATGATGAGAGTTACACGTACAACAAGCGGTAAACCACATCCCACCGGTAGCCCAGCACTTCATGCTCATGGAAGCGCTCAAGAGCGGAGTCGCCGAGGAGCGTATCGCCGCCACTCTCAACGTGGATGTTGCCGCAATCCGGAGGCGAGCGCAAATGCTCGAAGGAATTTGCCCAGAGGTTGTGGAGATGTTGCGAGACAAGAAGCTGAGCCTGGAACTGTTCCCGATACTACGAAAGATGAAAGCGATTGGACAGATCGCAACAGTGGAGCTGATGGTCCTCCGCAATGACTATTCTGTATCGTTTGCAAAGACCAGGCTCGCCATCAGTCCTCCGGCGCTTTTAACAAAGGCTTCAACTGCACGCCAAAACAAGGCAAATGAAGACGCAGCGGATACGCTCCTGGGCGAAGACACGGACGGCATCATTCAGAACCTGAAGGCAATCGAAGAGACCTACGGAACCGACGTTCTCACGCTCACAGTGACATGCGCATATCTCGACCGCCTGTTTAGCGACGAGAAAATCCGTTACTACCTGGAGCGGCATCATCCTGGCCCTCTTGAGACACTGAAAACGATAATCACCAACATGCACCAACCCCAGATGCCCGCTAGAGTTGCTGAGACATCGTAGACGCGGAAACATGGAACATAGGGCCGAGTGCATGGAGGCTATGCGTCCACTCAAGGGGCTCCCATTGTCTAAAAGGCTGAAGTGATTCTGGCGAAAAGGTGAGATGAAATTAATATTCCAATGATCAGCATGGCCGCTATCACTATGGCTATAGCTATCAATCTTCGCTTCGAGTTTCGACGGCGGAGGCTTCGTACTCTCTCCCTGCATTCTTCAGCCTCTCGTGTTGCAGACTCCACGGTCGAAAGGTCCGGCCCATCATCGAAATTTCTGCTAACTAGGAACTTTAATGCCGCCGCGCGTCCTACCTTTAAGAGAAATTCCTTCTCAAGCGCATGCAGCCTAAAATTAGTTGTATTCACCGGGCTAGGGTCGATCAGTACCATGTCGAATGGATGTCCATCAACAACACTCCGTTCATCGCCCTCAACCACGATTTCGAGCAGGTCACTTCCCATCCAGCCTCTGCCCCTTTTGACTGTTGGTGTCAGATAAAGGCCGATGAACGGCGTATTGGGGTGATCAGCTAAGAATCGTGCAACGGGGAAGTTGCTGCGCAGACCACCATCGTATATTTTTCGCCCCTCCAACTCTGCGGCGATGAAGAAAACTGGAATCGACATACTGCAACGCACCGCGTAGGAGGCAGTTATATCCTTCCGCGAGCCGCTCGAATCGAAAACCATGTTCCCAGTTCCGCGCGTTGATGCGTAGAAGACCGCGCCATTTAGATCGCTCATCAGAATATCTCCCTGTTTGGAGATCTTGGCACGCAGAAGACTTCCTATCCACTCTCTAAAATGTTCGCCCGGATACAATCCCCATCGGAAAAGGATATTGAACGGTAGTTTCCAGAACGGTGCATCCATGAACTCACGGAAGTCCTTTTTCCCTAGCAATTCCACAAGTTCAGCAGGAGAGTAGCCCCCCGCGAGCAGAGCCGCCGCGATTGCACCGGCAGATGTCCCAACATGGCGGTCGAACCAAAAATACCTTTCGAGCTCCAACAGCGCTCCTGCGAAAGCGAGCCCCTTGACTCCTCCGCCTTTCATTACGAGCGCGTGGGGATAGTCGCCTCGCACTACCTGCCTCATCTTTGATAGAGCTTCTCGTTCTAGGTGACTCAGCCTACGCGCGGAGGAGCCGGCAGGTGGATTGTCGAGCTGCCTCATGTCCTCGTCGCATATAGTGCCCGAATCCATAGAAAGTCTTATTTCAGGTTTATAGACCTTTGCGTGAAAGTAACATGCACTTCGATCGGGGTCGTTGTGCGCCCGTATCAGCGGGTTCACAAAGCTCATCGCATATCGCGTGAGATAGTAGCAGCAATAGCGCTTTGCCTCTTTGACATACTGGGTGCTTGAGTGAAGAGTAACGACAGCAAGCCCATCATCGCCCTCGTGTGAACCAAAAATGTTCTTATACTGCGTCGATTGCAGCGGCCTATTAAGAAACGCAATTATGAAGGGCCGATTTCCACCAAAGCTCAGGCGCTGTTCCTTCAAGAACTGCCATATTTCAGCTGTAGAGTACTGATTCCGATTGAAAGATAATCCCTCCTCGCGCACACGCGAAGAGGCCAATCGAAAACGAAACTCGTTCTGGACGGCGTTTAGCATCGACGCCGAACTCCCGAGGATCGGGTAGAGATCCTCTCCGATGCTGATCAGTTCGATATCGTAGGACATGATTTCTTACCCGCATTTATGGAAGAACGATCAACCTTGGATCATCGTCGCTCAACTGGACCCCAGTTGTTGCATTCTCAACTCGAACGCCGTACTTGTAATCTCCCGGCGTGGTGGCGGCGTCACTCGAAAATTCAGATTCTTGAGCGGAATCTGCCTCGATACTCCACGATCCTTCCCGCGATATCGCGAACGGGTGTCTCCCGTTCTCAAAGTAAATTGTCCATCTGAGGCGTTCCGACTTCGCCCTTTCAGAGAAACGCATCTTCCATACGACCCGCTCTCCTACCTTGATGGTGGCCGGATCGGGTGAAATGGTTAGCGGTGCCCCTAGAGTTGAGTTAAGTGCAATTCGCATGAATCTCTCCTCTGATTGAGATATCGAACTGAACGTCGCAATGGCGTCTGTGAAAGTCGTTGTGGGGAAGTTATCCCAATCCTCTTCGCGGACAAAGAGTGCTCTATATGAGGTGTGAGTGTCGTGTTGGCTGGCGTCAACGCACCACTGTTGAAGACGTTCCCACTTCGGGGCATCGTCGAGGTCCTCCCGCCCCTTGGTTTCGACAATCCAGATTTCATGAGACGTCCGCTTCACTATAAAGTCGGGATAATAGTTAGCGATCGTGCCTTGTGAGGTGCGGTACTCCACCCTGAATGGTCCATCCGCTAAGCCTTTCATACTGCCAGAGTCGAGTGATCGTGAATTCTTGGCGAAGCCGAGGATGTCGTTGCAAGAATCCAGGAACGACGCGAATGACAACTCGAAACCACTGTCCCCAACGATCTTGTTGAAGAGCGAGCGCTTCGGTACGAGATAAGCCTGATCCTTCACGACGAAGGGCCTCGTCTTGCTAAGTTTGATATAGTCCCGAACCTCAGTGGTCCCCTTGTCCGTGACAGTCAACGCGTTGATTGCCTCTTTGAAGTGTTCAATCAACGCTTTGTGAGTAGCGGATTCCGATAGGTTCCTTAGCGTATTCACGTCTTCAAGGTCGACGGCTCGATCGAAGAGACCATTCTCGATATAAGACTTAATCTTGCCGAAGAGTATGTCTCGCCCACGCACCAGACGGAGATCGCGGCACAGCCGATCTGCAAAAAACGAAATGACGCTCTGGTAATTTGGGTTGAGCAGGTTGTCCATCGTCTGGCGATGACTTTCCTTGTCGGTGTCGATATCCCGGAAGACGATCTCTCTCTGCTGATCCTCAGAAAACTGCCGGTAAAGGATCATCGCTCTAGGCATTGTCTGAACGTCAATGCCCTCCAGGTTTTTGTATTCGCGATAGATGCGAGGAGCCAACACTGGCAATTCGATATCGAGCTGTTCCAGATCTTTTTGGCTGTTGTCACGATCTACGTCAACGACTAGCGGACTCTTCGGAGGAGAGCCGGCTCCCATCGGTTGGTATTCAAGGTCAACACCTTCGCTCTTGATCGATTCGACGAATTCGATGAACGCAGGGGTGCCAACCACGCTAACCCTCTCTGCGACATCCCTATCAGGAAACATGCGCCGAAGGCCACGGCCGAGGGTTTGCTCTGGAAGGATTCTGGCTTCTGCAGTGAAGGGCCGGAGACCCACGATAGCCGTTACATTTCTTACATCCCAACCTTCGCGCAATACCATGACCGATACAACCGCTTTGTACTTATTTGTAGGGTTATCGATCTCGCGGCTCAATTTCCGCAGTTTGTCTAACTCATCCTTGTTCTTGCCAGTTGACGCCTCGGAGATTTCACCATTGTTCTTCGTGTGAATGACAAGGACTGCATCTTTCAGCTCGGGATATCTGCCCTCTAGATATTCCGCAACGGAGTCACAGTTTCGAGTGTCATCGGTCATGACGAACAGAATGGATTTCTTTCCCGCTTTGTTCAGTTCGTCGTAAACGCTCTTCCACTCTAAATATCCCAAATGAATGTAGTCTTCGTAGCGCTCCACGAACTTGTTACTTTGCCGTTCCTGGAGTTTCGCACGGGATGCTTCATCCGGCAGAACTGGGGTCTTTACGACCCCCTGCCGGATCGCCTCTACCAGAGGATAGTCGCAAATCGTCTGGACAAAGATCGCACCGTTGTTGTGCTTAGGTGTAGCCGTCAAGTCGAACTGAGCGGAGAGCTTGCTGCCTTTCTGCCGCAGCCGCATGGAGATATCTTGGATACTCTTGAACCATGCGCTCTCAGGATCGTGTACGTGGTGTGCTTCGTCATTCAAGACAACTAAATCTGGGATGTCGCGAACGATCACTCCCAGGTCAATCTTGCTGTCCGTCGTTTTGCCCTTTGGCTTCTTTCCGAGGAAGTAGTCCGTCGTGTCCTCATCATCGAAGCTGGGTTCCGCATCGCCCTCGAATACACGGTGGATGTTTGACAGGAAGAGGTTCCCCTCGGGGGAAACAAATCCAATCTCATCCTGGATGTGAACTGTGAGCTGGAAGTCGTCTTCCCAATTCTGCCCGTCATGTCCGTTAGGAGGCAGGATGGGATCTTCGTGAAAAATGCGAGCACCATCAAAGTCGAGGCGAAGTCTGTCGAGGACGATGATGTTTGGCGCGATAAGTAGGAAGTTCGTAGATAGATCGGAGCCGTCTTCATAACGCTTGTGGAAGTACGACCAAGCAATGAGTAAGCTCATCACCTTTGTCTTACCTGCACCCGTCGCGAGCTTCAAAACGTAGCGGGTCCAGTCCTCATCGAACATTCCCATCGAAATTCGGCCGGAGGAGTCATACTTCATAAGCCCATAGGGATCACGGGAGTTCTCGATTTCGTAAAGCCAGATTACGGATTCCACCGCCTCTCGCTGTGCAAAGTACCAGGCGAAAGGTACGACCGTGCCGTCTGCTTGCGGCATGAGATGCTCAGCCTCGAACCAATATTGCAGAAGAGAGCGCGTCGTTTCGCGGGCCCCTAGGTATCCACCCTCGCGCCATGCCGCCACACCCTTTCGCACCTTGTGAACAAGCGGCGGAATGAGCATCTCGTATGCGAATTCCATCAACTGCTGGTCGCCGGGATACCAGCGCATTTCGGGTTTCAGAATTACGTGGGGATCCGCGGGAAAATCTGTCCTGAGCGCCATTAGACCGTTACCTCGATGACCTTCGTGGTGTCGTTACCGAAGATGTCGATGACTTTCACGGCAATCTTGTATTTGCCTTTTGCTGAGTAGGTGTGGAGCACCGAAGTCAATTCTAATTTTCGATCTTGACGAGTGCGAAAGCTCTGCCATTCATTCTCAAAGATGAATGCACCGGTCCTGACGGACCGTTCGAGTTTAGTGCCGTCGGCGTTGCTTTCTAATACCCTTATCGTTTCCGGTCGACTTCCGTAGTCAAAATCAACCGCCCAGTAATCGATCCAATCAGCCCACTTCTTTGTGAGCACATCGCGCGAGACAATCCCGTCTTTGCTCTTCGAAACTTTCACCACTTGCCCAGACTCGATCACGACTTTTGATCCGCCGTTCTTTAGTTCGGGGTCGGCTTCCTGTCGATAGAAGACGCCGAAATTCTTCAATTCAACTTTGACTTCTCTGTCCGAGGCATGCGGCTTCACTTCTACGA
>Ga0105249_10002666_pt1 | contig 15430 bp, 11 predicted proteins | sample KBSS44metaG_FD_81522 | JGI IMG/M metagenome (GOLD analysis project Ga0105249, IMG submission 81522) | Switchgrass rhizosphere microbial communities from Kellogg Biological Station, Michigan, USA - KBS S4-4 metaG | ecosystem: Host-associated > Plants > Roots > Rhizosphere > Soil | place...
AGTCGAAATGACCAGGTACTGGTTGATATAAAGCTTTTTTTAAGAAACGAAATTGAAGAACTGGTAAAAACTGTTCAACCATTTTTTGAATTACTGCAATCACAAAGCGAAAAGTATAAAGATCATCTATTACCCGGCTACACTCATTTGCAATTAGCCATGCCTTCTTCTTTTGGGCTATGGTTTGGGGCTTATGCCGAAAGTTTGGTGGACGATATGATCACATTGAAAGCAGCTTATGATGTGGTAAATAAAAATCCTTTGGGATCAGCTGCAGGTTATGGATCATCTTTCCCTATAAATAGAACGTTTACTACTAAATTGCTCGGCTTTGATGACCTTAATTATAATGTGGTATATGCACAAATGGGCCGGGGAAAGACCGAAAGAATAGTTGCAATGGCATTAGCAAATATCGCTGATACGCTTGCTAAATTGTCCATGGATGCTACATTATATATGAATCAGAATTTTGGATTCATAAGTTTCCCCGATGAATTAACTACCGGCAGCAGCATTATGCCTCATAAAAAAAATCCTGATGTATTTGAATTGATCCGATCCTATTGCAACAGGATAAAAGCATTGTCCAATGAAATTATGCTGATGACGACCAATCTTCCTTCGGGTTATCACAGGGACCTCCAATTATTAAAAGAACATCTTTTCCCTGCCTTTAATACTTTAAAAGATTGCATAGAAATAACCGGCCTCATGCTTTCCAATATAAAGGTGAAAGAAGGAATATTGGAAGATGAGAAATATAAATACCTCTTTAGTGTAGAAGAAGTAAATAAACAGGTATTAGCCGGAACTCCATTCAGAGATGCTTATAAAAAAACTGGTATCGATATATCATTAGGTATTTACGTTTATGAAACAACGGTTAATCATGTTCATGAAGGCAGCATTGGAAATCTTTGCAATGACGAAATAAAAAAACAGATGGAAAAAATTGTCAAGTCATTTCCTTTTGAGATGGTCAATAATGCACTATCAAATCTTCTGAAATAAATTATAAGCAGGGAAAGTAATCTATAATCCATATTTATCCACCAGGTAAACAATCGCTGCCATACTAATTGCGCCCAATTCCAATTCTCTTTTATTTACTGCTTCAAATATATCAATCGGTGAATGATGATGATCGAAATAGCGCTGACTGTTCGGATCTAATTCACTCACAACAGCGCCTATTTTTTTTAATGGTTCAATATCTGTTCCACCACCACCGTCTGGCATATCATATACACCATAAGGTTTAAACAATGGCAACCAACTACGAAGTTTTAATTTCTGAGCAATTGTTCCTGCTATTTCTATTGCCTGTACCCCAAAACCACCAGCGTCACTTTCAATAGCAAAAATGTGATGCTCTTTATTCTTTGCAGCCAGTTCTTCATATTTATCAGCGCCTCTTGCATCGTTTTCTTCATTCATGAACATCACTACATGAAGAGTTCTCTTCAGTTTTATTCCAGATGCTTTTAATGCACGCAGCACTTCTACACTTTGCATAACGCCGGTGCCATCATCATGTGCTCCTTCTGCAAGATCCCAACTATCCAAATGACCACCCACTGTAATGATATCCACGGGAATTTGAGAACCTTTTATTTCACCAACTACATTATAGCTTTGAACATCGGGCAATTGCTCACAAAACATTTTCATAAACAAGCTTACTTTTTTTTCTTTCTGTAAAAGTTGATGTAGCCATTCAGCATCCTTTGTACTGCAGGCCATTGCTGGAATTTTCTTTACCACACCTATGGTATCATATTCTGTAGCTCCTGTGTGTGGATTATAATCCAATGCATGTGTTACCGATCTTATCATCACTGCCACTGCACCAAGCTTTGCAGCTTCTAACGGCCCTTCTCTGCGATAACGAACCGCATCACTATAACCACCAAGCACAAGTTCAGGACGCATCGGGTAATTGAAGAAAACGATCTTACCTTTTATTTTATCAGTCCCCGCATTTTTTAATTCATCAAAATTGGCAACTTCGATAATTTCAGCGCTTATTCCATTCTTAGCTGTACCTATACTCATTCCAAGTGCACAAACATGTAATGATTTTTTGTTGCTTCCCCATTGAATTATCCCTTGTTCTTTTTCGCCTCTTACCCAATGAGGTACCATACATGGTTGAAAATATACAGTATCAGCACCAGCTTCTTTTAGCATTCGGGCAGTTGTTTCCACCGCTTTTTGTGCGTTGGCTGAACCACTTAATCTTGCTCCAATGTTTTTACATAAGTAATGAAGATTATCATAAGCCTTCCCATTTTTAAAAATATCATCAGCTAATCGCCGAACAATTATTGAATCTTCCTGTTGAGCAAATGAGCAGATTGTTATAAATAAAATTGGAAATGAAATAAAACATTTTCTCATGCTGAGAATTTTGTTAAAGATAACTGAAACATAAAAATCAATATAATATTAAGATAAACGGTAAACCTTCGTTCAGCAAAACTGTTATCTTCGATGCCCGGATTAAATAAAAACTTATGAGGATTGGAATTGTTTGCTATCCCACTTTTGGCGGTAGTGGTGTGTTAGCCACCGAGCTTGGAAAAGCTCTCGCACAAAAAGGGCATTTTGTTCATTTTATTACTTACCAGCAGCCGGTACGACTCAATGGATTTATCCCAAACATTTTTTATCACGAGGTGCATGTACCAACTTATCCGTTGTTTGATTATCCTCCTTATGAAACTGCGTTGGCAAGTTCAATGGTGGATGTGATAAAAAATAACAACCTTGATCTGCTCCATGTACATTATGCCATACCACATGCTTCGGCCGCTTATATGGCTAAAAAAATACTTGAACTTGAGGGCAAACACATTCCTGTAATTACAACATTACATGGTACCGATATTACTTTAGTAGGCCGTGATAAAACCTATGCCCCGGTTGTTGCATTTTCCATCAATCAAAGTGATGCAATAACTGCCGTATCAAAAAATTTAAGGGATGAAACTTATAAAATATTCAAGATAGAAAAGGAAATAGAAGTTATCTACAACTTTGTAGATGTACAACGCTTTAGTCGTAAACCAATTGATGCATTCAAAAAAGTAATAGCACCCAATGGTGAAAGAATTTTATTACATGCATCTAACTTCAGGAAAATAAAAAGGGTTCAGGATGTTGTAAAAATATTTTATGAAGTAAATAAACAATTAAAATCAAAGCTGCTTTTTATTGGAGATGGACCGGAGCGTTCAACGGCTGAAGACCTCGCAAGAGAGCTTGGTGTTTATGATGAAATGCGTTTTGTTGGCAAGCAGGAACAGATGGAAGATATTTTAGCTATTGGTGATCTTTTTCTTCTTCCATCAGAATATGAAAGCTTTGGTCTTGCAGCGCTGGAAGCAATGGCCGCAGGAGTTCCGGTTATTTCAACTGATGTAGGTGGTTTAAAAGAAATTAATATTCCTGGTGAGACGGGTTTTATGGCAGGAGTTGGAGACGTAGCTACAATGAGCAAACAGGCTCTGGATATTTTAAATAACGAAGAAACTCTAAAAGCTTTTAAAGAAAGAGCCGCTGCTCATGCCCGCGAATTTGATATCACGAATATTATCCCGATTTATGAAAAATTGTATGAAAGATTCCTGTAAAACAAAAGCGTCCCAAAAATGTGAGACGCTTCTTTATGGATGCTCGGGGCTAACGACGTAACCAGGGTTCTGGGTTAACTTTTTTTGTTTCCACCATTAAAATAAAATCTATTTGCCCACCATTTCCGTCATCGTCTGCACCCACTTTACCAATTGTTTGTCCTCTCGTAACTGTTGCTCCTTTACTAACACTTACTGATGTCAAGTTACTATATGTGGTAAAATATTTTCCGTGACGAACGGTTACTGCCATTCCATCACCCATATTGTACACTCCACCAACCTGTCCGTCAAATACTGCTTTAACAGGCACCCCTATAGGAGCAGCAATGGTGATACCAGGATTATCCCCATACAGTTTAGTTCCTTCTATTTCATATTTTCCAAAATGAATACTTACTACGCCATTGTCAACCGGCCAAGGCAATTTTCCTCTATTCGTTTCAAATTTTCCGTTTAATTCAATATCCCTTGCATTGAGGTTAAGATAACTTCCTTCTTTCGATGTTGTCTTTATTCTTGAAGTTGGAGCAGTAGTAGTTGGATTTGTCAGTGGCTTTGTAATGTTATTTTTTGCTTCTGCCGCTGCTATTGCTTCTGCCTCTTTTTTTGCTATCTCTACTTCTCTTCTTACTATAGCAAGAATCTGGTTTTGAACATCCCTGTCACGTTTCTTTTTCTCACCAATTTGTTTTTTCAAATCTTTTTCCTGCGATTTCAACTTAGAAACCACTGCATCCTTTTCTTTTCGCTGTTCATCTAACTCATTTTTTTGTTGTGTCTGATTTTTTAGCGCAACATTTTTTTGTTCTTTTCTGCCTAATTGTTGCTTTTTACGTTGAGCTATTAATTGTTGCGTTTCTAATATTGTAGTTACCTGCTTTTCCCTGTAAGTGCGATAACTTCTCAGGTAAGAAATTCTTTTCATTGCATCATTGAAACTGGTAGCTGAAAAAATAAAATTGAGATAGTCGTATGCGCTGCGGTTCTTATAGGCATATACTACTGTATGGGCATACTGTGATTTCAATGTGTCCAATTGTCTTTGTAAACGGTATATTTCAAGATTGCTTTTATAAATATCATCATCGATATATTTAAGCTCCCTGCTGATATTATTAATATAGCTTTCCTGTAGGCTTATCTTCCTTTTTAGCATGTTAAGCTGGCCAAGACTTTGTTTGGTTTGCCCTTTTACTTTATTATACATGCTCTGGATTTCCCGGAGTTCGTTTTGAATATCCTGTCTTTCTTTTTCTAATTGAGCCTTATCCTGGTTGGCTTGAGCATATGCGAAGCTGTAAAAGCTAATGAACACAAGAAGAGCGAAAATTGTTTTTTTCATCATACTAAATATGAATTCAGGTGAAACAAAAAATGGGGTGCAGATATTCTATTAAACGGTAATATGCAAAATAAATTTTATTACGTTAATTGGCCTTATAATTTTTAGGCACAGAGAAAGGAAAGCTTAACGTTTCATTAAAATCATACTGCTTAAAATTCAACTTTATATCCAGTTTCTTCTTCTCAGATACACTGATGCTTCTTTTTGTAGAAAAGTTTGGCCCTTTTTTATTTTCGTAATCTTCATAAGTAAGATAACAGGTACGGTTACGTAATTCATCGTTATCATCAAGTTTGCTGCTTTGTATAAGTTTATCATCACCTATCGTCAACAAATTTTTAAAGAATGTTCCGCTATTAAGCAGAGAAAGAGTATTGCCTGATCTGCTATATGAAACAATATTAGAGTCAAGAAAAATGGGGTTTCCGATTATGAGATCTTGCAGTGAAGAAAAATCAAGAGGCAGATCTGCTACCTCCTGCAAATAAGCAACACTTCTTGCTGTATAAATTTTATCTTGTTTATTGATCAATTTTACTGAATCAGGAGTCATATAGGCTCTCAATCCTTCAATACCTAAAATAGCAGTAATGGAAATCCATATTACACTGTCTTTATACATTCTTATATGAGCGGTTACATTATATTTTTTTCCGGTGCCATCTTCATAATCTACATCTATTTTGGCTGAAAAAGTTGTATAGTCGATCCTTTGTTTTCTCAACAATTCATAATTCTGTTTTATATATGCCATTGAATCTTCATGTCCATGATCGGGAGAAACAGCAACTACTACTGTTGTATCTTTTTTTGCAATGGCAGTTTGAATATTTTTGGTAGATCTACAGGAGGCAAAGAAAGAAATGATCCCCATTGATAATATTAATATACTGTTCTTTTTCATTATTGTTTTCCTGTATGACCGAAACCACCGGCATTTCTTACGGTTACTTCCAATTCCTGGGTTTCCTTCCATTCTATTTGTTCTACTTTTTGAATTATCATTTGTGCAATGCGATCACCCGGTTGAATGACCTGCTCTTCCTGTGAAAGGTTGATCAAAATGATCTTAATTTCTCCCCGGTAGTCACTGTCCACTGTACCGGGACTATTAAGACAAGTAATGCCATGCTTCAATGCTAGGCCACTTCTTGGTCGTATTTGCGCCTCATAGCCTGCTGGCAATTCTATAAAAAGACCGGTTGATATCAAAATTCTTTCAAAAGGTTGAAGCGCTTTTGGCATTTCCAGATTTGCTCTTATATCCATTCCTGACGATCCCGCTGTAGCATAAGACGGCAATGGATTGGAGGAATGATTTATAATTTTCACTTCGATCGGCATAAATGCAAAGATAGGGCTGCTATAATATGGTAACTGTCGAATTGTTTAATTGCTAACTTTTGCTTGGATCAATGATTGTTTTTATCAATATAACCATTTAACAATTTAGCCATTAATTTTTTCCAATAAAACAGTAGCGTAAGCTATCAGTCCTTCTTCTCTTCCTACAAAACCTAATTGTTCGGTTGTAGTTGCCTTAATAGAAATATCCTTTTCTGATATACGAAGAATGCTGGCTATTGCTTTTTGCATTAAGGAAACATAGGACTTGATCTTCGGAGATTGCAGGCAAACAGTACTATCAATATTTACGACTGTGTATCCTTCCTTTTTTATTATCTCAAAAACTCTTTGCAACAGGATTTTGCTGTTAATGTTTTTATAAGTATTATCTGTGTCCGGAAAATGATCTCCTATATCACCAAGGCATGTAGCGCCCAACAATGCATCGCATATTGCATGGAGTAAAACATCTGCATCGCTATGACCCAATGCACCTTTAGGATGTTCAATCCTGACTCCTCCAAGCCAAAGTTCTCTTCCTTCTGCCAATTTATGGAAGTCAATACCTGAGCCTATGCGATATGACATGTAATTATTTTAGTGAGCAAATATCATTAAATAAAAAACGCTCCGCTTTAGACGGAACGTTTTTCTATAAATAAGATGTTATTAATTAGAACTGCTGGTATTATTGCTTTGATCAAGGTCAAATAATATTGAAAAACGAAGCGTATTGGATAAAGGATTCTGACTTACCCCACTACCTGAAGGCAACAGGTATGAAAAATTAAGACCGAATACATTGTATTTAAGACCAACGCCCATGGTAAAATATTTACGGTTGCCTTTAGTTTTATCTTCATAAAAGTAACCGGCACGTAAAGCAAACTGGTTATTATACCAATATTCAGCCCCTATTGATACCTGGAATTCTTTTAATTCTTCTTTGAAACCCTCGGGTGCATCGCCGAAAGAACTGAACCAACTTCCAAGCACACCTTTTTTACGATAATTTGCCTGGCTGGCTGAATCCACGGAATAATTATTTGTTATTGCAGGTGGTGTTGGAACTAATAGTTTATTTATATCAAGACCGAATGTGACTTTGTTTTGCTCATTAAAAGCTTTTGTATAAGTGGCCCCCACACCAAGATTAGCAGGAATAAAATCTTTTGAATCTGCATTATCAGTATAGGAAATCTTTGATCCAAGGTTTGAAAGAGATATTCCCCATGTTAATCCATTGCCGGCATCATTCTTACCATCATTATAATAACCGATATCAGCTGCTACTGCATTACCGGCTTTATAGGTAGTGCTGCTATTTGAAAAATCTCCTGCCAGGTTTGAATTAATATATTTTAACGCAATTCCAATTCCACTTTTATCACTCAACTTGCGGGAATATCCAACATCAAATCCAAACTCCCTTGGGCGATAATTACCAAAACTATTTCCAACATTATCGGTAAACGTAATATCTCCTAAACTAAAATATCGAAGTGATCCTGAAATTGCCTGGAGCTCATCAAATTTATAATACCCGGATAGAGAAGCAAGATACACATCGCCAACAATTTGTTTTAACCACGGAGTATAAGTAGCCATGACACCACCTTTTGATTCATTAAAAGCTACTTTACCCATATTCCATAATCCTGAGCCGGCATCCGGTGAGGTAGCCACACCTATATCTCCCATGCCACCCGAACGGGCATCCGGCGATATGCGCAAAAAAGGAACTGCTGTTGTTACAACATTAATTGTCGGGGCATTCTGTGCATTGATTAAATCAGCGGAGCAAAGACAAAAAAGAACAGCGATAACAGTTAGTTTTAAAGCAAATGGTCTCATTAGTAAGTGTTTAATTTTGAGGTAAATATATAGGTTTTGGCAAACGTGAATCAAAATAATATTACCAGTTTACCAGTATATTCCTTCTTTTGTTTGTTCTCACTGGTAACGGATAATTTATATAGATAAACTCCTCTGCCAATCCTATCACCATAATCATCCTTACCGTTCCATTCCAGTTCACTTGAACGGTTTCCTATAGTATTTATTGTTTGTTTTATGGTTTTTATTACCCTTCCGGTGAGGGTAAATACTTGCAATTTTACCTGCAAATCAAGGCCGGGTTTATTATGTTCAAACCAAAAGTGAGTGCTGGTAGTGAAAGGGTTAGGATAATTAAGCACATGGCTGATTACCAATTCCTCATCATTTGACACAATGAATTCCATCGCCACTTCATTTGAGTTATTGAGTACATCCCATGCCTTTATTTTCATAGTATGCGGGCCCGGTTTTAATCCGGGAAGTTGAAAGTGAACTTCTCCATGCTGATAACTATTAAGGTCACTCTGATAAAAATCGTTAAGCACAAAGAATTGATTATTGTCATTATCCAAAGTAGCCGCTATATCATGGCCAATACCGGTACCCATGGCATTAATGCCTGATGAATCAGACAACTTTATGATCAAAACAGGGGCTTGATTTGTAATACTGCCATTGACAAATTTTTCATCATTCAGATAAGATTTTATTTGGGGGCCCTGGTTATCATTACTTATATTATTCGTACTACCTCCCACTATAAATCCTGTAAAAATGCCATTAGCATCTTTTGTTCCGTCTTCTGCATATAAACTTAACTTACCATTTCCATATTGATAGTTGATGTCTTTTGGCACTTTGAATGCGAATGAGAAATTTCCATTTTGCACAGAAGATTTTCCTTTAAATAAAATATTTGTTTGAGTAGTAAAGCCGACCGGTAAGCTTGTAGGATCATTTGCAAGCGTATTTATTATTTGGGGTTTATCAAAAATGGTGGGGTAAATATTTCCATTAAAATTATTTAGTTTGTTTCCAAACGCATCTGTTATTTCTCCTTCAATAGTCACGGTTTCAGTAGCACTTAATGTATCCATTTGAACAACAGGAATGTCGTTGATTTTTACCGGCCTGATTTTTAATTCTGGGTATGCCAATGTTAATGCAGGATCGCCGAGCAATGTAAATTTCCTGTTGTTGGTTATATCTCCTGATGTTTGATAAGTATAATTTTTTGCATCTTTCATTGCATCACCCAACGTTTTGTATTTGCCATTTGCATCTGGCCGCATTGCAATCTGTATGTAGTTATTGTTCATAATGCGATTGCTGAATGCAAATACCAACCTGGTAGTTGTCATTAATCCGATAGCACCTGTCTTTGGTCTTAATAAAATATTTTCACCAATGGAATTTATCGTTGGATTGTCATAAGGAGCAAAATCACAAGTTGCTGTTATAAACAAAGGCAGGCGATCAGCATTATTCCATCCATTCACCATTTCCTGATCCAGTATAGTTTCTTCAGCAAGTCTTTTTGGTCCACCGTGCCCATTAAAATTCCAGATGAGAGTTCCGCTATATACCTGGTTATTGATCGCCTGGTTTACCAGTGGATAACGGCTTCCCCCAGAACCGCTTTCCTGCTTAAACGCATCTAAATAAATTTTCTGCTGGTTAAACACTGGTGCTAGAGTATTAGCGGTAGCAGTTATTATTTCGGCATCCTGTAAATGCAGATTCTGATCTTCATCATCAGCAATAAATGTCAGATTATTCCTCCAGGGACCAAATGTTTTTGGATTAAAATATGAGGCTACTTTATCTACAAAGTTTTTTGCCTCTTCAGTATTTTTTGCCGGAATGCGACCAATACCAATATCAAGATAATTAGTTAACACAAGTGAATTGATATCTTCATTGTCATCAAGAAATCCATAATAATCATCAGATGTGTAAGTCGCTAATGGATCCAATGAAAAATTGTTTTCATAAGCAGGAACAAGATTTGTATTGTTAGTAAGTCTGCTTTTATAATCAAAAGAGGCGTCGCCAAACAATAAAAGATATTTAAGTTTATCAGTAGTACTACCCTTGTATTTATCATAATACATTTTTACAAAATCCCTGATAGCTGTTGGATCAGAACTGCCGTTGCTAAATTCATTATACACCTGCTCTGTGGTAACAACTAATGTTCGCAAGCTATTTTGCTGCTGATGTATCTGGGCTAACCGCTGCGCCTGTAGTAATAAAGACGGATGGGTAATAATCAAAAGATCTGCTGGAGAGGTATTATGCAAATCCTGATTTGTTACTTTACCGGCAACTTCAGGAATCAAAAAATTATTATTGTTAAAAGCAACATATTCTCTTAATCTCATGCAATCATTGATAAAATGAAATTCATTATTAATAAGGTTTCCCTGCAATCGAACAGGATTAAGTGGGTCAGTAATTTCCCAAACCTGGGTATTGGGGTTTGCATTATTTATTATAAACTCTCCATTGCTATTGCCTACACTTAACCAGTCCCTGAATAACAACTGATCTGATCCTGATAAAGAAAGATTTCTCCGGCAAAACAATTCGAACCAATTCAACCATCCTTGTGCATTAAAACTGCCAGGTGCATATGTATAACCAATTCCAATATTGTTTTGATTGGCTATAGCTGTATTGATAACAGTGGCATCCCGGGCAAACAGGTCGTATTGACCACCTCCCGTTGAATTAATAGTTATTTGTCCCGCTATCGTATTATTAATTATTACATCAAATTTACTTGCTGCTCCAACAGACCTTGCAACACAGTTAGTAGTTAAAAGCAATGGAGAATTAGCCTGGATACCATCTATATTTACGGTAAAATTTCTTGTCAATAATCTTCCTGGGGCATTTGAAAATTCTTCTCCATACCATTCCTTGCCACTTGACAAAAAGTTAACTGAATCAAGCTCATGAAAACGCCTTTCCGAAAAGGTGTGAACAGCAATGTTAGGAGAAGTAGTATTATCGGCAGTCGAGATTCTTTTGCCATTCGCAGCAATCGTTAAAAAATAGTAAGCTTTATTGCTATAAATATTCTTGTGATGAATAAACCTCAAATTTGCAGAATCTTTTATCCATTCATCCGGTCCATTGGCATAAAAAAGAATATAATCCGTTCCGTTAATCACTCCATCTCCTCCATCAACAATCATAATAGCATTTTCCTTCAGATCATCATACCGAACTGAGGCATTGGCCTCAGGTAACATTTGCCCGCCATTTCCATATAATCTTATTGAGCCGGAGCTAAGATTTGTGGTGCTCACCCCAAGGCTATTCAGAAAGGGAATATCGATTTTATAAACTCCCGCATTTTGCACCGCTATCTTATACCAGGCACCGGAGGAAAGTACGGAATGAGGTGAGTAAATTCTCTGTGACATTCCCATTAAAGAAATGCGACAAATCAAAATGATCAATACAAAACCTTTCTTCATGCTTGTCACTGTAAATCAGAAGCTAAATGGGAATTTTTCACTTGAAAAAGGGTATTAATGCGTACTCCCTTTTTTCGAAACTGCCTATATTCGTAATTGCCGTCAGGTAAAAGATATTATCAGGTACAATATGTTTACCTCATCCGGCGTTAAAATTATTCCAATTCATAGGTTTATACAAAAACAATTGATCGGGTCTTTTTTCAAACCAGATTTATTGTTGAAGATCAAAAAAACGAACACAAAATGAAAGTGAAAAACTTAACTATCCTGTTATCCTGTGTGGTGCTTTTAGCATCTTGCAAAGGCAAAAGCCTTTTTGGCAAAAAGAAAGACAAATCAGACGCAACGGGCTGGAACTACAATGACAAAAATATGGGTGGTTACCAGGTGTCTAAATCCAAGGAACAAGGCACTGGCCCTGGCCTCGTATTTGTTCAGGGGGGTACCTTCACCATGGGACAAACAGAGGAAGATATAATGGGCGACTGGAATAATATCCCACGCCGTGTATCTGTAAACTCTTTCTATATGGATCGCACCGAAGTAGCCAACGTTCATTATCGTGAATATCTTTATTGGCTAAGTAAAGTGTTTGACCCTTCAGATCCTGCCAATCAGCCAATTCTTGACGCAGCGCTACCCGATACATTAGTATGGAGAAGCGAATTAAGTTATAATGAACCTTTGGTTGAATATTATTTCCGTCACCCGGGTTTTAATGAATACCCCGTCGTTGGCGTAAATTGGAGACAAGCAAATGATTATTGTCTTTGGAGAAGCGATCGTGTAAACGAAGGAATGTTGCTTGATAAAGGTTATGTAAACAAACAGTCTTTACAGGGACAGCAAGGTGATAATAATTTTACAACCAAATCGTATTTACTTGGTTTGTATCAAACTGCTCCTGGTAAAACAGCGACTTCAAAAAAGAATCCATTAAAGACTCCCCAGGGTCAACCCCGTACAACGGTAAGTATGGAAGATGGTTTGCTTTTACCTAATTATCGTCTTCCCTTTGAATCAGAGTGGGAATATGCCGCTTATGGTTTGATCAATCAAAACCCAAGGCCTAGTGTCAAAGAAGGAAAACGTGGCGAGGAGTTACAATCTAATAAACAAATTTATCCCTGGTCACAAAATGTAAGTGGTCTTCGTGACACACGCCATGGAAGCTGGCAGGGGATGTTCCTGGCAAACTTTAAAAGAGGTTCTGGCGATAATGCCGGTGTTGCCGGTGGTTTGAACGACCGTGCATTTTATACTGCTCCTGTAAAATCATTCTTCCCTAATGGTTTCGGTCTTTATAATATGGCTGGCAATGTAAGCGAATGGGTACAGGATGTATTTCGCCCTATGTCAACACTTGATTTTGATGATATGCCTTCTCCTTTTCGCGGTAACAAATATCAAAAGCTTTATAAAAATGCAAATGGTGAAGCGGAGATTGACAGCACAGGACGAGTAAAAATGGTTGATGTTACAGATGAGGAAAGCAAGAACCGTAGAAACTATCAGCGTGGTAATGTAATTAACTATATGGATGGTGATACTTTATCACAATCATCTTATGGATATGGTGTAACAACATTAATAAGTGATAAATCAAGAGTATATAAAGGTGGTAGTTGGAATGACCGTGCATACTGGCTTACACCAAGTGCCCGCCGCTATTTGGAAGAAGACCAGGCTTTAAGTACTTTAGGTTTCCGTTGCGCAATGGACCGTATGGGTAGCCCTGAAGGCAACAAGAGAAAAACTGGTCAATATTATAAAACACGCAGACAAGGCCGTTAAACTGTTTCAATAAATTTTAAAACCCGTCTCGTATTGAGGCGGGTTTTTTTATTCTTATAAATGAAATGTGTCAAAGAGTAAATTTGCTTATGAATATTGAAGAGCTATATAAGATCTATCAAAAATATCCTTCGGTACAAACAGATACAAGAAAGCTGAAGACTGGTGATATTTTTTTTGCATTAAAAGGAAATAACTTCAATGGTAATTCTTTCGCAAAACAAGCAGTCGAACACGGAGCAGCTTATGTTGTAATTGATGAAAAAGAATATGAGGTACCCGGTAAAACTATTTTAGTTGATAACGTACTTGATGCTCTTCAGCAATTAGCGAAATATCATCGTCAACAATTCACTTGCCCATTTATAGCTATTACAGGCAGTAATGGAAAAACAACTACCAAAGAACTAACCCATGCCGTTCTTTCCACCACTTATAAAACTTACACAACGCAGGGAAATTTGAATAACCATATTGGAATCCCGCTCACTATTTTAAAAATAGAGGGAGATGCAGAAATGGCTGTGATAGAAATGGGTGCCAATCATATTGGTGAGATAGCCTCTTATTGTACCATCGCTTTACCCGATCATGGGTTGATCACAAACTGTGGAAAGGCGCACCTGGAAGGATTTGGCAGCGAAGAAGGAATAAGAAAAGCAAAGGGTGAATTGTTTGATCATTTAAGAACATTAATCCATGGCGTTGCTTTTGTAAACCGGGATTATGATTATCTCCAACAAATGAGTAAAGGAATCAGTGGTATCATTAAATATGGCACAACAAGTAATGCTCACTTAGTTGGAAAAGTTTCTAAAAATGATCCATTGCTTGAAGTGGAAATCATACAGGGTCTTGATGAAAAAAATATCAGGACAAATCTGGTTGGTGAGTATAATTTACCAAACGTTCTCGCTGCAGTTACCGTTGGCAAATATTTTAATGTGCCTGAAAAAAGGATTGTATCGGCAATCGAAAATTATACTCCTTCGAATAGCCGTTCTCAATTGATACAGAAAGGAAGTAATAAAATAATTCTTGATGCCTACAATGCAAACCCAAGCAGCATGAAACTTGCCATTGAAAATTTTGCCAAAAACCCTGCTGCAGAAAAAGTATTAATGCTGGGTGCTATGGCGGAGCTAGGTAAAGAAAGTATTGCAGAACATGAAGCTATTATTGACCTTATAAAGAAATTTCATTGGAAGGCAGTGGTATTAGTGGGTGGCGATTTTTTAAGGATTGAAAACTCTTATTTAAAATTCGATAACTCTCAACAGTCTAGGGAATGGTTGCAACAGCAACATTTTGAGAATACTTATTTCCTTATCAAAGGAAGCCGGAGTATGCAGATGGAAAAAGTGATTGAGACTGATTCTAATTACTAAAATTATAATGAGATAATGTCTGAGAAATGCCTTTTAAAAAATTTTCTTGGATGTTTAGTGCAACTGTTTGGTCAAACAAATAAATACTTATTCCAAAAAAAATACTGTATGAAAGTACAATTTTTTGCTCCTGATAATTAAAAGAATGATAAACCGTATCATAATCGTTCACTTCCTCAACTTGTTGTATTTTTAATTTCTCTGATAAGAATTGAAGAATATTTTCATACTCTCTCACAGTGATTTTTTTATTAAAGTTCAATTCATATCTGTTATCTTGTCTTACAAGTTTTATTTGATTATTCTGCTCCATATTGTTTATTCTTTTTATTCTCAGCCGTGTGACCCTGTGCAAAGATATGTGTGGCAGTGGGACACGGCCTAAACTCATAACTCGCTTCTCCCGATTAATACCGACCTTTGCGGCCTTATTAAAAATGCATGAGTAAAGAAAAAAGATCCCGTGGATATTTTTCATCTGTAGTGGGTTGCCGGTGTCCACGATGCAGAGAAGGAAAGCTATTTCAACACCCCATCAGCGTTCATTTCAAAAAGTTCATGGCGATGAATAAAGAATGCCCTGTA
>Ga0105249_10002667_pt1 | contig 15427 bp, 19 predicted proteins | sample KBSS44metaG_FD_81522 | JGI IMG/M metagenome (GOLD analysis project Ga0105249, IMG submission 81522) | Switchgrass rhizosphere microbial communities from Kellogg Biological Station, Michigan, USA - KBS S4-4 metaG | ecosystem: Host-associated > Plants > Roots > Rhizosphere > Soil | place...
ATGCCGCGCTCGCGCAGCGCGAACTCGTCAGCCAACAGCGCGACGCCGGCGGCGGCCGCCTCGTCGAGCTGCGGCGCGTGGGCGCCGTGCCGCGCCGCCAACGCGGCGTTCTGGACGAGCAGCAGCACGACGCTGGCACCGCCGCGTGCCAGCGCGCTGGCTGTCGTGCAGCCGAAGGTGTCGCGCGGGCTGCCACGCGACTCGATGAACAGGTAGTTGGGCATGGCATGTCCTCGTCCACGGGTGAAATTCATGCCGGCGCCACGATGCGGCGACGGGTTGCAACGAGCGCGCCGACGTGCTCGCCCAACACCGAGTCGATCTCCGAGCGATCGATGCCAAGGTCGGCTAACGTGCGTGCGTCTAGCGCGACAAGCTCCCGCTGTCGAATCGCCTGCGCCTGCATGCGGGCGATCCACGCTGCGAACCGGCGCGCGCTGGCGGGAAGCGCGGACCACGTGCCGCTGAGTGCAAATGGACGGCTCGTGGCGGCCCGGGCCGTCGGGCGGATGCGATGCTGCAGAACGTGAAAGCGCAGCTCGAGCGCGAGGCGCTGGGCTGCGGTTGCGATGGGGGTAGTGAACATGGTGACCTCTGTGAAGGGTGCGCCGGTATCGACGTGACCCAATGGTTCCGCCGGGACATCGATGTCACATGAGGCGGCTGCCCCAAATCGCACTCGCTGGTCGCAGTTGTCGCTGACGCGGGCGGGGCAGACGCCCCGGTTCCATTCGCTGGAGAGCCGAAGGCCTTAACGACGGATCTCCGGGGAGTTGCCTGCCCATGACTTCCTTTCCAGCGCGCGTAACGGATGTTCAGCGTCTTGGGTTCTACCTAGACGTGTTCCCGAACACCGGCGCGCCCCTGGCGAATATCGATCCGTGAACATGCAGCCGACGATCGTCGGTCAAACTCAAATCCCGGCACGAGTCCCTCCACTTCATTGGCGCCCAGCGGCCATCAGCGGTACCGAGGCTGCTGCACCTCTCTAACCGGGCCGCCCCGCGTCGAGGGCTGTGCGGCAAAGACCGGTTTGTGTCCCAGACGGCACCTACGAAGGTTCACTGGGTCCGACTGCAATCGCTGCGCTGCGATGGATGCGCATGCTCCGCTGCGCCCGCGAAAGGATCACCGCATTTGGTTTCTCAAGGCACTGAATTCATCCACTGACCAATTGCTGACCCTTCGACGTCACAAGGGAGCAGTCGCTCGCCGCTGTTCCAAAACGATGCCCAGGCCCACCATGAGCGGCCGCGGCCGTTTGATATCGAACGATCACGCAGATGGGCACTAGTTCAGCAGATACGCGGCCTAACCCTCGCTGCACCCGAAACAGCGAGGACAGACGCGCTCCTGCTTGACGATTCACTGCCGGCAATTCAGCAGCGCTTTCTGGTCGCGCGCCACGTCCAATAGATGACCAATCCAGCGGCCGTCACTCAGAGGCTTTCCAACACCCCATGCTGTCCCAGTGCAAGCTGACCACTCTGACCTCCACCAAGCGCGTCACCACAAAATGGCCGCTCTATGACATGGGCGGAACTCTATCGACTCACGAGCCATCGGGGCTTGGACACGCTCGCTTTGCGCGCGAGGGCCGCCGTTCTCACCAGCGGCCGTATCACGCTGCGCAGAAAAATGGACGACGTCAAGGACAACCTGCGCCTGCTGTGCTTCACGCTCGACGCGCATCACGTCCCGGTCACGCAGGAGGATGAGAGCGCTGTTCTAGGCTCGTAGTCATGAGATGGTGTTGCCAATCCCACCAGCGGCACCCCAGTACGGCGCAACTCAAAGGGTGACGTCTCCGGGACCGTCCGGTGGCCTATCGCCTCGCAACGTCGCGCCGGTGCGAGCGTCTAGCAGCCGGCGAGTTGCCTCAGCACTGAGCAGCTGCCCTCTCGTTGACCCACACGCCGGCCACGGACAGCGGTTGAGTGTGGCGAACTCGGCCAATGCGGCGATCCGTCCGCACTCCTGGCAGTGGTAGTACACCTTGGCCCCCCCGCAAGAGCCCCGATAACCGCGAGTGTGCCGACCTACCCAATCCGACTCAAGCTAGCGGTTCCACGGTGCCCAAACGAGTGGGTTGCAGCATGCCATTTGATAAGGGATCCCCGTGGCGCTCTATGCAAGCGGTGTATCCTGCGTTGAAAGTGGCACGCCGTTGTCCAATGAGCGACCTCTTTTGGAGGTCTAGATGCATCGGCAGCTCATCACGAGGACGCAGTACCTTGCCGAACTAAACCGTCGGCTGCGCGACCACCCGGATTACGTTGACGGCATGCAGTTCGTGTCTAATGGGAGCGGCGATCCCGAGACCGCTGCGGGGTTCGATTGGGAGCCCCAAACCGGCAACCCCACGCCTCCGAACCCGTTCGCCGAGATTGCCGCCCTGGTACACGCGCTGTACCGCGTAAATGTCTTATAGGTACTGCGCGGATTGCCGCGCGCAAACTGCCGTTGAGTGTGGGACCCGAAGGGGCGCCCGGCTTGGCCCGAACACCTTCGCTGCCGTCACCGAGATGCTGCGCGCGAGCTCGGTCTACTTGAGATGAATCACCAGCAGCGCATGGTCAATGCGGCGGCGGCGAAGCTCTGCTCAAAGTAGGCGCGCATCGCTCCTAAGGAAGCCCACCAACAAAGGCACCTAGAGGACTTCTCTAGGCCAGCGGATGTCGGCCCTCTTTCACTTCTGGTGAATTCACCTCCCATGAACAGCGAGATGCCGACCACGCCCTCGTGACCGACCACTGCGATCTCGGCCGACGCGCCGTCTTCCATCACATACAGCAGCGAGACGATGGCCGTGGTCGGGAAGTAGACGTGCGTCATGGTCGTTCCCGACTCGCTCAGCACGCCGCCAAGCGGCAGTTCCACCGGCTCCAGCGATGGCAGCCAGCGCGCTAAATCCTCCGCTGGCAACGCCGCCAGGAGATGGTTCCGCTGAACCGCCGGGAGATCGACCAATGGGAATCCAATCGCGTGTTTTTGTACGGTAGCGCACAGGGGGCAATTGTGAACCTGCCAGGGGCAGGCGAGGTGATGCCCTTCGCCGAGGTGGTCATGAGCAGAAGCGAGACAACTCGACCTTCACCGCTTCGGCGCCCTGCAGGGTTCGCCCGGATCAACGCCCGCCCCTGAGCAGCGGCCTTCCTGGCCGCAAGGTCGACTACAGAGATTGCTCATGGCCGCAAGCTTGGCCATTGGGGGTGGGTTAGTTGATGGGTGTCGCAGAAACCACGATCTGGCTGTATAGGTAAGAGCGGCGGACACTCTCTCCGCCAAGAAATCCGCCATGCGCGTGCAACGCGCGGTCGAACGCAGTCGAATGCATTCGATCCCCGGCGTAGGCCGCCCGACGACGCGCGTCATTGACCGGCAGACCGAGCGCTGACTCCTCGCCGCCGGATCTTCCCCTTGCGGTTTCCTTTCTGCGGTTCCCTATATACCGGCAGCTAGCTCGATGCAGCGAACCACGCCGGATGGCACCCCAATGGAGTGCGTGTCGAGCAGCACGCAGAGGTAGTAGAGGTCGCCGATCCGGCCGCTGCTGGCCACTTCGCGCGCAAGCTTGCGGCTCGATTCGAGTGCGGCGATCCCGTGATTGGCCAGGGTGTCAAGGACCAGAGGCCTCTTGAGCGCCAGCCGGTACAGCTCGACCCACTTCATCGGCGTAGCTTCAAGGGAGTCGCTGAACCGTGGCTGAAAGACCGGCTTGCGCGCGTCGCTTTCAGCCCTCCACCGCCCTGCAGATCAGGCAGGGCGACGAGACAGTGGCCGCAGCCAGGCTGACCGCCGCAGGCCTGCGCAGGCGCTCCTGACAGCGCTGAAGCGCACCGAGCACGTACAGCATCTTGTCCACGAGTCAACTCCTTCGCGGTCGGAGGCTATGCCGGGACTGTTAACGCAGGTTGACTGCCACCTCAGGGTTTGCCCGACTGATTGACTTTGGTCAAGAACCGACTCCGATCGGTCTCGTCTGGATACTCGGTGGGGAGCCCTGCGATGGCCGCCGAACCGTTCGCTCCAGGCGACGGGTGTGAATGCGCTCAGCGGGGCCATCGCCCCTCAAGGCGTATCCGAGGTCAGGCGAAGAAAGGGTTTCGACTTCTCCATGAAGTCTCGATGCAGGCGCGCCAACTCTTCGACCTCGCGCACCGCCTCGTGCCATCCGATGGGCCGGCCCTCGGCAGCCCCCGCCATCTTTGCCTCGTGCGCGGCGGTGGCCCGGCGCCACGCCCGGTGCGCGGCCTGCAATGCCTCCCGCTGTGAGGTCGCCTGATCCATCGGGTGCTCCTATGTCCCGTTGATCCCTGGGCGAAATTTTCCACCGCTGGCAGAGCCGCGCATCCACCTGCGCGAAGGCCCCCGTGCAGGGGGTGCGCGCGACGCGTCGAGCGCGATCGCCCAGTACGGGTGATCGACTGGACACGAAAGCCCTGCATCGCATCGGCTGCTGCCGTCCGCTTCTTGCGAGAAGACCTTGTGCCTGAGCGCGCTGCACCGCATCGCCTCGTTTGGAACGCCGCGCAGCGCCTGTTGCGAGTCGCGTCGCGGTCACACATCCCGTTGCGCAATTGATCGCCGCGCGGCCGGCGGCTCGTGAACGATTGAACAGTCGCGTCGGCGTGCTGCGCCTAGGCTTCTTCCACCCGTTGTGCCAGGTGGTCTCGGGCTCGAATCAACCCGAAGTACCGAGGGCGAGATGCACAGAGGGATTCATGCGATGGCTGCCACGATGGCGATGTTGGCCTTGGCGGGCTGTGGCGGCGCGAACGAGAGCAGCAGCGCCACGGCTCCATCCAGCGGTGCGGCCATTGTTGTTGCCGATCCCGACCCCGGCACCCCCGCGTCGCCCGTGGACAGCCCCGCTGCTCAAGACCATCCAGCCGCGACGGCAGCCGGCGCGAGCACCAGCGGCGCCAGCCTGACGGTGCGTGCCCGCGGCACGATGGCGGGCGGCGTTGGACCGACCCTGCAGGTGCTCGTGGATGGCACGTCGGCCGGCTCTGTCGAGGTCAAGGCCACCGACTACAGCGACTTGGTGTTCCCACTCAGGAGCGCGGTGACGCCCGGCGCACGCATCGACGTGGTGTTCACCAACGACGGCACGGCCAACGGCCAGGATCGCAATCTGTATGTCGACTCGGTCAAGGTGAACGGCGCGACGTTGCGGCCCACCGACGCCGGCGTCACGCTCGACGTGGGCAGTGGTGCAGCGGCGTTCGACGGACTCAATGTCATCCCCGGCCGCAGCGACGTGCGCTGGAGCGGCGCATTGCGCTTCAAGGCGCCCGGCGATTCGCTGGTGGTGCGTGCCCGCGGGTCGACGGCCGGCGGCGTGGGGCCGACGATGCAGGTGCTCGTCGATGGCGCGTCGGTGGCGAGCATCGAGGTCAAGGCCACGGCCTACACCGACTACCGGTTCGCCCTGAAGACCGCGCCCAGCCAGCGCGTCGACGTCGTGTTCCCGAACGACGGTGCTTCGGGCAGCGAAGACCGCAACCTGTATGTCGAATCGGTGCGCTTCGGCAGCCGCACGCTGTTGCCTTCGGACAGCGGTGCGCTGGTCGACATCGGCAGCGGCGCAGCGGCGTTCGATGGCGCCCACGTCATCCCGGGGCAGAGTGCGATTCTGTGGAATGCGGCGCTGCGCCTGCCGGTGAGCAGCAGCGCGGCGGCCGAGGGCGCCGCGCAGCTCACTGCAACCAACGCGAGCGGCACCTCGGCCACAAACGCCAGCGCGGGCGCGATCGACATTCGAAGCGTGGGCGCGCGCTGCGACGGCAGCTTCGACAACTCGGCGGCGATCGCTTCCGCAATCGCCGCGGCCAAGAGCAAGCACGTGGCGGTGTACGTGCCCGCTGGCGTGTGCGCGTACGGCGACGTGATCCGGCTCGATGGCGTCAAGCTGGTGGGCGCGGGCGATGCGTCGGTGTTGTATGCGCTCAACCCGCTGCGCGAGGCGATCTTCCTGTTCGGCAGCGGTGCCGAGGTGAGCCTGCTGAAGCTGAGCGGCCGCAAGGCCAGCGCACGCCAGGCGGCCTGGGAAGCCACGCGCATCACGCTGTTCGGCGCCACCAACTTCGTGATCGACAAGGTGACGATCGATGGCTCGGCAGCCGCGGGCATCCAGACCGCTCAGTCCGCCAACAACGGCCGCATCACCAACAACACGATCAAGGACACGCTGGCCGACTCGATCCACATGACCGACAAGGCGAGCTACATCACGCTGGAGAACAACCACATCGCCAACTCCGGCGACGATGGCATTGCGGTGGTGAGCTACCGCAGCAACGGCGGCCTGGTCCATCACATCACGGCGCGCAACAACGTCATCGTCAACAACAAGTGGGGCCGCCACATGAGCGTGGTGGGTGGTGGCCAGGTGGTGTACGAGAACAACGACCTCGAGAACAATCTCGGTGGCGGCGCGTGCCTTTACATCGCACAGGAGGCGTCGTATTCCACCTATGGCGCGCACGACGTGGCGGCGCGCTACAACACGCTCAAGAGTTGCGGCGGCAGCACCACGGGCCATGGCGCGGTGATGGTGTTCAGCGATGGACAGGACAGCAACACCAACATCACGCTGACGCGCAACGACATCGTGCAGAACGGCCTGTCGGGCATCCGTGTCTTCAGCACGATGAACAGCGGCGTGCGGGTCGACAGCAACCGCATCCAGGGCGCGAATCCGGCACTTGACATCAGGAGTCCCGGCGTGACCGTGGTCCCGTACTCGTCGGGCGCAGTGGGTTACGCCGCGCCCTGATGACCTGACGGCATCTGCGGCGGCGATTCCGCAAGGGCGCGCGCTTGCCGCGCGCGCTATTCTCACCGCTCGATCCCGGAGAAGGCGGTGAGAGTCCTGGTGTTGGCGGCGTTGACCTGCGCGCTGGCTCTGGCCGGTTGCGCGACGACGACCTACAAGCCTTTCGAGTCGCGCAGCGACGGCATCGTCAACGGAAAGGGCGGCGTCCAGACCCTGCAGAGCGGCATGGAGGTCTGGATCAACGGCGACCCGGCGCGGCGCTACAAGGTGATCGGCTTCATCGACGACGAGCGCTCGGGCGATGCCGCTTCGATGGGTCGCCTGTTCGGCGATGTTGTGCAGAAGGCGCGCGCGGTCGGCGGCCATGCACTGATCCAGCTGCGAAGCACGTCCCAGGTGCTGGGCTACCAGACGACGGAAGCGCCGGCGTCGGCCTCCGGAGCCTCGAACACCGGAGTGGCCACCACCACCGCGGTGCCGCTGCGAAAGCACAAGGCGCAGTTCATCGTCATCCAGTACCTGGACCCATCAGCGGAAGGACTGCGCTAGCGCTTCGCCAGCTTGAGCCGCACGACGGGCCGGTCGGCGCGCCGGCGCGCCACTTCCTTGAAGCGCGACGCGTCGAACATGCGCTTGGAACCGAACCACGACCCTTCGCCGCCCGACGGCTCGGCCTTGTCGACCGGATAGGCTTCGAGCAGCTGTACGCCACGCCGGCGTGCATACGCAATGGCGCCAGCCAGCAACTCGCGCGCGACGCCTTGCTCTCGATACGCGGGCGGTACCACGAAGCAGACGATCGACCACACCGGCTGGTCGTCGACCGGCTTCATGACCGGCGACTTCGCCAGCTTGGCGTAGTCCGCGCGCGGGCCGAGCGACACCCAGCCCACCGGCGTTTCTCCTCGATAGCCCAGCAGCCCTGGCGGTGGGTCACGCGCAGCCAGTGCCCGCAGCGCGGCCTTGCTGCGTGCGCGCTGGCCTTCTCCCGGGCGGGTGAAGGCGCCTTTGCCGCTGACGCGGTAGTACATGCACCAGCAGCCTCGTGCCACTGAACAGCCGCGCGCGTTGAACAAGGCTTCGAGATCACCCCAACGCTCGGGCGTGAGCGGACGCACCACCAGCTTCATCGCCGGCCGATGGTGCGCATTGGCGCGTGCTGCGACCGCAGGGCGAACGGCAGCACCTTCACCGCGCCAGGTTCGTCCCCCGGCAGGTCCACCTGCCACGCGACGGCCGGCCCTTCAGCGCGGCACGCGCCCATAGATGATGGCGTTCACGCGGCCGTGCCGGAAGCGCACCGTGGCCATCAGGTTGCCGGGACCGCGGTCATACAGCCACTCTTCGACTGCCTGGCACGGCACGGCGACGCTGGCGAACGGCTCGGGCACGGGGTTCAGCGTCTGCGCGTAGTAAACCGGGGCGCAGTAGCTGTCGGCCAGCAGCGGCTGGCCGCACTTGTAGGCCACCGCGAGGCGCGAATCGCCTTCGTCGGCGGTGCCGTTGCCGCAGCGCAGCGATTCGGCATGTGCCGGTGCGCACACAACCGCCAGCAGCGCCACGCTTGCAGCAGCAGCCCATCGTGTGCCGGGTTCCATCGCGGCAATGCTGCCGGCTCGCCCTCACAGGGTCAAGGCCCGCAGATCGCGTCGGACGTCGGCACGGCGCACCGTGCGGACCGCTCAGCGTGACTGCGACTTACCGGCGCGCTTGCGCTGCGGGCTGCGACGCTGCTGATCTTGCGGCGCGTCGAACGTCTTGGTGGAGGTCGGGCCGGTGCCGTCCGGCTCGACCTTGACCTTCTTTGCCGTCAAGGCGTCTTCCTTGAAGTTGCGCGGCTCGTCCTTATTGGCCGCGCGCTCGGAGTCCAGCAACTCTTCGCGTTGCTGTTGCGGGTCATTCGAAGCACGGCTGCGAGTCGGTTGCGACATCGTGGCTCTCCTGTGGCTGATGCACCGACGTTCGAGGCAATCGGTGCGCCCGTCGAGCACTCGCCGGCGCATCGCCGGTGCAGCCCGCGCAGCGTCCCCTCAACCGGGTGCCGGCCCCCGTGTCGAGGCAGGCGTCGGCCCGGGCACCGCGATGCCCTGACGGTTAGAGTTGCGGCCATGCCCGATCCGATCGCAATGGCCATCGTGAGCGAATCTCTCGCGCTGCGCGCGTCGCACGGCCATGCGTCGGCGTCCGACGTGCTCGACCTGGTGATGCAGGGCCGCCAATACCGGTTGGTCGACTTCGGCGATCACATGCTGCCGCCCGCGCCCTTCGCATTGCTGGTGGCCGAGGCGATGGGTGACCACATGACGGCCGCCGAATGGGAGGCCTTCACCGGCCCGAAGGCCGACGCGAGCCTGCGCGCGACGCTGCAACTGCAGTACGCGCTGAACGTGTGGCCCAAATTTCTCGAACGCTACAGCATCTCGTAGCCCCGTGACGTCGCTGCGGTGCCCGCGGCGACGCTTTGAAAGCTGCGTCGGTCAGTCGTTGGTCTCGCCGCTGACCTGGCGCGCGGCGTCCAGCGGCACCGGCACCCCGTGCGCATCGAGGGTGGCGCACAGCTTGAATGGGGTTGCGGTCTCCGGCGTCATCTTGTGCTGCAGGGAGGCGTCGGCGCTGTCGCGCTCCGCGGCCAGGCCGTGCGCCAGCAGGGCCTGCACGGCTTCCGGCCGTCGGATCGCGCCCACGTAGAGATCTTTCCAGTTCATGCGCGCCTCGCCACGGTGGTGGTGCACAGCGTAGGCATCGCACGCGCGGCGGCAAGAGGGAAAGTGTGCAAATCGTCCAGAAACGATCCACCCATCTGCGGGGGTTCCGGGCCGGAAGCATGCCAGGGTGCGCTGCGTATCGAGCAATGAGCCTAACCTGTTTTTGAATGGGCCAGCGACGTCGGGTCTGAGGGCTTCGCGCGCGCCGGCGCCGTCGACGGGCCGAAGCCGGCGCCGGCGTGATGCGCAGACGCACAGTAGGATCCATGCTGTCGACTGCGCCGCCGACGTCCGCGCGGCGATGCATTCACGCGAGGGCCGCTTGAGATGAACACCGAACAATTGCGGGCGCTGCAGGCGCCGCTGAAGGATCAGTACCGCGAGCAGCCGCAGGCCGCCCGCATCACGCTGCAAGCCGAGGGACGGCTTGGCGATGGCATCAGCTGCAGCGTGCAGACCGGCCAGGCGCTGGTGCGCGCCGGGCTTCATCCGGCCACCGGCGGCGACGGGCTGGCGGCCTGCTCGGGTGACATGCTGCTGCAGGCGCTGGTGGCGTGTGCCGGCGTGACGCTCAATGCGGTGGCGACGGCCCTGGGCATCGTGCTGCGCGATGCGCAGGTGCGCGCCGAAGGCGATCTCGACTTTCGCGGCACGCTCGGCGTGGCCAAGGACGCACCGGTGGGATTTGAGGCGATCCGGCTGCGCTTCGAACTCGATACCGACGCGCCACCGGAGCAGCTCGACACGCTGGTGCGGCTGACCGAGCGCTATTGCGTCGTCTACCAGACGCTGGCGCGCACGCCGGCGCTGTCCGTCACGCGCCAGGCTCGCCGCTGAGCGCGCCACGCGCGACCCACCGAGCGGCGTGGCGAACCACAGTTCGTTACGCTCTGGCGCTACCATTGGCGCACGCCGTGAGCCGCTTTCCCGAGATCTCCCGCTCGCGCAGCCGCAGTCTGCTGGCCTTTGTGCTGGTGTGTGCGGCGGCGGGCTGCGCCACCCGCTCGGACGATGTGCTGCCCGCGCCCACCGATCCGGCACGTTACGTCGGCTGGGATTGCGAGCGCTTGTACGAAGAGTCCGACCGCGTGCAGCTGAGGGCCGCCGACGTCGCCTATTCGGTCGACGAGCGCGTGGGCAGCAACATGATCGCGCTGAGCGTCGGCGTCACCGTGTTCTGGCCGGCGCTGATGGCGATGCGCCCCGATGGCCTCGAGGCGCAGGAGCTCGCCACGCTGAAGGGCAGCTTCGAGGCGCTGCGCGTGGCCGCGCAGCGGCGCGATTGCCCGCCGGCGCCCGAGGCCATGAGCGCCGCACGCGCCGAGTCGCTGCCGCTGCGCACCGGCGAGCGCTTCGTCTACGAAGAGCGGGCCGGGCGCCGTGCGCCGGCCAAGGAACTCGGGCTGCGGGTGGTGGCGCTCAAGCGCGACCACGTCGAGTTCGCGCCCGACCTCGGCGGCCAGGCATTGCCCGGGCTGTGGTCGCAAGATTTGGCCGGCAACACGCGGGCCGACAGCCGCGCGCCGCTGGTGTCGTGGCGGCGCTTGCTGCGCTCCGACATGCAACTTGGCCAGGTGCTGATCGGCGAGTTGTACTCGGCCGACGTGCACTCCGGCGTCGCACCGGCGCGCGTGCGCGGGCAGGTGGTGGCGCAAGGTGTGCAGCAGATTGCCGGGCGCTCGTTCGATGTCGCCGTGATCGAGCTGTTCGGCGACGCGCCCACGATGGATGGCAGCTTCGCGCGGCTGTCGGGCGTGATGGCGGTCGACCGCACCAGCGGCCTGTTGCTGCGGCTGGAACTGGCGTGCTCGAACCCCGACTTCGCGATGCGGCGCCACCTCACGCGCGTGGAGCCTGCCGCCGGCTGAAACCGGGGCTTTACGCTGCTTTACGGCCGGCCCATCGCGGGGCAATGTCGCGACGCGAGCATGACGGCCATCCAGACTCCTCGATGAGGACGCCATGCAAGTCAAGACCCTTCCCCACCCGGTGCGCGGCACACGCATGCTCGTGGCCACGCTGTTGCTGGCCGTGAGCGGCACGTTCGTCGCGGTCGCGCAAGCCCAGAGCACCACCCCCGCACCGGCGCCGGCCGGACGCGCGTTCGCCCATGGCGGACACGGCGAGGGGCGCATGCTCGAACGCATGCTCGACGGCGTCAACGCCAACCCCGACCAGCGCACCCGCATCCACGAGATCATGAAGTCGGCGACGACAGACATGAAGGCGCAACGCCAAACCTCGCGCACCCTGCGCGAGCAGCTGACAACGCTGTTCGCGCAGCCCACCGTCGACGCGCGCGCTGTCGAAAACGTGCGCCAACAGCTGGTCCAGCAGCACGACCAGTCGAGCAAGCGCTGGATGCAGGCGATGCTGGATGCCAGCGCGGTGCTCACGCCTGACCAGCGCGTGCAGTTGGCCGAGCAGATGAAGCAGCGCCGCGACATGATGCAGCGCCACCAGCAGGAGCGCCGCGCACTGGAGCAACCCAAGGGTTAAGCTCCCGCGCACCGCGGCCACGCGCGCCGGCGCACCGTCTCACGGTGCGCCGGCGTGTTCGCTGATCCCATCCAAGCCGACTGCCATGACCGCACGCCTGCTGCTGATCGACGACGACGCCCGCCTCACCACGATGGTGGCCGATTACCTGCAAGCCAACGGCTTCGACGTCACCACCGCCGGCACGCTGACCAGCGGACGCGAGTGTTTGCGCCAGGGCAGCTACGACGCGCTGCTGCTCGACCTGATGCTGCCCGACGGCGACGGGCTCGATCTCACCCGCGAGCTGCGTGCCGACGCGCGCACACGCCGCCTCCCGCTGTTGATGCTCACGGCGCGTGGCGAGCCGCCCGATCGCATCGTCGGGCTGGAGATCGGTGCCGACGACTACCTGCCCAAGCCATTCGAGCCGCGCGAGCTGTTGGCACGCGTGAAGGCGCTGCTGCGGCGCAGCGCTGCGCCGCTCGGTGACGACGAGGTGCTGCGCTTCGGCCGCCTCGAGATCGATCTCGGCGCGCGCCAGGCGCGCGTCGACGGCAAACCGTGCGACCTGACGAGCCATCAGTTCGACCTCCTGGTCGTGCTGGCGCAGGGCGCCGGCCGGGTGCTGTCGCGCGACCAGATCATGGACGGTCTGAAGGGGCACCCGCTGGAAGCGTTCGACCGCAGCATCGACGTCCACGTCTCGCGCATCCGCGCGGCGATCGAGGACGACCCCAAGTCCCCCAAGCGGCTGCTCACCGTGCGCGGCGTGGGCTACGTGTTCGCGCGCAAGCAAGACGCCGAGGCCTGATGCGCACCACGCGCAGCGGCGCTGCCCGGTGCCCGGCATGAGCTCGCTGTATCTGCGCATCTGGCTCACCGTGGTGAGCGTGCTCGGCGCGTTCGCGCTGGTGTCGGGCTGGTTCGTGCAGCGCCATCTGGAGAGCGAGCGCCTGCGACTGGAGAGCGCCGCGTCGGATCGGCTGGGGGCGTGGGCCGAGCTGGTGCAGCGCTCGCTGCCGGCGGCGGACGCCGGAGCCGACGAGCAGGCCACGGCGTTGCGCGAATGGTCGCAGCGTCTGCGCCTGCCGATGGCGCTCGACGACGCGTCGGGCCACCGCATCGCGGCCGCGGACACCTATCTCCGCGTCGAAGCGGACAGCGGCCGGCGCGGTCTGGCGGTGCGCCTCGACGACGGCCGCACGCTGTGGGTGATGCGTCCGCGGCTGGCGCGCGGCTTCACCGGGCCGCGCGGCGAGGGCGTGGACCGACCACCGGGCCCCGGCGGCGAGCGCGGGCCGCCGACGCGTGGCGATGCAGCGTGGCCTGCGATGCTGATGCCGCCGCAGTGGCCGCCGGGTATCGGATTGCTGGCGCTGCTGGGCCTGCTGTTCGTCGCGGTGGCGGCTGGCGCCTACCCGGTGGTGCGCAGCCTGACGCGGCGCCTCGAGCTGTTGAAGCGCGGGGTCGAGCGCTTCGGCGCCGGTTCGCTCGGTCAGCGGGTCGAGGAATCGGGGCGCGACGAGGTGGCCGCGGTGGCGCGCAGCTTCAACGGCGCCGCCGAGCGCATCGAGACGCTGGTGCGCGCGCACCAGCGCCTGCTGGCCAACGCCAGCCACGAGTTGCGCTCGCCGCTGGCACGCCTGAAGATGGCGGTGGCGATGCTGCCGCAGGCCGACGCCGCGCATCGCGACACGCTGCGGCGTGAGGCCGAGGCCAACATCGCCGAGCTCGATGCGTTGGTGGAAGAGGTGCTGCTGGCGAGCCGGCTGGATGCTGGCGCCTGGTCGCTCAAGCGCGAGAGCGTCGAGTTGCTGGGCCTGGCCGCTGAAGAGGCAGCGCGAGTCGATGCGCAGGTGAGCGGCGTGCCCTGCACGGTGGATGGCGACGAGCGGCTGCTGCGCCGTGCGCTGCGCAACCTGCTGGAGAACGCCCGCCGCTATGGCGCCGGCGAGATCGAGGTGGTCGTCGAGCGCAGCGCCGGCGCGGCGGTGCTGCGCGTGTGCGACCGCGGGCCCGGCGTGCCGGAGGCGTTTCGCGAGCGCATCTTCGAGGCGTTCTTCCGCTTGCCGGGACACGCCGAGCGCGAAGGCGGCGTCGGCCTCGGCCTCAGCCTGGTCAAGCAGATCGCCGAACGGCACTCTGGCCAGGTGCGCTGCGAGGCGCGCGACGGCGGCGGCAGCTGCTTCGTGATCACGCTGCCGGCTTGAGCGCCGGCACGTCGCGCGTGCGCTGTCGCTGCATCCACAGCAGGAAGGCGGTCAACACGACACCGGCGCTCAGCAGGCCGCCGGTCGACGCGATCCAGAAGCCGGTGGGCCCGCGCCACGCCGCCGGCGCAAAACCCCCGACGTCGAACGCCAGCAGGTAGCCGCCGCCCAACCCGACGCCCCACATGCACAACGCGAACACCACCAGCGACACCACGGTGACACGCCAGGCGCGCAACACGAACTGCGCCAGCGTCTGCAGGGCATCGCAGAGGTGGAACAGCGCCACCCAGCTGAGCAGCGTCAGCGCCACCGCGGCCACCGCCGCATCGGCGGTGTACAGGCGCACGATCGCCGCGCGCGCGAGATAAACCGCGGTGCCGATCACAACGGCCATGCCGAGCGTCACCTGCAGGCCGTGCAGGCCGAGCCGTCGCGCGTCGTGCAGGCGCTCGGCGCCGATCGCCTGCGCCACCAGCGTCGAGGTGGCATTGCTGAGGGCGAGCGGCATCATGAACATCAGCGACACCAGGTTCACCACGATCTGGTGGCCGGCCACCGACGTTGCACCCAGGCGGGCGATGAAGATCGCCATGAACGCAAAGCCGGTCACCTCGATCAGGATCGTCAGCCCCATCGGCACACCCAGCCGCAGCAGCGCCATCAGCGATGCACGCTGCGGCCAGTCGAGGCCGTGGCCGCGCAGTGCGAAGCGATCGTAGAAGCGATCGTTGCGCAGCACGATGTACGCGCCGATTGCTTGCGCCCACATCGACACCAGGGTCGACACGCCGCATCCGGTGACGCCCAGCGCCGGCAGGCCGAGTGCGGAAACGCCGGACACCAGCGCGATCGACAGCGGCACCTTCAGGGCCAGGCCACCGAGTTGCAGCACCATCACCGCCTTGGGCCGTGACACCGCGGTGTTGAAGCCGCGGTATACGGTGAACAGCAGCGAGGCGGGCAACGAGAAGGCGAGCGCCAGCAGGTAACCCCTGATCTTGTCGGCCACTTCCGGCGTGGCGCGCGACAGCGCCAGGAACGGCGTCGGGAACACCAGCAGGGTGCTGCCGAGCACCGACAGGCCGAGCGCGAGCCACACGCTCTGGTGCAGCTGATGGCCGGCTTCTTCCAGGCGCTTGGCCCCGTAGTGCTGGCCGACGATCGGGCCGATCGCCAGCACCACGCCCATCAGGCCGATGAACACCGTGATGTAGGCGGCCGAGCCGACCGCGAAGGCCGCCAGGTCG
>Ga0105249_10002673_pt1 | contig 15417 bp, 12 predicted proteins | sample KBSS44metaG_FD_81522 | JGI IMG/M metagenome (GOLD analysis project Ga0105249, IMG submission 81522) | Switchgrass rhizosphere microbial communities from Kellogg Biological Station, Michigan, USA - KBS S4-4 metaG | ecosystem: Host-associated > Plants > Roots > Rhizosphere > Soil | place...
CAGGCGCTTTGCCTCTGCCTGCTCAGGAAAGCTCTCGAAGGCGTTCACGGATCTCCTCTGCGATCACCTCGGGCGGGCGGTTGCCGTCCACCGTCGTGATCCGGTTCGGGAACATACTCGCCAGTTCGCGGTAGGCGGCGCCGACCTTCCGCTGAAGCTCGAGCCCTTCGCGCTCGATGCGGTCGCTACCAGTGCTGCGCTCCGCTGCGATCTCGGGATCGACCAGCACGACGAAGGTCAGGTCGGGGAGCAGGCCCTCCGTGGCGTTGAGGTTCAGCATGAGGACGCGCTCCACGCCAAGGCCCCGCGCGAGACCCTGGTAGGCGAGCGAGGAGTCGAGGTAGCGGTCGCAGACGACGTCCCGGCCCGCGGCGAGGGCCGGCGCGATCACGGTCGCGGCCAGCTCGGCGCGCGCGGCGGCGAAGAGGGCGGCCTCGGCCCACGGGCTCATCTCCACGCCTTCGAGCAGCAGCCGCCGCACCTCTTCCCCGAGCGGCGTGCCTCCCGGCTCGCGGGTCGAGACGACGTCTCGGCCCTCCGCGCGGAGCGCTTCGGCGAGGAGCTCTGCCTGCGTGGTCTTGCCGGACCCGTCCAGGCCTTCGAAGGTGACGAACACCGCGGCCGTACGATACGGCGCGTGCGGGCGGTCGTCACTGGAGGCGCGGGCTTCATCGGCTCGCAAGTCGTCGATGCGCTGGTCGCGCGCGGCGACGAGGTGCACGTCCTCGACGACCTCTCGCGGGGAAAGCTCGAGAACGTTCCCGCTGAGGCGCGCGTGCACGAGGGAGACATCCGCGTCGACACAGGACGTGTCTTCGACGAGGCCCGCGCCGAGCTCTGCTTCCACCTGGCGGCGCAGGCTGACGTGCGCGTTTCGGTCGAGCGTCCTGACTTCGACGCGGACGTCAACGTCGTCGGGACGCTGCAGGTGCTGGAGGCCGCGCGGCGAAACAGCACGAAGGTCGTGTTCAGCTCGACGGGCGGCGCGATCTACGGCGAGTGCGACGGGCCGGCAAACGAGGATCACGCGCGCGAGCCGCTCGCGCCCTACGGCGTGTCGAAGCTCTCGGGCGAGGAGTACCTCGCTGCGTACAACCGCCTGTACGGCACGACCCATGTATCGCTTCGGTTCGGGAACGTGTACGGGCCGCGTCAGGATCCGAAAGGCGAAGCCGGCGTCGTCGCGATCTTCATGAACCGGCTGCGCGAGGGCGGGACGCCCAAGATCTTCGGCGACGGGACGCAGACACGCGACTACGTCTATGTCGGCGACGTCGTCGCAGCGTCTCTGGCGGCGGCGGAGCACGGCGGCGGCGTGCTGAACGTCGGCTCTGGCGTCGAGACGTCGGTGCTCGACCTGTACGAGCGGATTCAGCGCGTCGCGGGAGTCACGCGCGAGGCCGAGTTCGCGGAAGCTCGGCCGGGGGAACTGCAGCGAAGCGTTCTCGACCCGTCGCGCGCGCGGACCGAGCTGGGCTGGGAGCCGCAGCACTCACTCGACGAAGGCCTCGCGGAAACGTGGGCCTGGATCTCCTCCACGTAGACCTGAGCATTCGGATTTTGCGACACTGTCTCCCGATGGAGACGCCGGTCCACCTGACGGAGGTTGGAAGCCAGGCGGAGGCCGACATCCTTTGCTCACTGCTACGCGAGAACGGAATCAGGTGCGGCGACCGCCCAGCGGATGTCGCGATCCAAGGCATCGGCGGCTCCGGAGGATGGCGAGAAATCCTAGTCAGCGAAGATCAGCTGGAAGCGGCGCGCGAGCTTCTGCCGGCTACGCCGCCCTTGGACTAGTCCAGCTCGGGCTAGAGCTCGATGCCCGAGACTGGATGCGGTACGTACGGCGCTTCGAGTCGCCCGATCTCGTCGTCGCTCAGCGAGATCTCCTCGGCTGCGAGCGCGTCCTCGATGTGCCCGAGTTTCGTCGCGCCGACGATCGGCGCGGTCACGCCCGGCTTGTGCAACAGCCACGCGAGCGCAAGTTGGGCCGGCGCGACACCGCGGACGCCGGCCATCTCCGTCAGGCGTTCGATCACCAGCCGGTCCAGCTCGGGCTTGTAGAGCGAGTCCAGGAACGGATCGCTCCCGGCGCGCGTCGTCTGCTCGTTCCCCCGCGCAAGCAGGCCCCGGGCAAGAGGGCTCCACGGGATCACGCCGACGCCCTGGTCGATGCATTGCGGAATCATCTCCCGCTCCTCCTCGCGGTAGATCAGGTTGTAGTGGTTCTGCATCGACACGAACGGCGTCGGCGCGACGGCCTGTGCCTTCGCGAACTGCCACGCGTGCATGCTGCTCGCGCCGATGTAGCGGGCTTTTCCAGCTTTCACGACGTCGTGCAGCGCGCCCATCGTCTCGTCGATCGGCGTCGTCTTGTCCCAGCGATGGATCTGGTAGAGGTCGACGTAGTCGAAGCCGAGCCGCTCGAGGGACGCATCAATCGAAGCCAGGATGTGCTTGCGCGACAGGCCGCGCCCGTTCTCGCCCAGCATGGTCCGACCGTGCACCTTCGTCGCGACGACGTACTCCTCGCGCATACCGAAGAGCTTGCGCAGCATCCGGCCGGTGACGACCTCGCTCTGACCGCCGTTGTAGACGTCGGCTGTGTCGAAGAAGATGATCCCGCCCTCGACGGCCCTGCGCACGATCGGATCCGCAGACGCCTCGTCAAGCGCCCACGGCCGCGACTCGTGCCTGCCGAAACTCATCATCCCGAGGCAGACGCGAGAGACACGCAGCCCCGTCCGGCCTAGGTTCACGTATTCCATTGGCCGACAATAACGCGGCGCGACGTTCGCGAATACCGCTACGACGGCTCGGGTTGGCTAGGTCGGATGAACGAGTAGCAATACCAGTGTCGCGCTTCCGAGAAGCACGCCCAGGAACGCGAACACGAATGCGGCGCGAGTATCCAGAGGCGCGTACTCGGCACGGGCGAGAGCCGCCTCAACCTGCTTCTGGCGAAGATAGCCGTAGACGATGAACCCGACACCCACGAGTGCAAACGAGACTCCGATCACCTCGAAGGGCCAGGTCGGGCCCGACGACAGGTCCGGCACCAGCCGCCCTGCGCCGAAGCCGACGGCGAGACACGTCAGCCCGGTTCGCCACCACGCCAGGTAGGTCCGTTCCGTCGCCAGCCTCGTGCGGCGTGTCGCATCACCGGCCTCATCGAAACGCTCAGTCCGGTCCTCGGGATTCACAGGTCTATCGTCTCACCCTCGTCTGGGACGGGGATCTCGGCCGTGAGCTGTGTGCCTTGCCCCCGCGGACTTTCGATGCGCAGCCGACCGCCGAGCGCTTCGACGCGATCCGCGAGACCGACGAGTCCCGAGCCGGGAACAGGCTCCGCGCCTCCGATTCCGTCGTCGCGCACGACCACCGTCGCAAATCCGTTCGACCGTTCGACGGCAACGCTTGCGCATGTCGCTTGCGCGTACTTCGCGACGTTCGTGATCGCCTCGGCGACGAGGTAGTAGATCGCCGCTTCGACGGAGTCCGGCAGCCGGTGTTCCGGAAGCCGAGCGAGCTCGACCGGGATCGGAGCGCGGTCGGCGAGTGCGCGGACCGCAGCCTCGAGACCTCGATCGGTGAGGACGGCCGGGTGAATCCCGCGCGCGAGTTCCCGGAGCTCTTCGAGCGCGTGTTCGAGCTCGCGGTTCGCTTCGGCGAGAAGCGCCTCCGCTGATTCGGGGTCCTTCCGCAGGCTCGCTCTGACCATTCGGAGTCGGAGTGCCAGGGAAACGAGTCGTTGCTGCGCGCCGTCGTGCAGGTTTCGCTCCAGCCGTCGGCGCTCGGTGTCACCTGCCTCGACGATCCGGACGCGTGACGCGGCGAGCTTCCTGTATGCATCGGCGTTCGCCAGGGCTTGCGCGACGAGTTCGGCGAAGTCAGCGAGACGGCGCTCTGATCCCGGTGCAAGTGGTTCGTCGCGTGGTGCCGCCGCCACGAGGGCGCCCCAGACCTGGCCGCCAACCCTGATCGGCGCGGCGCCCGCCGAGCCGTAGCCGAAGCTGCTCAGCCGTTCCACGATCTCTGGCGCCCGGCCCTTGTAATCGTCGATCCGCTCGGGTCGACCTGTCTTTCGGATCTCCGCGAGAACGCCGGTCTCCTCGACTGGCACACGCGAACCGACCGGAAACGCGAGCCGGCCCGAGTCACTCCAGCCCCCGACGAACGTGACCGTGCCGTCCTCGTCGAAGCGTGCGAGGCTGGCGGCCGACGCTCCAAGCGTCTGGGCCGCCTCGACCGTCACCTGCTCGAAGACGCGGTCCGATGCCGCCTCACTCGCGACAAGCGTGGCGATGCGTCGCAACGCAGTCTGCTCGTCGGTGAGCGCCTGCTGCGCGCGCTCGCTCGCGGTTCGCTCTGCGGTGACGGCCGCGAGGATGAGCGACGTCAGCGCGGCGACCGTCACGAACAGCTGGCTCGCGAGCACGCTATGCGTGATCGACGCCCGCACGAATGGTCCTGAGCCGTGCGCGGTGTTCCACACCGTCAAGGACGACGTGATCGCGAGCGCAGTGGCAGCACCGAACGGCCCGAAGCGAAGCGCCGCCCAGATCAACACGGTGAAGACGATGTACGGCACGTCGCGCTGCGACGGCACCTCGATCAGCACGATGAGGACTGTGAGGAGAAGCACGGCCTCGGCGAGTTGCATGGGCGGCATCCGCCACGTTCTGCGCGCCGCCCAGACGAGGATGAGCGGCGTGAACACGAGCGCGCCGGAAAAGTCGCCGAGCCACCAGGTGCGGAAGACACTGCCGAACTCATCCGCCTTGATCACGTCGCCGAGCCTGAGCGAGACGACGCCGAAGACGGCGCTGATCAGCGTTCCGAGGGCGGCGCACGCGACTAGGGCGAGGACGTCCCAGACCCGCTCGAGCGCGATTCGCTTCTGTGTCAGTCGGCGGAAGAGCACCGCCGCCACGACGACTTCGAGCGTGTTCCCGACCGTCTGACCGACGATCGTCCCCCACGGCGACGAGAAGTCGGCGAGTAGCAGATCGCCGATGACGATTCCGGGCCAGATCCCGGGGCCGAGAATGACGAGCGCGGCGACGCCGACGCCGACCGGCGGCCACAGCGCTGTGACCGTGCCGTGCAGGTAGGCAAGGTGGAGGCCGGCGCGGCCGGCTGCGTAATACAGCCCCGCGACGGCGCCGACCATGATCCCGTACAGCGCGAGCCGTCCAATGCCGCTGCGCTTCCATGCGTCGAACCGCTCGACCAACGAGCGATCGTCCGGCGCAGAAGCGGCGAGTGTCGGGCTCAGGCCTTCGAGAATAGACCGTACGAAGCGGAAACACGAAGGCCCCGCGCAAGCGAGGCCTTACATCCACCTCGAGCAGCCTCGGGATCCTGGGACCGCGGCGTGCCGCCGTCGAACATATGCGCCGCGAAGCGGCCAGACGTGCCCGCGCGAGCCCGGTGTGGAGGAAAAGTCACACATTCGTGACACCCATCCCGTCCAAAGTCGCCGTGCGGCGGACCTGTCGCGCCGGGACATGTCGGGGACAGTCCCCGTCGTGGCTCGAGCCGGCATGTCGGGGAACGACGGCTCCGGGGTCGTGACGCTTCAGGACGCGCCGGGCTTGAAGGAGCGGGGGCGCGCAGGACGAACTCGCTCCGGGCGATGCAGCATGTGCACGATCTGAGCGATCCGATCCGGCCCTGGCGCCGCGCGACCATCGCCGTCACCGCCGTCGCCACGATCGAGCTCATCGCTCTCGCTGCGATCGGGCTCGTGGTCTTCGGAAACCCGCTCGCGAGCCATCTGCGCGAGAGCGCCGCGGCCGCGAGCACGCCCCCGGTTCGCACCGCCCAACCCGCGCCGGCCAAGAAGCCCGAGCTCGGCCGCGCAGAGACCTCCGTGATGGTGCTGAACGGTGGCGGCGTCTCCGGCGCCGCACACGCCGCAGCCGACAGGGTCACCGCACACGGCTACCTCCTCGGCCAGGTCGGCAACGCCGCCGGCGACACGCCGCGCACACTGATCATGTACCGCCCCGGTTACATCGCCGAAGGCAAGCGGCTCGGACGCGACCTCCACATCCGGATCGTGCGGCCGCTCGACGGGATGCACCCAGCTCAGCTGCTGGGAGCGCACCTCGTGCTCATTTTGGGCAGGTAGCCGGGTCGATCTGACAGCGGGCCGCGTCGAGAGCACGACCCGGCAGGGTCCCGGGCCCGAAGATGTTGTGGTCGAGGGTGTACGCGTGATTCAGGTCGCGGTACGCAGCGCGTGGGCGGCGCAGGCTCATCAGTTCGAAGGAACCGAGCTCGTACCAGGTCTCCGCGTTCTTCGGCTCGAGGTCGACAGCCTTCTTGTACAGCGTCAGTGCCTTGGCGTTCCGCTCGACCAGAGCCTGCGCGAAGAGCGCGTCGACCGACAACGGATTGAACGACCGCGCCGACAGCGCATCTGTTCGCGCCTGCCGGAGATTCCCGTTCGTCAAGGCATCGAGAGCGGCTGAGACGCGGTTCGTCGCGAGCCACGGCGAGGCCAACGAGTAAAGCGCCGCGACTGCACAGACGCCCACGGCAGCCGAGGTGAACCAACGGCGGCCACTGACCGGAGACCTCTCGACGACAGGAGGTGACACGAGTGCCCCCACGGTGAGGAAGAGGGGTCCGAGCACCGCGAGGAAGTCCCAGTCGATGTCGACGAAGGAATGGACGACGCACAGGGCCACAGCCAGCGAAAGCGCCAGCCACACACGCGTCCGGTCCCGCCGCAGCACCGCAGTCACCCCCGCGGCAATCACCCCGACGTACAGCAGGAACCCGACGATCCCGGTCTCACTCAGAAACTGGAGCGGCACCGAATGCGGCTCGGTCGTGGCGAGCTGCGTGTCGCGCTCGAGCCGGTCCGTGAGCTCGAAGGTCCCCGCGCCGGTCCCTTTCAGTGGATTCGCAGTGAACGCGTTCCAGGCTTCCGTCCACCAGCGCCAGCGGTTGCTCGAGCTCGTGCTGATCACTCTGCCAGGCGTATCCGGCACCTGCGAGCTGACCCTGTTCGAGAACTCGTGCCACCGCGCACTCACGAAATCGCCCGGCCCGCCCGCACGCACCACCGCGGCCACGACCGCGACGAGCAACAGGACGACGAGCGCGACGGCCGCCCCGCGGGCCACCCGCGCATCGACGGCGCGCTCGAGCACGAACCGCGTCGCAAAAACGACCACGATCCCCCCGACGATCAGCACCGCGCCGAACACGAGCCCGTCCTGCAGGCGCGCGTGATGCGGCTGTCCGTCCTCGCTGACCCCGGGAAGTAGCAACGCCGCCGCGGCGACGCAGGCGCCGACCACCCACGCAACGGCCAGCGGCCCGAGCACCGCGAGCTCGTCACGATCGAGCCAGAGCCACACGAGCGCAGCGACGACGGTCAAGACGATCCCGACGCGCGAGTACGTCAGCACCGCGACGACGAGCGCCGCGTACAACAAGAGCGCGCCGCCGAGCCGCGCCCGCCGCTCGTGCCGCGGCCCGACCGCCCACAACCCGAGCGGCACCGCGACCGCGGCAAGCAACGCGAGCTCGTTCCAGTAAGCCAGGGGATAGCGCAGCCGCGCCAGCCGCTCGTAGTCCGGATACAACCCCGGCACGACCTTCGCGACCAGCGCCCACGCGAACAACGCACCGACCAACACGCAGGCAACAGAGGCGAACCGCCGCAACGGCACCCCACCGAGGAGCGCACCGACCGCGGCGAACGCGAAGTAGACGAGCCCGCGATTCGTGTAGTCCCACGAGCGGCTCGGCTGGATCGACCAGGCGATCGAGACGCCCTGCCAGACGATGAAGGCGGCAAACAGGCAGAAGAACACCGTCCCCTCGAGCGGCAGCCGCCTCGGCCGCCAGAGCCATCCCACGGCCGCCGCCAGCACCGCTGCGGCCCCGATCCAGAAGAGCCGGGACTGGCTCGAGCCGCCGCTGAGAAAGAGCGCGGCGAAGGCGAGGCCGGCGGCCGCGGCTCCCAAGGCGACGGGCCAGCGCATCGGGCGCGAAGCTAACAGAGCCAGGGGCCGCATCCAGGAAAGCCTGCCGATCGTTCGAAGAACACGGAAATGACCAGATCCCGCGGCGCTTACAAAGCGCTTACAAGTGACTCATGGCACCCTCACTCCCATCCGGCAGGGTGGGCAAGATCGTCGTTAGAGTCACGCGCTAAGCCGCAGCCCGGCCCCCGCATGCCCAGACCTCTGAAACCCCTCATCCTCGTCGCCGCAATCCTCGCCATCGGTGCCGCGCTCGGGACGACGGCACAACCGGCGCAGGCGCGCTCGCTGTCCATCTGCTCGAAGGCGCTCGTGCACGACTGGCTCGTCGACGGGCGTGTCGACAAGACCTACCCGGTGCACTGCTACCGCGAAGCTTTGAAGACGATCCCCGAGGATCAGCTCGTCTACGGAACGCTGCGCGACGATCTCAACCGCGCACTCCAGAACACGATCAGAGAGAACAACGGCGACGTCAACAACGACACACCGGTTCCAGGGTTCATCGCGCTCGGGGGCGGCGGTGGCGGTGGCGACGGCCCGAGCGGAACAGGCGGCACCGGCGGCGTGTTCCACTGGGTCGCACACACGCTCGGACCGAACACCGCAGACTCGGTCCCGGTTCCCCTGCTCGTCCTCGGCGGGCTCGCACTTGCGTTGATGGCGGCCGCCGGAATCAGCTTTTTCGCTCGCCGGATGCAGGTCCGGCGGGCGGCGGAAGATCCGCCACCCGCAGGGCCCTCCTTCTAGGCGCTGCTCGGGCCGGAACCAGGCTTGGAAAGCGGCCTCGCGGCTACACTAAGGGTTACGTCCGGGCCGGTTTCTAAGGTCCAGATCCCGGTCGGCGGCGCCTCCTAGAAGACGCAACACCACTCCGATCGAGATCCATATCCATAGGACTAGGCTCGGGAGGAACAGGATGGCGACCGCCAAGACACAAGAGACTCAGGCACCCGCAGAGACGCTCGCGGAGAACACCGTCGTGGACAAGACGGCGAGTCTCGCCGTCCGCCGCTACTTCACGATTCCGGGCCGCGACCCGTTCGACGAGATCGAATGGGAGATCCGCGACGCGTTCATCCCCGGTAAGGAGAAGCCGGTCTTCGACCAGAAAGAGGTCGAGTTCCCGAAGTTCTGGTCGCAAACTGCGACAAACATCGTCGCCCAGAAATATTTCCGCGGCCGGATGACCTCGCCCGAGCGCGAGCGGAGCGTCAAGCAGATGATCGGCCGCGTCGTCGACACGATCTCCGGCTGGGGACGCGCAGACGGCTACTTCGCGACCGACGAGGAAGCCGAGACCTTCGAGTCCGAGCTGAAGGCGATCCTCGTCAACCAGCTCGCCTCCTTCAACTCGCCGGTCTGGTTCAACGTCGGCTTCGAGGAGAAGCCGCAGTGCTCGGCCTGCTTCATCCTTTCCATCGACGACTCGATGGACTCGATCCTCGACTGGATCCGGCGCGAGGGCGTCATCTTCCGCGGCGGCTCCGGGTCGGGCGTCAACCTCTCCAAGCTTCGCTCCTCGAAGGAGCAACTCTCGAAGGGGGGCTACGCCTCCGGGCCGGTCTCCTTCATGCGCGGCGCAGACGCGTCTGCCGGGACGATCAAGTCCGGCGGCAAGACGCGGCGCGCGGCGAAGATGGTCGTGCTCGACGTCGACCATCCTGACATCGAGGAGTTCATCTGGTGCAAGTCGCACGAGGAGAAGAAGGCGCGCGTCCTCGAGCAGGCCGGCTACGACATGTCGCTCGACTCACCGGACTGGGCGTCGATCCAGTACCAGAACGCGAACAACTCGGTGCGCGTCACCGACGCGTTCATGGAGGCCGTCGAGTCCGACGGCGACTGGAACCTGACGGCCAGGACTGACGGCGCGGTCGTCGAGACGGTCAAGGCGCGCAAGATCATCAAGGACATGGCCGAGGCGGCCTGGCAGTGCGCCGATCCCGGTGTCCAGTACGACACGACGATCAACAACTGGCACACGCTGCCGAATACGAGCCGCATCAACGCGTCGAACCCGTGCTCGGAGTACATGTCGATCGACGACAGCGCGTGCAACCTCGCCTCGCTGAACCTGATGAAGTTTCGCCGAGAAGACGGCGAGCTCGACGTCGAGGCCTTCACGCACGCGGTCGACGTAATGTTCCTCGCGCAGGAAATCGCCGTCGGCAACTCGTCGTACCCGACGCCCGAGATCGAGAAGAACGCGAAGGCCTACCGGCAGCTCGGCCTCGGCTACGCGAACCTCGGCGCGCTGCTGATGGCGCGCGGGCTTCCCTACGACTCCGACGAGGGCCGCGCGTACGCAGCTGCGATCACCGGGCTGATGACGGGCCGCGCGTATCGCAAGTCGGCGGAGATCGCGGGGCGCATGGGCGCCTTCGCGGGTCACCAGCCGAACGCCGCGGCGATGCTCGGCGTCATGCAGCAACACCGCGCGGCCGTCGGGAACATCCAGGACTCCGACGTCATTCCAGCCGATCTCTTGACCGCGTGCCGCCAGGCCTGGGACGACGTGCTGAACATCGGCGAGGTGAACGGCTACCGCAACGCGCAGGCGACCGTGCTCGCGCCGACCGGAACGATCAGCTTCATGATGGATTGCGACACGACCGGCGTCGAGCCCGACTTCTCACTCGTGAAGTCGAAGAAGCTCGTGGGCGGCGGCGAGATCACGATCGTGAACAAGTCGGTGCAGATGGCGCTCGAGAAGCTGGGCTACACGCCGGCCGAGGGCGAGGAGATCGTCGCGTTCGTCGACGAGCGGAACACGGTCGTCGGCGCGCCGTACGTGAAGGCCGAGCACTACCCGGTGTTCGACTGCGCGGTCGGCGACCGGGCGATCCATTACACGGGCCACACGAAGATGATGGGTGCCGTTCAACCGTTCATCTCCGGCGCGATCTCGAAGACCGTGAACCTGCCGGAGACGGCGACGGTCGACGAGGTGGCGAAGCTCTTCGTCGACTCGTGGAAGCTCGGCGTGAAGGCGATCGCGATCTACCGCGACAACTGCAAGGTCGCGCAGCCGCTGTCTGGCAAGAAGGACGGCGGCGCGACCACGCTGCTCGACGCCGCGACCGCAGCTCCGCCACTCCCGGCGACGCGTAGGCGCCGACTGCCGGAGGATCGGGTCGAGGTCGGCCGCAAGTTCCGCGTCGGCGACTACGAGGGCTACATCCACGTCGGGTTGTACGAGGACGGGACGCCCGGCGACATCTTCGTGGACATCGCCAAGGAGGGCACGACCCTCGCCGGCCTGATGAACTCGATCATGATCTCGGTGTCGCTGGGCATGCAATACGGCGTACCGCTCGAGGTGTACGTCTCGAAGTTCGCGCACATGCGCTTCGAGCCGAGCGGGATGACGAACGACCCGGACATCCGGGCCGCGAAGTCGATCGTCGACTACATCTTCAGGTGGATGGGCAAGAAGTTCCTGACCGTCGACCAGCAGGAGGAAATCGGAATCCTGTCGGCCGAGGTGCGAGCTCGCCTAGCGGAGGGCTATCGCAACGGCGGGGATGCTCCTCAGTCGATCAAGGCGCCGGTAGAGATGGCACCGCCCGGGCAGACCGCGCTCTTCAATGCGTTCGAGGACGCCCAGGAGTGCGCAAGGTGCGGCGGGCGGATGGTGCGGACCGGGTCCTGTTACACCTGCAGGGACTGCGGGACTAACACCGGCTGCTCGTGAAGAGCCGTCCCGCGATGCATCTGCGGCCGCCGTCTCCGGCACTGGTCGTTGCCTGTCTCGCGCTCGCGGTCTCGCTGACCGGAGGCGCCTACGCAGTCTCTACTGCGTTGCCGCGCAATAGCGTCGGCACAGCTCAGCTGAAGGCCAACGCCGTCAACTCGGCCAAGGTGCAAAACCGTTCGCTGCGCGCGTCAGATTTCGCGATCGGACAGATCCCGAAGGGACCGCAGGGACCTGCGGGTGCGGCCGGGCCACAAGGGCCACCGGGCACGAGTGGGGTGCAGCAGATCTCCTCGACCGGCCCCTCCAACAGCACTGGGCCGAAAAGCTTCCAGGTGGATTGTCCGTCCGGTAAGCGCGCGATCGGGGGCGGCGGCACGCTGCTCGGCACGACCACGAACACTTTCCTCTCGACTAGCCGACCGTCCGACGCCGGCACTGGTTGGGTTGCGACCGGTCGCGAGTCGAGCGGCGGGAACGCCGGCAACTGGGCCGTGCAGGCCTGGGTCGTCTGCGCGACCGTCGCTCCCTAGTAAGCCCTGACTGGTTACCGCACGGCGCGCGCTCGAGGTATACGCCTCGAAGTTCGCCATCCGATTGAAACGAGCGTGTCGCAGCCGCCGTACGCGAGACCCGAGTTGCAGTCCTCACGCCTCGCCCAGATCTCCACCTTGCCGCAGAGGTGCTCGCTCAGCCGCTAGAGCCGGTGCACCGGCGACAGGCCGAAAAGGAGCGGCACTCGCGCGAGCTGCCCAGACCTCGCTGCTCAGTTACGAGTCGCGTACTTGACCTTTTCGAAAGGCCAGTCCGACTCGACCCACCCACTTACTGCTCTCCACAGCGGCGCGTCGAGCTCGGCTTCGCTCGCGCGGACCCAGGAGAGCACCCGCGCGTCGACACCGTCGGTTGGAACGGGATAGATGTAGACGCACCCGATCACATCGCCGCCCGGCGAGAGCACCGTGTAGGTAAAGCCGTTCCGACTTTCGAAGTCCGCGGCATGCCGCTCGAGATCTGCGCGATTCTCGTCGAGCGTCATCGCACGAGGCCACAAGCTTTCTTCCCAGCCGGGCGTGCCGTGTATGTGCTTCATCGAGGACGACCAGGCTTCGTAGTCGGCGTCGTTGTGCTGCGGGCCGAGCGGCTCCAGCACGAACTGCGGCGTCTCGAGCCGAAGCGGCACGACGAAGTCCGGCGGCACGAAGGGCTCGGAGCTCACGCGGCGATACTCTAAGCGGCGGATGCGTGGGGGTCGACATCGGCTGATCGTCGCGCTTGTCGTTGGCCTGCCGATCCTCGCCACGGGATGCTCGTTCGAAAGCCAGATCGCGGTGCAGCTTCTCGGAGACTCGCCGGTCGTGGTGAAGCAGTCCACCAAGGTGGATGTCACTCCGCAGCGCGCGCGGGGAACGACGACCCGTGCCAGGCAAGTCGTCCGGATCGACTGCTCCATCACGGGTATCTACGACGTGGACGATCCGACTGGACCGGCTGTGCTGGTTCAGCTCTTCGTCGTCCACCTACGCACGCGGCCGCTGCCACGGGGAACCCCGTACGACCTCGATTGCGCGGGCCCCCTGATCGCTGAGCTTCCCGCCGATGCGACGGACATTCACGCCGCGGCGACCGACGCGCCAGGCTCGCCGGTGGCGTTACCCGTGCAGGCTCCGGTCACGTCGATCGCGCTCGCGTTCGCAAAGCGACTGCGAGCCGAGCCAGGGATGCAGTTCGCCCTCGTGGGACAGCCTTCGCTCTCAGCCGGCGACCATGCGGTCGAGCTGGCCTTCACCCTGCCCGAGGCCCGCCCGTTCCGGGAAAAGGTGCTCTACACCGCCGAGGTCTCGTGCGGCCGCTCGAAATACCTGCAACCGATCCGCCCGCTCGTCACGAGGATGGCGCAGGCACAGGCACTCACCGTCCGGCCGTCGCCCAATGAGACCACCGTCTCCATCCCCCACCTCTTCCCCGGCATCCTCGCCTACCGCCAGGCGACGCGAACGCTTTCGTGCGCTCGCTCAGTGCGCGTCGGCTAGTCGGCTCAGCAGGTCCGCGAGACCTCGGGATCCTCGAGCATCGGGTAGTGCCCGCATGGAAGCTCGATCGGCTCGACACCAACTCGGATCGTCGAACGGAAGGTCGGGCGCGGCCGCTTTGTGACCTCGCGCTTCGAGGCAGTCGACCAACGGCTGCCAGCAGGAGCCGTCGTGCCAGTTGCCGTGTAGGAGGCAGAACGTCGCCAAGTTCGAAAGCTAAGCAGACGTCGTGGCCCCGCAAGCCGCGCCAAGGGATCGGGCGTCACTGCTCGATATCAGGTCGCCCCACAGAGGGGACCGGGCGGTTTGAGGTGCTTGTTGTAGCCCGGTAAGCCGAAGCGACCGAGCGGCCAGAACACGAGCACGACACGGCCATAGATCGCCTTCCGCGGCACCGGGCCGAAGATGCGGCTGTCCTCTGAAGCGCTCCGATTGTCGCCGAGCACGAAGTACTCTCCCTTCCCGAGTCGAACGGACGGGAAGGGCTCGGTCGGGATGTCGTCGGATGCCTTCCCGTCCACGAACACGCGCCCGCTTCGACCGACGACCGTATCGCCGGGAACACCGATCACTCGCTTTGTGATCCCGAGTTGCCTCGAGCTCGGATCAGGAGTGATCGTTCCCCCGATTTCACCGCGGGCATGGAACAGAACGATCTCGCCGCGATGCGGATCGCGAAACCGGTAGGTGAAGCCCTCATCTAGGTGACGACCATTGCAGCCCGGAAGGGTCGGAGCCATGCTGAACGTCCCTTGTGCATAGCCGGTGAGGATGAGGCCCGCCAGGCTCAAGACCGCAATGAGAGCGGCGATCACGAGCGGGATCGCAATCACGATGAGCACGCGTCTTCGGCGTCTCACCTGCTGCCAGTCACCTCAATTCCGGCCTCGGCGCTCTACCACGGATCCGACGCACAGCCTGGCTTCCGGCGAGCGCGCCGACGACCGCCAGAGCAAACGGAACGACGTCCGGCCAGCTCTGGTTGTTCGCGAAGATCACCTCGACGAAGAGGATCCCAATTGCGAACCCGACGATCGCTCCCACGATGGCTCCAAGAACCACCATCGGCCCAGCTAAGCACCTGGGCCCACGAACCTCAAGCGACGGCGGTGCTCAGCGCGTCACGGCTGGTGCGAGCATTCTCCCTTCGCCATGGCTCGCGCCCGGGGCTATTCCCGAGGTCTTGTCTGTACATCGCCACCGGCGTAGGGTCGGGAGACCACGACAGCGACGCGAAGGGAGACTTTCCGATGCGACGGTTTCTCGTACTGGCGATGCTGGCCTTGGGCGTGGGTGCCGCACTAGCCATTCCGGCAGGCGCTGCCTCAGATCGAGAGTTCAAGGCGCAGTTCCAAGACGACGACTGTGTGACCCACGCTCTCTGTGGGACGGGGCTCGTCGAAGGCTACGGGCACGTCACCACGACGTTGGATCTGACCGGCGAAGACTTCGATCCAGCCACCGGCTGTTTGATCAACGTAACTGCGGTCCGAGATGTCCAACTCGTGGACGATCCGTCGAGCACGCTGACGCTAAGCCTTTTCGATGGAACGATCTGCAACAACAAGGGCTCAGGGACGTTCACGATCTCAGCCGCCACCGGCGTGTTCGCAGGACTCGTCGTCCTGCCCGGCACGGTTCGAGTCACACTTATTCCAGGAATCCCCGCCGACTCAGCTCA
>Ga0105249_10002674_pt1 | contig 15414 bp, 16 predicted proteins | sample KBSS44metaG_FD_81522 | JGI IMG/M metagenome (GOLD analysis project Ga0105249, IMG submission 81522) | Switchgrass rhizosphere microbial communities from Kellogg Biological Station, Michigan, USA - KBS S4-4 metaG | ecosystem: Host-associated > Plants > Roots > Rhizosphere > Soil | place...
AATCCATTCAATGAATATGAATGCGGGCACTGGTATGCAAGAGCCTTGTCAAGCTATGGTTATTTACAGGCGTTGACAGGTGTAAGATATGATGCACTTGAAAAAAAACTATATGTTGATTCATAGATCGGAGACTTTACAAGTTTCCTTTCTACCGAAACTGGTTTTGGAACCGTTACGTTAAAAGGAACTAAGGTTTCTGTCAAAGTTTCGTATGGAAAGATCGATATTGAGAAGACTGAGGTGAGTTAACGCACATCATTAAAGGTTGATGAGTAGAACGGCGAAGCATTGGCGATGTGGCGGCATTCATTGTTCGTCTGCCCACAACCGATGCTGATTAAAGATACAAAAGCTCATTGTTTATTCTGTCGCTTGGCGTTATTCCATCTGACGAAACCAAAGTTGATTAGCGAACAAAAAGCCAACAATATATTCGTCATGCCGCCATATTGCCAATGCAATGTAAGCAGCAGTTTTATTCACCCTCAATTTTAATAGCATTTTCTACTAAGTATCGTCGTCCGTCTTGTTTAGCCAATCTGATGTATTTGTCAAGCTGTTTTGAATTTATCTCTTTCAACGCATAAAGAACTGCTATTCTCTGGTATTCGATTAGAGCTTGTTCAGGTAAAGTAGCCGCCAACCGTCCTATTTCATTGTCTCGTGCAATAATATACAAGAGCCGCTCCTTCTCTTTGTGACTCCAATGGCTTGGTTCTGTTTCATGAAGAAAGTCTTCAAAAACAGTGTAAATATTGTTCCACTGTTCGTAGTTGCATTCCCATTCTCCGCCAATATCGTCTTGTGGAATGTTATACTGAGACTGTGCCCATTGGTCAAACTTTTCTATTTCTATGAATAGAGGGTTGGTCATTTAAAATTGCTGCTTACTCATAAATATACACAACTGCTGGTATAAATTTTCATTGGCAATCAACTAAAATTTATACCAGCAATCTTAAAACAAATGAATTATTCCTCAAGATTCGCCTTTGCCGCTTCCCACCCAATCATTGCAGTTTTTCTAATACTTCCCCAATGATATTGTCCAAATGCGCCGGTTGACCGAATGACCCGGTGACAGGGAATAAGAAAAGCAACAGGATTATCGCCAACAGCAGAACCAACAGCTCTTGATGCTTTTGGATTATTGATATGGTTGGCGATCAATGAATAAGTGGATACATCACCCATGGGGATTTTTAGGAGTGCTTCCCATACTTTTAGCTGAAACGGTGTTCCTTTCAAATGCAATTTTATTTGAGAGAGATTTTTCCAATCCTGTGTGAAGATGAACAATGCATTTTGCTGGATCGTATCAACTACCTGTTTAAATTTTGCTTTTGGGAATTGAGCCTGCAGTTGTTGCAAAGCAAATTGTTCATCATCAGCAAAAGCAAGATGACAAACTCCTTTCGCAGTTGAAGCAACAATGATATTTCCAAAGGGACTTTCTGCAAAGCTATAGTTGATGTGTAATTGCTCACCACCATTTTTATATTCACCCGGCGTCATGCCTTCAATATTTATAAACAGGTCATGCAGGCGACCGGAGCCTGACAAACCGGTTTCATAAGCAGTATCTGTGACGGTATGATGCTCCAATAGTTTTTTGGCATGTTGTAAACTGGTATATTGTAAAAATTTTTTTGGACTTACACCGGCCCAGTCTTTAAACAACCGCTGAAAATGGAAAGGGCTTAAATAAACCTCTTTGGCAATCTCATCCAGGTCTGGTTGCTGCTGAAAATGGGTATGAATAAATTCTATTGCTTTTTGTATACGTTCAAAATCTGTCATTGTTATCAATTTAACACAAAACTATTTACAGGCAAAGCCAATACCTACCCGAAACTTGCTGATAATAAAACCTGTTTGGATTTTCGCATCTTTGTTGATACAAATTTTACTGCCACATGAAAATAGCAGTACTCGGAGCTGGTATGGTAGGGAATGCCATCGCATTGGACCTGGCCTCCCGCCATTTTGTTACGGCCTTTGATGTAAGCGGAAATAATCTTTTACTACTGAATAAAAAGAATAGCCGTATAGACATACAACAGGCTGATCTGCGCAATTATGATGCTTACCAGCAATTGTTTTCTTCATTTGATTTGGTTGTAACCGCGGTTCCGGGGTTTATGGGTTTTAAGACTTTGGAAGCGGTGATCAGGTGTGGTAAAAATGTAGTAGACATTTCCTTCTTTCCTGAAGATGTTTTACAGTTGGATCAACTTGCCAGGGCAAATGATGTAACCGTTATTACTGATTGCGGCGTGGCGCCGGGGATGAGTAATTTCATTATCGGCCATCATAATGAGGACATGAAAATTGATGCCCTGGAAATTTATGTCGGCGGATTACCTAAAGTGCGAAAAAAACCATTTCAGTATAAAGCACCTTTTTCACCAGCCGATGTAATTGAAGAATATACACGGCCGGCACGCCTGATGGAAAATGGATTTATTGTGACCAGGCCGGCATTGAGTGAAGTTGAATGGCTCCAATTTGATGAAGTAGGAACCTTAGAGGCATTTAATACGGATGGTTTGCGCTCATTGTTGTACACGATGCCGCATATAAAAAACCAAAAAGAAAAAACATTGCGCTATCCCGGCCATGTGGATATAATCAAATCATTAAAAGAAAGTGGTTTTTTTAATGAACAACTTATTGATGTGAATGGAGTGAATGTTTCTCCTTTACAAGTCACATCGCAAATATTATTTAATGAATGGAGACTGGGATTAGAGGAAGAGGAGCTGACCGTGATGAAAGTGATCCTGCACGGAGAGAATAAAACGATTGAATGGAGCCTGCTTGATCACTTTGATAGAGTAACAAAAATTTCATCAATGGCCCGTACAACCGGTTATACCTGTACAGCAGCCGTAAATCTGCTTGCTCAAAATCTTTTTTCAGAGAAAGGAGTATTTCCTCCGGAATTAGTCGGCAAGCACAGAGGCTGTTTTGATTTTGTTTTGAATTATTTGAAAGAAAGAAATGTGGATTGGGTAAAGAAGGACAATTAACCCTCACAAACCTTTTTCAGGTTACCCAGTCCTTTCTCAAATTGCTGATTCAGGTTTTTATTGATCATGGGGCTCATTAATCTTCCCATTGGCCAGGGAAGCTCACCATTATTTTGCCATGTCACTTTTGTTTCACTGCCATCACCCCAGGGCTCCAAAAGCCAATTATCTTTTGCCTTACTTTTAAAAGGCCTGATAAATTCAAGATCAAAATTGATATGCCTGTTATCAATATTGTTAAGCGTTAAACTTCCAACGCCTGTTTTTTTTCCCTCCCATTCATATCGATGTCCCGGTATCTTAGGTGTCCCGGTGATGATCTTTTTTGCCGTGGGCTCCATTTGCTGCCAGGGGTTCCAGGTAGCGTATTGATTCAGGTTTGCAACATAATCGCTTACTCTTGCCGGGGGAGATTTAATAATGGTTGTTTTTTCAACCATATATTTTGAAGGCATGGCCAGGGAGATCAACAAAAGGATAATAACAATTCCAATAATAATATAAACTACTATCATGGCCTTTTTTTCTAAGTTAATCAATTAGGCCGGGGCTAAAAAACTTTTTATATCAATGGATGACTTTATAAAATTTTGCTGGTCTTAAATATTTAATTCCCTTTTTAGTTTTAAACCGGGTAGCAAATTGAGTATAATTACGATTACTATCATATCCCACAACTTCAAAATGTAAATGAGGAAATGCCGAATACCCGGTATTGCCACTCATTCCAATTAATTGACCGGCCTTTATGGTGTCACCTGCATTAACGAGCACCCCGTCTTTTTTCAAATGCCAGTAATGTGCAACTGAACCATCCTTATGTTGAATAGATATATAATTCCCGTCAGAAAGATTTTGCGGTTTCAAACCGCCTTTATCAGAATCTTCTCTTGCCGCAATTACTATGCCTTCTCTTGCTGCGCAAACCGGTGTTCCTTTCTTTACTTTAAAATCTAATGCTCTTTCTCCTTTATGACTCATTTTACTTTCATAAGCCTGTATCAGAAATACTTTTTTCCCTTTCTCGAATGGTAAAAGATATACAGGACTGCTATCTGCTTTAAACTTACCAGCTTTCAAATCGTGTGTACTGTATTCACTTGTTTGAGAAAAACAAAATGAAGAACAGAAAAGCAGTATGCTAATTAAAATAAATCTCATATCGGCATTAAATTTAGGATGCCTTCATGAGTAAAATGCATAAAAAAAGCGAACTTAATGTTCGCTTTTCACTATAATCCTTTTAATCTGTTTAATCCCGGTTCTTTATTCCGCTTCTGCCACCACTTCTTTCACTTCGGGTATCATACGCTTCATCATTCCTTCAATACCTGCTTTTAAAGTGATCATACTGGATGGACATCCGCTGCAACTTCCCTGCAACATCAGGTTTACCACACCATCATCATAACTTTTAAACTGGATGGCACCACCATCCATCTCTACAGCCGGTTTTACATAGTTCTCCAGTAATTCTTTAATACGTTTTACCACATCATCATCGTCAGCAGCGATCTCATTACTGCTTTCTTTTTTTATTGTAACAATTTCATCTTCGTTAATAACCGCTTTTCCTTCTTCCAGGTAATCTTTTAAAAACTGCCTGATAGAAGGGATCACATCATTCCAATCCGTATCGACTGTTTTTGTCAACGTAACAAAATTGCTGGCAATAAACACTGCTTTTATAAAGGGAAAACCAAACAGCTCGACTGCTAACGGAGAAGGTTTGGCGCTTTCGGCATCAGGAAAATCAATACTCTTCCCCGGGTATAAAAGTTTGTTTGCAACAAACTTCATTGTCTCGGGATTAGGAGTCATCTCTGTATAAATGCTGATAATCGGGTTACCTGTTTTGATCATAACACACAATGATTTAAGATGCAAATATACAACTCGTCAGCCGCGCAGCATTTACGAAGAAAGGAAACAAGAGTCAGCTATAAATAGTTAATGTTCAGGTGTGAAATGCATTTACCATCCGAGTAACCATGCAAAAATCAACGGGGCCACAATTGTAGCGTCACTTTCAACAATATATTTTGGGGTATGAATGTCCAGTTTGCCCCATGTAATCTTTTCGTTCGGCACCGCACCTGAATACGAACCATAAGAAGTTGTTGAATCACTTATCTGGCAGAAATAACTCCAGAACGGAACATCATGCCATTCCAGGTCCTGGTACATCATGGGTACTACGCAAATCGGGAAATCGCCGGCAATGCCACCACCGATCTGGAAGAATCCGATCCCCTTACCGGATGAGTTATTTCGATACCAGTCGGTCAACCATACCATATATTCAATACCGCTTTTAACGGTGCCGGCCTTCAGTTCTCCTTTTATTACATAGCTGGCGAAAATATTCCCCGTGGTGCTATCCTCCCATCCCGGAACTACGATCGGAAGATTTTTTTCTGCTGCAGCGACTACCCAACTGTCTTTCGGATCGATCTCATAATATTCTCTCAAATCACCACTTAAAATTGTTTTATATAAAAACTCATGTGGGAAGTAGCGTTCACCTTTTGCCTCTGCCTGTTTCCATTGTTTTTCCAAATGCTTTTGCAAGCGTCTGAATGCTTCTTCTTCAGGAATACAAGTATCGGTTACCCGGTTAAAATGATTTTCTAACAGGTCCCATTCTTCCTGTGGCGTAAGATCACGATAATTTGGAACTCTTTTATAATGTGAATGTGCAACAAGATTCATTACATCTTCTTCCAAATTGGCGCCCGTACAGCTAATGATATGTATTTTGTCCTGGCGTATCATTTCGGCCAATGAAATACCCAATTCAGCTGTACTCATGGCCCCGGCCAGCGATACCAGCATTTTCCCGTTTTCCAATAAATGTGTTTCATATCCTTTTGCAGCGTCCATCAAAGCGGCTGCATTAAAATGGCGGTAATGATGTTGAATGAATTTGGAGACCGGTCCTTTGCCCATGATTAAAAATTTAGGCTGCAAAAATAATTGTTTTGAAAATGCTACCGGGCGAAACATTTGCTTCAAAAAACAAAACCCCGCACCGCAATTGCGGAAGCGGGGCTTGTTTTACCACACACCAAAACTACTGCCTATGCGAATGCATAGATATATTTAACGGTTATTATACTTTACCTGTTTTTTTGTGAACAGTCCAGCCACTGCCAGTTGATTTTAGTATGATCTTTTGGTCAGCATTTTCAATTGTCACATAATAGCTGATGCCATCATATTTCGCCAGCTCATACAGATCGCTGCTCCAATAATTGGAATAATTATTTTTTAAACTTGTTTGTAATAGCATCGGCAAGTTCACAGAAGAAATATGACGAAGTGTTGCAAGAAATTCACCTTCCAAAGAATAATAGGCGCTAACATGATTATCATTATAAACAAAATTTACTTTATAATAATCACTTGCGGATGACCATTCCGTTTCAATGGCAGTGGGGAATTGATCTTTGAAACTTTCGAGGGCTTTGGCATTAACGTCGGGGGTTCCGGCAAATACAGTAGCGACACCAAGGCTCATCATGAACGCTACTGATAAAAGGATCTTTTTCATATCTCACATTTTAAGGTTTATTCCCGCCTGTTACGGGATGGTTTTTATTAATTTTTCTTCATAAGGTTTGACGCTTCAAATGTATCCTGTGTTACACCCCCGCACAAGCCAATTTTGTCCAATGGGTTTGTTTAAAGATTAGCGGCGATGATTGTTAATCACTGTTAACATAACTGTTATTTACTTAAAGCAGTCTTGGTAACTTTAGGCTTAAATTTTTGTATTGAATTATCTTGGTCATGCTTATTTTTCATTTGATCATCCTGAAATACTGGTTGGAAATATGATCAGTGATTTCGTAAAAGGAAAAAAGAAATTTGATTTTCCGGGCGGCATACAAAAAGGGATTGCGTTGCATAGAGAGCTGGATGAATTTTCTGATTCACATCCTGCTACCAAACAGGCAAAAGAAATATTCCGGCCACATTACCGCTTGTATGCATCTGCTTTTATGGATGTAGTGTATGATTATTTCATTGCAAATGATCCCGCCATTTTTGACGAAACATCTTTATATGCTTTTACTCAACAGACCTATCGATTATTGGAGGAAAGACAGCAGTGGTTCCCCGAACGGTTTGCATCTTTGTTCCCCTATATGCGATCTCAAAACTGGCTTTTTAATTACCGGTATAGCTGGGGAATTGAAAGAAGCTTTAGCGGATTAGTTCGCAGGGCAACCTATTTGGATGAAAGCGCAACAGCTTTTCGCTTATTTGGGGAAAATACGGCGATGCTGCAGAAATGTTACAATCAATTCATCAGTGACTTAAAAAATTTTGCTAAAAATCGTTTTTTATTGTTACTAAAGGAATGATGAATCGTATAAATGGTTTTATACTGACAGCGTATTCATTTATTTTTGGGCAATTAACACTTACGCATGAAAAAATTTCTTTTATTAAGCTCTCTTGTGTTTTTCTGTACACTAATGATCTCTGCACAAACAGAAGAAACAAAACTTCCGCCTATTGATAAGTCGCCGATGGATATGGCTTATTTCCCGGATAATTATCCTGTATTAAAGATCAGGGATAAGGCAGCGGATAACCCCGTGGCAAGAGTAATATACAGCCGGCCGCAAAAAGCAGGTCGAAATATATTCGGAGAGTTGGTTGAGTACGGTACAGTATGGAGAATGGGTGCTAATGAAGCGACTGAAATAGAATTTTATCAAAACGTAAAGATCGATGGTAAAAAAATACAGAAAGGCCGCTATACATTATATGCTATCGTTCAACAGGATAAATGGACAATCATCGTTAATAAGGATACTGATATATGGGGGGCTTTTAAATATGATACAAAAAAAGACTTGTTAAGAACAGACGTACCTGTGGAAAAGACCATAGAAATCAATGAATCTCTTTCCATGGTTTTTGAAAAGACAATGACAGGCTGTAATCTTGTGGTCGCGTGGGATACTATAAAAGTTTCGTTGCCGATATCTTTTTAATACTGTTTATGAAAAAATCATCGTTACTAATAGGGGTAGTTATTTGTTTAGCAATTGCAGGATGCACGAGCAACACTAAACAACAAGAAGAAAAGACAGTTGAGGCAGATTCTGCCAATCATCCGGATACGGACGCTGCCGTTCAACATAGCCATAATTATGCTGCAAATATGTATGCGACTGTAGATGTGTCGCCGATGGATATGACCTATTATCCTGTTGAGTATTACAAGCTCAATATGGCAAAACAGGCGACTGGTCCCTTGATCGTTAGAGTGATCTATAGCCGTCCTCATTTAAATGGCCGAAAATTATTTACTGACATTTTAAAATATGGTGAGCCATGGCGTTTAGGTGCAAATGAGTCAACCGAAATTCAATTTTTCAGGGACGTCACAATACAAGGCAAGAAAATTAAAACAGGACGCTATATTTTATACTGTATCCCAAATGAAAAAAGCTGGACGATCATTTTTAATTCCAATCTCGATACTTGGGGTCTGCACCAGGATACAACAAAAGACCTGTTCAAATTTGATGCACCTGTTATTAAGGTGGATCATCATACCGAATATTTTACGATAATATTTGAAAAATCCGATAAAGGCGCCAATATGCTGGCTGCGTGGGATGAATATGAAATAAAACTTCCTATTGATTTTTGACCGGGAGACACATCATTTGTTAATGAGTGGTATCTTCATTGCATGTGTGGAATTGCGGGAATCATACAACAGGACCCATCAACTTACAGCACAGAGCATTTAAAGAGAATGACCGATGCATTAGCGCATCGGGGACCGGATGGTGAAGGCCTTTGGCAAAATAACTCAGGTAAAATTTTATTGGGCCACCGGAGGCTTTCTATTATCGATCTGTCCGATGCGGGCAAACAACCCTTGCACTATCTCGATCGCTATTCTATTATTCATAATGGCGAGATCTATAATTATATTGAATTGAAGGAGGAATTGCAGAAGCATGGATATACTTTTCAAACAAAAACGGATACAGAAGTAATAGCGGCATCGTATGATCACTGGCAGGATGAATGTGTTGAATATTTTGATGGCATGTTTGCCTTTGCTATCTGGGATAATGAAGACGAGGTATTATTTATAGCACGTGACCGGTTTGGAGAAAAACCACTGTTTTATTTTTATGACACAAAAAACTTTTTATTTGCCAGTGAAATGAAAGCATTGTGGGCAGCAGGCATTGAACGTAAGCCCAATCTTAAAATGCTTTTCAACTTCATTACTATAGGTTATGTTGATAATCCTGAACAACTGTCAGAAACTTTTTTTGAAAACATTGTAAAATTACCGCCTGCCCACAGTCTCACTTTTTTTTCGTATCAAAATGAGTTGGTCATCGATAAATATTGGGAGGTTGATGCTGAGCACGCCAATAATAAAATAAAAGATGAGGAGGCAATAGAAAAATTTAACCAGTTGTTCCGGGTATCGGTTAAAAGAAGATTAAGAAGCGATGTGTCTGTCGGAACAAGTTTAAGTGGTGGATTGGATAGTTCATCCGTAATTGAAACAGCAGTTCCTTTTTATGCTTCTTCACTCAGTGCTTTTACAGCCTCATTCCCCTTTTTTGAAAAAGATGAAGTAAGTTATGCCAGGCGCTTCGCCAATAAATTTAACCTGGAGCATTTTATTATTGAAGTAAGTGAGCATGATCTTGTAAATGATTTCGAAAAACTTTGTTATCACCAGGAAGAGCCTTTTGGCAGTGCAAGTGTGCTGGCGCAATTTAAAGTGTATGAACTGGCGCAGCAACACGGTGTAAAAGTTTTATTAGATGGACAAGGCGCTGATGAAATACTTGCTGGGTACCCTAAATATTATAAATGGTATTGGCAGGAATTATTCAGAAAATTAAAATTATTAAGGAGCGGTGAGTTAAAAGCAGCACACCAAAACGGAGTAGCTGAAAAATTCGGATTGAAAAATGCTATTGCAGCATGGTTTCCTGATTTTGCTTCTATTGTTTTGGAAAGACAATATTTATTAAACGCCTTGCGCCAGGAAGATCTTACAAAAGAATTTGTTCAATTACAAAGTAAAGAAGCTTACTATACTACACCTGCTTATTATAATTTAAACGGGGTTTTACATTTCAATACATTCACGCATGGATTGGAAGAGTTGTTGAGATATGCAGACCGGAACAGTATGGCGCATGGACGGGAAGTGCGGTTGCCATTTTTAAATCATGAATTGGTTGAATTCATATTTTCATTACCCTCTAAATTCAAAATACGAAAAGGCTTTACAAAATGGTTATTAAGGAAAGCAATGGAGGATAAGCTGCCTCCGGAAACAACCTGGCGGGCAGATAAGGTCGGGTTTGAACCACCCCAGCAAAAATGGATGCAACATAGCACCATACAACAAATGATAATGGAATCGAAAGCCAGGTTAGTAAAAGAAAAAATTCTTAAGCCGGGGGTTTTAAATAAAACAATTCAGCCGCATGCTGCGCATACGGCTGATCATTATGATTGGCGTTATTTTTCTGCCGGAGCAATTTTGTTTTAAAAGGGCATACTGCATTTTTTAAATTTCTCATATATCTCATATTCCCCCTGGGTATCGGCCTTTATTTTCATCCATTTTTTATCGCCATCGAGTGTTATGTAATAATTGATGCCGCTTTTATTTGAAACCTCTGCAACACCTTTTATCGTGTATTTAGGAAACTCTTCCCTGATCCTGGTAGATACAAAAGGAGGGAGTTTATTCTCCTCATAATAGCGATGCGTTAACAGCAATTCCCCGTCCTTAGTGTACCAGGCAATTGTCTTCACGCCGTCTGCGTTGAACCGGGCTTCATAGGTGGTTTCGTTTTCATACCACTTCAGATCCTGCGGCTCACTAAATGTTTTTTTGAAGGCATTCAATATTTTTTCATTTACATCAGGCGGATTGTTTGCAAAACCTGTGCTTACCAGCAGTAATACTGCTGCAGATAACATTATTCTTTTCATGGCTAAAGGGTTTAAGTGATTAAAATGTTACATCGAAATTACTTTGATCGGCAGGCGAATCCAAGCGAAATTCAATCACTGGCAACTCCTTTTCCCGGTTATAGATATGCCATAAAAAGTTAAGAAAGATAAACCCGAATAAAACTGAATTGAAAGAATAAAATTGAATGCTCAAACCGAAAGTTTGATACACCAGGTCTAAGGTTAATCAACTGTTAAAGCAAATGAAACGCTGATGAATGGTAGTTCATTTAATTATCAAAGCAGACCTCTTTCTAAATTTATATCCTCATCTTTGCCCTTCGAAATAATTAATATGAAACCATCTACAAAATATGTTCATGCCGGTATGCATCCGGATCCTTCTACGGGAGCCATTATGACTCCTATTTATCAAACGAGTACGTATGTGCAGGAAGCGCCGGCTGTGAATAAAGGATATGAATATGCCCGGAGCCAAAACCCAACCCGCAAAGCATTGGAAGATGCCTATGCATTAATCGAAAATGCAAATTATGCGCTGGCATTCAGCAGCGGCGTGGCGGCTACAGATGCCGTGATCAAATTATTACACCCGGGAGATGAAGTGATCTCTTCAAATGATCTGTATGGCGGGAGTTATCGTTTGTTTTCAAAAGTGTTTGAGAAGTTTGGTATCAAATTCATTTATATTGATACAACAAATGTTGATACGATTAAAAAAACGATAACGGATAAAACAAAATTGATCTGGCTTGAAACGCCAACTAACCCATTGATGAATATAACGGATATCGCAGCAGTGGCGGCGATAGCAAAACCGGGAAAGATCTTATTAGCCGTTGATAATACATTTGCATCGCCTGCTTTGCAAAATCCAATAGACCTCGGTGCTGATATTGTTATGCACTCTGCCACCAAATATTTGGGCGGTCACAGTGATGTGATCCAGGGTGCTTTAATGATGAATGATAAAGAACTGCGTGAAAAACTATACTTTATTCAAAAAAGTTGTGGCGCTGTTCCCGGACCCATGGATTGTTTTTTGGCACTTCGGGGAATTAAAACACTTGGCATTAGAATGAAAGCCCATAGTGAAAATGGTGCAAAGATTGCACATTGGCTTAAAAAACATCCCAAGGTTTCTAAAGTGTACTGGCCCGGTTTTGAAGACCACCCGGGTCATGCTGTTGCAAAAAAGCAAATGAAAGATTTTGGTGGTATGATCTCTTTTGAATTAAAAAATGATAGTATTGATGAAGCCAAAAGGGTCTTATCGTCTACTCATTTATTTTCACTTGCTGAAAGTTTGGGTGGAGTTGAGAGCCTGATCAACCATCCGGCAACAATGACCCATGCCTCCATACCCAGAGAAGAAAGAATTAAAAATGGATTGGATGATTCCCTGATGCGCTTAAGCGTAGGTATCGAAGATGCAGATGATCTGATCGATGATCTCAAAAAAGCCATTGGGTAGCACACATTCTACTTTCTTGCCCGATCTGAGACGGAACATCATTGTAACAATGATTTTTTATTAGCTAAAATTCAGGTTGTAAAAATTTGTGACTCAATAGTTGAATGTCTTTTTTAAAATCAAAAAAGTGATTGGCATTGTATTGGTATTATTACAAGATAGATTATTAATAACCCCATAAAATAACTATTATGCTTTATCTCATTGCTGTTATCCTGATCATTGGCTGGCTGCTAGGCTTTTTTGTTTTTTCAGCAGGAGGTCTTATTCATATTCTTCTTGTTGTGGCAATTATTGCAATTTTGCTTAGAGTTATACAAGGAAGAAATCCTGTATAGTTCGCTAAGCCAAGATGGATGATAAAAACTCTTTAATCGCTTTTTTGAATAAGAAGGTTGATCTCTACAATCAACCTTCGTTTATTAATAGCGACCCGGTATCCATACCACACCTGTTTACGAAGAAACAAGATATTGAGATAGCCGGTTTCTTCGCTGCGATCTTTGCCTGGGGCAATCGCACTACGATCATTAATAAGTCGAAGGAACTGTTGCAATTGATGGATAATTCCCCTCATCAATTTATACTTCAACATAACCTGGATCATTTAAAGCCTTTGCAGTTATTCAAACACCGGACTTTCAATTCAGATGACCTGTTATACTTCATCGAAATGCTAAGACAGCATTATTTAAATCATGACTCATTGGAGAATGCTTTTTTCCCATCTAATAATTTAACTGTTGAAAAAGCGCTTAATCATTTTAAAGACTATTTTTTTTCTCTCCCTCATTTAAAAAGAACAGAGAAGCATATTTCATCGCCATTGCAAAAATCAACCTGCAAGCGGTTAAATATGTTCTTACGATGGATGGTCCGCAAGGATAACAAAGGAGTGGATTTTGGTTTGTGGGAAAAAATTTCACAGGCCCGGCTCATTTGCCCGATAGACATTCATGTTTCGAGAGTTGCCCGCAAGATTGGTTTACTGCAACGAAAACAAACAGACTGGCAGGCTGCAATAGAACTTACAAAAGCTTTACGTGAATTCGATAATGAAGATCCGGTTAAATATGATTTTGCTCTTTTTGGATTGGGCGTTATGGAAAAGTTTTAGAATAAAAACAATCGCTCCCTTCCACCGACCTTGCCTTTTACGCCTGCGGGTCTTACATTATACGTAAATGTGGCCAGGAAATACCGTCCTAAAATATTATTATTTGTCGTTGTAATTGTGTTACGGTTTGCATTTACCCAAATGCTATTGTTTTTATCGAGTATATCATTAACGGCCAATTTCAATACACCTGCTTCTCTTTTCAGCATTGTAATATTTAACCCGGCATTCCACCGGACTACTTCTTTTGGCATTCCCGCAGGAATACTTCCATTATAGCTATAACTGATCTGTGTTTCCCAGATCAAATGTTTGGGCCAGCGCAATACCATTTCATTTCCAAGATTGTAATTACTTACATTAAGCTTTTTAAAATAAGAGCTGGTATATTTTGTAAAATTCTTACCAAAGCTGTAGTTGATATTCCATTCGAACTTATCGTTCAGGTTAAGCCCAACACCAAACCAATGATTATAATTGAATGTGGTTTGCCAGCTATCTGTTCCATTATATAACAACCTGCTTTTATTTACGCCCATCCAATTACCTGTATTCCACATAAAAATGATATTCTGCTTATTCTTGTATTGCTTGTTGATATTCCAGTTCATGTTATAGTTTCTTGTTCCATCCGCATTCACGGGAAAACTGGTTTGTACGCCTTTGTCATCTACTGTTATACTTTGAACAATGTCATTATTGGTGAATGTTGCACTCACATAGCCTCCTACATTGATAAGACGTTTGGGATCATTAAAATAATAATTCAATGAAACATTATCCCGTTTGGCAGAAAGCAGATCAGGATTTCCAACTGTAATAAAATAGGGATTACTGATATCGGCAACGGGGTTAATCGAATTAAAGCCCGGTAAAGAAATATCCCTGTTATAGTTAATGCTCAATTGCTTGTAAACAACAGAGAAAACAGGCAATACATTAAACTGGTTTTGTTTAATAAATGTGTTGGAAGAAACAAGCTTATTATTCACGTGCTGTTGCAGGAGACGTATAGAAGGCGTAATGGTAAGATCTTTCCATTTATATTCTAAGCCCGGCGCAAAAAACATGCGATTGCTGACACGCCTGAAGTCGCTGCTTAGCAACGTATTAAAAACATCAAACTTACCTCCTGTGCTCCTATTGTAAGTATTTACCCCGTTATTAAGCTTGCTGTATTCATAACGGCCGCCCACACGAATGGTAAAATGCTTATCAAGCGGCTCGCTGTAATTAAACATAACAGAAGCATCTGTCCTGGGAACTCTTTCTTTTCTTAATTGAGCGTAGAGACTATCGTAGGTTGAGGGATAATAATAATTGATATCCGATTCAGATGTATAATCATTAAATCGGTTATTGATATCCAGATTATGATTAAAATTAAAACGTCTTCCTTTTTTTGTTTTAGACAAACGGGTGATGCTCACACCATGACGATAGATATAGGTTTTGGCATCATTAAATTGATTTATATTCCCTTCACTTAAAGGACCTAGTTTATTATTGATACCGGTAATATCGCTGAAGCGGTCTTCATCCTGCAGGCCAATAAGAAAATTCGCATTGATCAGGATATTGGTAACCGAATCGGGTTTCAATCTTGCGCCGGCGCCAATATTATGGGTATTGGTTATAAAGTCGCCGGTAAGCCGGGTGTTGGTACTTACGATCGTATCCGACCTGTACTGGTTCAAATTGGTAAGTGAAAGGCGATCACTGTTTACATTGCCACGGAAATATTGCAGGTATAAAGACTGCTTTTTATTAGGAGCATGATTGATATTGATCCCAAC
>Ga0105249_10002678_pt1 | contig 15401 bp, 13 predicted proteins | sample KBSS44metaG_FD_81522 | JGI IMG/M metagenome (GOLD analysis project Ga0105249, IMG submission 81522) | Switchgrass rhizosphere microbial communities from Kellogg Biological Station, Michigan, USA - KBS S4-4 metaG | ecosystem: Host-associated > Plants > Roots > Rhizosphere > Soil | place...
AAAGACTGGCGGCGGAAATGGGATGGAAGAATAAATGGTGCTTTGCAACCTACCGGTGTATATGTATGGATGTTGACCTACACCAATCGTGATTCTAAACAAAAAGTTTTTCAAAAAGGAACAGTTACGTTGATAAGATAACTGAAAACAGAAAATTACTGTAAGAATGAATTAATACAATAAATGTCCTTTAAAGTTTACATATTCATTTTATTCATTACTATTGGAATAATTTGGTTTATAAATGCATTTCGTATAACCAAAATCGCTTTAAAACTTCGCAATTCGTCCGCATCTGAGGAAGCGGAACGCCAAAAAATAAGAAAATACAAGCTTTATATAATTCTATCGTTTATTGTATTTTTTATCGTTGTATTCTTTAGTTATTTGGTCAAATTTGGATAAAATTTTCAATCTGAGAACCTGATTTTAAGATTGATTTTTGACTTTAATTTTTCCGCCTATCTTTGCACATGGCAACAAGAAATAACTCCTCTCCACAAACAATCTCTTCTAAATTTTTCGGTGACGGTCTGACCTTTGACGATGTATTATTAATGCCCGGCTACAGCCAGGTATTACCCCGTGATGTAGATATAAGGACCAAACTCACCAAAGACATTACGTTGAATGTGCCCTTGCTATCTGCAGCAATGGATACTGTTACTGAAGCCACACTCGCAATGGCACTGGCCCGTGAAGGCGGGTTGGGCATTCTTCATAAAAACATGAGCATTGATCAGCAGGCCGACCAGGTACGTAAAGTAAAAAGAAGTGAAAGCGGTTTGATAATCGACCCTGTAACATTATTAGAAAATGCTACCATTGGCGATGCATTAAAGTTGATGCGGGAAAATAAGATCGGTGGAATTCCCATCATTGATAAAAAAGGAAAGCTTGTCGGCATTCTTACCAACCGTGATCTGAGGTTTGAAGATAATCCCAAAAGAAAAGTGACCGAGTTAATGACAAAAGATAAACTCGTAACTGCGCCTGAAGGAACCGATTTGAAAAAGGCAGAACAAATTTTGCGGCAACACAAGGTTGAAAAACTACCGGTAGTAAATAAAAGCGGTAAGCTGGTAGGTCTTATCACTTATCGTGACATTCTTCAACTCTACAGTTTTCCCAATGCATTAAAAGACTCCTTCGGAAGATTATTGATCGGTGCCGGTGTAGGAATTACTAAAGATCTTTTAGATCGTGTTGCTGCATTGCAAAATGTAGGTGTGGATGTGATCGCATTGGACAGTGCACATGGTCATAGCAAAGGCGTGCTAAACGCATTGAAAGAAGTAAAGAAGAATTTTAAGAATATAAATGTTATTGCGGGCAATGTAGGAACTGCTGCTGGTGCAAAGGCCTTAGCAGAAGCTGGCGCTGATGCAGTAAAAGTTGGTATTGGCCCTGGATCTATTTGTACCACAAGGATCGTTGCAGGTGCCGGGGTGCCACAGCTCACTGCCATCATGGAAGCTGCTTCGGTTTTAAAAGAAAAAAATATTCCATTGATCGCTGATGGCGGTATTCGTTATACCGGTGATATGGTAAAAGCATTGGCCGCCGGCGCTAACTGTGTAATGATGGGTAGCATTTTTGCAGGCACCGAAGAAAGTCCCGGCGAGACCATTATATATGAAGGAAGAAAATTCAAGGAATACCGCGGCATGGGTTCGCTTGGTGCTATGGCTACCGGCAGCAGCGACCGTTATTTCCAGGATGTGGAAGATGATACAAAGAAATTTGTACCCGAAGGCATCGAAGGCCGTGTGGCATATAAAGGTTATTTAAAAGAAGTAGTGTATCAATATACCGGCGGGCTTCGTGCAGGCATGGGTTATTGCGGTGCAAAGGATATTGCTGAATTACAAAAAGCAACATTTATAAAGATCACCAATGCGGGCATGAGAGAAAGCCATGCACATGATATAGAGATCACCAAAGAAGCACCGAATTATAGCAGAGTTTAGTTTTTTTATTGTGAGCCAGGCTGTAGTGCTACTATCATCCTCTGTTACGTCGCACTGCTCATCTTTCTATTCGCTATTCAGCAACTCTTGTTGAAGTTTCTCCTCTTCGCCTGGACATGGCATTCAGTCGTTTCTTGTTGTATATAATAACAGCAACAATAAATAATTGTATCCCAATTAATGAAAGCAAAGAAATTTTCCGGATTATTTATCAACTGCTACTGCACCTTCAACCAGCACAGTTACTTTATTGTTGAGCACTTCAACAAATCCGCTTTGAATATCGAAGTAAGTAAAATGATTTTGCTTGTCTTTTAAAACTTTTACACGGCCAGCTTTTAATGCACTTACCAACGGCGCATGTTTTTCTAAAACTTCAAAACTGCCACTGATGCCCGGCATCTGCACGCCATAGACTTCGCCGCTGTATAGTTTTTTTTCTGGAGTAAGTATTTCGAGATTCATAAGCCCGGCCTCCTAAATCCCCCCGAAGGAGGGACTTGCTCACTCACAGCCCTGGGAGATGTAAATGAACTATTTGTTTTTATTTTGTTGAATAAAGAACAGGAAGTTGAAGTGTGCGACGCAACGAAGTTGATAGTAGTACTATCGCTGGTAACATAATCATCAACCAATTATAAAGAACTTATCTAATCTTAAAGAATAACCCGACCTAAGTCTCCCCTTTAGGGGAACAAGGGGTTTCCTACTTTGCCGCTGCCAGCATCTTCTTTCCTTTTTCAATAGCATCATCAATACTACCTACAAGATTGAATGCTGCTTCGGGATATTCATCAACTTCACCATCCATGATCATATTAAAACCACGGATCGTTTCTTCAATCGGAACCAGCACACCTTTTAAACCCGTAAATGCTTCTGCAACATGGAAAGGTTTTGATAAGAAACGCTGAACTCTTCTTGCACGGCTTACCACCAATTTATCTTCTTCACTTAATTCGTCCATACCAAGAATTGCAATAATATCTTGTAATTCTTTATATCTCTGGAGAGTTAATTTTACCCTGTTTGCACAATCATAATGAAGATCACCCACAATTTTCGGAGTTAATATTCTTGAAGTTGAATCCAATGGATCAACCGCAGGATAAATTCCAAGGTCAGCAATCTTTCTTGACAACACCGTCGTCGCGTCAAGGTGAGCAAAAGTTGTAGCCGGAGCAGGATCAGTCAAATCATCCGCAGGAACATATACTGCCTGCACTGATGTGATCGAACCATTCTTTGTTGAAGTAATTCTTTCCTGCATAATACCCATCTCTGTTGCCAATGTTGGTTGATAACCCACGGCAGATGGCATACGACCTAATAACGCTGATACTTCAGAACCAGCTTGTGTAAAACGGAATATGTTATCGACAAAAAATAAAATGTCACGTCCTTTGCCTTGCCCATCACCATCACGATAATATTCTGCAATTGTAAGACCTGATAAAGCTACCCTTGCACGGGCACCGGGTGGTTCATTCATTTGCCCAAATACAAATGTTGCTTTTGAATCTGCCAGTTCCTTCATATCCACTTTACTCAGATCCCATCCACCTTGTTCCATGCTATGCTTAAACCCATCGCCATATTTCATAATACCTGCTTCGATCATTTCACGCATCAGGTCATTTCCTTCACGGGTACGTTCGCCTACACCAGCAAACACAGATACCCCGGCATAAGCTTTTGCAATATTGTTGATCAGTTCTTGTATCAATACAGTTTTACCAACACCGGCACCGCCGAACAAACCGATTTTACCACCTTTTGAATAAGGTTCTATAAGATCAATAACTTTTATACCGGTAAATAAAACTTCAGTTGAAGTGCTGAGGTTTTCAAACATCGGTGGTTTGCTGTGAATAGGCCGGGCTCCAACTTTTGAAACTGGAGGAAGACCGTCTATCGCATCACCGGTTACATTAAATAAGCGGCCCTTAATAGCATCCCCAACAGGCATCGCAATTGCTATACCTGTATCAACAACTTCCATTCCACGCACCAAACCTTCAGTGCCGTCCATGGCAATGCAACGAACGCTGTCTTCACCAAGATGCTGCTGCACTTCGAGCACAAGCACATCCCCATTCTGACGTTTTAATTCTAATGCATTGTAGATTTCAGGAAGGTTGCCTTCAAATTGTACATCGATAACGGCGCCGATGATCTGTTTTACTTTACCAACAATTGCCATATACTTGTTTCGGGTTTTAGTTACTGGTTATTTACTTATTGCCGGCCTGTTACAGTATCCGGGCAACCAATAACCAGTTTCCTTTTTCGGCCGCAAAGGTAAGGGGGTGGTACCAAAATCTGAAAAGTAAATAATAGTATTTCGGGGCAGAAATTTCCCAATTTTTCACTTGCTTTCTGGTCCTATTTTCTTAAGATTTTTTTGAAATCAATTGTAAAATCTCCTGCTACTTCATTAATAATTATCAATTCTTTCAGGCATAGCTTTTGCAAAACTCACAGCATGAAAAAGATATTTATTTTGATGGCTGCCTGTTGTGTTGTTTTTATTGCCTGTAATAATAGTGATGATGCGGACTCTCCAAATAGGACCAATAGCAATGGTACAAAAACAGAAAAAAAAATAAGTTCAATTGATCCAAGTATAACTCCTGCAAATTCTTATTCAGATCTTTTTTTTGACAGTAGTGCACTGACAAGTTTTATTCAACAGAAAAAAATTTCTGATTCGATTTCAAGAAGGATGCGCAGTTTTTATAATGCCCGCAATTTTGAATTCGCATGGTTTAGCAGCGATGGTCTTACTGAACAAGCCCGGGGATTCTGGAACCTGCATGATTATGCTACCACTTATGAAGGTGATTCATCATTAAAAGATAAGGCATTGCAAAAAAGAATGGATAACCTTATTGCAGAAGATGAATTATCAGTAAGCGCTTCTGACAAATCATATATAAACACCGAGCTTACCCTTACCAGGCATTTTATTCAATACATGCTGACCAATTATGAAAAAGGTTATGTGAAAAGGAAAGAAATGGAGGCATTTATTCCCCGAAAAAAACAGGATGCCCTGGCTTTGGCCGATTCTTTTATTAATAAAAAACATAAAGACGATAAATACTTCGAAGATGTGAATCCATCTTATAGGGCATTGAAGGAGCAACTGTCCAAATATTATACTATAGCAAAACAAGGTGGTTGGCCCACAATCAACTCTACAAAAAAATCAATAAAGAAAGGTACCAGCTTACCTGAAATAGCAGTTATTAAAAAAAGATTGCAGATCACTAATGATATGCCAGCCAATGATACAAGCCAGCGATTCAATGATACATTGGAAACAGGAGTAAAAAATTTCCAGCTAAGACATGGGCATAAACCAACAGGCCTGATTACAGATTCATTGATAAAGGAAATGAATGTGCCCACTATAAACAGATTAGAGCAAATATTGATGAATATGGAACGAATGCGTTGGCTGGCTAATCAGCCCAAGGGAAATATGATCGTGGTAAATATTCCGGAATTTGTTTTACATGTATATGAAGGCGACCGAAAAGCTTTTGATATGGATGTAGTAGTTGGTAAAGAAGGTCATAATACCATGATGTTTAATGGAGATTTGAACCAGGTTGTTTTTAGTCCGTACTGGAATGTGCCTTCAAGCATTGTTCAAAAGGAAATACTACCAGCTATTGAGAAAAACCCGAACTATCTTAATAAAGAGAATATGGAAATAACCGGTAATGAAGATGGTGTTCCTGTTATTAGGCAAAAACCAGGAGAAAAAAATGCGTTGGGCCGTGTAAAATTTTTATTCCCGAACAGTTTCAATATTTATTTTCATGATACACCGGTAAAAAGTTTATTCGCAAAAGAAAAACGGGCATATAGTCATGGCTGTATTCGTTTAAAGGAGCCGGAAAAAATGGCCAATTATGTTTTACGTAATCAGCCTGAATGGACGCCTGAAAAAATTGAAGAAGCTATGAATAGTGGGGATCAGAAATTCGTAAAAGTTAAAGATCCAATACCGGTAGTTGTAACCTATTATACTGCCTGGGTAGATGAAAATGGCCTTCTTAATTTCAGGGATGATATATATGGACATGATATGGCACTTGCTCAAAAAATGTTTAATGCTGCTGTATAACACGGATTGATTTATTTTTACTGCTTTAATGTCCCATGCAACTCATTGAAGTAATCAATAAACAATTAGCAGAAGATTTTATCCGGATAAATGTGCAAATAAACCGGCATGACCCGCATTATATACGTCCGCTTGATAAAGATATCCACGAAGTTTTTGATAAAAAGAAAAATAAAACTTTCCGGCATGGCGATGCCACCCGTTGGATATTGAAGGACGATGATGGAAAATTTATCGGTCGTATTGCTGCATTTGTAAATAAAAAGTATAAGAACAAGGGTGATGATGTGCCGGTAGGCGGCATTGGATTTTTCGATTGCATCAATGACCAGGCTGCAGCAGACATGTTGTTTGATGTTGCAAAGCATTGGTTAATACAAAAAGGAATGGAAGCAATGGATGGTCCAGTCAATTTTGGCGAAAGAGATCGGTGGTGGGGATTAATTGTAAAAGGCTTTGAGCCGCCATTGTACTGCATGAATTATAATCAACCCTATTACCAGCAACTATTCGAAACTTACGGGTTTAAAAATTATTTCAACCAGATCTGTTTTGCATTAAATGCTCAGGATCGTATTCTGCAAAAATTCTTCGACCGGCACGATGAGTGTGCAAAAGATCCCAATTATAGTTCAGCATATATTAAAAAGAGCCAGTTAGAAAAATTTGCCGCCGATTTTGCCATTGTTTATAATAAGGCATGGGCGGGTCATGGTGGCTTGAAGCAGATAGAAGAACGGGTAGTGTTGAAAACATTTAAAAGCATGAAACCTGTTATGGATGAAAGGATCTCCTGGTTTGTTTACTATAAAGGAGAGCCCATCGGCATGTGGATCAATCTACCTGATCTGAACCAATGGTTCAAATACCTGCATGGAAAATTCAGTCTTTGGCATAAATTAAAATTTCTATGGGTAAAAGCGACCAGAAGAAATTCAAAATTTGTTGGGCTTGTTTTTGGCATTGTGCCGGAATTTCAGGGCAAAGGCGTAGACTCTTATATAATAATTGAAGGAGCAAAGCTGATACAACAGATGAAAATTGAAAAGGGTGAATATATATTGGGAAAACCTATCTATGATAAATACGAAATGCAATGGATAGGCGAATTCAATCCCAAAATGGTGAACGTAGCAGAAGCCCTTGGCACATACCGCAGCAGGATATTAACAACTTATCGCTATTTATTTGACAGGACGAAAGAGTTCAAAAGACATCCAATTTTAGTTTGAGGTTAGAAGCCAGAAATCTGAAGTCAGATTGTGCAAAAACAAATATCACATCATCTAAAACTTCTTTATTATTGCAGTCGCTGAATGTCTGACCTCATACATCAGACTTCAGGCATCGGGGTTATGGATAAATTCATTGTTTCAGCAAGAAAATACAGACCACAAACATTCGACACAGTAGTGGGGCAGTTGCATATTACCACTACGCTGAAGAACGCTATAAAAAACAACCAGCTTGCTCACGCCTTTTTATTTTGCGGCCCGAGAGGTGTAGGCAAAACAACTTGTGCAAGAATTTTGGCCAAGACAATTAATTGTGAGAAAAGAACAGAAGATGGCGAAGCATGTAATGTGTGCAACTCCTGTATTTCTTTTAATGAAGGAACATCGCTTAATTATTTTGAATTGGATGCCGCTTCGAATAACTCCGTTGATGATATCAGAGAATTGGTGAACCAGGTACGATTTGTACCTCAAAGCGGTAATTATAAAGTATATGTAATTGACGAGGTACATATGCTTAGCTCTTCCGCCTTTAATGCTTTTTTAAAAACGTTGGAAGAACCGCCACCGTATGCAATATTTATATTAGCGACTACCGAAAAGCATAAAATACTTCCCACTATCTTAAGTCGCTGCCAGATATTCGATTTTAAACGAATCAATTTAAAAGATACTGTTGATCATTTAAAAGAGATATGCAAGAAAGAAGATATTAAAGCCGATAAAGCTGCCCTGCAAATAATAGCACAAAAAAGCGAAGGTTGTTTAAGAGATGCTTTAAGCATTCTCGATAAAATAGTAAGCTTTACCAATGGTGAAGTAAATTATATCAATACATTGGAGCATCTCAACATACTGGATGCAGATTATTATTTCAAGTTGCTCGATTGTATGATGCAGCAGGATCTCGCCGGCGCCATGCTTTTGTTTGATGATATTAACCAGAAAGGATTTGAAGGCGACCTTGTAATAAATGGCTTCGCTGAATTCATTCGTAATTTGCTGGTGTGTAAAGATGAAAAAGCCGCTGGCCTATTAGAAGCAGTTGATAGCTTTAGAAACAAATATATTGAAACAGCAAAAAACGTTTCATTTCCACTCCTCATCAGCGCATTAAACATTCTGAACGATACAGAGATCAACTATAAAGCTGCAAGAAATAAGCGGCTGCATGTAGAGTTGGCGCTTATCAAACTTTGCTACCTGCAGCAGGCTATTGAATTATCTGCAGATACAAATGGAATAACTAAAAAAAAAATAATTGAATCAACAAAACCAGTAGCTTTTAAAGCAATAAAGCCATTTGAAATTCGCGATATAAAAAGTGAAATAAAACAAATTGCTAATTCAGATAAGGCTGAAAATTTCACTGAAGCAAAACTTATTATTGAAACTTCTTCTATCGTAAAAGAAGATGCGGGTCACTATCAAACAGCCCCAGGAAAAGAACCTGAAAGTGAGAATCAAAAACCAGTTGGGAAAATAGCTGCTTTAGATAAAATCCGCAAACAATACCAGGGAAACGGAAGCAATGGGAATGGGCATGTCAATCAGCCGTTACAAATAGAAACGTTGCAGAAAGCATGGGATAATTATGTTCAAAAATTAAAACAGGCAAAAAATCCTGCCGCACAAAGTTTTGAGCTGGCCACATTAAAAATAAAACATGATAACTGTTTTGAAGTAACCACAGCTAATAATATTGAACAAAAATTCATCGAGCAGGACCGCAATAAACTTTTTGTTTTTCTACAGGAGCATTTACATAATCGGCTTCTGCAGTTCTCAGTAATAATAGAAGAACCAACAGCGACGACTAAGCCTAAGTTTGAACCTTCGCTAACGGCTACCCAGCAATTTCAAAAAATGATTGAGATGTATCCCATGGTAAAAGAATTAAAGGACCGGCTCCGGTTAGAGTTGGATTATTGAAGCCTATTTTACTTTCACCTAAAATCCTTCTAAGGTTACTCTACAAGAATTTTATTCATCTTCCATGCATAAACGCCATTCATCAAATTACCTTAATTTCGGCGAAAATTTACACGTTACATGGCTGAAGTGATACTCATGCCAAGGTTGAGCGATACAATGACAGAAGGTGTGATCGCTGCATGGCATAAAAAGGTTGGGGATCCTGTAAAAAAAGGCGACCTGCTTGCTGAAGTTGAAACCGATAAAGCTACTATGGAATTGGAAAGCTATAAGGACGGCACTCTTTTACATATCGGCGTCGATAATGGTGGCAAGTTGCAGGTAAATGATTTATTAGCCATCATTGGTAACAAAGGAGAGGATATTTCTCAATTAATAAAAGGTGGTGGTGGACAGAAATCAGAAGTCGGAAGTCAGAAGCCAGAAGAACCTACTCCAAATCCAGAAACTAAAATTCAGACCTCGGATGTCAAACCTCAGACTTCCTCTTTAGACATTTCTAAAATAGAGGCTGTTGTATTAATGCCACGTCTTAGTGATACAATGACAGATGGAGTGATCGCCTCCTGGAATAAAAATGTTGGAGATGATGTAAAAAAAGGAGAAGTGCTGGCCGAAATAGAAACAGATAAAGCTACAATGGAGCTAGAAAGTTATAAAAATGGAAAGCTCTTATATATAGGTGCGCAAAAAGGAGAAAAGATTGCGGTAAATGATCTTCTCTGTATAATCGGCGAGGAAGGAAAGATAGATGTGAATGCAATTGTAAGTGCAGCAAAAGGAATGAAGTCAGATGCCGGAATTCAGAAATCGGAAACGGGAAACCAGAAATCAGAAATAATTAGTCAAACAAAAAAAACTGCTCAGCCGGCAACCAGCAACCAGCAACCACCAGCGACTGCTAAACAGACTGCAACTACAACCGAACAACAATCTGCCACAAATGGCCGTATTAAAGCTTCGCCGTTAGCCAAAAAGTTGGCTTCTGAAAAAGGTATTGATATACGTAAAATACAAGGATCAGGCGATGGTGGCAGAATCATAAAAGCTGATATCGATACCTATAAAGAAACAGCAACAACGCCTGTATTTAAAACGGTTAGCGCAGAAGAAGGGTTTACTGATATTTCCAATTCGCAAATGAGATCAGCTATTGCTCGTAGGTTGGTTGAAAGTAAATCCAGTGCACCACACTTTTATCTTACGATGGAGATCAATATGGATAATGCGATCTCCGCACGAGCCCAGCTTAATGAAGTAAGTCCTGTAAAAATAAGTTTTAATGATCTTATTGTAAAAGCTGCTGCATTAGCTCTTCGTCAACATCCTGCAGTGAATGCGTCGTGGCTCGGTGATAAGATAAGAAGATATCATCACATACATATCGGCATCGCCGTAGCTATTGAAGATGGATTGATCGTTCCTGTGATCCGTTTTGCTGATCAAAAAGGATTACCACAAATAGCGGCAGAAAGCAAAGATTTGAGCGGCAAAGCAAGAAATAAAAAACTACAGCCAAACGAATATACCGGCAATACTTTTACTATTTCTAATTTGGGTATGATGGACATTGAAGAATTTACAGCTATCATTAATCCTCCTGATAGTTGCATAATGGCAGTGGGAAGGATTAAAGAAATAGTAGTTAAAAAGGCGGAAGGGTTTGCTGTAAGCAATGTAATGAAGATAACAATGAGCTGCGACCATCGCAGCGTGGATGGAGCCACTGGAGCAGCTTTCCTGCAAACATTTAAAAAATACTTAGAAAATCCCGTAATGATGTTGCTCTAAAAAAGTAATTTTCATTTAATAAATAACGTAAAGCTACCATGTGGTAGCTTTTTTATTTCTAAAAGCTTTGACGTAAGAATTTCTTACACTTATTTTAATATTAGCAAATAATAAGGGTTACATCTTAATGGACGAAGATTAGCCTGAAAAGCCATTTTACACGGCAAAATTATCTGCTACCTTACCGTACAAATTCAACCTATGGAAGAAAAGGATTTAAAAGAATTTTCCTGGACAGGGTTATTTATTATTACCGGTCTTTGTTTTTTTGGCTTCAGTGCAGTACTGGAATTTTTGGATCATTCCCATCCCAGAATATTTATATGGATAGGCGCCGGATCTATTTTTTTAGGTATTTTAAATATGATCTCAAAGTTGACCGCACGGCCATCGCTAAAAAAGAGAAATAAAATTTTCTCTGAATAATTTAGTCATCCCGACCATTTTATTACACTACAGCAAATCTTCTCACCGTTATACTTTATTTTCAATAAATTTTGAAAATTCAAAAAATATGATTTAGCTTTGTTATATGAAGTTAACAGAAGCTAAGCAACAATTTATCGGTAGTTGGGGCGCCTTCGGCACACATTGGGGCATCAACCGGACAATGGCCCAAATTCATGCCTTATTATTAGTAAGTCCGGATCCTATGACACAGGATGATATTATGGAAGAGCTCAACATAAGTCGTGGCAATACGAACATGAATATTCGCGAGCTTATTAACTGGGGATTGGTGGAAAGAGTTTTATTAACAGGCGAACGTAAAGAATATTTTTCTGCTGAAAAAGATATTTGGAAAGTAGTAAAGCAGATCGTGAAAGAAAGAAAAAAAAGAGAGCTTGAACCAATGCTTCAATTGCTCGATAAATTGGAAGAAGTGGAGGGGGATAAAAAGGACCGCCATGTAAAAACATTTGTAGATACGGTTAGTGGCATTAAAAAACTGGGGAAGCAGGCAGACAAAACACTTGATGCGATGGTAAAAGCGGATGAACACTGGTTTCTTGGAATGATGATGAAGTTCTTCAAATAGAGCAGTCAATCGACTAATGAAATATGAAACTACAAATACCAAACTGGCTCATTATTCTTGGCGCCGCGGGTCAAATTTTCACAGCTATTATTTACCCTTATATAAAGCATGTCATCTTTGATTGGTATAATGATATAAAAAAATTAAAGCCCCTCAACCAGGAAATAGCCAAAACTTATGGTCGATACATACAGGGCTTGAATTTTTCATTTGGGCTTATTTCAATTTTATTTACCAATGAACTAAAAAATCAAACCGGCCTTGCAGTAGCTATTACGGGTTTGATAGCTGCTTACTGGACAGGCAAAGTGATTACACAGTTTTCTTATTATCCTATGTACGAAATTCCTCAAAAAACTATATTTAAGATAGGTGAAATATTAATGAATACCTTATTCATATCATTCCCTTTAATTTTTTGCGGACTGTTTACATATAATCTGATCGGTTATATCAAAAAATAGATGGAAAATAAAAAAATCATAATCGCAGGAGGCACAGGTTTTATAGGTCAGGAAATGACAAAATATTTCGATAAAAGCAACAAAATCATAATCCTTACCAGGCAATTAAAGAATACAAAAACTAATCGATTCTCTTATAATTCTCTTACTCCAGAATATCTAAAAAATGTTAAGTACATAAACTGGGATGGAGAGAGTCTTAATGAGTGGGTAAAAGAATTGAATGCATCCGATCTTATAATTAATCTGGCAGGTAAAACTGTGAACTGCGGTTATAATAAAAAAAACAAAAAAGAAATTTTTGATAGTAGAATAAATTCGACAATGCTAATTGGTAAAGCTATAAAGCAATGTTCTCAACCGCCACTAGTTTGGATCAATTCATCGTCAGCTACTATTTATCGTCATGCCGAAGACAGACCACAGGATGAAGAAAAAGGTGAAATCGAAAATGATTTTTCAGTACAAGTTTGTAAGGCATGGGAAAAGACTTTTTACGAACAACAAGTTCAGGATACAAGACAAATAGCATTAAGAATGGCCATCACACTGGGACCTGGTGGCATTCTTATACCTTATTTTAATTTATTGAAATTTGGATTGGGTGGTCGACAAGGAAATGGCAGACAGATGTATAGCTGGATACATATTGAGGATACTTGTCGCATGATAGAATGGATATTTGAGCATCCTGAAATAAAGGGAACTTATAATTGTAGTTCACCCAATCCAATTACAAATAATGAGTTTATGCTGACCCTACGTAAAGTAACTGGTTATAAAATAGGGCTTCCAGCGTCAAAGTGGATGTTAAAAATAGGAACCTCTATCATTGGTACAGAAACCGAACTTATTCTTAAGAGTCGTTGGGTTATTCCGGCAAAAATTCTTAAAACTAACTTTCAATTTAATTACCCTAATCTTGAAGATGCCTTGAAGAACATTATATATAATATACCACGTAAACAATATCATCTGTTTTAAAAGATTCTAATGAAATCTTTACTTACAGCTTATTGGACCAACCTGATCGTAGCAACTTTTGAAACGGAAAAAAAATTTCTTGAAAAATTTCTACCTAATAAAACAGAGCTTAATGATTGGAACGGAAAATATTTGATGAGCCTTGTAGGCTTTATGTTCAGCAAACCCTCTCTTTGGGGAATACCATCCCCTATCTATCGCCAATTTGAAGAAGTAAACCTCAGGTTTTATGTAAAAAATAAAGACGGAGCAAGGAAGGCTGTTGTCTTCATTAAAGAAATTGCACCTTCTTATCCAATAGGTCTAATAGCTAAATATTTATATCATGAAAATTTTATTGCACTACCTATGAAACATTCCGATCAAATAAATGCACAAAAAAGAAATACAGAATATTATTGGAAGGTTAATGATAGTTGGAACTTTTTAAAAATGGAAACGGCTTTGCCTCCTGCATTGACTTCAGCAGATAAAGTTGAAACATTTATTGCTGATCATTATTGGGGATATACTAAGTCGGGTAATAAAACATTTGAGTTTGAAATACAACATCGGCCATGGAATATTTACCCCTCGCTTTCTTTTGAAATGAATATCTATGCTAAGGAAATTTATGGTGAAGGCTTTGCTGAATATTTTTCACAAAAACCAATCTCTACTTTTTTAATGGATGGTTCACTGACCAAAGTTTCGTCACCGGTATTGCTGTAATTTTGCACCAGATATGGAGATGAAGAAAACATTAGTCCTTGGCGCATCAGATAATCCTGCACGATACAGCAACCTGGCTATTAAACGTCTTCGCCAATATGGATACCCTGTTGTTGCTATTGGAAAAAAACTCACACGAGTTGAAGATGTAGAAATTGAAAAAGAAAAAAAACCATTTACAGATATTGATACGATCACTCTTTATCTTAATCCTGTGAGACAACAGGAATACTATAACTACATCCTTTCATTAAAGCCGAAACGGATCATCTTCAACCCCGGTGCTGAAAATGATGAATTGATTGCGCTTGCAAAACAGAATAATATTCAACCTTTAGAAGCATGTACACTGGTTTTACTAAGTACAAACCAATACTAATAAATTTTCATTTCGTGCTTTTACGAATTCCCTGAAAGTACTACCACTTGATTTTAAAGAAATCATTACTTCACAACTTGGACTTTAAAAATTAATTCACAAATCTTGTATCTCCGACCCCCCATGAAAACTGCAGTTAAATCTGACTGCTGAACAATATCCTTATTGACTTTTAAAAAAGAATAAAATGAAAAACCTTCGTACCTCCTTGCTATTCGTATGCATTGCATTTTCCGGCATGTGTTCATTTGCTCAAACAACACAGGCTCTTCGCAGCAGCGATCCTAATTCGACCAAACCAAAATTATTTCAAAGTTTACCAGAAAATATTTCCGTTAGTGCTGACAATCTCAACAATTTGGTCAATACACCTGTAGGAAATTCAGTAAGCATAAATCTTTCTGATAATTCTCAATTTCAATTTGAAGGACAAGTCATATCCTCTTCCACCAAAGAGAATAATAATATACAAACCGTGGTGATCCGTTCCACCAATTACAATGGCGCAAGGTTAACACTATCGAAGATCACCAATGCAGACGGCACCATAACCTATTCAGGAAGGATTCTTAGTTTTCAGCATGGAGATCTTCTTGAATTAAAAAACCAGAACGGACATTTTATTCTCGTTAAAAGAAAATTTAATGATTTAGTAAATGAATAAATTTTAAACTGACCCGTTTTTCATCCGTATAATCCGATACCTATTGTAAAATCCAAAAATCCGCCTTGTTATGAAAAATCTATTCCGATCC
>Ga0105249_10002681_pt1 | contig 15387 bp, 15 predicted proteins | sample KBSS44metaG_FD_81522 | JGI IMG/M metagenome (GOLD analysis project Ga0105249, IMG submission 81522) | Switchgrass rhizosphere microbial communities from Kellogg Biological Station, Michigan, USA - KBS S4-4 metaG | ecosystem: Host-associated > Plants > Roots > Rhizosphere > Soil | place...
ACAATGCCCGGCGATTCCTCGCCTTCGCTCCGAACGACAGCGAACGCAAAGATCCCGAGGTGCCGTCGTCGGCGCCCCGGGATCTCGACCTCGCTATTCGGAACCGATCTGCTGCGGCGGACCGCTAGTAGCTCACCGATAGACGCGCGGACGGCTGCGCGCGGGCGCCAGCCGCTCCGGCGACGTGCGAGTGATCTCGATGACCGGCTGCGCCCGGCGCCGACGCTCGACCCACGCGGCGAAGGCCGCACTCGACCCGAACGTCGCGAGCACGACCGCAACGACGAGTGCGCTACGACCCACACCGACGGCAGGCCCGTCAAGCGCCATTGCCGCGGCGGCCCCGAGCCCCGTCACTGCGAAGGCCGCTACCGCGCCGGGAAGCGAGCCGCCGAAACCGCGCATCACACGCACGGCGATGAACAACAGCCCGAATACGGCACCGAGCGGGACCAGGGCGGTGGGCGAAATCTGCCACGCGAACAGCACGTCAACGGCGAGCGCAACGAGCGCTCCAGCCGTGATAGTGCCAAGCGAGCTCACCGGTTCGAGCTGCCAGGGCAGCGTTCTGGGAACGGGAGACGTCATCGCAATCCAGCGTAAAAGTCGTCGACTGAGAAACCTGTGCATGTCCTCGTCATCAGAACGCGGCGAGGTTCAGGTCTATACGTGAAGAGCCGTCGAGAAGTCTCAGTCGATGCTGCACGTCTGCCGATCACGCGGCTCGGTTTTAGATTTCAGCAAGTGCCAAGTGCATGCGACGAATTGGCTTGGATTGTGTGACTCACCGCAGGAACCGGAGATTGGAATGGCACCCGTAGCAATCGACTTCGACGCCGCCGGCGGCGTCGATCTGGATCGACTCGAACGGAGTCTCAAGCTCGAAGGAAAGCGCGTTGGGAACGGCCGCTATCAGGTCATCGGCGGCGACCACGCCCACTGGGTGGACCTGTACACGACGTCCATCCCTCGCTGCGACTGCGGCGACCACATCTGGCGCGAGCGGATCTGCAAGCACATCCTCGCCGCGCTGCTTCGTGAAGGAAACGACACCGTGGTCCGCGCACTCGGAACACTCCTCGAGCGCGTGAAAGCCGCGGCGTAACGGAAGGGGCGTAGCGACCGCCTGCGCGTCACCTATCGCGTGGAGGTCATTTTCATTCAAGCCCGCGCACACCGGTCCATGAACCTGCTCTGGTACGTGGCGCTTGGCAGCGCCGTCGGCGGCGCCTCGCGCGTCGCGCTCTCGACGTTCATCCAGCAGCGCGCAGGCACGTTTCCGATCGGCACACTCATCGTGAACGTCAGCGGGTCGCTCGCCCTCGGCTTCCTGCTGCGCTACACGCTCGGCTCCACATCGGTGTCGCCGGAGACGCGCGCGCTGCTCACGACGGGCTTCTGCGGCGGTTACACAACGTTCTCGACGTTCAGCTACGAGGCGATCACGCTCATCGAGGACGGTGACTATCGCCGTGCCGCCGTCTACGTCGCTGCGAGCGTGCTGCTTTCGCTCATGGCGACGTTCCTCGGCATCCTCGCGGCCGCCGAGCTGCTCGCGGCGCGCAGAACCTTCTAGCTCGGCGACGGCTGACGGCACAGGAGACGAGTCATGCACGGTTTCAAGGGCGAACGCACGCTGATGCGCATTCACATTGGCGAGCGTGACAAGGATCCGAGGTCCGGCCGGCCACTGTACCAGGCGATCGTCGAGCTCCTTCGGTCGAAGGAGTACGCTGGCGCCACCGTCTTCCGGGCGATCATGGGATACGGCGCGAGCGCGCACGTCCGCAGCGACCGGGTTGAGGTGCTGTCGCTCGATCTCCCGATCGTCGTGGAGTGCGTCGAAACGGAGGAGAAGATCGCGGCGATTCTTCCCGAGCTCGACGAGATGATCGGCGGCGGCCTCATCACGCTCGAGCGCGCGCGCGTCATCATGTACCGCCCCGGGACCCCGGCAAAGCGCCAGACTGGGAGCTGGGAAATCGACGTCGCGGGTCGCTGACCTTCATTGGCACCGCACGTGCGCTCGTCGCCCGCATGGGCGCATCGCAGCTACGTGCCGCGCGCGCGGGCACCGGAGGTCCGAAGCGCCGCTTCGACATTCATACCGTCATGCGTCGCATCCGTGTCGCCGTGGCCGACCACGCCGATGCGGCGATGTTCGAGCTCGCGGAGCGTGGATTCAAGTCGGTGTTCCAGCAGCTCGTCGCGTGCATCATCTCGATCCGCACGCGCGACGAGGTCAGTCTCCCTGCCGCGATCAACCTGCTCGAGCGTGCACCCACACCGGAGCAGATGGCGAAGCTCTCGGTCGCACAGATCGACGCGCTGATCCGCGCCAGCAGCTTTCACGAGGCGAAGGCGGCGCAGATCCGCGACATTGCGCGACGCACGGTAGACGAGTTCGGCGGCGAGCTGCCCTGCGACTTCGACGTGCTGACGTCGTTCCGCGGCGTCGGGCCGAAGTGCGCGAACCTGACCATGGGCGTGGCCTGCGGCGCTGAGCGGATCAGCGTCGACATCCACGTGCATCGCGTGACGAATCGTTGGGGCTACGTCGCGACGTCGTCGCCGGAGCGAACGATGGTCGCCCTCGAGGCGAAGCTGCCACGTCGCTACTGGATCGAGATCAACCGGCTGCTCGTGCCGTTCGGAAAGCACATCTGCACCGGCGTACGCCCGAAGTGTTCGACCTGTCCCGTGCTCGAATACTGTCGTCAGGTGGGCGTGACCGAACACCGCTGAAGCGGTCGGGCGCCCGCTCGTGCCGGGACTGTGTCAGGACGCCTGCTTGGGAGCGGGGGCTTCGTGCTCGAGGACCTGCTTCGCGTTGCGCTTCGCGAACAGCTGGATCGCCTCGAGCGTCGCCATGCAGAAGGCCGCCCAGGACAGGCCGATGATCACGCCGGCAGCGACGTCCGACGGATAGTGGACGCCGAGGTACATTCGGCTGAAGCAGATGACGGCGACGATGAATCCCGCGACCGCGAGGGTTGCGAAGCGAGCCCTGTATGTCTTCTGGAGGCGTCCGGCGAGGTACGCGACCGTGATGTAAACGACGGTCGAGCTCATGGCGTGACCCGAGGGAAACGACGAGCTGGCGACGTGCGTGCCCCACTCGAATACCTGCGGGCGGGGCCGGTCGAATCCGATCTTCAGGATGTTGTTGAGCCCGATGCCGCCTGCGGTCGCGACCGCGAGCAGCACGGTCGAGTACTGGTGACGCGTGAGCCAGAGAAAGAGCCCGGCGATGCTCACGATGCTGAGCACGACGATCCACGTGCCGAGCATCGTCACCTCGATCATCAGAGCTTCCAGCCACGGCGTCTGATGCGCTTGCATCCAGCGCAGCACGGTCTCGTCGAACCGCTGCGTGTAGCCACCGCGGACGAGCTGCGCGATCTTCGCGAACGCGTATGTGCCGGCAATCGCGATGAGCGCGCCCGCCACGAGAAAGACGCCGAGCGCCGTCGTGAAGGAGTGGGCGTGCCGGTAGGAAGCGCGGAGCCCCCGGAAGACCAGGTCCCAGAGCAGGCTGAATCGGCCGCGGTGCTCGTGGCGGCGCTCAGCGACGGCGGGCATCGCGAGCCGTGCTCGGGCAACAGGGTGGGCGAAGGTCTCGCATCATACGAGTGGTCCATTGCAGACCGCGTGCTTGCTCTCCAAAGTGCGTGCTGCATCCGGAGTTACTCGGCGGTCGGGCCGTGCCGCTCGCGGCTCCAGAGGACGTATGAGTAGACCACGGGGATCGCCGCCGCGACGGCGGCGCTCGTGAGTGCGATGGTCAACCCCAAGCCGCCGCCGAGGAACGCGCCTGCGAGCGTGAGCAAGCCGGCGGCGACCATCGTATACCCACCCACACGATGCGAGCGGGTCCACACCCGCTCGCTCGACAATGTCCATGGCGTACGAATGCCGAAGATGAAGTTCGATCGAACGCGCGGGAGGAGATTCCCGAGCAGCAGGAACAACACGCCGAGCCCGGCGAGCACGACGGTGCGCATGTCGAAGCGCCATCCGAGCGCAGTGCCGAGGGCCACCACATGGACGCCACCGAGCATCGCGATCGAAGCGGTGACGACGGTGTCGTACACGTCGCGGAACTTCGCGATGTTCGCGGCGCGCGGGTCGCGCGACGGATACCACTGCATCCCGAGGTAGACCATGATCATGACGAGCGGCATCATGAACGCGCCCTGTAGGCGGGGACCGAATCGGTCGGGATCGCCGGAGATGCCCCAATGCATGGGAACCTCTGCGGGCAGGCGCGAATAAACGGCGACCGAAAATATCACTGCGCCGGCGATGAACGCTGCCGGCAACCACCTACGCATTGGGCCTCCGTGGAGGTTTGGTCCAGTCGAGCAGGTGCTCGACGACTTCCTGAAATACCGTCGTGTTCAATTCGTATCTGACGTTCTGCCCGTCGCGCTCGGCCAGCACGAGCTTGGCGTCGCGAAGGATGCCGAGGTGGCGCGAGATGGTGGCCCAGGTGGACGGGAACCGGTCGGCGATCTCGCCCGAGGTCCGCGGTCCGGCTCTGAGGAGCTTGAGGATCTCGCGTCGGGTGGGGTCGGCGAGGGCTCGGAAGGCGGAGTTCACGGGGCGAGAGAGAGTCAGATAATTAGCTAAGTATCGAATTATAACTGGGAACCCGGAACCGGGAACAGGGAACTGAAACAGCAGCTGAGTGCTGCGAGCAGCTGCTTGCAGCTCGCCGACGGCCGCGTGCTTGTTCTCCGAGCTGCTCGCTGCTGTTACCAGCCGCAACGAGCCCGGAACGCAGCGGCAGCTCGCAGCCTTCAGTTCCCCGTTCCCTTCAGGTTCTCGTACGTTTGTCTGCAAGAAGATTCGCCATACCGGAGGACGACCGATGCAGCTAGGGATGGTGGGGCTAGGCAAGATGGGCGCGAACATGACGACCCGTCTCGTCCGTGGTGGACACGACGTCGTCGCGTTCGATCGAAGCGCGGACGCCGTGGCGGCGAGCGTCGCGAACGGCGCGCGCGGCGCGACCGTGCTCGAGGAGCTCGTCAGGCAGCTGCAGACGCCGCGCGCTGTATGGATCATGGTGCCGGCCGGTGATCCCACGGAGAACACTGTCCGTGCGCTGGCCGAGCTGCTGTCGCGCGGGGACACGATCATCGATGGCGGCAACAGCAACTACAAGGAGTCCGTGCGGCGGGCCGGGATGGTCGCGGATCGCGGACTCCACTTCGTGGACGTCGGGACGAGCGGCGGCATCTGGGGGCTGACGGAAGGCTACAGCCTAATGATCGGCGGGCCTGACGATGCCGTCGGCCGCCTGCGCCCGATCTTCGAGACGCTCGCCCCCGCCAAGGATCAGGGATGGGGTCACGTCGGACCGAGCGGCTCCGGTCATTTCACAAAGATGATTCACAACGGCATCGAGTACGGCATGATGCAGGCATACGCCGAGGGCTTCTCGATTCTCAAGCACAAGAAGGAGTTCGGGCTCGACCTCGCGCAGATCGCCGAGCTGTGGAGGAACGGCAGCGTGGTGCGCTCGTGGCTGCTCGATCTGACGGCCCGCGCGCTGCAGGAGGATCAGGATCTCGCGTCCATCGCGCCGTACGTGTCCGACTCGGGCGAGGGCCGCTGGACGGTGACCGAGGCGATTGACCTCGACGTGCCGGCGCCGGTGATCACGCTGTCGCTGCTGCAGCGGCTCCGCTCGCGCGATTCGGAGTCGTTCACCGACCGTCTATTGTCGGCGTTGAGGAATCAGTTCGGCGGGCACGCGATAAAGAAAAGCTCCTAGTGTCATTCCTCGCTGCGCTCGGAATGACGGCCCGATCGGAATGACACACACGAGGAACAACGAATGGCGACGAAGGCCGGGCGACCGGGCAGACTGAAGGGCGCGCAGTCGCGCGACGAGCGAGCGCACGAGCGGCCGGTCCACGGTCCGTGCACGTTCATCGTCTTCGGGGGGACCGGCGATCTGGCGCGCCGCAAGATTCTGCCCGCGCTCTCGCGACTGCGGCAACAGGACCTCATCACCGACGACACCACGATTCTCGCCGTCGCCCGCGATACGGGCATGGACGATCGGGGCTATCGCGACGTCGTGCGCGCCGCGGTCGAGGACGACGGCATGGACCCCAGGCAGATCGACCAGTGGGTCGAGACCACGATCTTCTATCAGGGCATCGGCAAGGGCGAGCCCGACGACTTCAAGGCTGTCGCGGCCCGCATCGCGCAGCTGGAGGCCGACCGGGGCCAGCCGCCAAACCGCGTCTTCTATCTCGCGCTGCCGCCTAACGCCTTCCCCGCCACCATCCAGGGGCTCGGCGAATGTGGGCTCGGCCGCAGCACGACGGGCACGGGGAACGGCACGAAGTACTGGACGCGACTCGTCATCGAGAAGCCGTTCGGTCGCGACCTGCAGTCCGCCGAGGCGCTGAATCAGCTCATTCACAAGTACTTCGACGAGTCACAGGTCTACCGCATCGACCACTACCTGGGCAAGGAGACCGTCCAGAACCTCCTCGTCTTCCGATTCGCGAACTCGGTGTTCGAGTCGCTATGGAATCGGGACCACGTGGAAAGCGTTCAGATCACCGTCGCCGAGGATCTCGGGATCGAAGGGCGCGCCTCGTACTACGAGCAGGCGGGTGCGGTCCGCGACATCATCCAGAATCACGGCACGCAGCTCGTGGCGCTCGTGGCCATGGAGGTTCCGGCGATGATGAACGCGGGGTTCATCCGCCAGGAAAAGGTGAAGGCGCTGCGGTCGATCAAGGCCATCACGCCGAAGAGTGTCGTGCTCGGGCAGTACGGACACGGCGAGATCAACAACCAGACGATCCCGGGCTACCGCGAGGAGCCCGGGGTGGCGGCGAACTCGCGGACGGAGACGTTCGCGGCCATCAAGCTCGAGATCGACAGCTGGCGCTGGCAGGGCGTGCCGTTCTTCATCCGCACGGGCAAGCGGATGAAGAAGCGCGTGACGGAAATCACCGTGAAGTTCCGCCGTCCCCCGGTGTGGATGTTCACGCCGTTAGGCTCGCCGGATGTGCACCGCAATACGCTCCGCCTAACGATCCAGCCCGACGAGGGGTTCGCGCTGTATTTCCATATCAAGGCGCCGGGCAAGCCGCTCAAGCTCGCGCGGCTGCCGCTCGACTTCTCCTACAAGGAACGGTTCCAGGAGCTGCCCGAGGCGTACCAGACGCTGCTGCTCGACGTGGTTGAAGGCGACCAGACGCTGTTCGTCCACGCGGACGAGGTCGAAGCCGCATGGAGGCTGTTCACGCCGATTCTCGACAACACGCTGGCCGTCTCGTTCTACGCGGCGGGGTCGTGGGGCCCGAAGGAGTCGGATGAGCTGCTGACCCGGAACGGGCAGAAGTGGACGAACGAGCCTCGGCGGGATTGAGGGAAGCGGGTAACGGGTTCGTTGTCATTCCGAGCGGAGCCGCGCAGCGGCGGAGGCGAGGAATCGCACTCATCCCGGTAGAGGGGGCCGCTCGGTCGGGACGACGGCGATTCCTCGCCTCCGGCCTGCGGCCTCCGCTCGGAATGACACGGTCCGGCGATTCCTCGCCTCCGGCCTGCGGCCTCCGCTCGGAATGACACGGTCCGGCGATTCCTCGCTCCGCCTACGCTTCGCGCGGGCTCCGCTCGGAATGACACGACGCTCGAAATGACGACAGGATCTCGCGACGTACGCACGTTCGACAGCCTCGACGCACTGAGTGAAGCCGCCGCCGACGAGATCGTCAGGCTCGCGCGCGAGAGCGTGCGCGCGCGCGGACGGTTCAGTGTCGCGCTGGCCGGCGGAAACACGCCGAGGGCCACGTACGAGCTGCTCGCCACGCGTCATCGCGATGTCATCGATTGGCAGCACACCGTCGTCGTGTTCGGCGACGAGCGGTTCGTGCCCGCCGACGATCCGCACAGCAACTATAGGATGGCGCGTGAGGCACTCCTCTCGCGCGTTCCCATTCCTCCGCCCTCGATCCTCGCCGTTCCGACCGGTGCCCGAACCGTCGAAGACGCGGCGCGACGGTACGACGCCACCCTGAAGCAGGCCCTTCGCCACCAGGCGCCCGCCGCCACGGTCGACCTCGCCCTCCTCGGCGTCGGGCCGGACGGCCACACCGCGTCGCTCTTCCCGGGGACGCCGGCGCTGATCGATCGGGCGCACTGGGCGGTGCCGGTGGGCGCGCCGACGGCCGTGCAGCCCGCCGTTCCGCGCGTGACGACCACGCTCCCGTTTCTCGATGGTGCGCGCACTGTCATGTTTCTCGTGGCCGGTAAAGACAAGCAGCCCGTCATGCGCGAGATTCTGAGTGACGCGGAGTCCGCCCGTCGGTACCCGGCCGCCCTCGTCGCGTCGCATGGACGCATGCTCTGGATGATCGATCGCTCCGCCATGCCCGACGACCGGTCCAACGCCTAACGTCGATTCGTATGCTTCGCTTCGCTTCCGTTCGCGCCGCTCGTGCCTTCAGCGCCGTCATCGCCATCGCGGCGCTCCCGTTCGTCTCCTCGGTCGTAGTCGCCCAGCTGCCGTCGATGCGGCCGGACGTCGGCGGGATCGAAGCGGCCGTCACGTCCGACCACGTGCTGGCGTCGGCCGCCGGAACGGAGGTCCTCAAGCGCGGAGGCAACGCCGTCGATGCCGCCATCACGATGGCGGCCGTGTTGACCGTCGTCCGACCGCACATGAACGGCGTCGGCGGCGACAACTTCATGCTCATCCGCCTGGCGAAGACCGGCGAGATCGTCGCGCTCAACGGCAGCGGACGCGCTGGCGCCAGGGCGACGCCGGCGTTCTTTCGCGAGAAGGGGCTGACGTCCGTCCCCGCCTCCGGCATTCTGTCGGTGTCAGTGCCCGGCGCAGTCCGCGGGTGGGCGGATGCCCTCCAGCGCTACGGGACGATCACCCTCGCCCACGCGCTGCAACCGGCCATCCGTTATGCGGAGCGCGGATTCCCGGTCTCGCCCCGCCTGCACGCCGACATCACCGAGTCGAAGCGAAAGGTCTCGGCCGACCCCGAGCTGGCGCGCATCTTCCTGCCTAACGGCGAAGCGCCGCCTGTCGGCTCGCTGCTCAAGCAGCCGGAGCTCGCGCGGACACTGCGGGCCATCGCGGCCTCGGGCCCGGACGTCCTCTACAAGGGCGCACTCGCGAAGCAGATCGCGCAGTTCATGGATCGCGAAGGCGGCCTGCTCACGGCCGACGATCTCGCCAAGCACCGCTCCACGTGGGAAAAGCCGATCTCGAGCACGTACCTCGGCAACCCCGTCATCGCATTCCCGCCTAACACACAGGGCGTGACCCTGCTCGAGGCGCTGAACGTCGCCGAGCTGTCCGACCTGAAGTCAATGGGCCGCAACTCGGCGGACTACATCCATACGCTCGTCGAAGGTGCGAAGCTCGCGTATGCGGATCGCGACAAGTACATCGCGGATCCTGCGTTTTCCGAAGTCCCGGTCGAGCGCCTGATCTCGAAGGAGTATGCGGCCGACCTCGCGCGGCGTCTGCGCGACAAGCTCAAGACGAACGACGCGAACGCCAACGCGAATCGCGACGGCACGGGCGACACCGTCTTCCTCGGCGTCGTCGACAAGAACGGGAACGCCGTCTCGATGATCCAGAGCCTGTTCGCCGCGTTCGGCAGCGGACGCATGGTGCCCGGCACCGGCATCACACTGCACAATCGCGGGTCGCTGTACGAGCTCGACTCGACGCACGCGAACGTGATCGCGCCGGGCAAGCGTCCGTTCCACACGCTGTGTCCCGCAATGGTGCTGCGTCCCGACCGGTCGCTCATGATGGTGGTGGGCACGCCGGGCGGCGATGGTCAGCCTCAGACACTGGTGCAGGTCATCACGAACGTCCTGCAGTTCGGCATGACGCCGCAGCAGGCGGTGGAAGCGGCGCGATTCCGCTGGTACGGGCGCGAACGGCTCGGTGTCGAGCCGGGGATCGCGGCCGAAGTGCGTGACGCATTGTCGCGTCGCGGTCACCAGGTCGCGGTACAGGAGCCGAGTGAGGAGTTCGGGGGTGCGCAGATGATCATGGTGACGCCGTCGGGCGGCCGGATCGCGGGCGCGGACCCTCGGCGCGAGGCGTACGCCATTGCGTGGTAACTGCGGGATGACAGCGCAGTGGTGAGTCAGTCATCGGGCAACAGTCGCCAGTCGCACCACTGAGAGGGCAGTCCCGAGTCCGGAGTCCTGAGGACTGCCTCCACATGGTGTGGCTCGGGATGACATGGGGTGCTGAGCGGGTCGCGCGATATACTTGAGCCATGGCTGCCGTCGGTTCATGGAGCACGAGGCGTATCGTCGCCCTCGTCGCGGCCCTCGTCGTCGTCATTGGCACCGCGCGCGCCGTGTCCTCGGCGAGAAGCGGGGTCGACGCGCTGCGCCCGCCGGACGCCGATGCCGTCAACGCGCTCGCCGGTGTGTCGGCGCCGCCGGACCCCACAGCCGCGCTCGAACCATTCGACCTCGCGGATACGTTGTTCGGGCGAAGCGGCAAGCTTCGCTTCCGCACGCTCACGCGGGTGTCCGCGATCGCGCTCCCGGGATTCATCGCGAAGTACGGCGAAGACGCCATCCGCACTCCCGCGGTGCATCGCGTCGCGGCGAATGCATCGCGCACGCCGTTCGCGCTCATTGTCATGCGACCGTTCGGCGAGAAGCGCGGCGACGTGCTCCAGGGCTACCGGCTTGGCAAATGGCCATCGGAGCGGTGGATGATGGGGCGCCGCTACTGGAACCCCGACGGATTCATCGAGGTGACGCCGGCGAACGTCGATCTCCGTCTGTCGGAGCACTTCACGCTCGCGGATTTCGTCACGCACGATCAGCGTGACGTGTGGCCGAAGTTCGTGGTGCTGCAGGAACCGCTCATCGACAAGCTCGAGCTCGTGCTCATGGACCTCGCCGCTCACGGCGTCCGCACCGACCACGTGCGCGTGCTGAGCGGCTTTCGCGCACCGTACTACAACGATCGTGTGGTGGCCGAGGGTGCAGCCCGGGCGAGCCGGCACCAGTACGGGGATGCGGCCGACATCATCATCGATGCCAACAGTGACGGGCGGATGGACGACCTCAATCGCGATGGTCGGCTCGATCTGCGCGACACGCAGGTGATTCTTCGCTCAGTGGAACGCGTCGAGAACCAGCATCCGAAGCTGGTCGGAGGACTTGGGCTCTACCACGCGATGGGAGCGAGCGGACCGTTCGCGCACGTGGACGTGCGCGGGTCGACGGCGCGCTGGAGCAAACAATAGGGAGACGGGAGACGGGAACAGGGACGGAAAGGCGCGCCCCGGTTACCTCAGCAGCTCGGCGAGGCGCGCACGATCCACGTTGCCGCCGCTCACGATGGCGACCGTTTTCGAGCCCGGAGCGGTCATGATCTTTCCGGCGAGGAGTGCCGCGACCGCGGCGGCGCCGGCAGGTTCGGGGACGACCTTGCAGCGCTCGACCAACACGGGAATCGCCGCCGCGATCTCGGCATCCGTGACGAGCACCATGTCATCCACGAGCTGGCGCACGTGGTGGTAGTTGCGGCGCCCCGCGAACGGCGCGGCGAGGCCATCGGCGATCGTATCCAGGCGATCGAGCCGCACGGGCTCCCCGCGACGCAGGCTCTCGGTCATGCCCGCCGCCCCTTCGGGCTCGACCCCGATCACGCGCGCGTTAGGCGCGAGCATCTTGACGGCTGCGGCCACGCCGGCGATGAGCCCGCCGCCCCCGACCGCGACAACGACCGTGTCGACGTCGGGCACCTGCTCGACGAGCTCGAAGCCTAACGTTGCCTGGCCCGCGATGACGAATGGGCAATCGAACGGATGCACCAGCGTGAGGTTGCGGTCGCGCTGGAGCTCGAGGGCCGCGGCCAGCAGGTCACCATCGCACAGCACGACGTCGCCGCCGTAGCCGCGCGTCGCATCGACCTTGGCCTGGGTCGCGCGCGTCGGCATCACCACGGTCGCGTGCACGCCGTACGCACGCGCGGCCCACGCCACCGCCTGCGCGTGATTTCCCGCCGACAACGTGACCAGTCCGCGCTGGCGCTCCTCGGGCGACAGGTTCGCGAGGCGGTTGAGCACACCCCGCGGCTTGAACGATCCCGTCTTCTGGAACAGCTCGAGCTTGAGGTGCATCGACGTGCCGATCCGATCGGACAGATACGCGGACGTCGCCATCGGCGTGTAGTGCAGCCGCCCGCGGATCGCGCCGCGGGCCATCGTCATCTGCGCGTGCGAGACGATCAATCGTTCGTCGGCCAGGTCGATCATGCGAAAGGACTGAGCGTGCGTGCGACGGCGTTTCGGCGATCCCGCAAAGATAGGCCAGCCGCTCTCCAGGCGCGCGAACGCACCTTGATTTAATTAGAGAATTGGCTAATTATCGAAGCAAGACGAGCCATCGGTGGTAGAGAAATTGGAGTCAGATTCGAATTACCGCCGGTGATCTCTCGGCTGAGACAGAACGATGTAATTCGAGTCTGACCCAATTTCTCCGGGTCGGACCATACTCCCAAGAATCAATGACCAAATATCGAGCGCGCTCCTTTGCGCTGACTACGTTCGCCGCCGTTACGCTGTTCGCGTCGCTGGCCGAGGGACAACGAATGGATGAGGCTGCAAGGCGCGCCAGCGCTTCGACGCCCGAATCATCGCAGGCCAAATCGAAGTGGTCGCTCTGCGGGGCCGGGAAGTACGAGCTCGCTGCAGCCGGGCAGTCCGTCGGCAGCGAAACATTCGAGATCACATGCACTTCCGACCGCCGCTATTCGGCCACTGGGCGGACTCAGATGTCAGCGGGTGCGCTCGCGCTCGATCTCACCACGAAGATCGACCTCGGTTCGGACTTGCTGCCAACCGCCGCATCGGCCAAGGGCACCGCGCAGGGCCAACCGCTCGATCAATCGGGAACGTTCGCGAACGGCGTCGCCACACTCGTGACGAACGGGACGTCGCAATCCATTCCGTACCCGCAGGGTGCGTCGTGGACGGGAGGTAACATCTTCTTTCCCAACGTGTTCATCCTCGCACGGTACGATGAATCGAAGGGCGGGGTGCAGCAGTTCCCGGTCTTTCCATCGGCGACCGTCACCGTCGAGCGGAAAGCGGAAGACGGTGTGAAGTCCGACGGTGGGGAGTCCGCGTCGTTTACGCGGTTCGTGATGCGCGTCGCCACACAGGAGATCGTCTACTGGCGCGATGCGGCGGGCCGGCTCGCGATCATCGCGCTCCCGGCGCAGCGATTCACCGCGTCGCGTCCCGAGAGCGCGAAGTGGGCGCCGCTCCTGCTGGCCAACCTCGCCAACCCATCGGCGCCGTCGCCTTCATCGTCGAGCCCGGCGTCGAGCGCCATCGATTACTCCGCGCCGGCGAACGCGCCGTTCTCGGCCGAAGAGGTCTCGATTCCCGTGTCGAGCTATGCGCTCGCGGGAACACTGTTGCTCCCGAAAAGCGGTAAGCGACCGTTCACGGCCGTCGTGATGATCACCGGCTCTGGATTGCAGACGCGCGACTCGCGCATCCCGATGCCCGGTCTCGAGCAGTACGCACCATTTCGTCAGATCGCCGAGCGTCTGGCGTCCAACGGGGTCGCCGTGTTGCGCGTGGACGATCGCGGCATCGGTGGCTCGACCGGACGCGAAACGCTCGAGAACGCAACGACAACATCGCTCGCGGAAGACACGCGGGCGCAGCTTGCATGGCTTCGAGCGCGAGCGGACATCGATGGCGCGCGCATCATCGTCGTCGGCCACAGCGAGGGCGCAACCATCGCGAGCATGGTCGGTGCGAGCGATCCCAGGCTCTTCGCGGTCGTGATGATGGCGGGGCCCGGGAAACGCGGCGGCGACATTGCGATCGAGCAGCAGGAAGACATGCTGCGCTCGGACACGACCATGACGGAGGCGATGAAGGCATCGCTTCGCCAGCAGCAGAAGGATGCGGTCAAGACGGTGCTCGCGGGTGGCGACCTTCCGGGTCAGAAATTTCCTGCGTGGGGGCGCGAGTACTTCGCGTACGATCCGCTGCCAACGATCCGGAAGGTCAAGCAGCCGCTTCTGATTCTTCAGGGCGAGCGCGACCGTCAGATCGATCAGTCCCACGCGACGCTGCTCCTCGACGCCGCGCGCTCCGCCGGCAACTCGCGCGTCACGATGAAGATCTTTCCCACGCTCAACCATCTCTTCCTGGCGTCGAAGACGGGGTCGGTCTCGGAGTATTCGCACCTCGAGACGAACGCCGTTCCGGGCGATGTGCTGGACACCCTGGTGAGCTGGATCAAATCGCTCCCGGTGGCGTAAGAGGATCCTCGCACCTCCAAAACCCATGCAGGCCGGGAAGGGCCAATAGCCGTTCGCTATTGGCCTTATTCGTGCACTTTGCCGTAGTCGATGCCGCTAAAACTGAAGAAGCGATGGCTTACGACGCTCGTCGTTGCGGCCATCGCGTGCCAAAGCGACTCGCTCGAACCTGGCGGTGGGGTTGCGTCCGTCGTGATCTCGCCGCGGACGGGTACCGTCGCCGTTGGTTCAGTTTTGCATCTGACGGCCGAGGCGCTCGATGCGTCCGGCAAGCCGCTCGCGGGGCGCAGCATGGCATGGGCGAGCTCGGACCGCACCATTGCCACGGTCTCGAATGACGGCATCGTCACGGGGGTGGCGACCGGTACGGTTCAGATTGCCGCCAGCACCGAAGGCAAAAGCGCGATCGCCGAGATCAACGTCAATCCGACGCCGGTCGCGAGCGTTAGCGTGACGCCGTCGAGCCGCGATCTGCTGGTCGGACAGTCCGTGCAGCTGAGCGCACAGGCGCTAGACGCGCAAGGAAATGCGCTGACGGGCCGCCAGGTGACGTTCACCACGAGCAACCCGGCGGTCGCGAGCGTGAGCAGCGCCGGCGTCGTCACCGCGCTCACGTCCGGGAGCGTGCTCATCACGGCGACGAGTGAGGGCAAGAACGCCGTCGCCACGATCGCCGTCTCGACGGTGCCAGTCGCATCCGTCGCCGTCACGCCAGGCTCGAGCCCGCTCGTCGTCGGGCAGACGACGCAGCTCACAGCTGAGCCGCGCGATGCGGCGGGAACAGCGCTGGCCGGCCGACCCGTGGCGTGGTCGACGAGCGCAGCGGGGGTCGCGAGCGTCTCGTCGACCGGGCTCGTCACCGCAGTCGCTCCGGGAACCGCGACCATCAGCGCGGTCAGCGAAGGAAGGACGGGGACCTCGACGATCACGGTGAGCCCTAAGCCGGTCAGCGCCGTCATCGTGTCGCCGGGGCAGGCGAGCGTGATCGTCGGTCAGTCGGTGACGCTCAGCGCGCAGGTGACGGACGAGCAGGGCAACGTGCTGAGCGGGCGTCCGCTCACGTTCTCGTC
>Ga0105249_10002685_pt1 | contig 15376 bp, 9 predicted proteins | sample KBSS44metaG_FD_81522 | JGI IMG/M metagenome (GOLD analysis project Ga0105249, IMG submission 81522) | Switchgrass rhizosphere microbial communities from Kellogg Biological Station, Michigan, USA - KBS S4-4 metaG | ecosystem: Host-associated > Plants > Roots > Rhizosphere > Soil | place...
AAGAAGGGTTCCAGTCAAGTTTGATCATCATTCTTATAGCATCTAATACATCTTTAGTCTCAAGAAAAGAACCGGGATCGTACTGATAAGTATCTTTTAAAAATGCGCTCAGGGCATACAGATCTTGCTCTTTACTGTTACCCCGGTAAACATCCATGTTAAAAGGCTGTGGCCTTATTTCTGATTGTTTCTCCAATAAAGCAAAATAAAATAACTTGTTTTTTACCAAAGCCCCACTGTTCCATAAGCCAAAGACCTGGTTAAAAAAAGCTGACAATCGCTGGGGGTATTTGCCTGCCATATTTTCATTTCTGAAATAATACCATGCAGAAGATTTGTTTTCATTGCTTCCGGAACGGGTGATAGCATTGATGGTTCCACCGGTAAAATTGCCAAACTGCACATCATACGGAGCAAGTGAAACACTTAATTCCTCAATTGCTTCTATTGAAACCGGTGGCGATCCTGTTTGTCCACCATTCATACCATTTACAGAATTACCCTGTATGTCATTGTTATTTGCGCCATCAATAAAAAAGGCATTAAAGCGATTGTTTTGTCCTGCCAGGGACATTACCCCATCACCGGTAACTTTTGCTTGTGGCACCAATCGTACAAAATCCTGGAAGTTGCGGTTTATTGTGGGCATGGATTTCAATGTATACCCGGTAATATTTGTTTCTATTCCGGTTTTGGTTCTGTCAGGAGTTTTAATAACCACTTCGTCGAGCAATACAATTTTTTTCTGTACAATGAAATCAGATATTTCAGAATTACCAAGAAAGAAATGTTCACCAGAGAGATGAATAAACAGGTTTGTTCTTTGAAGTGTTTGATAGCCAGCAGAACTTAAAGTAATACTATAAGGTCCGCCAGGTTTTAAATTGAAAAAATGAAAATACCCGTCATTACCGGTTATATCAGCATATTTATTTTGAGTAGGCTCGTGAATAAGGGAAACAGTAATCCCGGCAGCAATTTCATTGCTATCTGAAAATACTCTTCCACTAGCCCGGCTGTTGGTTTCCTGCCCAAAAAAATTGATTGAAAAAAATAAAAATAAAATTACTAAGCAACAAGTCTTACCGGGCTGCAATTTTTTTTTCATATCCGGATAAATTTTCAGAAGAACTCCGGTCCTGGTTTTAATTTCCGTCCTTAAACTACATAAAAGAAATTACTATTTGACGTTGAATCAAGGTATTTTATCGGAGAAAAATGCTTTTTGTCGAAAAAAATTAAGGTGTGCTAAGTTTGCTTATTATGGCAATTCTTGATCAATATTTTGAAAGGTCAAAATTGCTTAAACCAACCGATCGTTCAGTTGTTCATTTCTTCCTGCTCCACACACTAAAATTTGTTTGCGGAATATTATATAAAGATTATAGACACTTCGGTATCGAGTGGTGCTTTACAGGGGAACTACATTAGCCAAGAGGGGATATTAAATTTTTTACTACTTTAAATTTAATTTTTTTATACAGGAATAGAAAAGTCTGACTGGTAAGATCATGATTGACATCATTCTTTTATATAACTCCAACCCTCCTGTTCCTTTAAAGAAATTTCAAGGATAGCTGACGGAACAACTATAGATTGCGATAATAGCTGGCTCTTGTCAATTCCTCTTCTTTTCATGGTTTCATTACATGCGGCAAAAACTACTTTTAATTTATTTAATTCCTCTATTTCTTTTTGAACAGTCGTCTTATCTTTCACAAGCAGATCAAGCCCCGGTCCATAACAAACAATTTCCAACTTCGCATTTCCTGTCATTGACATAATATTTTTAGCATGTCTTACCATCGTTGAAAAGCTTGCTGTATCAGCCTTTGTAAAATCAAAAACAATTTGATGAGTTTTTTGCTGCGCAAGTATTATTGTAAATAAAAATACAAATGCGACTGATAGAAATACTTTTTTCATACCGCATTATTTTAAACTAAAGGTATGAAACATGTTTTGCAGAGATGGCATTCTCTTTTAAAAAGTCTGCCTTCAAAGTCAATCTTCGTATTCATTTCTTCCTGCTCCTCACAAATAAAATTACTTATATACAACTCTGAAATCCTTTGTGGCAAAATTGCTGCTCAAGCTTTTTGAAACTACTTCTATTGAGCAAAAACAAATTTTCTGTTTAGGTAAATTCGAAATGTCAATCTTTGTGATTTTTGACAGGCTCTCAATAAGCGGGTTTGTATAATAAATCAGGTTATCAATTTCTCCTCTTACAACAACTTTAATTCTTACACCTGCCGGCGGCATGACAGACTCAACGGTGAGATTAAAATCAGTAGCGGGCCCGGGTACTTCATTCAATGCTGCAGCATTAGTTGAGATGCGGAGTTGTTCTTCTGCCGGTGGTTTATCGTCTTTTTTGCAGGCAGGAATTACCATCATCATAATCGCGCCAACAAATACTATTAAAATATATTTATACATAAAATATTTTTTGGAGTGATAAAATTTATTTTAACACCATCACTTTCCGCACTGCTTTTTCTTTGCCTATATAAATTACCAACTGGTACAAACCTGCCGGCAATTTGACAACGGATATTTCATTAAGTCTTTGGTTTAATGATTGCTTTTGCAACAACCTCCCGTTAAGATCATATACCTGGGCAGTAATTTTTTTACCATTTGATTGTGGAATATCCACAAACAGTTTCGTATTAGCGGGGTTAGGATAAAAGCGCAACTTCACATCCCCCAGTGTTATATCCGCTGTGGACAGTACTACCAGGTTATAAACATCGGATATATTCATACAGCCATTATTACCGGTTACCTGTACTTTATACAGCCCTGTTTGTGTGGGTGCATATGTATTAGCGGAAGCCCCGGCTATTAAAACATTATTGAAATACCATTGATATGCGGCATAACCGGATGTGGTAGTGAAATGATACGGCGCCCCATCATAAGTGAGAGGTGGCTTAGATGGAGTATTGTTTACAGTAACAATTACCGGAGCGGAAATAGCACAACCATTGGATTCAGTATACGAACCACTGGTTGTAACAGAATAAGTTGCCCCGGTTGCCCCACCGATTGGGTTACCATTTTTATACCACTGATGGTTGTCAGGATTAGTAGTGGATAAAATAACGTTGCCCCCATCACAGAAAGCAAGTGGTCCATTCCAGCTAAGAGTTGGCGGAGTCATACTCTTTGCAATAACTACAACAGTCGATGATGAAATACTGCATCCACCTGTGTTTGTTGCCTTAACAAAATAGGTACCACTGATTGTTGCATTATAAGTAGCAGACGTGGCGCCGCTGATGGGATTACCATTTCTAAACCATTGCAGGTTATCGGGACTGGAAGTGGATATAGTAACATTACTGCCCTCACAAAAAATAAGAGGCCCGTTCCAGTTGATGGTTGGTTCCTGGGGACTATCGACAGTTATTACTTTGGGAGCGGAAACTCCACATCCACTGGAATTACTTACTGAAACAGAATAAGAACCACTGGTTGTAGCATAATAAACTGCGTTTGTGGCACCATTAATAGCTGCACCATTTATGTACCATTGTATACTGCCCGTTTCACTGGTAGATAATCTTACACTTTCTCCCAGGCAAACATTAACTGCTCCGGTTGATGTTATAGTGGGTGAAAATGTAGAGTTGGTTTCGCCTAATTTTACAACAACAAGGTTTAAATTATTATTAATATTATTATTACTATAATACTGGCTATTGCCCCCAACTACTATTTTATTGTTTTGCACTACTACACCCGCAGCTCCATCATATGACCCTTGTTGCCCGATATGGAATACTGCAATTCCATTAATATTAAAACCGTTGTCCAGGCTGCCATCTGAATTATACCGCACAACTGCAAAATCGCCGGTATTGTTTCCGTTTACACCACCGGCCAATACAATCTTTCCATCAGGCTGAAGGACTAATGAATTGGTGTAACCATTTTGTCCAACGGGGGTAAGTGCTTTTCCGTTATTTCCAAAACTGCTATCTAAACTTCCGTTTATCTTATACCTGTTTGCTCTAAACCCACTCTGATTACCGCTGCCGCCTACAAGAATTTTTCCATCGGGTTGCAGAGCTGCTGAAGTATTATATAGCAGCGATACAGAATCAATAACTTTTCCATTGTTCCCAAATGTATTATCCAGGCTGCCATTACTATTGTACCTGACCATAGCAAAAACCCGGGTACAATAAACCCCGCCGTAATAGTCATCATGATAGCAACCACTATATGTATAACTTTCGCCGGCTACCAGAATTTTTTCGTCTGCTTGAATAACAACAGATCTGGCATACTCATCAGAATAGGTGCCATAATAAATACCATTGATATTAGTAATAAAAGGGCCGATATGAGATACAATTTTTCCATTAATCCCGAATGTGCTGTCAACGCTGCCGTTACTTTTATACCTTACCACGGCGTAAGCCGGAATATAATTACCATCGGAGCTACTACCCACGACAATTATTTTACCATCAGATTGAACAGCCAATCCATAGGGATAGTCAGTATATAATCCTACGGGAGTAATCACTTTTCCGATTGTTCCAAAACTATTATCCAAACTGCCATCACTATTATACCTGACCAAAGCAAAATCCCAATCGTTTCCGTTTAAGGCATTCCCTGTTACAATAATTTTTCCATCTCCCTGGATTGCGCCTGCCTGTAAATAACTATCACCTGATCCTACTGAAGTAATAACTCTCCCGTTTGTTCCGAATGTAGAATCCAGGCCTCCATTAGCTTTATAACGTATAACAGCAAACTTGTTTACGTTTGAGGCATCCCTGATTCCTGCTATTTGAATAATTTTATTGTCAGGCTGCACAATGATGTTCCTGCTATACGCCCAACCGCCGCTTCCAGTGTATGTGTAACCAGTTGTTATTCCTCCGGTGCCAAATGTGGGGTCAATAGTGTTGTTACAGGATTGGGCTATGCTGATTATTCCCTGTAAAGAAAATACCAGGAGGATAAAAATCTTTTTCATAAACTCAGGTTTAATGTTTTAAAAAGTAAATTTTTTAAGCCCGCATATGTTTTTATGGTTTTGCAGATTTTGTTTCGCGTAATAAAAAGGACATGACATTTTTTGCTACTTCTCTTCCCTGCCACAAACCTATATCAACAGAAAGTTTATAATGAATTCCGCCATAAAACTTTGAATCTGCCGCTTCTTTCCCCATCGCCTGGAATGAATCATATTTTCTTGCAGTAAAACCAAATTGATCGTAAGTATGATCCATTATATGATAATCATTTCCATATATAATGGCAAGTGATTCAGTAATGGCCCCTGCCATGGCAGCAAACCCGGCTGTATATTCAGGGTGTGGGGGCGTCGCCAGTAAAGGCAACCAGTCTTTATGCCCCATCACATTGCGGATATAGGTTACTGGCCGCAGCAGGTTATAGATATATCTTGTTTTCCAGCTACTGATCCATGCATCATTTAAAGAAATTCCTGTAAGTGCAAATACAAAAACGGCTTTATCCAATTTTGAATTTGCTTTTTCATTTTGAAATACCTGTCTTAGTACATTCAGCCAATGTCCCGGCGCTGTTATACCCGGATTAATATCCCGCCAGAACAACGCAATGTTTTTTTGTTCGGTACTGAGGTTTCGATCCACTACATATACTTCATTTATCATTTTATAAAAGTCGGAAGCCGTGTCCTCAGAGTAAGGAGGTGGGGCCGGTGGTTGTGCATTGTCAATACTGCCTTTTACAATTGTGCGCAACCTTCCCCAATAGGGAGTAGATGCTTTTGCATATGATGGCGGAGTAGGTTCCCATTTGCCCGGACCGCTTGGGGCTGTATAGGGATCGTTTGAAAACCGGTAACCATCTGTTTCCGCCCAGTTATAAATTGTTTGTGCAACCTGTTTTCCAAAAGAGGCTGATCGTTCAATTGTTTCGGGATCTGTTTCCTTACTGAATGATTTATTCAATAGATTCTCCAGCGAATCAATTGCAGCTTTGTTATATGAATTGGTGGAAGGAAACATTGCACGGTTCATAAATGCAAGGGCGGCATTGAGACTACTTGGCCAATGATATTTTTTATTTTTATCTGTTTTAGGGAGATCGGGTATCTGATTTAACTGCGCTACCGAAAACCGGTTGGTTGAATTTTCAGCTATGCCGGGATAAACAGACTGGTAAGCAGCAATACCGCTGTAAGAATAGATACGAACAAAGGGCCCGTTGAAACTGGCAATAGTTGAACTCATCAATCTTATTTGCATCTCCATCCATTTGTCCAACACATCAACTGAATAAGATGAAGTGGGAAGAGATTTATCAGGTAACGGAATAATATCGTGCTTGTTTTGGAAGGAAAACAGGCTAGTGATTCCGGGAATTATAATTACATATAGCAGAAGCTTGATGGCAAAAAAGAATTTTTTTTTCATAAACAGTATTTAAAAAGAAATGCGAGAAGGGATGGATGATATTAGTATTTCAAAGAGGTATTATCTAGATCAAAGCTTTAATTTATACTATGTTTTAAATTAAAATTTTCATTTTCGACCAAATACGTATAGAATAAGATAGATAGCTAAAAAATAAGCTTGACTGGTTTTCACCGACGACGAAATCCAAACATCTGTAATATCGATATTGGAAGAAGCAAGGCCTGAGATCTTTATCCGAATGAAATTGCTTATGTCTTATTTCTAGTCAGGCCTTGCTCTTACGATTGGAGTTTTATTTGAATCATTGCTATTTTCACGAACATTTAATTGCTCTTAAACGCCAATCACTTCCCTATTCTTTCAAAAACTTTATTGATAATTCTTATTTAAACTGGTTTGAAACAGAAACACAATTGATAAAATATCAAATTCCAATAAAACAAAGGATCAGAAAATCATCTTACCTGTATGTCACCCACCCTGTCGCCAATAATCTTTGCCATTCTTAATCCTTCGGTTATAGAAATGAGATAATGGATGCCTGCATAGTTCCGGGATATGCCTGCCTGCTCAGCAACACCAAAAATGCTGGTATAAGTTTGTGTTGGGAAACCCCTGAAATCGTATGAATGATCTACAACTGTATGATCATTACCAATTACACGGGCCACTGCCTGCATAACCGTTCCCGTTACCATGGCATGTGCCGCAGGATATTCCGGGTGAGGTGGTGTAGGAATAAGCGGCAACCAGTTCGGGTCAAATATTTTCCTTATATATGTAGCAGGTCTCAGCAAAAAATTGGCGTATTTAGAACGAAAGGTTACAATGGTTGTTTCCCTTTCTGCAATGCCTGCCTTGGCGTAAGCTTCTGCAACGGTAGCCAGGTCTAAGCCTAACTGTTCGAATGCCTGGGTAACAACGAAAAAATCATGGCCGGGTGGTGTATACCCGGTTCCACTGCCCTGATCGAGCCAATGCAGGGCGATGGCCTTTTGCTCGGGAGTATTAGCAATGGATTGATCATACACCTGCTTTTCCATATTGTAAAAAGGTGTGCCTGGTGTTTCACTGTATGCCAGTGGAAAGGGGTTGGAAATAGCGGTGGCATCGGCCAGAATGTATGGCGTGGCATACTGCACAAATGGATTGATAGGGATTGCTGGATTGCCGGGTGCAGGCTGCCATGAACCGGGGAATGGTGATGGTAGCACATAACCTGTATTGGTGGGATTCATGTTGTCGGTTAAAAACCAATCATGCATTGCTTTTGCAATGCTGCGGCCATAAGCTTGTGAACGAGCAAACACTTCGGAGTTCTCGGCCGGTTGCAGTTTTTCGTTATAAGCCGCTTCAAGCGAATCGATGCTGGCGTTGTTAGCTGGCGTGAGTCCGGTAAAAAAAGAGCGGACCATATTGGCCAAAGCAGCATTGGCGCTAAGAGACCACGAATAGCCCATGTTGTTTTCGGGCTGGGGCATGTCAGGCATGGAGTTTAACTTGCCCGAAAAGCTGACAGCGCCTTTTATACCGGGGCGTACCGCCTCGTAAAGCCCAATGCCAATATAGCTAAAGTATATACCGTTAAAAGCCGTGTTTCTTTCGAGCATAATACGGAATTGCAGCCTGTACCAGTCGGTTGCAACATTCGAACTTTGTTTATCAACTTTTTTGGCAGATGTAGCGAGGCTTGTAGGGATTTCTGTAGCGACCTCTTGTACTGTTTTTTCTTTTTGACAGGCGGAAAAAATAAAAATCGAAATGAAGACAAAGAATATCCATTTTTTTGATACAGCAGTTAATAATTTCATAATGATAAATTTTTGAGTTAAACAATTTTATTTAATGCCCTTTTCAGAACCAATAATTATGGGTATTCAAGGAGGTACCGGGTTGGAAGAGGATAAGAACCTATGGTAGATTCTTTTCAAACAATTCAAAATCGTTTTTCCTTTATTTCCACAATAGCAAGGATGCTATTTTCTTATTGAGACGGACTTTATTTTTCTACATCCAAATATCAGACGACCCTACTTCAAAAACCACCGTACAACTACGCAATTCAAAAAACAGGAGTTTCTACGCAAAGCACTTTCAGGATTTATCATGTCACGATGATGTAGCAGGTAATGTTTATAAATGTAACCTTGATTATACCCTTAAAAAATACCCATTTGTGGGTATATAATAATTCTCAACTCTCTCCGAAACAACGATAAAGTTTTGGTTAATGATCTCAATTGAAAATTTTTGAATTAAAAAATGGTATTGACTTGTGGTTTTTCGATTTCTAATTTTGTTTCAGGTTATTTTCAAAAATATAGTTGCCAATTTTTCTTCCTAATTCTTCTCCCTCCATACAAGCTTTGCGGAAATGATAGCCCACATAAATTCTCGACAAAGAATTCTCTCTTGCAGCTTGTGACAAACTATTAAAGCTTCTCTGATGTCCAGGCAGTGTGATACTTCCAAAAGAAAAAGAAAAATCATCTTTATTAAAGAAGTCTTTAATTAATTCAGCCGCCGCTCCGCCAGCAGTAGCATGTGCGGAAGGATAATCTGGAACAGGTGGTGTGGGAAACCATAACACCTGCCAATTGGGATCTCCAGCTGTATTTGGATTACCATCATTATCGCCCATCTGAATAGCAGTAACCGGACGCCAGTAGAAATAATACATTTTAGCTTTTAATGCACCGATGTATGCATCTGCTTCAGACATTTGTAATAAAGACAATAGTCTTGCTACACGCCATGCATCCATATTTTGTTGTGCAAGTATTTCACGGGCCACTTTATTCCAACCATAAGGAGAATTTTCTACCCAAAATTTTGCAATGTCTTCCTGTTCCTGTGTACGTCCATTCGGACCTGTACAGGTGGCGCAACCCAATTTTTTTATTTCATTATAATCGGCAGTGTATTCTGCACTATTTACGGCGTAAGGTGCTGGCGGCAAAAATTGCACACTTGTTTCTCCTCCAAAATTTGTGATATCACCCCAGCCCGGTGAATCTAAGAAGCCATTAAAGGGAGGTCCATCAAAAGGAAAAGTAAAACGGTATTGTCCCGGTAAAGTTCCTTGCGTTACAGGATACATTACATTAGCTATGCCGTCGTTCGCTCTTTTTTGCAATACTGCAGCAGCGCTTGCTTTACCCAGGTTGATCCCTTTTGTTTTAGCATCGCCGTCAGCTATTGTGTTCAATGACTGCTGTAAAAGATTTTCAATATAATTTTTAATTGGCGGAGTTGTAAAAAATGCAGGAGGGTTTAATTTATCATACATAGCAACTATCACATCGTAAGCCGCCTGGGCAACTGCTGCATTGGCATCGGCATCCTTATCTCTTGCATCTTTCAAGGCATAAGTTTGGTACTTTGGAATAATATTGTTCAGTGCATCATGCATCGCTACATTTACCATAGCATAATACCTCGCTTCAACAAAAGGTGTCACCGGGGGAGCGTTAGGAATTTTTTGTAACTCAAGCGAAGTATAAACAGCTGCGGCATTCCATTGTAATACCATCGCAGGACTTATATTTCCGACGCCCTGGCCAGGATTAGTAAACCTTGCTGATTGAAGTTCTTCTTGTTGTTGTGGCTGGTTGATCTCCTTCCTGCACGATATAAAAGTAAAGAGAATAAGACCTGATGATAACAGCCATTTAACTGCGGATAGATTTGTTAATGACTTCATGATAGAAATTTTCAGGTGAATAAAATTATTAGGAATGGCAACTTAACATCAACTGCAGAATGTGGCAACACCCCAATTGAGGGTATTTGAAACATCTTAAACAAACATTATATAACTATGTAAAGAGAAGGCTATAGAAAATGTGAAGTAAATACTACACTAATTTTTCTTTAAGCGCTTTAGCAACTGCTTCGGTAGCAGAGGCGACGTGCAATTTTTGATAAATATTTTTAACGTATCCTCTTACGGTTTCATAGCCAAGAAATAATTTTTCAGCAATACGTGGCATGGACATCCCTTCAGTGAGAAGATGCAGGATATCTTTTTCTCTTTCTGTAAGCTGGTAATTATTAATAGTGGGTGAAGGAGCAATGATGTTGTGAAATAAGGCAACTACTTTGGCAGCTATCACTGGATTAAAAGCGACTCCGCCATTTTGTACATCGGTTACGGCTTCCAGCATTTTTACAGGCGAGGTATTTTTCAAAATATAACCATTTGCACCAGCGCATAACGCTTCCAGTATTTTGGATTCATCTTCAAAAACAGTTTGAATTAGTATTCTTATGTGGGGAAATTCTTTTTTGATCAATGAAGTTGCTTTTATTCCATTAACCCCTGTCATTTCAATATCCATCAATACCACATCTGGTTTACTTTGTTCGATATCATGTTTCCAATTATTACAGCTTGTAAAGCTTCCTGTACATCGATAACCTGGTGAACCGTTTAGAATCGAGCGGTAAGCATCCATCATAATGGGGTTATCTTCAAAAATGGCTACCCGAATTACTTGAGTTTCGTTCACTCTGCAAATGTAAATGCACGAATTGAAGTTTAGAACACCCCCAAATGAGGGTATTATACTTCTACAGATATAATAGTTCCGGCACCTGGTTGTGATTGAATATTGAAACTAGCTCCAATTTCATCAGCTCTTGCCCGCATGTTCTTTAATCCATTCCCGCTTTTTTTTTCGGCAGTAATAAATCCAATCCCATCGTCTTGTATCTTAAGCCGCCATTTAGAACCATTCGTGCTGAGATTGTAATAAATATTATTGCAGTCTGCGTATTTGAATGTATTATTCATGGCTTCCTTACTTATCAGGTAAATAGTTTTGCGTTGTCGTATCGTTAAGTTTATTGCTTCGCTTCCCTTATCTGTTTTAAAATGGAGCTTTATATTTTTGGATGCTGCCAATGAAATAGCAAATGATTTTAATCTCAATAAAAGTTTTTCGATGCTGTCATTTTGGGGATTGAAAATCCATACCATATCACTCAGCTTTTCGATCACATCCTGTGTATAATTTTTTACTTTAAATAAATACTCAGCAGCTTCTTTTGGCTTATCATGCTGCAATTTTTCAACTGCCATTTGACTAAGAAGGTTAATACCACTCATAGATGCTCCGATTTCATCATGAAGGTCCTGGCTGATCCGGTTACGCATTTCAAAGAATTTTATTTTCTGTACCAGTCGATAACGGAACAAGGCATAAATCCCTGTTGCTAAGATGATCGCTGACAAAAAATAAAACCACGAAGTCTGCCAAAATGCTTTTTTGATCTCAAAAGAAAATACAGCCGGTTCGCTCCAGTTGGTATTTGGTAATTGTGCTTTTACTTTGAAAACATATTTACCAGGCGGAAGCTTAACAAATGAAACAAAATCATTCGAAGAGGGAATACTCCATAAATTCTCTGACCCCTCAAGCTGATACGAATATTTTATACCATCAGTACCAGAAGAAGAAATTCCCCTAAAATAAATACCGAGTGTATTATTTTCATGAGAAAGCTTAAGATGGTAAGGCATTTGAAAAATGCCCATTAAGGAATCTGCGTATCCTGCCCAGTTGGTTTGCTTAAAATTAAGTTCTATATTTTCAATTGCAAGGGAAGGAATAGCAGTATTATAATTTAATTTTTCGGGGTAAAAACATATTAAATAATAAGAGGAGAAAACCCAAATATTTCCTTCATTGTCTTTAGCCATCCAGGGATCCATACCATCAACTTGCAGATCTTCAGCATTAAAAAAACTAATTAGCTGGTACATTTGATCATTCGCAACATTTACTTTTTTTGAAAAAACTGCTATGGCTGAATTGGTAGATACCCACAAATTATTCTTGTTATCAAAACATAAAGAGCTTACATTATCACTCGACAGGCCATTAGCTTTAGTAAGCTGTTCTCTAAGAATCAAAGAGTCATTCTGCCAGGAATAACGCCGTAATCCTCTTCCAGCATAAATGATCCAAACATCGCCGGATGGGTCGTTATAAAACCAACTGATCCGGCCTTGCATGCCAAACTCATCCAACTGTAGCTTGCAAATATTTTGTTTATCAATCGAAAAAATTGCACCCTGATCGGTTGCAAACAAAATAATACCGTTTGCCGATTGGTGTAAACGAATGATATTCCCTTTTACTTGGATATCATTCGCAACAGGAAGTACACTATAAGAGCTATCATTAAACTGGCAGGGAAATTTTTGTGTTCTTACCGCTACAAGTATTTTTTTTCTGTAATTGTCAAATTCAACATCAAATACCTCGTCGCCCAAATGAGCCAATTGCCTGGTTTGTACAAATACCTTATCGCCATCTTGCATCGCTAATGCAAATCCTCTTAAATAATACCAATAGCGGCCTTTATCATCAAATGCATAATTGTCAATAATTAATTCATTGTTTGGAAGAGCGGAACTACTTTTATTATATAATTCTTTTTTACTAAAAACCCCATTTTCAAAAGTCTTTAATGTCATGGTTCCATTATTTATTAGCAATGGGCCGGCCGGTGGTTGTAATACGTTACGAAGCATAGTATTTCCGGTTATTGACGGAACATCAAAAATTTTAAACTCCCTCTCTGAAATTTTTATCAGTCCCTTGCCACTTCCTGCCCAAATGTTTCCGTGATTATCCTCAGAAATAGCTCCCGGAATAAAACCTATTGAAGGTTTGATAACCGGTGTAAATTGACCTGTATCACCCTCCGGTATAAATTGTATCCCCATTGTATTCTTCGCAACCCAAAACCTTTTCTTACTATCACGGAAGAAACTATAAATACCTTTTAACTTTCCCAAATCCCCCGGCATCTTTACTAATTGTTGATCCCTGATCTCATATATACCATCCAATGTAGAGACAAAAATTTGTCCCGCTGATATTGATAGTTGATTATAATAATAACCAGGGGCTTTTGGCTTTCCTATGATTTTGTAAGTGTCATTTTGTTCCCGTAATACAAGTAAATCCCCATAATTAATATATAACCCTTCATTAGTTTCAATAATTTTTCTGCATGCATGATTTTCATATCCTGGAAATAATTTTATTTTCCGCCATTTATTAAAATTAAATTGATAAACACCCATAGAGGTTAAGAACCATATTTGGGAATTTTTTGTTTCGAAAATCCCCATGCCGCCTATCATTGGAGAATCGGATAATGGATAATTGATAAACCTGTTTCCTTTTAATTCAACGGCTCCCCTTGCTGTTGCTGCCCATAATCTTAAGCGACTATCCATATAACCTCCACCTACTCTTGTATCAGGTAACCCATCAGATAAACCATAATTTGTAAAATGTTTTCCATCAAACCGGCTTAGCCCAAAAGGTGAACCAACCCATAGATACCCAAGCTTATCCTGTAAAGCGCCATAGACATAGGGTGAAAGTAATCCGTCTTTTGCAGTATATATCCGGACAGACATTTCCTGTGCCTGTACATAAAATGTAAAAGAAATGATGAGTATGGCACAGTAAATAAATCTTACTGAAATAAATGCTATGGAACATAACAATTTTTTCATTGATAAAATGATTTCTTCAAGTTCTTATTTACGCATGATTACTTCAGCCTTTCTTCTCTCTTTAATAATTCTTCCACTTCCCACATTTTGCATCTTAAGATATGAAAATCCGCAAAACTTAAATGAATGTATTATTCGTTTCTTAGAGGTCAACTAGGACAAAGGCTGATAACCTATCATATTTTTTTATATGGAGATAATTTATAACAGAACCTACTTTTTTCTACTCCAGATACTAAAATCCGTTGGTGGGATTTTTTCAACCCCTAATTGTCGAAGCATATTTACCAATTGCCCGCGGTGGTAAGTGCCGTGATTGAACACAGCAGGATCATTTGAAAGATGGGCTGTTTAAAACATTCTTTCTTTGAATTGTAATATTGAAATACATGATCCAGCATTGGATCTGTTGCCGTAGTTACCCATTCCTGCCATTGCTGATTCTGTTGCAGCAGGCTATTTGCAATATCTTTTGTAGTTCCTTTGAAGTTTTCACTTGGTGCAATGGTGCGTTCCTGCAATTTCAATCGCTGCCACCAAACACTTTCAGGATTTATCATGTCACGATGATGTAGCAGGTAATGTTTATAAATGTAACTTTGATTATACCCTTAAAAAATACCCATTTGTAGGTATATAATGATTCTCAACTGTCCGAACCTGAGAAGCCTAAACTTTTATGAAGGAAGAACCTTTCAATCTTGAGTTCAATAAAATGTTTAAATGGTTTGGCAACGAATCTGCCCCCAGCTCATTGAAGGTTGAGTTGGATCTTTATAAAAAGCTTTGGAATTTTTTCCTGGTCGGAGATTCTTATTATTTTATAATTAATCATCATAATTTAACGTTTGACTTTGTGAGTAAAGAAGTAGAAGATGTAATGGGCTATCTTCCATCTGAATTTGATATTCCTTTTATGAACGGAAAACTTCATCCCGATGACCGGTCCTGGTTTTTGTCTTTCGGGAATAGCATGATGGATTTTTTTACACAATTGCCGGTAGATAAATTGTTGAAGTATAAAGTGAGATATGATATTCGCTTCAGAAAAAAAAATGGCGACTATGCCCGGATACTTTACCAGGGAATTTTGCTTGAACATGATGAGAAGGGCAGAATTTTAAGATCCCTGAGTGTTCATTCGGATATCACATACCTGAAACAAGAAGGAAGACCCGTAATTTCTTTCATAGGAATGGATGGAGAGCCCTCCTACTTCGATGTGACTTCAAAAAATATTTTTGTTGAAAGCAATGATGATTTAACCCGTCGGGAAAAACAGGTGCTCAAACTTTTAATTGAAGGTAAATTAAGTAAGGAAATCAGCGGTATTTTAAAGATCAGTAAGCAAACAGTTGACACCCATCGAAAAAATATGCTCCACAAAAAAAAACTTGGCAAT
>Ga0105249_10002686_pt1 | contig 15374 bp, 17 predicted proteins | sample KBSS44metaG_FD_81522 | JGI IMG/M metagenome (GOLD analysis project Ga0105249, IMG submission 81522) | Switchgrass rhizosphere microbial communities from Kellogg Biological Station, Michigan, USA - KBS S4-4 metaG | ecosystem: Host-associated > Plants > Roots > Rhizosphere > Soil | place...
AGCACGCGCGGGGGCGCGCTAGGCGATGCGGCGGAGTAGCCGACGTTTGAAGGGATCGACGGTGTGCTCAAGGAATACGCGACGCTGCCGTCGCGTGCGACCGCATAGCTCCCGCCGCTATAAGCCGACGAGCCGCTTCCGAGGTTCGACGCAACGACCTTGAGGGTTCCGTCGAGGGCGATGAGGCCGACCTTGGTGTTGCCCTTCTCGTCGTACTGCACGTAGATCCCGCGTCCATCGTTTGCCCACTCGGGCGACGACACACTCAGGTCGAGTTTGGCCGAGACGGCGCGTTTGCCGGAGCCGTCACGGTTCATGACGTAGAGCAGGGTGTTCTGGAATCCCTGCTTGCGATCGTCGAAGCCAACCCAGGCGATCTGCCGGCCGTCGGGAGAAACGACGGGACTCTGGTCAGGGCCGAAACGGTCCGTCAGCTGCCGCATCGCGCCGTCCTTGACGCCCACCGCCCACAGCTCGGTTTCACGTGAATTCCACTCAGGACGCTCGCCGCGCCGCGCCGGGAGGAAAAGCTCCGATCCATCGCTGCTCCACGCGAGGCTGCCACCACCCCAAGGATTCCCGCCATGGTGAAAGTCACCCGACGTGACCTGGCGAGGAGCGCCACCATCGGCACGCACGACGAACGCGTGCATGAAGCCCGTCGGTACTTCTCCTGCGCCGTCCTGCCGGAAGACGAGGGCGTCCGTGTACTTGGGGGGTGCCGCCCATGTCGCGCCGGGGGGCGGTGTCAGAAGGGTACCCACGACGAGCGCGGGACGCGAAACGAGCTGAAGAAACGCAACCTGCGATCCGTCGGGCGACCACCGCGCGGCCTGCGGCGCATTCTGCACGTTGGTCAGCTGCTGCGCCTCTCCGGTGTCCATCCACCGCACGTACAGCTGCGTCATCCCCGACTTGTTCGAGGCGTACAGGAGACGCTTGCCATCGGGCGACCAGCGCGGCGACGCATCCGTATACTTCCCCGACGTCAGCGGGCGATGGCCGGAGCCGTCGCTCTTCACGAGCCAGAGATTGCTGTACCGACGGTCGGATATCGGGTCGCTCCACTGCCGGACGTAGGCTACCCACTGGCCGTCGGGTGAGACCTGAGGATCGGCGGCATACTCGAGCGCGAAGATGTCGGCCGGCGTTAGGCGTCGATCCTGCGCGAGTGTGGGGGCACTCCCGGCGGCAAGCAGGAACGAGACGACGAGTCGTGTGCGGGTGAGGCGCATGGGCACGCACCGGTGCGAAGGTAGAAGAACGATTCGCGGCAAACGTATGGAAGCGTGAGGCCAGGCAACAGGGAACCACGATGACCTGGCTTCCCCGGGCCCGGCTACTACGAAGGGGCACGCTCGGCGCGTACCCCTTCGGTCCAGGTGTATCCACGGAGGATGACGCCGGATCTGTCGACGTGACGGCCCCTGATGGCAGCTACTGCACGAGTTTTTGTTCTCGCATACGCCGGTGCCGGGGACGGCGTTCTTCATGGGGTATGGCAGCTCGCTGAAGACGAGTGGGCGTACCGGTCCCGGAGGCGTCCTGCGCGTCCAGCTCTGTCGTTACCGCTGACGTCGCCGCGAGCGTTCGCTGTGTGACGCGTCCCGTCGGCGCACGGATAGGCCCTTCGCGTCACCGCGACCCGTGACGCCCGCGCCACTCGGTTGCGCCGGCAACCGTCGCACATCAAGTTGGTTCCCCGAGGCCCGTTCCCAGCGGCAGCCGCTCGGCTGCTGCGCTCGATCGCGAACGTGGGAGTTCCGCCGTGGCACTCGAACGCTGCGGTGGTCGATGGCCGGCGCCTCACCTGGGATACGCTGGGGACACGTCCTGTACGCCTCCGGCCTTGTCAACGATGATTGAAATTGCACACTTTCGATCATCGAAATTGCACACGTAGGGGGCGAGCCTTAGGTCGCGTCAGCCTCCCGGCGGGAGGGCCGTTTGGCCGCGGCGGAGGACGAACTGCCGCGCCGCGCGTTGTAGAGCTCCGCGTGGTTCTTCAGCCGGTAGCTGTTGCCGCGGATGTTGACGATGTGACAGTGGTGCACGAGCCGGTCGATCAGCGCCGTCGCCATCACCTCGTCGCCGAAGATCTCGCCCCACTCGTCGAAGCTCTTGTTCGAGGTGAGGACCGTCGCCGCGTGTTCGTAGCGCCGCGACGTGAGCTGGAAGAAGAGCACCGCCCCGGTGCGGCTGATCGGCAGGTAGCCGATCTCGTCCACCACCAGCACGCTCGGGAAGACCAGCGTCTTGAGCCGCTGCGACAACCGGCCGGCGGCCTGCGCCTCCTCGAGCGAGGTGATGAGGTCGGCCAGGGTGCCATAGTACACGCGCCGGCCGTGCTGCGCCGCCGCGATGGCGAGGCTGATCGCCAGGTGACTCTTGCCGACGCCGGGCGGCCCGAGCAGGATCACGTTCTCGCGGCGCTCGACGAAGCCTAACGTGTGTACGCTCTCGATCTGCTCGCGCTTGAGGGAGGGCTGGAAGGTGAAGTCGAAGTCGCCGAGGGTCTTCACGGCCGGGAGCCGCGAGGACCGCATGGCGGCCTGGAGCCGGCGGTTGTTGCGGAGCGCGATCTGGGCACCGAGCAAGCGCTCGATCGCGACCGGCGCCTGGAGGCTCCCGCCGTCGAGGGCCCGCAGGATGTCGTCGAGCGCTTCGAGCGCCCCCGGCATTTTGAGGTCGGCGAGCTGGGCGCGGATCTGTTCCCGGAGCGAGGGCGCGGTGGCTTTCATGCGTCGGCCTCCGCGCTGGCGAGCTGCGTGTAGGCGGCGAGTGGGCGCCGCTCGACCTCGACGGCCGGGTGCCGCGCCCGGGCGCCGCCAGCCACCGCCTCACCCCGCGTTAGGCGATGCGGCGGGAGGACCAAGGGTGTGTAGCGCCGGGCGGCAGGGCTTGGATGGCGGCGCGCTCGTCCCGCTCGAAGCGCTCGCGCGGGAGGTCCCGCGCGAGCGAACCTGGCTGCCGCGATCGCGGCACTACGGTCGGGCGCGGCACCGCCATACTATCCGGAGAGAACCGAGGCACAGCGTCGCGACCGTGAGATCGTCCGGCGCTACTACGGCGACCACGGCGTCGCGTCGACGAACGCGCGCGAGCGTCTGCGCGCGATGCTCAATCGGGTGGCCGCAACCAGTGCCGAGGCTGAGCGCGACGTACACACGCTGCTCGACCGGTTCGCGGAGAGGGCGCGATGAGCATCGATGGGAGGCTAGCGAAGTTGGAGGCGCGCGCCGGCGCGCGGACAAATACACCGACGGCGGCGGAGGCGTCGGCCGCGTGGGAACGGGCGATCGTGGACGTGCGCGCCAACTTCATCGCGCGCGTCACGGGAGCGCGCTTGCCGCCAGCCGGCGTCGTTCCGTTCCGCGGGGGGCGCGACGGGCGCCGGCTCCACGGCTTCGGGCGTTGGTGCCGTAGCCGGAGTCGCCGGGCCCACGGTCTCCGCCTCGGCGCACAGCCGGTGCAATGCGCCCCGCTTCCGCCACTCGTCGCCGCTAACCTCGCTAGTGCGGGGCTCATGAAGATGGACGCCCTCACTTTGAGTCAAAAAAGCTTGGTGAGCTGGCGTGTGAGCCGCGTGGGTGAACTCACGCGAGAACATTGCCTCACGGAGGTACCGCCGGGCAGCGCTACCTTCTCTCGCTAACGAATCGTTGAGGGCGACGGAGGGACGCCGCGCAACAGGCGTCCTTACCCGGGGATTCGCCGACCCGGTGAAGGTTGCTGGACTGACCCTGCATCGGGATCCGTTTGCCCCGGTTCCGGGCTATCGACCGCACTCTTGATGCCGGTGTCAACGCGTTTACGATTGCCTAACGTGGCTGTGGTATGGTTTGTGGTATGGTTTGCGGTCGGAAATGAACGACATCGGGGCTTATGAGCTCGCGCGGATGTCGACAGTTTCCCTATGAAAGGTCGGGTTGGCAGCTCGCGATCCAGACCCCCTCCCCGAAATGGGGTTCAGGGGGTCGCGGGTTCAAATCCCGCCGTCCCGATTTTTTCTTACGAGAGACGCCACAGCGATTTACTGCTGTGGCGTTTTTTGCTTCCCCGGCGAGCGGTCGAGTTTGTATCGAACTTCACGCGGCGCCTCGCCCGCGCACGCAATGGTCTCGCGCACCTCGCTTGATATTCAACGTCGGCGCGCGCGTTCCCGTGCGCTTCGAGATAAGTCGTGCCAGAATGCGAAGGGCTATGAGTCTCACTCTTTAGGAAGGTCGACGTTCTTGACGCCTCGCCCGTCCAGCGAGGGCGACAGCTGGCGCACCTGGTCGCCGACTCGCAGATACGTGGCTTCTGCGTCGGCGACCCCTTTGGCAAAGAGGTACCAGCCATGGAGTAGCCCCTGCCACACTTCGACATGAACCTCGACACCAGCCCTACACGCCCGTTCGCAGAACCGCATCGCGTCTGCCTTCAGCAATTCACTCCCGCCTACCAGCAAAAGCATAGGCGGCAGCCCATGCAAATCGGCAAAGAACGGATTCGCTGCCGCCGAGCGCGCATCCGTGTGCCCAAGGTATGCTCGGGCCGCGGCGTTGAGGTGCGCCGGAATGGCGAGCGGATCCAGCGAAGCGCCCGGTGACGATTCGTCACGTTCTGTGAGGTCGATCCATCCTCCGATGCCCACGAGGCCTGCGGGCATTGGGGCTTGCTGCGTGCGGAGGGCAAGCAGTGCCGTCAGGGCGATGTTCACACCGGCGGAATCGGCCACGAACGTGATCTGTTCGGGCTCGTATCCGGTGCGCAACAGATGATCATAGCCGGCGAGGACGTCGTCTCGTGCCGCCGGAAAGGGATGCTCGGGCGCTAGGCGGTGCAGGACATGAAGGAGTTTGGCGCTGGCGGCGGCCGCGATGCGGTACACCGGGTACTGCCAGACACCTGCCGTGCGCCCGTTCACGAAGGCACCGCCGTGCGCATAGACGATGGCGCGAGTGTCATGTGCTTCTGGAGGGGCAACGAGCTCCGCGCGCCCTCCCGTTGCCAATGTGACCTGCCTAATCGCAACGTCATCTGGCAACTCAGGATTCATCGACTTCAGCGCGTCCAAGATGTCACGCTGCTCCTCTAGCGAACTGCCAGCCGGGAACGGCGGGTTATCGAGCAGATTCCGGAAGAGCGCGTCCCGGGCGGGATCGTCGCGCGTCGGTACCTGGGTCGTGCGGCAGGCGGGTGTGTCTCGGCTCATTTGTGAACTCCAATTCAACGCGTGATATGCTCGAAAACCTCTGACGGAGCCATCTCCTTTTGCCGATTCGACGCCTTATACACATCTACGCTTGTACGCGCGAGCGCAGGTGCATGTAAGACACTCTGGGTGTCGACGATGCGCGCGAGCAGACGCAGGTCGAAAGGATCGAAACCGTTCGACGGGAACGACGTTCATCTCGTGGAACCAGCGTTCTACGAGACGAAAGTGGTCGCGCAAGGGTGCCTTCGGTCGACACGCGAGAACTCTTCGGGTTGCAACCATTATTCACCATGGAGCTTCGCGAACAGTTAGGACACGCTCTCGGCAACACTTTCACCCTCGGCCGCGAGATCGGCAGTTCGGGGGTGTCGCGCGTGTTCATAGCCGAAGACGGCCGGCTGCGTGGCAACGTTGTGGTGAAGGTGCTCGACCCGTCGCGATCAAGGTGCTGCACGCCGAGCAGGGTCGCCGATGACTGAGCCACGCGAGCAGCTCCAAATCGCGCTCGGCTCCGCCTATCGCATCGAACGTGAGCTGGGCGCTGGTGGCATGGCGACGGTCTACCTCGCCCACGACACTAGGCATGACCGGCAGGTGGCGCTCAAGGTCCTCAAGCCCGAGCTGGCCGAATCGTTAGGCCGCGACCGTTTCGTACGCGAGATCCGGATGGCGGCTCGCCTCGCGCATCCACACATTCTCCCCCTCTACGACTCCGGCGAGACCGGCGGGTTTGTCTTCTTCGTCATGCCCGTGATGCAGGGGCAGACGCTGCGCGACCTGCTTCGCAAGCGGCGCGAGCTCCCGGTCGATCTGGCGACGCGACTGTCGACGGAAGTCGCCGACGCGCTCGACTACGCGCACCGCCACGACGTCGTGCATCGCGACATCAAGCCCGAGAACATCCTGCTGCACGAAGGGCACGCGATCGTCGCCGACTTCGGCATCGGGAAAGCCATCGTGGCTGCTACGGCCGAGACGCAGGAAGCTCATACCGGCGAAGAGCACCGCAGTGGTCATACCCGCTGGCGCACGCACCCGTATCGTCCGATTGCAAAGGCACAGCGCTTTTATCACCCCGGCCCTCCGATACCGAGAGCCCGACCGATTCCCAAGGGACGCAGCGGACACCAGCAGCAGAGGTGGGCGCCTAGCGATTCCACCAGCAGAGCCCTGAGCCTTGCTCCGCCGGTAGCACGATGGTAAGCAACGCCCTGGCTTCGGTCAGGGCGTTGTTCTTTTCCGGCCCGATCGGGCGGACGCGGACTCTCGGCACGTTAAAACCAACGCGGCGAGCACCACGAGGAACGTCGTCGGGACGAGCCACATGACGAATGATGTCTTCGGCGCGAACCCCATAGCGCCCCCCAAGAGCGCCGCGACGAACCACGGGCGGTCAGGCTTCGGCAGGACGAGACATGAGGCCACGAGTGCGAGCGGCGTCATGACGGCCACGAGTCTTTGCCCACGCGCCAAGACCAACACGGCGCCCGCGAGGAGCAGCGTCGCCATCACGCGGGACAGGAATCGAGTACGCATGTTCTTGGGCTGCTCCATGATCGTTCGCGAGGTCGCCGAGTATAGCTACGGCTGGCGCTTCACGTCGAGGGAGTCCGTCTTCGGTGGGCGCGGACCTTGGCCGTGCATGATGGTCCGGGAGCCCGTGAGGACCCACCCGCCACGTCGCTCGAACCGGTACTCGATACCGAATTCATAGAGGCCCTCGACGCCGCCGTTGTTCTCGAGCCGGGAGGCCGTGACGAAGGCGGTGTCGCCCTTCACCCGTGGCTCCCCGATCACCGTGTCGCCGTGCCCGCCGGCGCGCAGCTCCGCCCGTACGGTGGCCCACATCCAGCGGGTGGTGTCGTTGGCCGCACCCCGGAAGACGTTCACCGTGAGCGTGTCCGGTTTGTTGGCCGGCGGAACGGGGTTCTGCGCCCGCAGCTGCGGGGCCATGATCGTACTCGGAGTTACCGCGGCGGCCGCTGCTAAGAATCGGCGCGTCATCGAGGCGGCGCGCGACGAGCGGCGGCAGCCAAGGAATCGGCCCTAAACAAGACCGCAGCAGAGGTATCTGCCGCTGGGGGGTAGACGATAGTCGTGGGCGGGATACGCTCGACACGAACCTGAAGCGGGCGGGCGCGGCTGGGCACCACCTTCCCGAAGTCGCGCCACCAGCGCATCGCGAAGCCGCCGAAGACATCGCCCGCGAGGAGCGCCGCGACGAGAATCCAGAGGAGCCACAGAAATCTTTGTCTTTGTCTCTGGCGCATGGAGCTACCGCGGCGGCGGTGGTGGCGGGGCTGATGGTTTCCGACACGGTACGAGCTGACCATTGCTCATGACGAGGCAGCCGTCCGGCGTGTACGGCGGCGGGACTGCAGACGAATCGGCGGCAACCGCCCAAACCCCGCTATCCGAAACGGGAGCCTCCCGTTGTCGACCCGTCATCCCCGGCCGCGTGCTGCTGAGCCACCCGACGAACGCGAAAATCGTCGCCACAATGAACCGCCAGCGGTAGGGCGTCCACCACACGAGCAGCCACGCGGCCCCCAGTAGTACCGTCGCCATGGCGAGCCACTCGGGCGTAAGTATATGCCCGAAGATGGCGGCGCTCGCCAAGAACGTCGCGACGAGCAACAGGAATCGAGGGCTGTGGGCGGGGTGGGTCATGGGTCGGTTCGGAGGGAGGCGAGCTCGATGACTCCGCGAATATCGCGCAGGGGCGCGCCGTCTCGCTAGAATGCCGGGGCACGCTGCTGTTCGCGCCTGACGACTAGCGCGTTAGACGAGAGCGAGTCAGTGTCCTACCGCGGAGGGGCGCTATGCCCTCCCCGGTTTTGTACTATCGCCAAAGGCCCCATGCTCCGCACCGCGCTTGCCGTGACACTCGTCACCGCCGCTTCGTTAGGCGCCCAGTCGCCGCAGCCGCAGTCGCAGCCGCTATCGCAGGCCGACAGCGCCGCCATCTTCGCGGCCGCCCGCGCGGAGGTTGCCAGACTCGCCCAAAACCCAAACTCGTCCGACGTAATGGCGGGCGTCTTCGCCAAGCGTGACAGCACCATCGCACGCACGCCGGATGAGATCCAGCTACGCGCCGACACCGCATGGGTGACTTTGTGGACGCGCGATGACCGCCAGGGTCGAGCCGGTCAGAAGGTGCCCGTCGGGCGGCGCGAGGGCCAATGGGTGGCGATCCGCACCGGCACCAGCCACTACGTGCAGGTGGACTACTACAGGCCCTAACGCGGCAGGCTCGACCACCTGTTTCGCCGCAGGTCGCTCAACGGCGAGCGGTCCCACTGTCGGAACGTGCGCTCCGCAAAGGACTCGAGTTCGTCGGGGCCCATCGTTTTCACCGCGTTGCACCAGAGGCGAGCGGTTTCCGGAGCCGCCTCGCCCATTCCCGTTTCGTCTTCGGCGGCTGTCCCGCTGTGCGCGTCACTATGGGCCTCGCCGAACAGCCGTTCCAGCGACCGCTGCGAGCGCCACGATCCGCCGCCGATCCAGTGAGCGACGCGCTCTTCTCCCTCACGCTCGAAACGGATCACCGGGCAGAGGTTCGGCCCGTCGATCGCGGGCGAGACAAAGCGGAGCTGCGCGACGTCGGCCGCCTAGCGGCCCTGCGCGTCGCGGTATTCGATTGGCGGGTGTGGGGAGGTCCCCGGCATAGTCTGCGGGTAGGGCAAGCGGCAGGCCGCCTTGATTGCATGACGGTCGCTGGCCCGGTGGCAGGCGTATGTGTCACCGTAGCACGGTCCCCGACCTGGCGCCTCAGGATCCAGCGGCGTTGAGTATCTGGGCCAGAGCAGGGAAAGGGCACGAGGAGCGTAACCACACCCGCGTGGTCGGAGATCGTCCAATCAGATCTCTGCAACTGCGAACGAAGCTAGGCCCAAGGCGCCATTTCGAGCGCTGCTATCCGATTAAGCAGCTCCGTGATTGCCATGGCGATAACGTTGAAGCGGGCTGTGCGCGCCTCGCTCGAGCCGACGATGGGTGGGCGAAGAAGGTCCCGCTGTCGGTGTGGATCGGCGTGGAGGTGTCCGGCGGGAACGTGACGTTGTAGGCGACGCCGGTGGGTCGAGTCGTCCCGTGCGCCCATGCAGGAAGACGTGCCGGGCTGCCCGGTGCCTGAGTTTGACCCGTCCCGAGTCGCAGCTGCCGTCGGGGCGCTTCGCCACGGAGACAGTGTTTTTGAAATGAAGGGTGACGCCCGGTGGCACCGGCCGCTCGTACTTTATGGGCGGTTGCTGGCCGGCGACTGGCGTGGCCGCGGCAATGGTAACGAGGACGACGAGCCAGTACACAGACGTCGCGTGAAAGCGTCGCCCGAGTCTACTATCCGCCGTTTCCCACGCCGAAGTGGGCGTGATCCTGTAAAGGGAGGCCAAGCGTCCGGGGAAGCAGCCTCAGGCGCCGCGCGAGTTCCAGCGCACCGCAGAAGCCTTCGGCGAGGTCCACGTTAGGCGGCGTCGAGGAGCTGACGATCGCCGCGCGGGAGCTGATGCGGCGCGGCCGAGGGCAGGCGCTGCGGCTGTCGCTGCCGCCCCACGACCGGCGGCGGTGACGGCGACGTCAGGACTTGGAGCTCGGGCACCCAACGGGATTGCGCCCGCGGCGGATAAAGCTACCGTGGAGCGACGCTCGGACGTCGTCTGGCGCACTCACGATCCAAGAGGTGCCCGTGGCAAAGCTCAAGGATATCCCCAAGGTTTTCCATTTCATCTGGGTGGGCGGAGACGTCCCGGAAGAGCACGTGGACAACATCGCGGCGTGGAAGCAGGCACACCCCGCCTACAAGGCGATCCTCTGGTATGATGCCGCCAACATGCTCGCGAACACCATCCGCAAGAAGGTGAAGAAGGCCGGCCAGGGACGGCAGCCGTTCGGCGCGATCAAAACGTCCCCCCTCTACCAGACGCACGACAAGGGACGCTTCGACGTGCTCGCTGCCAGGTCCCATACGGCGGGAAAAGAGTATAAGGACGAGGACTACTACGTGACGAAGGCCGGCGCCAAGCTCAACCTGCTCCTGATGAAGCTCCAGGCGAGGCAGGTGGAGGGGTGCGACATCCGCGCCAAGTACGCCAAAAGCTTCAAGAACATGACCGTCTACGACCTCGAGATGGCAAACGAGAGCCCGAACATGGGCGCGGCGAGTGACGTGCTCCGCCTCGAGATCCTCATCAAGGAGGGCGGCATCTACATGGACGTCGACATTGGCTTCAAGAAGACGCTGCCCAATCCGCTGCAGGTCAGGGAAGACTTGGCCCTCTTCGGCATATACTCAGATGGCCGCGTGTGCAACGCACTGATTGCTGCCTGCCCGGGCAGCGAGCTACTGAAGACGTGTCGCGCCTCCATCAAAGAATCGTACAAGCGACTCGACACCGATACGGCATTCGCCCAAGCGTACGACAAGGACATGCGGAGCTTCACCGTCCAGAACACCGGCCCGACGGTGGTGAGCAAGGCGGCGAGAGGCGCGGAGACTAAAGCGGCGACGAAGGGGAAGCTGGGGGCTGTTGAGAGCATGCAGTGGGCGCAGGACAACGTCTACTTCCCGGACGGCTACGTGGACTGGGACACACCAGCGGCCAAGGTGCACAAGTGGCTCTAGGCGTGTTGCGGAGCTCGTGCTGGACAGCGGCTTCAAGACGAACTCCAGGCTTCTCGCGTAGCGGCGGGCCGTAGGCTTCCGCATTACCCGCCGAGCTCCCGCCGCCTCCGCTCGATCGCCCGTCGGAGGTCGCCTAACGACTCGCGGTCTCACGTGGCGACCGTGCGCTGCGCGAAGGACTCGAGCTCGTTTCCCCACTCCGACGTCACTCCGCCGATGGGCCGTCGCGGCGGGCGGAGTGGCCCGGCACGCCCGTTTCTCCTTCACGCGATACGAATCGCCTTTGGTATTGATCGTCGTCGCGTGATGGAGCAGCCGATCCAAGATCGCTCGCGATCACCGGATCCCCGAATCCCAGCCGCCTGCCGCCGCGACGTCCTCGAGCGGAAGGTGCTTCCCCTCAGTCGCCCACTTTCCGTCGGTACGCGTGCCAGAGCGCGCCGTCGAGCGTCTCCGGCCCGAGTGTCTTTCCGCCTCGGCCAGTCATCGATCGAACAGACGGCGATCCATGGGCACGGTCGAAGTCGATATGTATACCCTTCGGCCGTCGGGGGCACACCCGGCACAACCGCCCTCCCGAGGGCGGATGCCCCGCTTCACAGTTCGCGCGCGGCCTCACTCCGAAGCATAGCCCACTGGTCTTGCGCGAACCGTTTGAAGAGCTCAAGAAGGCGATGAAGAAAGAGCTGAGTATCGGTGACTGCGAAGAGCATGCGGAGCAGAAGCTGTTAGAGGAAAGGCGAAAAGAGATGGAGAAGCTTTTCCAGGACGCTAACGCTGTTGGGGATTATGGAATTCGACTTCCCAGGAATCGTCACAACGCTTCTCGCGCCGGCGGCAGTCGCTGCGGTGACGAGCTTCATTTTCCAGACGCTCGCGAAGGGGAAGGTCGATAACTACTTCCATCGGAAGCTCGAGCAGTTCAAGCACGACCTAGGGCAAGCTACGGCGGCGGCCCAGTTCGACTATCAACGGAAGTTGCATGACTTCCAGGCATTCAGCGACCAGCGACGTTTGGTATATGGAGAAGTCTTCAAGCAAGCGCGCGCGCTGATGAATACTCTATCGGGCTGCCACGCCGATGCGATGAATATTCGCAAATCCGTGAGCGGCACAAATCCACAGCATAGGCGAGTGATGTTGAGTCATTTCCAGGTGGATGCCGAGGCTATGGAGGAGTTGGAGAGCGCTGGGTTTTTTGAGCAGGAGAACGACGATGCAACGCTCATGATGACGATGGATTGGATAATGATTCTTTTCACCCGTCGGACAACCGAACGACGTAAGGCGTTAGAGGAATCGTTGCTTACTAATTCGCTGTTCCTGTCGCGCCGAGTAACTGACGCAGCATGGAGTTTCATGCAGAAGGCCGACGGGTTTGTCGCCGACGACGCTTTTTCATTCTTCGCAGAGAATACGAACTCAGAGCCATTGAAGGAGAGCTTCGCGAAGTGTGAAGCTGCCATGCGGGAAGAACTGAGCCGGGGTTACTACGACGAACTGAAGCCTGAATCTCCAGTCTTGTGAGCGCCCGGGCCTTTCAAGGCTACCGAGATACCCCGAAAGCTTCTGAGGGGCTAATAGAGGGTTCTTAGGATAACAGGGGTTCCGAGGAGAGACGCCACGACGAACCACCGTCGGTATTGCGTCGGCGCGATCAGCCACGCTGTGCCGAGAAGGGAGACCATCTGAAAGAGCCACACCAACATCCCCAAGGAGGATGGTATCATCTTCACGAAGAACGGCGTGGACACCACGAGCGCCGCAGCGACGAGCAGTCGGATTCGGGGAGAGGTCTCTGGCTCGTCTTCCGCGTCCGTGGTGAAGTCCTTCCACACGACGATGGCGAAGGGAACGAGGCAGAGCGCACCGTAAAGGATCAGTACGGCGAACGGGAGCCAGTTCTTCTCTGGCGCTTGCCCTGGGCGAAGCCTACCGAACGTTCTCAGTCCCTGCATGGCCATGCGAAGAGCTAGCGGGAGCGCCACAGTTAACCCCATCCCGCACAAAAGAATAAACGCTCGTAACCAACGTGGTATGGCCATGTCAGCGCCTAACGCGGTGAGTGGATAGACAGAGACATGGACGGACGATGGCTCATCGCGCGCCAAGGCGCTAGAGCCAGTTCAGGGCGAGGGTCCGGGTCACCGTTTCGTCTCCGATCGCGCCGCCTCGCGCGCCTCATTGACGGTGATCAGAATCAGCCGGATCACCTCATCGCCGATCGCGGGGGGGAAGGACACGTAGCCTGTCGTCGTGGTAGTTCTCCTGCTTGATGACAATCTCGTTCTCCTTGCCGACGTACACATCGATCGTGCCGAACCCGGTGATCCGCTGCTTCGCGTCATCTGCCACGGTAGCCTCCTGAGTAATTCGATACGCGATCCCGAAGGGGAATAAGCGTCACGACTTGATGCCATAGCTTTCTTCGCTTTCTTCGCGTCCCGTAAAGCCCGGTGATCACGCCGGAGACGTGGCACAAAGACCCCCATCGGTGTGGTAGGAATGGTCGCGCTGCTGCCAACTGGCTGCGCCACTGTCATCAGCGGACGAAGGCAACAAGTCGCACTGGCCACGCAGCTGCCGCCGTCGCCCCGTGTCGCCTAACGATAGTAGTCCGTTACGCTCGCAGTCCGGCTGGCATTTTTCTGCGGACGCTCGCTACGTCACGCGACGTATGTCAGGAAGCCTCTCAGCCGAGCATGGTGGTCCGCGTGCAACGACACGGCAGTCGGGGGCAGAGCACTTCTGCCCAGATAACGGCAGGGACACACACAGATAACGCCGGGGTCGTAGCGTCCACCCACACCCACACCAACGGGACAATTTCACATGCCCGCCAACGATCTACCGAGCGATCCAACGCGAACCAACACCGCGTTGCCTCGAATGGTTCTCGGCGTCTTCGCCATCGCCATCGTGAGCGGGGCGACGGCCTGTCGCTCGGACGACTCGCTCCCGACGGGTCCGCGCATCGCGCCGCCCAGCACGCCCCAAGCGACGGTCGTGGGCGCGAGCATTACCCTGCTCCCGACACTTGGCGGAACCACCACCTCTGCCGAAGCGATTAACGATGCAGGGCAAGTCGTGGGATCCAGCCTGACGCCCGGGAACTCAGCGCAGCACGCCTTCCTCTGGACGCCGGGGCAAGGGATGCAGGACCTCGGCACCCTCGGCGGGACGTTCTCGATGGCGCACGACATGAATGCAGCTGGCCGAGTCGTAGGCGCGGCGCTGCTGCGTGCCTTCCTCTGGACATCAGGCCAAGGGATGCAAGACCTCGGCACTCTCGGGGGAACGAGCAGTTCTGCGGAGGGGATCAATGATGCCGGGCAAGTCGTAGGATTCAGCTCGACGGCTGGAAACGCGGCGCAGCACGCCTTCCTCTGGGCGCCGGGGCAGGGGATGCAGGACCTCGGCACCCTCGGCGGGACGTCGTCATTTGCTCTCGACGTCAACGAGTCTGGCCAAGTGGTAGGGCAGAGCACGACGGCCTCCAACGTCGGCCATGCCTTCCTCTGGACATCAGGCCAAGGGATGCAGGACCTCGGCACTCTCGGTGGAACGAGCAGTTTCGCCTGGAGCATCAACAACGCCGGACAAGTGGTGGGCTGGAGTACCAGAGCCGGCGACCCCGAGCGGCGAGCCTTCCTGTGGACGCCGGGCCTCGGTATGCGAGACCTCGGCACGCTTGGCGGGACTTCCAGCGATGCCCGCGGGGTCAACGATGCAGGCCAAGTGGTGGGGCAGAGCACCACTGCTGGTGTTCCGGCGCCTCACGGTTTTCTCTGGACCGATGCTGGCGGGATGGAGGACCTCTACCCCGTCACGGGAATCACGTCGGCGACCGCGATCAACAACTACGGTCAAGTGGTCGGAGGCGATCGCGTGGCGTCCCTCCAATTTGAGCTACCGAATCGCGCTCCGGTGGCGAGCGCCGGAGGGCCGTACACCGGCCACAAGAAGAAGCCGGTCACCTTCGACGGGACCGGCACCAGTGACCCGGACGGCGACGCTCTTACGTACTCCTGGAACTTCGGCGACGACAGCCCGTTAGGCGGCGGGACAACCCCGGTCCACGAGTACGAAGCATGGGGGACTTACACGGTGACGCTGACGGTAACGGACGCCGCCGGCCTGTCTTCCGCTAGTACGACGACGGCGACCATCGCGCCGCCCGGGCAGCTGAAGGAGCGGCCGTAACACATCGACGCGAGCTGCGGAATTTGGTCTGGCTCCGCGGCTCGCTCGTGGTGTTCTTCCAACCCAATTGACTGGGCTGCCAGGCCATGGCACCCGTGGTCCACGGGCGAGGTTTCCTTCCGGCCAATCCCAGGCGGGCCTTTTGTGCGGCGACGTGATGGCTGTGCTAGCCAAGCAAACGGTAGGCCGGGAACAGTCTCGCGTTGGGCGGTGAGGCTCCAGTTCCCCATCCATGCCTAACGGTCTCCAGGTCCTGGCTTGCGTTAGGGCCGGGCTAATCGCTCGACTGACGCTCGACTGACGCGGCGGCTGGTAGATTGGAAAAATGCCTGCTCTCGTCCTTTCCTC
>Ga0105249_10002688_pt1 | contig 15368 bp, 13 predicted proteins | sample KBSS44metaG_FD_81522 | JGI IMG/M metagenome (GOLD analysis project Ga0105249, IMG submission 81522) | Switchgrass rhizosphere microbial communities from Kellogg Biological Station, Michigan, USA - KBS S4-4 metaG | ecosystem: Host-associated > Plants > Roots > Rhizosphere > Soil | place...
CCCGGGTGTTTCGCGAATTCTGCCGCCGCTTCGCCGAACTGTTCGGCGAGGTCGTCGTTCAACACGAACCCATCGCTCGCCAATCGAATCGCGGGTGCCATGATCGTTTTGCGCGGTAGCGTGCCGTATTTCTCCAGCACATCGAGCATGCCGGCGACGCTGCCCGGCACGCCTGCAGCGAGATGCGTTTGTGTAGAAAGACCCGGTACGACGTTGCCGGACGCATCGAGATACATGTCGCGTTGTGCTCCGCGCGGAGCGCGTTCGCGATGATCGTTCGTCACTACCCGACCGTCGGCGAGACGAATCACCATGAAGCCGCCGCCGCCGAGATTACCGGCGTCCGGATACGTCACTGCCAACGCGAATCCGGTAGCAACCGCCGCATCGATCGCGTTGCCGCCGTTGCGCATGATGTCGGCCCCGACCTGCGACGCGAGCATGGAGCGCGACGCAACCATGCCGTGCTGACCTTGCACTGCCTCCGGGCTCGCTGCCCACGCGACGCCCTGCAATGCGATGGCAACGACGAGCCCGACCAGCCAACGGGCTGTGCTATACATGCAAATCCCCGATCCTTGGAAAGGCAGCGATTCTGACGGATGGCTACGTCGACCGGCAACTCATTGCGGCGTATCGCGCTCGAGGCTCAAGGTCTGACGCGTGTCGAACCGTTCGGCAGAGGCATCGACGCCACGCATCGCGCGCTCGAACAGCTCGGCTACGTGCAGATCGACACGATTTCCATCGTCGCACGCGCGCATCACCACACGTTCTGGAATCGCGTTCCGAACTACTCGCCGTCGCACCTCGATCGTCTCGTTAGAGAAGGTCGAGCATTCGAGTACTGGTTTCACGCAGCGTCCTATCTGCCGATGCGCGACTATCGATTTGCATTGCCTAGAATGCACGCGCTGAAAAGCGGCGAGCGACACTGGTTCGCGAAGGACCGGAAGCTGATGCGGGCGGTGCTCGACCGGATACGCGCCGAAGGGCCGCTGCTCGCGCGCGACTTCGAATCGCCCAGGGGCCGCAATCAGGGGTGGTGGGACTGGAAGCCGGCGAAGCGGGCGCTCGAGCAGCTGTTCATGCAGGGCGATCTGATGGCCGCGGGGCGCGAAGGCTTCCAGAAGGTCTACGACCTGCCGGAGCGCGTGCTGCCGCCGGACGTCGACACCTCCACGCCGACAATCGAGGAGTTTGCCGGCTATCTGCTCGATACCGCGTTGCGAGCGCACGGTTTCGCGATTCCGAAAGAGGTCACGTATCTGCGCCGCGGATCGGCGATTCGCGCCGCACTGCGGGCGCGCCTCGACGCAGACGTTAGCGACGGCGCGCTGGTCAAGATCAGAGTCGACGGTTGTGACTACTATGCGCGTCCGGAGGTGCTCGATCGGGCGGCGCCGCGCGCGCCGGCGCGGGTGCGATTGCTGTCGCCGTTCGACAACGCCGTAATTCAGCGCGATCGCAACGTCGCGCTGCACGAGTTCGACTATCAGGTCGAATGCTACGTGCCGGCGCCGAAACGACGGTTCGGCTATTTCTGCCTGCCGGTTCTGTACCGGGACAGGTTCGTCGGCCGGGTCGATTGCAAAGCGCAGCGCCGGCAACGGCGGCTCGACCTGCTGCACCTGCACATCGAGCGCGACATCTCCGAACGCGATCGATTCGCGGTGGAGTTCGCGAAAGCCGCCCGCGCATTCGCTGCGTTCAACGACTGCGACTCGGTCGATTCGGTCAAGGTCTCACCTGCGATTTGGGGCCGCGAGGTACGCAAAGCGCTCACGGCTGGTGTTTAATCCGCCGCTCGACCGGAGCGTTTCGATGAACTACAGCCACCCGGAATATCTGACGTCCGCCGAAGACGTGCTCGACGGCATCGAGCGGCGCGACAAGCGTCTGCGCATCTTCGACACCACCGTTTACCTGCATCCCGATCCACCGCGCTATCGCGTCGAAAGCGGCCGCGACAACTATCTGAAGGGACACATCCCGACGGCCGGTCTGCTCGACCTCACGCGCGGCATGTCCGACGCATCGAGCCCGCTCGCGTTCACGCTACCGAGCGCGCAGCAGCTGCAGGACGAATTCCGCAAGTACGGCGTCGCGGACGACAGCCTCGTGGTGCTCTACAGCACCACCCACATCATGTGGGCGACGCGTTTGTGGTGGATGCTGCACTGGGCCGGTCACAAGAACGTGACGCTGCTCGACGGCGGCTACACCGGCTGGATCGCGGCGGGCCTTCCGATCGACAACAACCCCACGCCGTATCCGACCAGCGCCATGGCCGTGGTACCGCAGCCCGGCCTGTGGGCCACGCGCGACGAGGTGCTCGCCGCGGTCGGCGACGGTGCGGTGTGCACGCTGAATGCGCTTTCACCCGACGTGTATTCCGGCACATCGAAGACCAACTATGGCCGGCCGGGGCACATTCCGGGCAGCAAGAACCTCTACTACGGCTCGATCCTCGACGGTCAGTCGTTCCGCAGCGCCGGAGAAATCGCAGCGGCCGTGGAAAGCGTCGGCGCCCGAACCGCCGACCGCATCATCACGTACTGCGGCGGCGGCATCTCGGCAACTGTCGACGCGTTCGCGTTGAAATTGATCGGCTACGACAATGTCGCGGTCTACGACGGCTCCATGTCGGACTGGGTGCGCGATCCGAGCCTGCCGCTGGTGACCGGCTCCGCCCCCTGACGCGATCGTTAGGCGTCGCGGTAGTCCGGTTTGCGTTTTTCCAGGAACGCGCCAACGCCTTCCCGCATGTCGCCGGTCTGCGCGACGAGAATCTGTTGACGGTCTTCCATCGCAATGACGGCTTCCAGGCTGCCGGCGTCGATGCTCATGTTGAGGCATTCCTTCGTCAGCCGAACGCCGACCGGCGAGTTGCCGAGGATCTCGTGCGCCATCGTTCGGCCGGCGGCGAGCAGTTCGTCCTGTGCAACCACCTGCGAGACGAGGCCGACGCGCTGCGCCCGTTCGGCGTCGATGAAGCGGCCAGTCAGCAGCAATTCGGACGCGAGCGCCGAACCGACCAGCCGCGGCAGGAAATACGAAACGCCGACATCGCACGCGGTGAGTCCGATGCGGATGAACGCGGCGTTCATCCGCGCCGCCGGTGCCGCAATGCGAATGTCCGACGCAAGCGCCAGCGCAAAACCGCCGCCGCTCGCCGGTCCGTTGATCAACGCAATGACGGGCTGCGGCGCACGGCGCATCCGCATCACGATTTCGCTGACACGCCGTTGCACGCGCAATCCGGCGACCGGACCCGACTCGCCGTCGGCGCGATCTTCCTTCAGGTCGAGCCCGGCGCAGAACCCGCGGCCGGCACCGGTAAGCACCACGACGCGAACCGAGTGATCCGTATAGAGCTCGCCGAAGTAGTGCTGCAGCTCCAGCATCATCGTGCGGCTCATCGCGTTCAACGCGGCCGGTCGGTTCAACGTCAGCCAGTCGATCGCGCCTTCTTTGACGACCGTCAGCGTTTCGTAGGATCCGTCCGGCTTCACTTTGGGTGAATAAAGACCTTCGCTCATCGCTCCCTCCGATTCGACATCCGTGAATTGGTGATTAGGCTTCGGTGTGACAGGGACGTCTTGCGGTGGTCAAGGATGACCACCCTTCCACGTCACTCGAGTAACCGGCCTACCCTACCGAAGATGCTGCGCGGTTGCCGTAGTTCCCGCAATGCTCCCGCCTGTGCTCTCTTGTAGACTCGCGCCTAACCATCGAAATCAGAGTGCACCGTACCGTGTCGATCGAATCGCTGAACGAAGACCTCGCCGCACTGGAACGCGACGTACGCGCGCTGGTGAAGGATGCCGCCAAGCCGGCGCAGGATGGCGTTAACGACAAAATGCGAACGGTCGAGGAGGAAGCGGTCGCCGCTGAATTCATCGCCACCGAGGAGGCCATCGAGAATGTCAGCGGCTTCCTGGCCACACTGTCGAAGATCGGCGAGATACAGCACGAGCAGTTCCGCACCTTCTTCGCCGATCACCGCGACACGCTGAAGGCCCTGGCGCAGGTGAGATCGCCGTTCGGCTTCGCGCGGCTCGGCTTCGAGCATTGGAATCGCAGAGCGACCCACATCGCCGACGGACTCACGCGTACGGTCGGCGTGATCTCGCAGGAGAGCGGCCACGCAACGCGCTCGATCGTCGAAATGTGGAAGCCGTTCGTCGAACTCGTGCGCGGCGACTGGGCGCGGCGCTGACCTCAGATCTGTCGTGCGCGGCCGGTCCAGTAAGGAGCCCTCACGTGCCGGCGCTGAATCTTGCCGCTCGGCAGGCGCGGTAAGTCGCTGACGAAGTCGATCGACCGCGGCGTTTTGAAACCAGGCAGCCGCGACCGCGCGAACGCGATCAGCTCGGCGGCGAGTTCGGCGCTGCCGACGCGGCCCGCTTCGAGTTGAACGACGCTCTTCACTTCCTCGCCCCATTCGTCGTTCGGCACGCCGACCGTGCACACGTCGACCACCGCAGGGTGCTTCAACAGTTCCGAGTCGATTTCCTGCGGGTAGATGTTCACGCCCCCTGAGATGATCGTCTCGGCATTGCGGCCGTTCAGGAACAGATAGCCGTCGGCATCGAGATAACCCATGTCGCCGAGCGTGAACCAGTCGCCGCGATAACTCTGCGAGGTTTTTTCCGGCGCCTTGAAATATTCGAAGCGGCCGATTTCCGGCGCTTTGAAATACAGTGTCCCCGACTGCCCCTGCGGCACGTCGTTACCGTCGTCGTCGAGAATCCGGGTGAGTTCCGGCGTGGACGAACGACCCACCGTTCCCGGTTTGCGCATCCATTCTTCCGCCGTCACGAAGTAGTTTCCGCCGCCTTCGGTCGCCGCGTAGTACTCGTACACGACAGGGCCCAACCACTCGATAATGGCGCGCTTCTCGTGCACCGGCGTCGGTGCGGCGCCATGCAGTACGAAGCGCAGGCTCGACAGGTCGTATCGATTTCTCACGGCGTCCGGCAACTGCAACAGGCGATGGAACATCGTCGCCACCATGTGCGTGTGCGTGACACGGTGTTGCGCGACCAACCGCAACGTCTCTTCCGCGTCCCACTTGTCCATGAAGACCACACCAACCCCGACACTGAGGGGTGCGGCGACATTGAACGCGAGCGGCGCGGCGTGGTACGCCGGACCGGTACAGAGGCACACGTCGGTTTCGAGGTTCCACGCGGCGGCAATCTGCGAAGCGCTGCGCACGACTGGTTGCTGGCGACGATAAACGCCTTTCGGCCGCCCGGTGGTTCCGGACGTGTACAGCATCTGGGTGCCGCGCACCGGGTCGTCGATGTCGTCGCCGGAAAACGGCGCGATCGCGCTGTCGTAATCGATGAAACCGTCGACCGCCCCGTCGACGATCAGCCGGAGCCGCGCGCGCGGCGCGTGTCGAACTACGTCAGACGCCGTCGGCAGCGTACCGTCGTAGATCACGACGCTGGCCTCACAATCGTCCACTACGTAGCCAACTTCCTCGGCCGTCAGGTGGAAGTTCACCGGTGTGAAACGGATGCCGGTCCGCAGCGCGGCGAGATATGCCTCGACGAATGCCGGCCGATTGCGCGACACCAGCGCCATCGAATCGCCGGCGCCGATGCCGTTCGCGCTCAGCAGGCGAGCGAGCCGGTTGACCCGCGCATTGAGTTCCGCAAATGTCCGGTCACCGAATGGCGAAGCCACTGCGAGCTTGTTGGGGAATCGCGACGCGACGTGCGCGACCACCATTCCCTGCAAGGCGGCCCGCTCGAGCGCGTCCTGCGAACCGGCCCTCGTTCCACCGTTCCCCTGCCCCATTCCACCCCCCTCGTTGCTCGCCCGCAGATCCTCTCAAATCGCCAGTTCCACCGCTCGCGCATCGCCTCGCAAGCCGCGCATCCAGAGCCGTTGCTCACGCTCGTAGAACACGACGCCGTCCAGAAAGTCGACGGCGCCCGACGTCTCCACGCCCAAGCCCAGCAGTCGATCGCGCACCAGATACAGCGACATATCGTGCGACACGCAGACGTCGAGCTGCGGGCGTTCGAGCGGCGCTTCGAGCTTCGATGCGACCACGCGGCTGACGAGTTTCGCCGCGAGATCGGCCGGCATCATCACGTCAGGCGGCACGGTGCCGGCAAACCATTGCGCGAGAAACGCGACCTGACCTGCGGCCGCCGTCATCGCGCGGTACATCCTCATCTGATCGAGCACGTAGAAAACGCCGAGCGCTTCGATCGGACGGTGGCGCGTCACTCTACCGCCCACATCGCCATGACCTTTCAGGATCAGTTGAACGGTTTCCACGCAGCGTTCTGCCGGACTCGCATAGCCGCGCACGAGCAGATTCTTCGGCAGCGCTTTGCCGAAATCTTCTGCGAACGCGCGGCCTTCGTCGGTGAGCGGATTCAGCAGATCGTGACGTCCTGGTTCGAATTCGCGCGCCGAATGTCGTATCAACGCGGCGACATGATCCGCGCCCTCTTCGTACACGTTGGCGATCAACGCAAGCGTGGCTTGTCCGTAGTCGGTCACGCGCACATCCTCATGGCAGAGCTAATTCGCCTGTATTAGTATCCATCGGCTCTCGCAATGACAAGTGTCGCGCCGTCGTTCGAACCATACGAAGCGTGCACAACGCGTTGCGCTCGAACTAAAACACTGGGGGAAGACACATGGACCTTGGTATCTCCGAGCGGGTCAAACCTCTCCGCGACGACATTCTCGATTTCATCGACACGAACATCGTTCCGAACGAACGCGTTTTCACCGAACAGATCAACGCAGGCGACCGCTGGCAGCCGACGCAGATCATGGAAGACCTCAAGGAGCGCGCGAAAAAGCGCGGGCTCTGGAACTTCTTCCTGCCGCATTCCGAGCGCGGGGCCGGGCTGAACAACCTGGATTATTCGCACCTCGCCGAAATCATGGGCATGTATCCGATGTCGTCGGAGGTGTTCAACTGCGCGGCGCCCGATACCGGCAACATGGAAGTCATCGAACGGTACGGCACCGAAGAACACAAGGAACGGTGGCTGAAACCGTTGTTGAACGGCGAGATCCGTTCGGCCTTCTGCATGACGGAACCGCTGGTCGCGTCGTCCGATGCCACCAACATTTCCCTCGAGGCGCGGCTCGACGGCGACGAGTGGGTGCTGAACGGCGAAAAATGGTGGTCGTCGGGTATCGGCGATCCGCGTTGTAAAGTGCTGATCGTGATGTGCGTGACCGAACCCGACGCAGCGCGCCACTCGCGCCAGTCGCAGATCCTGGTTCCTCGCGACGCGAAGGGCATCGAGATCATCAAGATGCAGACCGTGTTCGGCTACGACGATGCGCCGCATGGTCACGGCCACGTGCGCTTCAAGAACGTACGCGTACCGAAAGACAACATCCTGCTCGGTTCCGGCCGCGGATTCGAAATCGCCCAGGGCCGCCTCGGACCGGGACGCATTCACCACTGCATGCGTTCGATCGGCGTCGCCGAACGCGCGCTGGAACTGATGTGTCGGCGCTCGGTATCGCGCGTTGCGTTCGGCAAACCGCTTTCCGAACTCGGCGGAAACCTCGACAAGATCGCCGACGCGCGCATCAACATCGAGATGGCACGGCTGCTGACGCTGAAAGCGGCCTGGATGATGGACACCGTCGGCAACAAAGTGGCACGCAGCGAGATCGCACAGATCAAGGTCGCCGTGCCGCAGATCGCGCTGCAGGTGATCGACGACGCCATTCAGATGCACGGCGGCGCCGGCGTATCGCAGGTATTCCCGCTGGCGAGGATGTACGCCGGCATGCGCACGCTGCGGCTCGCCGACGGTCCGGATGAGGTGCATCGCCGCACCGTGGCGCGGATGGAACTCGGCAAGTATCCCGACAAGGATCCGCCGCGCACCGACGTCTGGTAACCGCACACTGAGCCGACGCAGAGCAGACTGGGAGGCAGCATGGGCAGGCTCGACGGTCGAATCGCAGTCATCACCGGCGCCGGCCGCGGGATCGGCGCCGAAATTGCGAAACTGATGGCTCTCGAAGGCGCCAGGGTCGTAGTGAACGACCTTGGCGGGAACACCGACGGCACCGGCACCGGCAAGATCGCCGACGAAGTGGTTGCGGAAATCCGCGCCGCCGGCGGCGAAGCGATTTCCAACACGCAGTCGATCGCCGACGTGAAGGGCGGCGAGTCGCTGTTGAAGACCGCCCTCGACGCATTCGGCGGTATGGACGTGCTCGTCAACAACGCCGGCATTCTGCGCGACAAGACGATCTTCAACATGGAAGAGTCGGATTGGGACGCCGTGCTCGCCGTGCACCTCAAAGGCCACTACTGCTGTTCGCGTCCGTTCGCGAAGTACATTCGCGATCAGAACCGCACCAACTGCCGGATCGTGAACTTCTCCAGCACTTCCGGCTTGTTCGGCAACTTCGGACAGGCCAACTACGGCGCCGCGAAAGCGGGGATCGCGGGCTTTACGCGCGTGCTCGCGCTCGAACTCGCGAAGTATGGATGCACCGTCAACACGGTCTCACCCGGCGCACTCACGCGGATGACGATTCCGCTGCGCGAGGCGCGTGGCGAGACCGTGAAGCAGGCCGAGTTGGACGCCGGCGGTCCGCAGCACATCGCGCCGCTCGTCGCGTGGCTCGCGTCGGAGTCTGCTTCAGGGGTGTCCAACCAGATTCTTCACGCCTCGCGCGGATCGATCGGCATCATGCAGCAACCGGCCATCATCAAATCGTTCCAGAAGACGAAGAGTCCCTGGACGCTGGCTGAACTCGACCGTTACGTGCCGATGCTCATCGAGGCGCGCAAAACGCACGACGCAGCTGTGAAAGCCGCCGGGAAATCGACCGTCATCGACTGAGGCCGTGCTTCCGGCATCGCCGTCACCAGTAGTACGTCCAGCGCAGATACCACTGCGAGCCGCCGCCCGTCGTGAGACCGGTCGCCGGCGGCGGTAGTTCGATCGCGCCGTATTCGTCGCCGGTTCCGCCGAGGTTGCGCACGTAACCGGCATCCACATGCTGTGCATCGTTCGGTTCGTAAGCGAGCTGCGTCTGCACCAGGCTCGACCCGTCGTGCAGGTTGGTGATCAGCGTAAGGCTCTGCGTCAGCAGCGGATGCCATTCCAGCCGCGCGCCCACCGCCGAGTAGTCCTGCATCAGCGTGAACAGCTCGCCGCGCAGCAATCGCACGCTGAGCGCCTCAGGCAACTTGGTGAGGTCCACCGGTTGGGTGTTGGTGCCGAAGCCGCTGTGAAAATACTCGCCGAAGACGTACCAGTTGCGATCGAGCCACGTGAAGCTGTAATCGAGGTTCACCGCGCCGGACGTTTTGTAGCCGCCGTCGTCGAGGTCGGTCAGCAGCCAGTCGGTGCGCAACACCGCGCCCGCGATCGCGCGCCTCACGCTCACGCCGGCCACCCGATCCCGATAGTGTTTAGCACCAAGCAGTTCGATCTCGTAGTCGCCGAGCAGGCTGTGCCATTTTCCGCCGAACGAATCGACCGACGTGGTGCGATCGCCCTGCGGGTTCCTCCGCAGCACGCCGACCAGTTGCCAGTCGCCGCCGTGTTCGGTAACGCCGTCGAGCTTCACCAGGTCTTCGCCGGGTTTGTAGTCGCGATCGACGGTCGTCGGTGCGAACGGCGCGAAAATGTCGAGCGGCTGGAACACGATGCCGCTGCCCCAGCTGATCGCGTCGCGGCCGACCGTGACGCCCCAATGCTCGGCGCGGTATTCGACGGCGAGGCGATCGAAGCGCTGAATGTTCTCGTGTCGCGGTCCGTCTTCCAGCGTCCACGTCAGGTCCATGTAGCGCAGCCGGTCGTTGCGCGGCGTCTGATCCAGCGTGTCCTGCGGATTGCTGATGAACGCGAACTGATCGCCGACTTCGTACAGCGTCGTCAGTGCGGTATTCAGGTGCCAGCCGGCGTATTCATCGCGAAACATCAAACGCAGGTCGGCGCTCGCTTCATAAGTCGGCGTGCCGTCGATCGATCGCTGCAGATCGTCTTCCGGAAGCGATTCGGCGTTGCCGAAGATGCGCGCCCGCGCATCCAGATCCCACGCGAGCGCCGAAGCCGCATGGACCGCGCCGGCGCACAGCAGCGTGGCTTTCAGCGCCTTCATGCGGTCTCGGCGGAAACCCTCTGATCGGACGCGATGCGTCCGTCCAACAGTTGCACTCGTCTGCGCGCGTAGCTCATCACCATCGGATCATGGGTGGCCGTGACGATCGTGACGTGACGTTCTTCATTGATGCGCCTCAGCAGTTCGAGCAGACCCTTGGTCGTTTCTGAGTCGAGATTCGCGCTCGGTTCGTCCGCCAGCAACAGCGCGGGCCGCGTGACGATCGCGCGTGCAACGGCGACGCGCTGTTGTTGGCCGCCGGACATTTCGCCGGGCCGGCGGTCGGCGAGTTCCGCCATTCCGAGCGAAGCCAGTATTTCGAGCGCGCGATCGCGTCGTTCCCGCGCCGGCACGCCCTGCAACTGCATGATGAACTCGACGTTCTCGCGCGCCGACAGCACCGGAATGAGGTTGTACGCCTGGAATACGAAGCCGATCTTCGTGAGACGCAGATCGGCGAGTTGCGCCTCGCCGAGTCCCGCCAACGCGACGCCGTCCACGACCACATCGCCGGTGCTCGGCCGATCGAGCGCGCCGATGAGGTTCAACAAGGTCGACTTACCCGACCCGGAGGGACCCGCGAGGCTGACGAACTCGCCAGCGACGACGTCGAGGTCGACGCCGCGCAGCGCATGCACCGGTATCGCGTCTGCGTCGTACGTGCGGCCGAGGTTGCGGCATCTGACGACCAGGTCGCTCATCCGATCATCTCCTCAATGCATCGAGCGGCTTGATCCGCACTGCGCGCCACGCCGGATACGCGCTCGCGAACACCGCGAGCGCGACCGCGAGCGCGCCCAACACCATCACGTCGCGCGCTATCAGGTGCGGCACCAGCCTGCTGCGCATGCCTGCCAGTTCCGCGCCGGCCGCATAGTTCGACAAATCGATTCCGTCGGCGAAGAACGCAACAAGACCGACACCCACCACGATGCCGCCCGCCAGCGCGAACGCCACGATCAATACCGACTCGATCACCACTTGCACGACCACCGCGCGCGGCCGCATGCCGAGCGCGCGCAGCATGCCGAATTCGCGCACGCGTTCGAGCACCGCCGTGATAAGCGAGTTGATCAGTCCGAACGCGAGCGCCAGCAGTAGGATCACGTACCAGATCGTGATGCCGACGTCGGCGATTTCGTAGAAGGCGGCGGCCTGCGGGTCGAGCTGGCGCCAGTTCAATACCTCGAGGCCGCCCATTTCCTTCGAGAGCGCCCGGTTCGCGGACGCGCTGAACCGGTCGTCGCGCAGCCGCACCGAAACCTCCGTGACGTCGTTGGTGCCCAACAGCTTCTGCAAGGGGTGGATGCCGGTGAACGCGTAGCTCTTTTCGAGCGCGGTGCCCGACGCGTCATACAGACCGGCAACGCGAAAACCCGCCTCGCGGTTTCGGCCATCAGCGCCTTGCGTCATGATCACGACTCTTCGTCCGACGGCCGTATCGAGGCGCGCCGCAAGTTCGACACCCAACAGGATGCGATCGTCGTCAGCATCGGCGAGCGGTTCGCCACGAACGTCCACCTGCGCCAGAAACGAGATCGCCCGCTCCTCTCCCGGATCGACGCCGACCAGCGAAATGCCGCGCGTTTCGCGCTCCGACGTCACGACCGCCGGCACCCGCACGCGGCGCGTCCAGCCGATCATCTCGTCGTCGGGAATATCTGGACGGTAGTCCTCGGTCAACGCGAATGCGCGCTCTATGGACGGGTCTTCCCGGTATCCGGGCGCCAGTACCTTCAGGTTGCCGGACAGGTTTTCCACCGCGTCTTTCATCATGTCGTTCTGCATGCCGCGGATGAGGCTGCCGAGCAGCACGCACGCGGCGATCGCCACGAGGATTGCCGTGAACAGCATCAGGTTGCGGCGCCGGTGCCGCCACAGATTGCGCCAGCTGAGTTGCAATAGAAGTCTCAGCGGCACCGGTCAGGCCCCCACGCGCAACGCGTCGACCGGTGCCAGCGTGCGGATCCGCAGCGCCGGAATCAGCGCCGCGAGCTGCGTGGCCAGTAGCATCAGCAACGGCGCGGCGAGCATCGCGCCAACGTTGAGCGGCGGGTAGATCCGGTCAGGCAGGTTGAACCGCCGCGCGAGTTCACCCGCCATTTGACCGAGCGGAATGCCGACGTGCTGGGTCGCGGTCATCACCGCGCCGCCCACGACAAGGCCGATACCCGCGCCGAGCAGCGCGAGCCACGCCGCCTCGATCTGCAGGACGCCGATGATTCCGGCCGGCCGCATACCAATGGCGAGCAGCATGCCGAACTCACGCGTGCGTTCGAACACAGTCATCATGAAGCTGTTGAAGATGCTGAACGTTACCAGCACCGCGATGAGCGACAGCATCACCAGGCTGCTGGCGCGCTTCAGCTGCATCGTCTGCGCCACTTCCGGCATCAACCGTTGCCACGGCAACACGACGCTCGCCGTCCCGAGCGGCGCGATCGCCGCCTCGACCGCCGGCAACGTCGCGCCGACGTGCTCGAAGTCGCTCACGCGCGCCACCACCATGTGCGCCTGGTCGCCCAGACCGAATTCGTCCTGAAACGCCGCCAATTGCACCTGCACGAGGGTGCGATCGAGTTCGGCCGAGCCGGATTCGACGATACCGCTGACATGAAGCGACAGCGCTGCGACGCTGCCGTCGAGTTTGCTGCCGAGCAGAACGAATTCGTCACCCACATCGATGTCGAGGTTGCGAGCGATCACCGAGCCCAGCAGCGCGTCGTCGGGTCCCGCAATGTAACGCCCCTTTACCACCAGGTTGGCCAGCGACGAGACGGCCGGTTCCTGCTGTGGATCGACGCCCATCACCTGCGCGCCGTAGCTGCGCTCGCCGACCGATACCAGCGCGAAGCCGACCGCGCGTTGTGCGACCGCGGTTACGCCGGGAACACTCTTCAGCGCGCGCGCCATCGCCGTTGCGTCGGGCACCAGACAACGCAGCGACGGATCGTCGGCATACGCCGGATTCTGGATCTGCAAATGGCCGCTGAGCAGTTGCGTTGCGTGGTCGGCCATCGCGTCCATCGCGCCGCCCTGCAGCGAATACGCTGCCACGATCAACGTCACCGCGAACGCGATGCCGCCGGCGGTGAGCGTGGTGCGCAGACGATTGCGCCACAGGTTTCGCCACGCGAGCGCCCCACTCAGCCCGAGGCCACCCGCGCGATGAAGGCGCGGCGTCGGCAACGCGGTATCGCTTGCCGCTAGGGTTTCACGCGGCACGCAACGCCTCCCCCGGCTGGATGCGGCGCACGCGCAGCGTCGGCACCAGCGCTGCGATTTGTGAACACACGGTCAACAGCACGACGGGCCGCAACACCGCGGCCGCACTCAGCGCGGGATGCAGGCGGTCCGAAATGTGGAACGCGCGCATTGCGGCGCCGGAATCTCCTACCGGAATGCCGACGTGGCCGAGCCACAGCACCAGCGGCACGCCGATCGCGACTCCGGTCGCGCATCCGACGCCCGAGAGCATCAGGGCTTCCGCCTGCAACAGAACGATCACCGCGCGAGCGCGCATGCCGATCGCCATCAGCATGCCGAATTCCCGCGTCCGCTCGAACACCGTCATCAGAAAGCCGTTGAGAACACCGATCGTCACCACGGCCGCCAGTATGCCGAACATCACGTTGCCGGCAGCACGATCGAGCATGATCGCCTGGTGCAGATCGGGCAGCAGGGCCTGCCATTCGAGCACGACCTGATCCGCCGGAAGATCCTTGCGCAAGGCGTCGGCCACCGCCGCGGCGCGCGAAATCGATTCAGTCCTCACGACGATCGCGTGGGCGGTGTCGTGCATCTCGAACGCTTCCGCGACCGGCGCGTACGGCACCTCCAGCACCTGTCGGTCCAGTTCTGCAACCCCCGACGCGAACGTACCGACCAATGTCACCGCCAGCGCTGCCACTCCGCCGTTCGACGCGGTGCCGAGCACGACGATCTGTTCGCCGACCGACACGCCGAGATTGCGCGCCAGCACGCGCCCTGCGTACGCTTCCGCACCGCCTTCGATGTATCGCCCCTCTGCGAGCATGTCTGGAAGAGTCGACAGCGCGCGCTCGTCTGCGGGATTTACACCTAGCAACTGCGCCCCATAGCTGCGGTCGTTGCCGGACACCAACGCGAATGCCGCGATCCTGGGCGCGGCCGCGACCACTCCCGGCAGGGCGCGGACGTTCGCCGCGCGATCCGCCGCCGAGTCGATCGCGCTTTCGATGCGCGGATCGTCGAGGTAGCCGCGGCGCTGCAACTGAATGTGGCCGTCGAGCAAACGCGTTGCGTTGTCTACCATCGTGTCGTAAGTGCCTGACTGCATCGACATTGCGAACGTCAACAACGCCACTGAGAACGCGATGGCGCCGGCCGACAACAGCGTTCGCTTTCGATTGCGCCACAGATTGCGCCATGCGATCGGGCCAGACAGACCAAAGCCGGTCGTCGCGTGCTCGTGCCGCGGCATCGCGCTAGAGGTGAGGCGCGCGTTCATTGGCTGCGGCCGGACTGCAACGCGAACACCGTGAACATGCCGTCGTCGATCTTGATGTCGAACTGCGCCTGGTCGTACGCAATCTCGGTCCACTCGTCGGCCTTGTCGAGCGGCACCATCCGCATGCGCGTGGCGAAGGTACGTCCGCCAAGCGTCTTGATCTCGCGCGACTCGAGCCGCTTCAGCGGCTTCATGGCCTGGTCGAAGAACGTCTGCCCGAGCAACACGTAGTCGTCCCGCAACACGAGCTGTTCCTTGCCCCACACCACCGGCGCGTCGTCGTGCGGGACCGCCTCAACCGTGTACTGCCGGTGACCATCGCGCGTTTCGTCGCCGATCAACGCCAGCTCGTAGTCGTGCAGCAACTGGTCGGTGCGTGAGAGGTCGTTGTACGAAAAGTCGGAACCGGCCCACCCTTGCGACATCATGCTGAACGGCAGACGGATGACTCGGTTCAGCTTCGGCGTGAACGTCCACATCTGCTGGCCCTGCTTCAAAGTCGCATTGCCGGCGTCTTTCGCCGGCGCGGTGAAGCGAATCAGCGCGTCTTCGCGGCCGCGCGTCCATGCGACGAGCTTCGACGAGCGTTCCCAGTCCGGACGGTAGATAACCATCGAAAACTCGGCATACGACGTCGTACCACGCGTCAAATCGATCACGCCGGCGATGAGGTCGTGCGCGCTGGGCGGCTCCGCCGCCTCGGCAGCATCGAAGGCCGAGGCGAGCAGAACAATAAGCAGAATCGAGCAGC
>Ga0105249_10002689_pt1 | contig 15367 bp, 12 predicted proteins | sample KBSS44metaG_FD_81522 | JGI IMG/M metagenome (GOLD analysis project Ga0105249, IMG submission 81522) | Switchgrass rhizosphere microbial communities from Kellogg Biological Station, Michigan, USA - KBS S4-4 metaG | ecosystem: Host-associated > Plants > Roots > Rhizosphere > Soil | place...
CCGGCCGCAACATGGTGATCGCCGGGCAGTGCGGCATCCCGGGAGACGCGCAGGCCGTGTCGTTCAATTTCAGCGCGGTCAACGTGGCGGCTGCGGGATTCTTCGTGGCCTATCCGGCGGGCGGGGCGTTTCCCGCCGCGGCGACGATGACCTACAACCAGAACACACCCAATCTGTCGAACGCGGCGGTGGTTCCGCTGGGCACGGGCGGAGCGATTACGGTCGTCGCCGCGGTCACCAACATTGATCTCGTCGTGGACGTCAACGGGTATTACCAGCCCGGAGTCGTGACGGCGGTCAACGGTCTCTCCGGAAGCGTGACTCTCGCGGCCGGCTCGAACGTGACGATCACGCCGGCCGGCCAGACGCTGACGATCGCGTCCACCGGAGGACCCGGAGGTGTCCTGCCGACCGGCACGTCCGGCCAGACGCTGCGGCACAACGGCACATCCTGGGTTGCGACGGGTCTCTTGAACCTCGAAGGAAGCGACGTGACGGTGAACGGGACTCTCCATCTCCCGGACCCACAGACACGGGTCGACGCCGGCGCGAACAGGCTGCTCTATACGGACTTGAGCAACATGTTTCTCGGGCCGGGGGCGGGCAAACTCACGACCGGGGGTCAGAACGTCGCCTTCGGTGCCAACGCGCTCGACAGCAACGTCGGCGGTTCTTTCAACGTCGCGATCGGATACAACGCGTTGACCGCGGTCACTTCCGGAGTCAACAACATCGGCATCGGGAACAACGTCGGTTCGGCCGTCTCGACCGGAAGTAACAACATCTACATCGGGAACGACGGCTTCAACAACGAAAGCGGCCAGATCCGCATCGGCACGGCTGCCGCGATCACGAGCGGCACGGTCATCGTCGGGATCTCCGGGTTTCAGAGCGTCGGCGGCGTCCCGGTGATCGTCAACGGCGGCGGCCGTCTCGGGACCACGACGTCCTCGATCCGGTTCAAAGAAGACGTACGGGACTTGGGCGCTGCGAGCGACGATCTGATGAAGCTGCGGCCGGTCACCTTCCGATACAAGGAGAGTGACCTGCAGGAATACGGTCTCATCGCTGAGGAAGTCGCCAAGGTCTACCCGGAGCTGGTGGTGAACGATGACCAGGGGCGTCCGCTGATGATCCGTTCCCAGCTTCTCGACCCGCTGCTCCTGAACGAAATCCAGAAGCAGCGCTGCGAGATCGAAGAGTTGAAGGCGAGGCTGGAGAAGCTGGAGGGAAAGAGCGCGCCTTAGCCGACGAGTCCGTCTTCGAGGCTCCAGTTGGTGTGGGGCGTCTTGTTGTCGACGATCCACGCCTTCAGGAGCCTCGAGTACGTCGTGGGCTTCCAGTCGATCGAGCCGAAGAACGGCCGCAGCGCGAAGTGGAGCTTCCGCAGGTTGTAGAACGGCACGCCCGTGAAGTAGTGGTGCTCCAGGTGGTACGCGGAGTACAGGTACCAGAAGTCCCAGAAGCGGGAGGGCTTCAGCACGGTGCCCCACTTGGCCGGATCCTCCGGCACGATCGCGTAGTGCTGGCCGAGCCGGTTCAACGCGAACGCGACCGGGAACACGAGGAAGTACGGCACGAGGTACACGCGACCGAGCACCGCCCACCCGCCGATGTACGCGATTGCCGCCATCACCGCGACGTGGAAGAGGATGGTCGCCCGGCGCTCCCAGGCGATGCGTCGCTGGAGGTTGGCGGGATACGTAACGGTCTCGCGCCGCGCGGCACGGAAGTAGATCGGAAAGAGCGCCGGCGTGAAGTAGAGGAGCTTGTACCAGGGCTTGTTGATCTTGGGCGACAGGTAGTGGCGCTTCGGGTCGGCCACGGAGTCCCCGAGCTCCGCGTGGTGCGTCAGGTGCCACCGCGTGAACTGGAGCGCCGAGATCCCGGACGGGATCGCGTAGAGGACCGCGAGCGCGCGCTCGGCCCCGGGCCGGGGACCGTTGAAGACCGCCCGGTGTACGACCTCATGAAGGAGCACCGTGAAGTTGAACACGGTCCATCCCGCGACGACCGCCGCCGGGATCCAGATCCACGGCTGGGGGAACTTCCAGGAGATCCAGGACGCCGCGACGAGGATCAGAAACTGCCGCGCCGCGATCGCGAGGTGCCGCGCGGGGCTCTTGCGGTGAAGCTCCTTCAGGACGTCGTGGGGGATCTCCTTCGCGAGCCGGTGACGCAGATCCCTGCTCGCCCTGGCCCAGAAGTGGTCGCCGCCCATCGGCGGGTATTCCTCCGGTCGCGCCGGGGCGGTCGGGGTGATCCGGTCGGGTGCGGTGGCACTCATGGGGTCAGAAAGAAAACCTCGAAAACCGCGCCGCTATTCTCTCAGAACGGGGAAGATCCGGCTCACAACCCCAGGAAAACGCGGGCGATCGCGAAGTAGATGAAGAGCCCGGTCGCGTCGACCAGCGTCGCGATCAGCGGGGCGGACATCACGGTCGGGTCGATCTTGAACAGGGTGGCGAGCATCGGGATCGTGGCTCCCACCGCGTTCGCCCACGTGCAGATGGCGAGGATGCTGACGCCGACGGTGAGCGCGAGCGGGGTCCCGGCTCCCCAGAGCAGCGCGCGGCCCCATCCGACGAACCCGAGGGCGAGGCCGAGGACCAGTCCGCTTCCCGCCTCGCGCAGGAAGACCCGGCCGAAGTCGCGCAGCCGGATATCGCCCACGGCGAGTCCGCGGACGATGGTCGTCACGGTCTGGGATCCCGAGTTTCCGCCGGTGCCGATCAGGAGCGGAATGAAAAACGACAGTGCGACGACCTTCGCGAGCTCGTCCTCGAAGTGGCGCAGCACCGTCCCGGTCAGGGTCTCCGTCACGAAGAGGAGGAGGAGCCAGTTGAACCGGAGCCGCACGTTGCGGAAGGGGCTCTTCGCGAAGTAGCCCTCCGCCCCCTCCTCCTCGGCGGACACGCCCGCCATGTGCAGCACGTCCTCGGTCTGCTCCTCGTGCAGGACGTCGATGACGTCGTCGACGGTCACGATCCCGACCGGCCGGTTCTCTTCGTCGACGACCGGGATCAGGTAGACGTCGTACTTCGAGACGAGGTTCGCGACCTCCTCCTGCGGAGTGTCGGTGCGGACCGTCGGGACGCGCCGGTTCAGGAGCTCTCCGATCTTCCGGTCGGGCGGCTGGGGGAGGAGCCGCCGCAGCGTCACCGCGCCGACGAGGTGTCCCTCGTCGTCCACGGCGTAGATCGTCTGGATGGTCTCGACCTCGGGGTCGATCTTCTTCAGGTGCTCCAGGGTCTCGGCGACCGTCCACTCCGGCCGCACCTTCGCGAACTTCTCCGTCATCAACCGGCCGGCGGTGCCCGGCTCGTAGCGCAGAAGCCGCTTCGCCTCGGCCGCGTCGCGCGGCGACATCTTCGCGAGCAGAACTTCCCGCTGCCGCTGCGAGACGTGTTCGAGAAGGAACACGACCTCGTCTCCGGGCAGCCGGTCGAGTTCCGGCCCGAGTTTCTCGGGAGAGGCCTGGTGGAGGATGAGCCGCAGCGTCTCTCCCTTCAACTCCGAGAGAACGGCGGCGCCCTGCTCCGGCGGCAGCGCCTCGAAGAGAACGAGGCGGTCCTCGCGCGGCAGGTCTTCGAGCAGCTCCGCGAGGTCGGCGGGGTGCAGGTCCGCCACCGCCGCAGCGAGGTCGGGCGACCCCTCGCGGATGAGCTCCTCGACTTCCGGACCGATTGCCTTCGCGAGGGACATCGCGGGTATTGTGGCCGAAAAAAAGGCCCCGACGATTCGGGGCCTTTACGAACTCGGGGTCTGAGTCTTTACTTCTTCGGGGCGGCTTCCATGGAGGCGACTTCGATCGTCTTCTTCTCCTTGTCGGCCGTTCCCTTGACGACGACTTCGTGACCGGCCATCTTTCCGGCCGCTTCCTGGTTGGACAGGACCCACACCTGCTTGTCGGAGGGGGTGTAGAGCGCGTATTTGGCGCCATGCTCCTTGACGCACTTCGCGGCGCAGGAAGCGTGTTCCGCGTTGGCGCCCTTGGCGCCGCAGCCGGTGTCCGTGATCCAGCCGGTCCACTCGCCGGAATCCGCCGCGAAGGCGAACGAGGCGAGACCCACGACCAGGGCGGCGAGAACGATGCGGGAGATGTGTTTCTTCATGCGGACTCCTTGTGTTTGCTGCGGAGAGAGGCCCCGGGGACCTGCACCCGCCTGGCTGTTCAAATGCCCGGAAGACCCGGGCCCCGGATCGTAATACGAACGAGAATGACGTTTGGATGAACGCGCCGGGCGCCCGCTTTCTTCTCGCTTTCTATCGCGCCGCCCTGGCGGCGGTCGAACCGCGCCGTTGTGTCTCGGCGGCTCTGGCCGAACCGGCGGTGGCCCGGGCCCTCCGAAATGCCCGCCGGGTGGGGGTTTTCGCGGCCGGCAAGGCCGCCGCAGGCATGTTCGACGCGGCCGCGGCCTCCGGGCGGAAGGGCCTCGCCGTCCTGCCGCGGGGTCACCCCCCACCGGCGCGGCCCGGGGCCCGGGTCCTCTTTTCGGCGCACCCCGAGCCGGATGCGTCGAGCGTCGCGGCGGCGCGGGAGGCGGTCCGCTTTTTTTCGAGTTTCGGCCGCGGCGACGTGGTGCTGTGCCTCGTTTCCGGGGGCGCGTCGTCTCTGCTCTGCCTCCCGCGGCCCGGCGTCACGCTGGCGCAGAAGAAGAGAGCGGTCGACCGCCTCTTCCGCTCCGGCGCTCCGATTCGCGAGATCAACCGGCTGCGGACGTCCCTCTCCGCGGTGAAAGGCGGAAAGCTCGGCCGCGCGACCGAAGCGCGGCTCGTGACCCTCGTCCTTTCCGACGTCCGGGGCGACCGACCCTCCCTGGTCGGCTCGGGTCCCACGGTCCGCGGAAGGCGCGGCGACCTCGTGCGCGTCGTCGGATCGAACCGGATTGGCCTCGAGGCGGCGATCCGCGAGGCCCGGCGGCGGGGTTACCGCGCGCGCCGGGAAGGCAGGCGACTCGAGGGAGAGGCGCGAAACGCCGGCCGGCGACTCGCGAAAAGGCTGCTCCGGCTCGCTTCCGGGGAGGCGGTTTTCGCGGGCGGCGAGACGACCGTCACCCTCGGGCGTTCCCCGGGAACGGGCGGACGCAACCTGGAGGTTGCGCTTTCGGCGGCCGTCGCGCTCGCCGGCGTGGCCGGCGCGAGTCTTCTCGCGGCGGGCTCCGACGGAAAGGACGGATCGGCGAAAGCGACCGGCGCCTTCGCCGACGGCGGCACGATCGCGAGAGGTCGCCGGGCCGGCGCGGACGCGGCCGCAGCGCTCGCCCGGCACGACACCGAGCCTTTTTTCGCCCGGGCGGGAGGGCTCCTCGTCACCGGTCCGACCGGAACAAACGTCGGAGACTGGGCGTTCGGATTGCGCGTACATAAGACGGGACAAGGGACACGGGACAGGGGACACGAGAAGAAGAGATGAAGTTTCGTCGATTTGCCGGCATTCTCCTCGCTATTGGGCTCGCGAGCGGGTTCGCGGGCGGCCTCGCGGGCCCGTCGCGGCCCCTCCGCTACAAGGTGGAGGTCGCGGGGTCGTCGATCCGCTGGGAGCTGCCGGCCTCGTTCGAGCCGATCAAGGGGATCGCCCCTCTCCTCCATGGCTCGGTCGACGCGATCCCGGTTCCGACCGGCGGCTGGGACGTGCAGGCGACGATCACCGTTCCGGCCGCCTCGATGCGGACCGGAAATCGCCGGCGGGATCGCACGCTTCGCGAGAAGGTGCTCGAGACCGCGCGCTATCCGGACATCGTCTTCCAGCTCCGCCAGTTCACCGGGGACCTCTCCGGGTTCCGTCCCGGCGCGACGTTCCCGGTGCAGGTCACGGGCGATCTCACGGTCCACGGGAAGACCGCTCCGGTCCAGCTCCCCGTGGACGTCGCGGTCTTTCCGAATGCCGTGATCCTGACCGGCTCCTTTCCGGTCCACTGGAAGGCGTACGGTCTGCAGGATCCGTCGGTCCCGCTGGTGGCGCGGATCAAGGAGCCGATGTTCGTGGCCTTTCGCCTGCGCCTCGTCCCCGCGGAGTGATCGGAACCCGCCCCATATAATCGCGGGTTTGGCATGAAGACGACGCCCCGGAACCGGGACCTGGCCGCTCTGGAACGGTTCACCGAAGAGCCGAACCGCTTCGGCGCCTACCGGATCGCGCTCGGTTTCCCGAACTCCTACGAGATCGGGATGTCGAACCTCGGCTTTCAGTGGGTCTACCGGCTGTTCAACCGGATCCCGGACCTCGTCTGCGAGCGGTTCTTCCACGAGGAAGGGGCTCCGGCCGTCACGTTCGAGAGCGGAACGCCCCTTTCGGACTACGGCCTCCTCGCGTGGTCCCTCTCCTGGGAGATGGACGTCGTCAACATCCTTCGAACGCTTTCCGCCGCGGGGATTCCGCTCTCCCGGCTGGAGCGCGACGAACGACACCCGATCCTCCTCGTGGGGGGCGACATCGCCCGGATGAACCCCGCGGTCCTGGTCCCGTTCGTGGACGCGTTCGCGCTGGGGGACGGGGAGCGCCTCGTCCCGGGGATCGCGCGCCTCGCGCAGGCCGGCCTGGATCGCGACGCTTTCCTCCGCGAGCTGGCGGCTCTTCCCGGGTTCTTCGTGCCGGCGATCCATGGTCCGCGCGCGGAAGCCGCGGAGAGCTCGAAGGTCGTCATCCAGCAGCCCCGGTCCCGCAACGAGATCCTTCCCACCTTCGAGGTGCCGCACACGACGATCCTGACGCCGCGGACGGAGCTCGCCGACAAGCTCCTGATCGAGATCTCCCGCGGCTGCACCGAGATGTGCCGGTTCTGCTGGGCGGCGTACGCGATGGCTCCGATCAAGCAGTACCCGGCGGCGTCGATCCTGAAGGTCGCGCGGGACGCCCGGCCGCTGACCGACCGGACGGGCCTGATCGCCACCGCGGTCTGCGATCACCCGCAGATCGTGGAGATCCTGGCGGGACTGGCGGAGCTCCGGTACCACATTGCTCTCTCCTCCATCAAGATCGACGCGATCGAGGAGCCGATCCTGCGGGTGCTCGCGGCGCAGGGGGAGCGGGCGCTCGCCATCGCCCCGGAGGCCGGCAACGAGAGGCTCCGCCGCCACATCAACAAGAAGGTCTCCGACGAGATGCTCCGCCAGAAGGCGCGGCTCGTCTTCGCGAGCGGGTTCACGCGGCTGAAGCTCTACCTTCAGGTCGGCCTGCCGTCCGAGACGGACGCCGACGTCGCCGACATCGTCCGCACGGTGTCGGACCTCCACGAGATCGCGGCGGCCGAGGGGAAGCGGTTCGGGCGCGTCGCCGAAATCGTGCCATCCGTGAATCCGTTCATTCCGAAGCCGCACACGCCGTACGAGGACGAGTCGCTCGCGGACGAGGAGAGTCTTCGCGAGAAGCTCGTCTACCTCCAGCGCGAGCTCGGCAAGGTCGGCAACGTCGTCTTCCGCGGCATGCCGGTGGGCGAGGCGGTCTGGGAGGCCTACCTCGCGAAGGCGGACGAGACCTCCGAGGACATCCTGCGCGAAGCCGCCGCCGGCACGCCGGTCCGGCGGCTGCTCAAGCTCCACCGGGGAAGAATCGACGCGGTCGTCCGGCAGAAGGCCCTCGGCCCGGCCGCTCCGGCACCGTGGTCGTTCATCTCCAAACGATAGAGCCTTGAGAGCCTTCCACCGGACCTTCCTCGCGGGCGTCTTCCTCCTGCCGCTGGCGGCCGCGGCGCTCGACCAGCCGCTTCTGAAGCCGTCCGCGGAAATGTTTCGCGCGCACCGCGAAAGGTTCCTCGCGAAGCTGCCGCCCAACTCGATCGCGATCCTCCGCGCCGCGCCGATGCGCACGATGTCGAACGACGTCGAGTACCTCTACCGGCAGGACTCCGACTTCTGGTACCTGACCGGAATCGAGGAGCCCGAGGCGATCGCGGTCTTCCGCCCCAGCGCGGAGGATGGAAAGCGTTACGTCCTGTTCGTTCCTTCCCGAGACCGACGCCGGGAGTCCTACGTGGGTCCGAAAGTCGGGCCGGCGGAGGCCGTCGCGGCGTACGGCGCGGACGCCGCGTTCTCGACCGACGAGTTCGCCGACCGGTTGTCGCGATACGACCCGGCGAGCCGGACCTACGCCGGATTCCTCGCCGGCGTCGAGAAGGTCTACCTGTCGGATGGAACCGACTCGGCGTGGGCCGGGACGCTCCGCGAGCGGATCGCGGCGATGCGGGCGCGCGACGCCGGACCTTCCACCCTCGTCGATGCGCGGGAAGACATTCACGAGCTGAGGGTCGTGAAAGACGCGAACGAGATCGCGCTCATCCGGCGGGCGAGCGAGATCTCGGGCCACGGGCACGTACTCGCGATGAAAGCCGCGGCGCCGGGCCGCTACGAGTTCGAAGTTCAGCAGGCGCTGGACGGCTACTGCTTCGCCAACGGCGTGCGCCGCATGGCGTATCCCTCGATCGCGGCGTCGGGGCCGAACTCCGTCTTTCTTCACTGGGACCGGAACGACCGCCAGATCCAGGACGGCGACGTGGTCCTGAACGACTCCGGCGCGGAATACGGGTACTACGCGACCGACATCACCCGCACGTATCCGGCGAACGGGCGATTCACCGCCGAGCAGCGGGCGATTTACGACGTGGTGCTCGCCGCGCAGAAGGCGGCCATGGCGCAGATCCGTCCGGGCGTCGCATTCGACCGCGTGGGCGCGGCCGCGGCGCGCGTGCAGACGGAGGGACTGGTGAAGCTCGCGCTCCTCTCCGGCAACGTCGAAAAGCTCCTGAAGGAGAGCGGCCACCGCCCCCTGACGAAGCACGGAATCTCCCACTGGGTCGGGCTCGACGTGCACGACGCCGGGCGATACAACGCCGGGACTTCATCCCGGCCGCTCGAGCCCGGCATGGTGTTCACGGTGGAGCCCGGGATCTACGTCGGCGCGGACTCCGGAGTCGACCGGAAGTGGTGGAACATCGGAGTCCGGATCGAGGACGTCGTCCTCGTCACGGACCAGGGCTTCGATTGCCTTTCGTGCTTCGTCCCCCGCGAGGCGGCCGAAGTCGAGAAGACGGTCCAGTCCGGGCGGACCGGAGCCGACGCGAACCGCTAGTCGGAGCGGGGCGGCGCGAGGATCCAGATCCTCTCGGAGCTGCTGCGGCACGACACCGGCGTCTCCAGCACGCAGTCGCCGTCGACCTGGACCTCCACCGGATAGTCCTCCAGCGACCGGACGGTCGCTTCGCGGCCCGTCACGACTCGGGCGATCCCCCGCGACAGGTGACCCGCCTGACCCAGCTGGAGCTGGCGGAAGAGAGAGAGGAACTTCCAGCGGTTCCGGTGCGAGAAGAGCATGACCTCCATCTCCTCCGAGTCGAGCCGCGCGTCGGGAGCGATCACCCAGTCTCCGGCGTAGAGGCGCGCGTTGCAGGCGACGGCGAACGTCGCCTCGTGCGCCTTTCCATCGACGGTCACCTCGAGGCGGGGGAACTCGTAGCGGAAGAACTCCGGCGCGACCGTGAAGAAGATCCCGGTCCGCCCCAGCCAGCGCTTCAGGAACTGGCTCATGTGCCCCATGATCCGCGCGTCCAGGCCGATTCCGGCCCAGAGGAAGAAGGGCCGATCGTTCGCGTACAAGACCCGCACGGGTCGGCGTTCCCCCTCCAGGAGGAGCCGGGAAGCGGGCTCGAGGCGGAGCGGGATCGAGAGCTCGCGCGCGAGGACGTTGGATGTTCCCCCCGGCAGGACCGCGAGCGGGACGGTCGACCCGACGAGCCCGCAAGCCGCCTCCGAGACGGTCCCGTCGCCGCCGCACACCGCCACGAGGTCGAGCCCCGTGGGCAGGAGCCGCCGCACGATCTCCGTGGCGTCGCCGGGGCCGGACGTCGGAGCATTCTCGAGCTCGAGGCCTTTCCGGCGCATCCGGTCGATCAGGGCGAGCATCTCCGCGCCGCGGTTTCGCTGTCCCGCGGTCGGGTTGTAGATGAGGACGCCGCGTTTCATGGAGAGGTTCTCAGTTCTCAGCTGTCAGTTCTCAGCCGGGCTTCGCCGAGAACTGAGAACTGAACACTGACAGCTCTAGAAAAGCGATCCCTCGCGCCGCGGCGGGAGGATCCCGAGATGGCGGTACGCCTCCGAGGAGGCGATGCGGCCGCGCGGGGTGCGTTGCAGAAACCCGGCCTGCAGGAGGTAGGGCTCGTACAGATCTTCGAGAGTGCCCTTGTCCTCGCCGAGCGAGGCCGCGATCGAGTTGATCCCGACCGGTCCCCCGTTGAACTTCTCGATGATCGTGGCGAGGATCCGGCGATCGAGCTCGTCGAAGCCGTGCTCGTCCACCTCCAGCCGGGCGAGCGCCTCACGGGCGGTCGTGAGATCGATTTTCTTCTTGCCGGCCACGTCGGCGAAGTCCCGGAGCCTCCGCAGGAGGCGGTTCGCGATCCGGGGGGTGCCGCGGCTGCGGCCGCCGATCTCGCGCGCGGCCTCGGTGGTGATCGAGATCCCGAGGATGCCCGCCGAGCGCTCCACGATCCTGGCGAGGGACTCGACGTCGTAGAAGTCGAGCCGCAGGGCGATGCCGAAACGTCCGTGCAGCGGCTGCGAGAGAAGTCCCGGACGCGTCGTCGCCCCGACGAGCGTGAACGGCGGCAGGTCGATCTTCATCGTCCGGGCCATCGGACCTTCCCCGATCATCACGTCGAGGCGGAAGTCCTCCATTGCCGGATAGAGGATCTCCTCGACCGCGGGATTCAGCCGGTGGATCTCGTCTAAGAAGAGGACGTCGCGGGGCTGGAGGTTCGTCAGGATCCCGGCGAGGTCGCCGGCGCGCGCGATCATCGGGCCCGACGTGATCCGGAGACCCGTGCCGAGCTCCTTCGCGATGATGTAGGCGAGCGTGGTCTTGCCGAGTCCCGGAGGGCCCGTCAGCAGAACGTGGTCGAGCGGCTCTCCGCGCCCGCGCGCGGCGGCCAGGAAGACGCCGAGGTTCTCGCGGACCTTCGTCTGTCCGACGTACTCGGAGAGGACCTTGGGCCGAAGCGTGGGCTCGACCGCGGCGTCTTCGGCGAGCGCGGTACCCGAGAGGATTTCTTTCTCGTCGGCCATCCGGTGTTACAGATTACCTGTAACCGCTCACCCTCCGGTCAGCTTCTTCAAGGCGAGCTTCAGGTAGTCGCCGAACTCCGCCGGGGCGCCGGCCCGCCCGATCGCGTCCACCGCGCGCTCCGCGTCCCCCTTCCGGTAGCCCAGGTTGACGAGCGCCGACACGACGTCTTCCGGCGCAACCGCGGCAGCGCGGGGCGCTCCCGGCTCGCCCGCGATCTTCGACGCCTTCTCGGCGAGCTCCAGGACCATGCGCTCCGCGGTTTTCTTTCCCACCCCCGGCACGGCCATCAGCCGGCGGACGTCGGAGACCCGGAGCGCCTCGACGAGCTCCGCCGGCGGGATTCCGGAGAGCACCGTGAGCGCGACTTTCGGCCCGATCCCGGCGACGCCGATCAGCATCAGAAAGAGGGATCGCTCCCGCTCCGTCAGGAAGCCGTAGAGCGCGAGCGCGTCTTCCCGGACGTAGGTGTGGATCCAGAGGGACGCCGGGCTCTCGGTCTCCGGCAGCTCGTAGAACGTGGAGAGCGGGATCTGGACGAGGTAGCCGACGCCGGCGACGTCGAGGATCACGTGGTCGGTCGCCTTCACCGCGAGACGCCCGACGAGACGGCCGATCACGGGGAGAGTCTAAGGGGTCGGGTTCCCCGGAGACCTCAGCTCCTTCGCGTACCTCCCTGGGACGGCAGCACCGAGTTCAGGAGCTCCTCGTTGATCTGGATCTTCCGGTCGGCCCGCATCTGGGCCACGACCGCGCGGATCAGGCGTTCCGCTTCCTTCGCGCGGAGGGTCTCGGTCAGCTGGGTCTTCTGCGTCGCGAAGATCGCGGGGTTCGCATCCGTCCGGGTGATGACGCGGAAGAGCACGAAACCCGACGGCACCGGGACGGGCGGTCCGGCCTGGCCGGCGGGGGTCTTGAACACGGCTTCCAGGAGCTTCGGCGCCGCGCCCAGGTCGGGCACGGGGCCCGCGGGCCCGAACTCCGGGGTCGTCTTGACCTCGGCGCCGTAGCGGGGAGCGAGGGCCGCGAGCGTGGTCCCGGACCCGAGCTCGTGCGCCGCCGGCTCCAGCTTCTCCAACGCATCTTTTTCGCGGCGCTCCGATTTCCAGTCCTCGACGACCGCGGCCCGGATCTCCCCGAAGGGCTGGATTCCGGCGGGCCGTTCGGCGAGCGGCCGCACGAAGGCGGGGCCGCGCGCCGTCGAGATCGGAGTCGTCGAAACCTCGCCGATTCCGAGGCGCCAGGCCTCGTTCGAGAAGTCGGCGTTCGCGCCGACGCCGGCGATCGGGCCGCCCCGCGAGAACCAGTCGGTCGAGTTGTAGGTGATGACCTCGCTCTGAAGTTTCCTAAGGTCTTCGTCCGACTTGGGCTTCGCCGAGCGGATCTTCGCGGCGAGGTCCCGGGACAGGCGCTCCGTCTCGGCGGTCGCCTTCCTCTCGGCGAGTTCACCGGAGATGCTCGGCTTGACCTCCTCGAGCGTCCGGGTGCCGGCCGGCGTCTTCGCCGTCAACTTGAGGACGTGGTAGCCGAAGTTCGTCTTGACCGGCCCGCGGATTTCGCCCGGCTTCATCTCGAACGCGGCCTGATCGAACTCCGGCACCATCTGGCCGCGGCCGAAGGGCGGCAGCTGGCCGCCGTTTTCCTTCCCGCTCGGGTCCTCGGTGTTCTCGTTCGCGAGCTTCGCGAAGTCTTCGCCCGATTTCGCGCGCTCCGTGAGCGACTCCGCCTTCGCCTTCGCCTTCGCGTCGGCGTCCGGTCCGGCGTTCGGGTCGACCTTCACGAGAATGTGGGAGACGTTGACCTGCTCGGGCACCGCGAAGGTCGCCTTCTTCGCCTCGTACTCGGCGCGGATCTCGGCGTCCGTGATCGGCATCTTTGCGCGCACCTTCAGCTTGTCCACGAGGAGGTAGTTGGCGCGGCGCTGCTCGGGAGCCCGGTAGCGCTCCCGGTTCTTGTCGAAGAACGCCTTGAGGTCGGCTTCCGACGGCTCGGCCGTGCTCTCCAGGCGGCTCGCCGGGACCAGGATGTACTCGATCGTCGCCTTGTCGTTCTGCGCCGAGAATTCTCGGCGGACGTCCGCTTCCGGAACGGCCACGCCCGCCTTGACGAGCGCGGTGTACTTCCCGACCAGGAGGTCCTCGCGAACCCCCTCCTCGAACGTCTCCGGATGCATGCCTGCCAGCCGCAGCCGCTCGGTGTACTTCTGGGCCCCGATGAACTGACCGTTCTCCTGGAAGTAGGGGAGGGCCGCGATCGAGCGCGCGAGCTCTTCGTCGGTGACGCTCAGGTCGAGCCTCTTCGCCGCCTCCAGCCGCAGCTTCCGGTCGATGATCCCGTCTAAGACCTGCCGGGGCAGGTCGAGGGCGCGGGCGAGCTCCGGGGTGAAGCTGCCCTTGTAGAGATCCCGGTAGCGCTGGAGCTGGTTGTCGTAGATCCGGCTGAACTCGACGGCGGACACCTGGTCCCTGCCGATCTGGGCGACGACCTGGCTCGACCCGCCCCCGCCCCAGTTGGAGCCGGAAAAGAAGACGAACCCGAGGATGAAGACGATGATGACGGCGAACAGCGTCCACTTGAGCTGGTGGAAGCTGGCTCGCATGGTTTTGAGCATCCGAGGCTCCTTTTTTGGAGCCGGCGACTATAGCGGACGGGAGCCGGTAGCGGGTAGCCGGTAGCCGAAACGGATCAATTGCGCGTCGAGTGCGGCCTGCGCGTCGGGCTTCCGGCTCCCGGCTCCCGGCTTCCGATATGTGCTATAAGAACACAGGGTAAGTCTCGCCAATCACGATATTTATGCGGAGACGGAAGCTCGTCCGGCTCGTGGGAGCGGACCTCGACTGGTTCATCATCCCGATCCGGAAAATCGCGGCCTGGAGTCTCGTCGGCATCGTCGTCGCCGGCGCGGGCTTCCTGGGATACCGCTCCTACGTCAAGACGCGGCCGTCCGCCGAAGCCCGCGCCCGGACCGAGATCGAGAGCGCCCAGACTCTGCTCGTCAAGGCGACCGCCGCGGGCGGCTCGGCGCGGCCCGGTTCGAACCTCGCGCGCGCCGCGGATCTCCTTCAGGAAGCCCGCAACGTCATGAACGACCGCCGCTTCGACGAAGCGTTCCGCCTGGCGGTCGAGTCCGAGTCTTACTCGCGCCGCGTGATCGGAAAGCTGCAATCCGACGAGAACGGAGATGCGTCATTCATCTTCGTCGAGGGGGACGTCACGCTCCAGCGAGCAGGCCGCTCGAACTTCGAGACCGCTCGTCAACGGCTGCCGCTCTTCGATGGCGACTTCATCAAGACCGGGCACAACGGCTCGGCCGAGATCATGTTCACCGACGGAACACTCTTCACGATCCGTCCCGGATCTCTCTTCGAGGTGCGGCGCCCGACGACCGCGGAAGGTAGCGGCAGCGAGGTGAAGATGGTCTCGGGGGCCGTCAACGTCTACACGTCGACGTCGCCGTCCACGGTGGCGACGGACGACGCGACCGCCGCGATCGATCGCGATTCGCGGGTTTCGGTCGACGTCGCCCAGGGCGAGAAGACCGAGGTGACTTCGTACCGCGGCCGGACGACGGTCTCGACCGGTCTGAACACCATGACGCTCGAAGGAAGGCAGCGGGTGGTGGCGCAGGCGCGGACCGGGGCCCTCTCGGCGCGGGTCGTGCTGCCGGAGGCGCCGCAGCCGCTCCTGCCGGCGGACAACCGGACCTTCGACCTGGCGACCGGTGGAGACGTCGACCTGCGCTGGGCGCGGGTGCCCGACGCCGTCCGGTACCGCATCCAGATCTCCCGGTCGCGGCTCTTCGTCCCGGACGCCAACGAGGTGGACTTGGACGACCGTACCGGCCTGTCGACCCGGATCAAGGTGTCGCGCGAGGGGCCCTATTTCTGGCGGCTCGCGGCCATCAACCGCACCGGAGTCTCCTCCGACTGGAGTCCCGTCCGGCGTTTCCGGATGCTCGCGGAGTCGGCCCCGGCGGCGGGCACCGGAGACACGACGCCCCCGGAGCTTTCGGTCTATCCGCCCCAGCAGATGGGCAACCTGTTCCTGATCTTCGGGAAGACCGAGCGCGGCGCGGTCGTCACGGTCAACGCAGACCCGGCCGACGTCGCGGCCGACGGCAGCTTCAAGAAGACGGTGACGATCGAGCGAGACGGCTACGCCATGCTCGTGATCAAGGCGGTCGACGCCTCGGGCAACGAGACGATCCGGCGGATGCGGGTGTTCGTGGAGAGTCTGTGAGCCGGAAACGGAAAACGGGGAAAGTGAAACGACCGCGATGACAAGATCCGTGCTATCTCGTATGTTGCTCTTCTC
>Ga0105249_10002692_pt1 | contig 15360 bp, 11 predicted proteins | sample KBSS44metaG_FD_81522 | JGI IMG/M metagenome (GOLD analysis project Ga0105249, IMG submission 81522) | Switchgrass rhizosphere microbial communities from Kellogg Biological Station, Michigan, USA - KBS S4-4 metaG | ecosystem: Host-associated > Plants > Roots > Rhizosphere > Soil | place...
CGTTTTCACGAGCGCTACGGCATGTGCAAGGAATTGCCCCGATGCGGCGCCTCGCCATTTCATGTCGGAGGGAGAGAAGTGATGGCCAATGTCAGCTTCGCCGAGCGCACCGAGTACGGCGTCAGTGATGGCATGGAGCAGAACGTCGGCGTCAGAATGGCCGGTTAATGCTTTTGCATGCGGAATCGCAATGCCGCCAAGCATGACTTTATCACCCCGTCCGAACGCGTGCACGTCGAAGCCAGTGCCGGTGCGCACTTCCATTGCGGCGCCGGCGAGCACTTCCGCCACGAGAAAATCACCCGTTGTGGTGAGTTTCAGGTTTCCAACTTCACCTGGAAATGTCGTGACGGGAATGCCAGCCCATTCGGCGATTGCGGCGTCATCGGAAAAATTGTCGCGTCCGGCTTTTGCAGCGCGGCGGTGTGCAGCAATGAGTTTTGGGAAGGAAAAAATCTGCGGCGTCTGGGTCGCACGCAGTTCGCTGCGGTCGAGTGTGGCGATGACGCGGCCGGCGGCGTCGATGTGTTTTACCGTGTCGCTCAAAGCGACTACCGGTACGGCCGCACCGGTCGCCTTCACCGCACCGAATGCCCGATTGATTAATGCGTCGGATAAGAGTGGCCGTACAGCATCATGCACGAGGACGATTTCGGGCTTGGATTTTTCGATGGATTCGAGACCGGCAAGAACAGACTGTTGACGGCTTGCGCCGCCGAAAACTGGGGGGAGGCATTTCTCGATACCGTCGGAGGACGAGCGGTAGTTCTCCGCGTCGTCGCGGTGGATGACCGTTACAATTCGATCAACCGAGGGTGTCGCAGCGAGCAGGCGCAATGTTCGGCGCAATACGGGTTCGCCTAAAAAGGCTCGGTATTGCTTGGGCGTTCCGCCGCCTGCGCGCTCGCCGCGGCCTGCAGCAACGATGAGGGCCACCGCTCGCATTGTGAGTCCTGCTTTCCTGGCGAGTAAACGCGAATTCTACTGTAAACCAAGCTGTGCGTGACCTCCGCTGCAACGCAACAAATCGCTTGCACAGAAATGGTGCTTGACTAAGATATGGGCATCTGACATCCGGCCTATTTGTTGGGCAGAACATGGTGACCCTTTGAAATCTAGCGATAATTCAGCCCTAAGGGTCGGCCCCCATAACATCTCCAGCCGTGCGTTTTTGGCGCCGATGGCGGGCATTACAGACGCGCCCGTTCGCCGCATGGCCGTGCGTTTTGGCGCCGGGCTGGTTGTCTCGGAAATGATTGCCAGTGATTGGCTGGCCAGTGGTGATCCAGCGGCGTTGCTACGCGCTGAAGGTGAGGGCGTCGGCCTGCATGTCGTACAACTGGCAGGCTGCGAAGAGCGCTGGCTTGCCGAGGGCGCACGTATTGCCGAAAACGCCGGCGCACAAATCATCGACATCAACATGGGATGCCCCGCGAAGAGCGTCACCAGTGGTGAAGCAGGCGCGGCACTTTTGCGAGATATCGGGCAGGCCGAGCGTTTGATAGCGGCAGTAATTTCGGCGGTTTCGGTTTCAGTTACGCTCAAAATGCGGCTTGGCTGGGACGAGAACTCGATCGTCGCACCGGAATTGGCAAGGCGCGCGGAAGCTTTAGGCGTTGCTCTCGTCACCGTTCATGGGCGCACGCGCAAGCAGTTCTACAAGGGAAGCGCGGACTGGAAGGCGATCGCGAACGTAAAATCTACCATCAAAATTCCACTCGTCGCGAACGGGGATCTCATCACGTATGAAGATGCGGCCGCAATGCGCGAAGCGTCGGGCGCGGATGCATTGATGATTGGACGCGGAGCGCGCGGTAAATCTTGGTTTCCTGGCCTAGTCGGGCAATTTCTCGAAACTGGTAAGCGCCCTGCCGATCCTGCACTTTCGGTTCAGCGCGATGTGCTTCTTGAGCTTTACGATTCCTGGCTTGCACTTTACGGCACCCAGCGCGGGACGCGCGAAGCACGTAAACATATAGGGTGGGCACTTGAAGCCGCGGCTCAATCCGCATCGTTCACGCCGCTCTGGATCAAGCATTGGCGCACGAAGCTCCTTGCTGAGTCAGAACCCGCGCGTGTGGTCAGCGGCATTCGCGACGCTTTCGATGACATTGAATGGAAGGCCGCAGCATGAGCACGGTGCGGACCAAACAATCAGCACATAGCAGTGTCGGCTTGTCCGATGCGGTGCTCAATGCATTGCCACATCCCGTTCTTACAGTTTCTCCTAGTGGTCATGTGGTCGAAGCCAATGACGCGGCGGAGTCCTTCTTCGAGTGTGGCTTACCGGTTCTGCGCAGAACTCCACTTCAAGAATTTGTACCATTCGGAAGTCCGCTTATCGCGCTTATCGACCAAGTGCGTGTGCGAGGAGCGGCGGTCAACGAATATCGCGTTGATCTTGGGACGCCGCGGAATGGTGGCGAACGTATTGTAGACATCCATGCTGCGCCACTGCCCGAACAAACGGGCCATGTGGTGATCGTGCTGCAGGAACGCAGCATCGCCGACAAAATCGACCGTCAACTCACACACCGGGGTGCCGCACGCTCAGTCACCGCACTCGCATCAATGCTTGCGCATGAAATTAAAAACCCACTTTCGGGTATTCGGGGGGCTGCGCAACTGCTGGAGCAAGCGGCAGACGACCAGGACCGTGTACTGACCCGGCTTATCTGCGACGAAGCCGACCGGATAGTGAAACTGGTCGATCGCATGGATGTTTTTGCGGACGAGCGGCCGGTTGAACGTGAATCAGTGAATATTCATGCTGTGCTCGAACACGTGAAACGGCTCGCACAATCGGGATTCGGACGCCATATCAGGCTTGTCGAGGAATACGATCCGTCGCTGCCGCCAGTATTCGCGAGCCGCGACCAGCTCATTCAAGTCTTTCTCAATTTGGTCAAAAACGCAGCTGAGGCGATCGGGGAGGCAGGCGACGGAGAAATTCGCCTGACCACAGCGTTTCGCCCGGGTGTTCGGTTGACCGTGCCGGGCTCGTCGATGCGTGTCGGTTTGCCGCTCGAATTTTGTGTCGTCGACAATGGGCCAGGGGTTCCCGAGGATATCCTGCCGCATCTTTTCGATCCGTTTGTCACCACGAAACCGACAGGAAGTGGGTTGGGCCTCGCTCTGGTCGCCAAAATCATCGGCGACCACGGTGGGATCGTCGAATGCGACAGTCAGTCGGATCGCACCACGTTCCGCGTCCTCATGCCGATGTATAACGATGTGGGCGTAGAAGAAGCGGTAACGGAAAGCTGAGGAGCCATGCCCGCCGGAAGCATTCTCGTTGCCGACGATGACGCCGCGATCCGCACGGTGCTCAACCAGGCACTTTCGCGGGCGGGTTACGAAGTACGCTCGTGCAGCAATGCCGCAACGCTATGGCGATGGGTCTCACAGGGTGATGGTGACCTAGTCATCACCGATGTGGTTATGCCGGATGAAAATGCATTCGATCTTTTGCCGCGCATCAAGAAGGCGAGACCGGATCTCCCGATCATCGTCATGAGTGCGCAGAACAATTTCATGACAGCAATTCGCGCTTCTGAGCGCGGCGCCTATGAATATCTGCCGAAGCCTTTCGATTTGAAGGAACTGATAGCAATCGTCGGCCGGGCTATGTCGGAACCGAAGCGCAATGACGTAGCTGCGGCGAAGCCCGAAGAGCCTGATAGCATACCCCTCGTCGGGCGCTCACCCGCGATGCAAGAAATTTATCGATTGCTAGCGCGCTTGATGCAGACCGATTTGACGGTGATGATTTCCGGCGAGTCCGGCACCGGTAAGGAATTGGTTGCCCGCGCGCTGCATGATTATGGAAAGCGCCGAGGTGGTCCGTTTGTGCCGATCAATATGGCGGCGATTCCACGCGATTTGATCGAGTCTGAATTATTCGGTCACGAGAAGGGAGCGTTTACCGGCGCGCAGGCGCGAAGCTCTGGCCGTTTCGAGCAGGCCGAAAGCGGAACACTATTTCTCGATGAGATTGGTGATATGCCAATGGAGGCGCAGACGCGTCTTCTTCGCGTGCTGCAACAGGGCGAGTACACGACCGTTGGCGGTCGTACGCCGATCAAAGCCGACGTCCGCATTATTGCCGCCACCAACAAGGATCTGCGCATTCTGATTCAGCAGGGCCTTTTCCGCGAAGATTTGTTTTTCCGGCTGAATGTCGTTCCTTTGCGCCTTCCTCCGCTTCGCGAGCGCACCGAGGATATTCCTGATCTTGTGCGTCATTTCTTCGCGCTTGCCGAACGCGAGGGCTTGCCTCGAAAGCAGATCGAACCGGCGGCGGTTGATCGACTGAAGCGGTATCGCTGGCCTGGAAACATCCGCGAACTGGAAAATTTGGTGAGACGCCTTGGCGCGCTTTATCCCCAGGAAATCATCGGAGCTGCCATTCTCGATGCCGAGCTTGCTCAACCTGTGACAACTGTCTCGGAAGCTGAAAAAGCCGAGGAGGCGCTATCGGTCTCGGTCGAGCGCCATCTGGCGCGGTATTTCGGCGGTTACAGCGGCGATAGTCTGCCACCACCTGGGCTCTATCATCGCATACTCAAAGAGATAGAGGGACCGCTGGTAACGGCTGCCTTAGCAGCTACCCGAGGTAACCAAATCAAGGCGGCGGAGCTTCTGGGCGTGAATCGGAACACTCTGCGTAAGAAGATCCGAGATCTTGACGTTCAAGTCATAAGAACGGGCCGATAAACCCTTTTCACTGAAAAAGGGGTTTGAATCTGTCACATTTTTGCACCACTGTTGTATGAAGGCATCAGTAGCCTGCTTCATAACGCCAGTGGTCACCAGCGTATGCCCGAACAAGGATCAAAATCCTCCAAACTGACGGTATCGCCGCCGTTTCCCCGGCCGCCGCGCAGCATTGGGGGGTATCTGGCGCCCATTGCCGTAGTTCTAGCGCTCATTTTGGCGTTTTTGACCTTTGTCGTTCTGACCGGTCTCACCCCGATCGCGCCCACCCACCAAGTCGTGGTTTCGATCCTCCTTGCGGATCTGGCGATGGTGGCAGTTTTAGCCGGCATCGTTGCTTGGAGTTTTATTGACCTCATACGAGCGCGGCGAAAGGGCCGAGCAGGCGCACGGCTGCATGTCCGCATTGCCCTGATGTTTGGGCTCGTAGCCGCAGTCCCCGCCATTCTGGTTGCGATCATAGCGTCCATCACTTTAGACCGGGGGCTTGATCGCTGGTTCTCTACTCGCACGCGGGCCATCGTCACCAACGCCGTCACCATCGCCCAAAGTTATGTACGCGAACACGCTTTGGGTATTCGGACGGATCTTGTCGCGATGGAGGATGATCTCTCACGCCTACGAAGCGTCTTCGATGAAAATCACAATCGGTTTGTCGAAATCTTGACGGCGCAAGCGTCAGTACGCGGATTGCCTGTTGCGTTACTAATACGGGACAATCTCACCATCATCGATAGGGCCAACATTGAGCCCAGCCGTGACGTCCAAGTTCCGGCTAACCTTGCGGTCCGCCAGGCTACAAATGAACGCCCACTCGTTTATTTTTCCAACAATGCGGATTTCGTCGCCGCTGTGGTTCCCGTTCGCGGTTTCGAGAATATGTATCTGTATGTTGCACGTGGTGTGGACCCGCAAGTTCTCCAATATCTGCGATCGACAGAGGCAGGGGCCGTCGAATACGCAGGCTTGGAGGAGCGCCGTTTCGGCGTTCAAGTTGCGTTCGCACTGATGTACACATTGATTGCGCTAATTGTACTTTTGTCGGCGATTTGGATCGGGCTCAACTTTGCAAATCGATTGATCGCGCCGATCCGGCGCTTGATTACGGCCGCTGACCTTGTCGCCTCTGGCGATCTACATGCACAAGTGCCTGTGCGGAGAACCGAAGGCGACCTCGCGAACTTGAGTGAGAGTTTCAACAAGATGACTCAAGAATTGCGAGCCCAGCACGACGATATCGTTGGTGCGCGCGATCAGATTGATCAACGTCGGCGATTTACTGAAGCTGTGCTCGCTGGGGTAGGCGCAGGCGTGATCGGTCTCGATACGAAAGCTCGTGTTACGATCCTCAACCGTTCCGCTGAGCATTTGATTGGGCGGGCTGAAACCGATGTCATCGGTGCTCCGATTGATGAAGTTATACCCGAGATATCCGCGTTGGTCGACGAAGCACAATCGGGTGTAGAGCGAGCGCAAGGCACTATCTCGCTTGCACGCGGTGAACGCGAGCGAACTATCAACGTACGCGTGACAACGGAAGCCTCGTTCGAGTCCGAGCATGGCTATGTGATTACGCTGGACGACATTACAGAATTAGTTTCCGCGCAACGGACTTCAGCTTGGGCCGATGTTGCCCGTCGGATCGCGCATGAGATCAAGAATCCGCTTACGCCCATCCAGCTCTCAGCGGAACGACTCCGGCGAAAATACGGGAAAGCGCTGATCGCAGACCGCGAGATCTTCGAACAGTGTACGGACACCATAATCCGGCAAGTTGGCGACATAGGGAGAATGGTCGACGAATTCTCCGCGTTTGCCCGGACGCCAAAACCTGTGGTCGAGACCCAGGATTTGAATGATAGCGTTCGCCAGGTTGCGTTCCTCATGCGGGTTGGTCATCCTGATATTAAGTTCGACGTCGAAGTTCCCGCTGAACCCATGCTTGCACGATTTGACCGGCGACTGATTTCGCAGGCGCTTACCAACATCGTGAAAAATGCGATTGAAGCGATCGAAGCAGTCCCGGCAGGTAGGCCGCAAGAAGGGCGGGTTGTTGTACGTGCCGCACGTGAGGGAGCCCTCGCGGTGATCGACGTTATCGACAATGGAATTGGTTTACCGCAGGAGAATCGAGATCGCTTACTTGAGCCGTATGTTACGACACGCGAGAAGGGCACAGGGCTCGGGCTGGCGATCGTCGGCAAGATTCTTGAAGAACATGGTGGGAAGATCGTTTTGCGCGACGCTCCACCTACAGAAGGTGGAGGCCGCGGTGCATGGGTGCGGCTCTCCTTTGTCGCCGATGGATTTGCTGAAGCAAAGCCTCTGACCGAAGCAGAAGATCCTCTTCCCGGTAAAGAGATCTCCAGGGTTTAAACGATGGCGACCGATATCCTCGTAGTGGATGATGAAGCCGATATTCGCGATCTCGTCGCTGGAATTCTGCAGGATGAGGGCTATGCCGTCCGTACTGCGAAGAACGCGGATGATGCAATTGGTGCAATTCAAGTTCGACGTCCGCACTTGGTGCTTCTAGATATTTGGCTAGAGGGCAGCCGTCTCGATGGTCTGGCGCTTCTAGACGTCATCAAAAGCGAACATCCGGATATGCCGGTCGTTATGATTTCTGGTCACGGGACTATCGAGACCGCCGTTGCTGCGATCCGGCGTGGGGCTTACGACTTCATCGAGAAGCCTTTTAACGCGGATCGGCTCGTACTCGTAGCCGGACGTGCAATTGAGACCCTACGGCTTAGGCGCGAGGTGCGGTCCTTAAAGCAACTCGCACCGCATTCCGACAAGCTCGTAGGATCATCTCCGGCGATGCATCAATTGCGTTTAACGATTGACCGGGTCGCGCCCACCAACAGCCGTGTTCTCATTATTGGACCTTCCGGTTCCGGAAAGGAAATTGCCGCGCGGATGATTCATGCGCATTCCGCGCGTGCGGCAGGTCCCTTTATCGTCATCAATGCCGCAACGATCACGCCGGAGCGTATGGAGCCTGAACTATTTGGTATTGAGGGAAGCAACAATGGTGTCTCTCGCAAGATCGGCGCGCTTGAAGAGGCCGACGGCGGAACACTGTTCATTGATGAAATAGCCGATATGCCGCGCGAAACGCAGAATCGTATCTTGCGTGTGCTAGTCGAACAGAATTTTCAGCGTGTGAACGGAACAGTACGCATTAATGTCGACGTCAGAATTATTTCATGCACAGGGCGCAATCTTGAGTCGGAAGTGGCGGATGGAAATTTTCGCGAGGACCTCTATCATCGTTTGAGTGTGGTTCCGATCCGTGTGCCACCTCTCTCTGAGCGGCGAGAAGACATTGCCGAGTTGGTTGATCACTTCCTTGATCAGATTTCAGCAGCGACAGGATTGCCGCGCCGGCAAGTTGGCACTGATGCGCTGGCAGTTTTGGAGTCTCACGACTGGCCAGGGAATGTTCGGCAATTGCGAAATAATGTCGAGCGGTTATTGATTCTCGCAGGTGGTGCGCCAGAAGCTACCGTGACCGCGAGCATGTTGCCGCAGGACGTTGGTGCACTTGTCCCGAACATGCCGAATGGCTTCGGCGGGGAACATTTAATGAGCCTGCCGCTGCGTGAAGCGCGTGAGGCGTTCGAACGCGAATACCTGATCGCGCAAATCAGCCGCTTCGGCGGAAATATTTCACGCACTGCCGAGTTTGTTGGCATGGAGCGCTCAGCACTTCACCGAAAACTCAAGGCGCTTGGCGTCGATTGAATAGAGACCACACTTGCCCCGCGTCGCCTTTGTCAACGGTCGCTATCTTCCATTCATGCAAGCCACAGTTCATGTGGAAGACCGAGGTCTTCAGTTTGCTGACGGCGTCTACGAAGTATGCGAAATTCGAGCAGGGCGCCTAGTCGATGAGCGCCGCCATATGGAGCGGCTTACGCGGTCGCTCGGTGAAATTAGCATCCCACTACCGATGTCGCTGAAGGCGCTTGGTATTGTGCTGCGCGAAACTGTTCGGAAGAACCGCGTGCACGACGGATTGGTCTACATGCAAGTGACACGCGGTGTGGCAAAGCGCGACTTTGCGTTTCCACCGTCAGGTACGCGCCCAAGTCTCATCGTGACGGCACGGGCAAAGAATCGGCAGCAGGCAGAAGATTCCGCGGCGAAGGGCATTTCCGTTGTCACGGTCAAAGATAATCGTTGGGATCGCGTTGACATCAAGTCAACCGGTCTTCTGCCCAATGTTCTCGCGCGCCAGGAAGCGCGGAAAAGGGGCGCGGGCGAAGCATGGTTTATCGACGCCGAGGACTGTGTGACCGAAGGTTCCTCGTCGAATGCCTGGATCGTCAGCGGCAAAACCCTAATTACCCGGCCCGCCGAGCATGGAATATTACGTGGGATCACCCGCATGGTCGTATTTGACATCGCGCGCGAACTTAAACTCAGGATTGAGGAGCGCTCTTTTACGGTCGCTGAGGCGTTGGCGGCTAAGGAAGCGTTTATCACTGCGGCGACTCAGATCGTGATGCCCGTTATTACAATTGATGGAAGAACTGTTGGGAACGGAAAGCCCGGCCCGGTTGCGCAAGGTTTACGCGCACGTTTTCACGATGTTGCCGAGATCGATTGATTGAAGCGCGCAATCCTTGGGCAATCCCTGCCGGAATTTTGTCTTGCGCCTCAGCGGGTTCCGCCTTTTAATGGAACCGTTCCCGCATGGTTCAGACCGGCCGGGCACCCAGTGCAAAGAAGCATTGAGACAATCGCACGCCCAACCAACAAGAAGGATAAGAGCAATGGCGGCGGAACGAACGCAAAATCTGCAAGACACTTTCCTCAATCATGTTCGCAAAAGCAAAATCCCGCTCACAATCTTCCTCGTGAATGGCGTCAAATTGCAAGGCGTCGTGACTTGGTTCGACAATTTCTGCGTGCTGCTACGACGGGATGGGCATTCGCAGCTTGTCTACAAACACGCGATCTCGACGATCATGCCGGGTCATCCTATCCAATTGTTCGAACCTGAAGACGGTGCTGCCGTCATGGACAAGGCCTGATTGAAGCCGCAACGCGGAGACCGCACGAAGAAGGCGGACGAGGGGCCGAAAACGCCTCCTGGATCGCCCACGCGAGCCGTCGTCATTGTCCCTCAGTTCAGCCGACGGGCGCTGAAGGTGGTCGAAAGTAAGCCCATACGCGGTATTGAGGCAAAACTCGAGGAGGCGGTTGGCCTGGCCGCTGCAATCGAACTTGAGGTCGTGCGGGCCGGCATAGTTTCGCTTGCGACGATCAAGCCGGCGACTTTTCTCGGAACGGGTAAGGTCGAGGAAATCGCCGGCATCGTGCGCGCGGAAGAAGCCGGACTAGTATTTGTCGACGCGGCGCTTTCGCCGGTTCAGCAACGCAATTTAGAAAAGGCTTGGAATGCAAAAGTGATCGACCGGACCGGCCTTATTCTCGAAATTTTCGGGGAGAGGGCGCATACTCGTGAAGGAACACTGCAAGTCGAACTTGCTCATTTGAACTACCAAAGAAGCCGGCTGGTGCGATCATGGACGCATCTTGAAAGACAGCGCGGCGGGTTTGGATTCCTTGGCGGGCCAGGGGAAACACAAATCGAAGCAGACCGCCGACAGATCGGCGAGCGCATCGGCAAGATCGAACACGAGATCGAAAAAGTTAAGCGTACGCGTGCGCTACACCGTGAGAATCGCAAGCGCGTTCCCTATCCGATTATTGCGCTAGTCGGCTACACTAATGCGGGCAAATCGACGCTATTTAACTTAGTAACGAAGGCGTCCGTTCGCGCTCAGGACTTATTGTTCGCAACCCTCGATCCGACATTACGTGCGGTAGATTTGCCACGAGGCACGCGCGTGATTATTTCCGATACGGTTGGATTTATTTCCGAGCTGCCTACTATGTTGATAGCGGCCTTCCGGGCTACGCTTGAAGAGGTGACAGAAGCCGATATTGTCGTGCATGTGCGCGATATTTCGCATGAGGACGCAGAAGCGCAGTCTGCCGATGTCGCGAACATCTTGCGTGAATTGAATATAAATCCGGAGGATCACGGACGAATCATCGAGGTCTGGAACAAGCTCGATAAGCTTAATGCTGACGAACGCGCGCGGACATCGAACATTGCCGCCAGGAAACCCGTCGAAATGCGGCCCGTACTTTTATCGGCGTTGACCGGCGAGGGCGTCTCGGCGCTGATCGAGACCATTGAAACCCGTGTTACGGCGAACCGGACCATACTTTCTCTAACGCTCGATACGGCCGATGGCGAAGGCTTCGGCTGGTTGCATCGGCAAGGTGAGGTATTGGGACGAGAATTATCGGGAAGGGAGGGACGCTTGGAAGTCACGATACGGGTTGCTCCCGATAAAATCGCTTTGATCAAGCGCCGGTTTCCCGACGCTGTAGATACAGCAGCCTGAGCTGCTAAACGTCCTTACCCTGACGCTCCGCGATTTTTGCTTCATTCCACAGCCTATCCATCTCTTCGAGAGTCGACTTCTCGGGTGAGCTGCCGCGTTCCTTGAGCGTGCTTTCGATTGCGGCAAAGCGCCGCTCGAATTTTTGATTGGTGCTACGCAATGCTGCCTCTGGATCGATGCCTAGATGGCGCGCCAGATTTGCAATGGCGAATAGAAGGTCGCCGAGCTCTTCAGTCGAGGCGGCCTTATCATTGTTTGCATCTTTGAGCTCTTGCAATTCCTCGTCAATTTTGGCTTTGACTTCGTTGACGCTCGGCCAATCGAATCCGACGGCAGCTGCTTTCGTTTGCAATTTTTCCGCGCGGGTCAGGGCGGGAAGGGCAAGTGGCACGCCATGTAGCGTACCCTGCACGCCTGCCCCGTTTCCATTCTCCGCCCGTTCCTTATTTTTGATTTTATGCCAGAGCGATTTCACTTCTTCCGGATTTAAATTCAGTTTGTCGTCGAAGACATGCGGGTGTCGGCGGATCAGTTTGCTGGTGATTGCATGCACCACGTCGCCAAAGTCAAAGGCGCCGCGCTCCTCAGCCATGCGTGCATGAAACACGACCTGCAGCAGTAGATCGCCGAGCTCGTCAGCCAGACCCTTCAGGTCATTCCGCGCAATCGCGTCGGCGACCTCATAGGCTTCCTCAATGGTGTAGGGCGCAATCGTCTCGAAGCTCTGCTCGAGATCCCATGGGCAACCGCTGCCGGGCGTCCGAAGCGCCGCCATGATCTCGATCAGCCGAGCAATGTCACGAGAGGTTTTCATGGCTATTCCATCAGGGCTCGCCAACGCATTGTACCGCACGAAAAGGAGCTTCCGCGGAGGGGACGCGCGCCCAGATCTGACTGGTAGCAAGTCACAACGCCACAAATCTGATTCGCAGAAGACATATTATGGAACATTTACCCTAGACCCAATTGGGCTTGGCTATTTAGAATCTGCGCCCAGTCATTGGCTTCCTGAATCATTCAAATTTGAAGTTCTTGCCCGCGGGCTTCTTAAACACCGCGTGTCATGTTCCGCACTGATTTTGGGGTGTTTCAGGGGCGTATCCATCGTGTCGTTCGAAGGAATCCGGTTTGGCCGTGCTCGTTTGCACTGGCTATTTGTACTCATCGTGCTGGTAGCGGTGGCGCCGGTCTTTGGACTCTATTTTAGCCGTTTGCAGTCGAGCAGCGAACGAGCGCTACAAGAAGCGCGCGCACACGCTGCGAACCTCGCGCTCGACGCAGCCATCTCGCATGCTGAAATTGGAGACAAGGCTCGGCACTTGCTGGAGATGATTGCGCAGTCGCCTTCCCTTCGCGGCACTGCCGAGGCATGCGACGGATTCCTCGAGTGGGTGCAATATCTATCGCTCGGTCAGACCGGCAAGCCGTGGGTCACAGGTCTCTTCAAGAGCACGCCATTAGGAATTGGTATTTGCGGTACATTTCCGAATGCACGATCACTCGATATTCGTGACCGGGAATATTTTCACCGCATGCTTTCGAGTCGGAATTTCGTAACGAGTGAAATCATCGTCGGCAGACTGAGCAAACGGCTCATTATCGCGTCTGCATTGCCGATTTTTGATGCCGGCGGAAGATTGCAATTTGCCCTGGGTGTGGGCGCCGACTTGTACAAGCTGAACGACATCGCGGTCGAAGTCAGCACCAAATATGAGGGTATCCTCCTAGTGTTTGGTGCCGCTGAGAATGTAGTTGCAAACTTGCCCAGTCAGGTGAGCGGCGAGATTTCCCAATCGTTCGATGAACCTACAGTGATCAAAGCGATCATGAATGCGAATGGGCCAATCATCGAAGCCGTGGACAAGACGGGTATGCGGCGCATCTATGGAATTAAACAGCTTCCCAACGGCCAGACGATCGCTGTGGGTCTTAGCCGTGACACCGTGCTCGCTCCGATCGAACGCGCTTTCCGCTCAGATTTATTGCTACTGCTGCTCATTACGGCGAGCTCGATTGCAGCTGCGCTTATCGTTGCCGAATTCGGCGTGCTACGCGGCGTGCGATTACTCAAGAATGCCGCGCTCAGGCTTAAGGCAGGTAAGATGGGCGTTCGCGTCAAGCTTCCGATGCTAGTTGCGACAGAGCTCCATGACCTCTCAGTTACCTATAATACGATGACCGCTGAATTTGAGCGCCTCGCCTATCTCGACAGGCTCACGGGGCTGCCAAACCGGCGTTATCTTGAGCGCCAATTGGGTAGCAGCAGCAGAAAACTCGACGATATTCGCCTGGCCGTGCTTGCGATCGATCTCGACGGCTTCAAGCCGGTTAACGACACCTACGGTCACGCAGTCGGAGATCGCGTTCTGACCGCGGTTGCTCGACGGATTGCAGCGGCATTGAATGAGCGTGGTGTGCTTGCGCGAGTTGGCGGCGATGAATTTGTCGCCTTGATACATCTTCCAAAAGCGGGGTGTCGCGAATTTGCACGTGTGGTGGGCGAGGAAATTCGCGCCTCCATGGAAACTGCAATGGACGTAGATGGCGCCCCCTTCCTTGTCGGCTGCAGCGTTGGCATTGCCATAATGCCTGATGACGCAACGAGCCTCGCCGGGGCATTGGTGGTCGCCGACGCCGCGCTCTATGAAGCCAAACGAGCAGGCCGCAATCGCGTAATCGATCACGCACCCCCGTTGGCGTCCGAGGCTTATGGCGAAGACGAGAACAAGCAGCCCCACTGGACGGCGCTGGAATTTTCAGACCCACTCTGAACCTAAACTATCTTATTGATTTAGCTCAATTTTCATCCCGTCAAAAGCAGGCTCGACGCTACGCGGCAAACTGGCGCGCAATGTCTCATAGTCGAGATCAGTATGCAGGTTGGTGAGAATTGCGCGGCGTGGGCGCATGTGCTCGATCCATCCAAGCGCTTCCTCGACCGTGAAGTGGCTAGGATGTGGCCGATAGCGCAGCGTGTCTACAATCCAAACATCGAGGCCGTGCAATGCCGTGGTTTCAGCTGGGAAGCCGCTTACGTCGCACGAATAAGCCAGCCCGCCGAAACGAAATCCGAGTGCTTGTACGCTGCCATGCTCCTGCAGGAATGGTAGCGCGCTGATTGTTCCTCCCTCGCCTTCGATTGTTACCGACTGGCCAGCCGCGATCCGGTGTTCCGTCAAGATTGGGGGGTATTCGCTGCCTACCGGTGTCTTGAAGCAATATCCAAAACGCATGTGCAGAAAATCCGAAGTCCGCGCATCCAGATAAACATTGATGCGCTTTTGTTGGACCAATGCGAGAGGGCGCAGATCGTCGATGCCGTGAGTGTGATCTGCATGCTCATGTGTGAACAGCACGCCGTCGAGCTTTGATACTCCGGCTTCGAGAAGTTGCTCACGCAGATCGGGAGAGGTATCGACCAACACGGTCGTGCGACCATGTTTTTCGATACGTTCCACGAGCAGAGAGCAGCGACGTCGTCGGTTTTTAGGATTGTTCGGGTCGCACGCGCCCCATCCCTGCCCGACGCGCGGAACCCCGCCCGACGAACCGCAGCCGAGAATGGTGAAGACCATCGGCATGATTAGGCTGTTGGTACCTTTGAAAATAGTCGATGGAAATTCCTGGTCGTAGTCGAGCCGATCTTGTCGGCGCCTATACCGCGCGTTTCAGCGAGTACCCGCGCGGTTTCCGTCACGTAAGCTGGCTCGTTCCGCTTGCCGCGCCAAGGTCCGGGAGCAAGATACGGCGCATCAGTTTCAACAAGAAGACGATCCTCAGGTAACGCAGCTGCGATCCTTCTTAGGTTCTCGCTTGCTTTGAATGTCAGAATTCCCGAGAAGGAAACGTAGCCGCCTAATGCGACCCCTCGACGCGCCAGCGATTCACCGCCGGTGAAACAGTGCAGTACGAAAGGGAAAGCGCCTTTGCTGTGTTCCTCTTCAAGAATGCGGGCGACGTCTTCATCCGCGTCACGCGCGTGAATGACGAGTGGCAGTTGCGTCTCTCGCGCTGCTGCAATGTGCCGGCGGAAACCCCGCTCCTGTTCATCACGCGGGCTGTTGTTGTAGTGATAGTCGAGGCCGGCTTCCCCAATGGCAACGACCTTGGGATGTTTCGTGGCAGCAACGAGATCAGCCACAGCCACATCTGGTTCTTTTGCGGCGTTGTGCGGGTGCGTGCCAATCGAACAAAACACATCTTCAAACCGCTC
>Ga0105249_10002695_pt1 | contig 15354 bp, 16 predicted proteins | sample KBSS44metaG_FD_81522 | JGI IMG/M metagenome (GOLD analysis project Ga0105249, IMG submission 81522) | Switchgrass rhizosphere microbial communities from Kellogg Biological Station, Michigan, USA - KBS S4-4 metaG | ecosystem: Host-associated > Plants > Roots > Rhizosphere > Soil | place...
GCCGAGGTTCGCTCGACCAACTACGAGCTGCTCACGATCCGGGACGGGATGATCGTGCGCATTCGCGAGTTCTACGACACGGGTGACGCCTTCGAAGCCGCCGGGCTGCGGGAGTAGACCCGATCGCACCGGGATAGCGGGTGGCACGGGTACGCTCATCTGACGGATGTCGCAGGACAACGTGGAGATCGTCAGGACGATGCTCGAGATCTGGGACACGCGCGGCTTCGACGAGACGATCGACGCTTTCGACCCCGACGTCGAGTTGGTGGACCTCCAGTCCGCGATTGGGATGCAGGACCGGGGGCGCGGACCGGACGAGCTGAAACGCATGGCCGAGCAGTGGACCGAGATCTTCGACGACTGGGGGCTCGAGTTGAGCAACGTCGTCGACCTCTGTGGGGATTTCGTCATGGCCGAGGTGAGCTTCAACGGGGTCGGCCGCGACAGCGGCATCCCGGTCAGCAACAGGCAGTTCGAGGTGTACCGGCTGGTCGCCGGCAAGATCGTCGAGATCCGCGTCGGCTTCCGCGACCGAGACGAAGCGCTCGAGTGGTCCGGGCGGCGGAGGGCGGCGATTGCGTAGAGGCCTGCGCCGCCGTCGTCACTCGTCCAGCCTGGCGAAGGCCCTACGGACGCCGAGTGGCGCGACGCCGTGGACGCAGCGGGTCACCTCGAGGGACGCATCGGGACCGACGAGTTCGAGGAAGCTGTAGTCCCCGACTGCATCTGAGGCGCCGTGACGCACCTCACAGTGGCGCCCGCCCGCGGGCGGGACCCTGTGGTTATGGAAATCGTGATCTTCTGCTTCGTCATGTTGATCGGTGTCATCTACGGCTACTACACGGTCGACGGGAGCGGGATCGCCGAGCACCCTTACCACGACGTCTACGGCGGGGCTCCGGGCGCTTACGTGCCTGCCAGCGCGCTGGGCCGCGACCGGGCGGCCGTGATCCACAACTGGTCGCGCGGCACACGCTGAGAGGGAAGCGACAGGGCCGATAGCGGTTTCGAGGGCTGAACGTCCACGGAAGCCGCGCGCCGGACGGTTGCTCTCCGATGGCCGGGGTACGGTGGCGGCATGAGCCCTCTCCGCCCGTCGCTTCTCCTTGCACTGGTCGCCGCGGCTGTAACGGCCGGCGCCCTCGCCATCGCGAGCTCCGCCTCGCCGCCCGCCGGCGGTGCCGCGGTCGCGAAGATCACGCCGGTCCGCGTGGACGGCGTCCACTTGGGCGACAGGCACACCGACCTCCGCGCGCGCGGCAAGGTCGGGAAGATCCGGCCGGGCTGCGAGCTCGCCGAGAACACGCGCTCGGCGCGGCTGCTTCCGCCGCTCAAGGGCAGCGTCAACTACACGCAGTCGAGCCCGCGCAGGGTGGACAACATCGCCGTCAGGGGCGGCGCTAAGGCGCGCGGCGTTGGGATCGGCGCGACGATCGCTCAGATCAAGGCCAAGTTCCCACACGCGAAGGTCGACCACAGCACGGACCAGGTCTTCCAGGTCACGCTCGTGCAGACCCCGAAGCGCCCTGTGAGCGGCGGCCGGATCACGTTCGGCGTGAGCACCCAGACGCACAAGACGACGATCATCGGCGTGCCCTTCATCGCGTTCTGCGAGTAGGGCTGGGCCCTAGGGCGCGGCGCCTGCCCGGTACCCTCGGCGGCGGATGAGCGTCTCGCCGCCCACCAGGGCGATCCCGGACAACCTGGCGGATCTCGTCGGCAACACGCCGATGGTCAGGCTCACGCGCGTTGCGCCCGACTGCGGCGCGGAGCTGATCGGGAAGCTGGAGGCGTACAACCCAGCCGGGAGCGTCAAGGACCGCATCGGCGTGGCGATGATCGAGGCCGCCGAGGCCGAGGGCCGCATCGAGCCGGGCCGGAACACGATCGTCGAGTCGACCTCGGGGAACACCGGCATCGCCCTGGCGTTCGTGTGCGCCGCAAAGGGCTACGAGCTCGTCATCACGATGCCCCAGGGGATGAGCCGTGAGCGCGAGAAGCTGCTGCGGCTCTATGGGGCGGAGGTCGTCTGGGTCGAGTCGATGGGAGGGATGAACGAAGCGGTCGAGGAGGCGCGCCGGATCTGCCGCGAGCGCGGCGATTGCTTCGTTCCGAACCAGTTCTCGAACCCCGCGAACCCCGAAGCGCACCGCCGGACGACCGCCGAGGAGATTTGGCGCGACACCGAGGGGAAGGTCGACGTGTTCGTCGCGCCGGTCGGGACGGGAGGGACGATCACGGGCTGCGGGGAGCGGCTGAAGGAGCGCCATCCGGGGGTTCACGTGGTGGCGGTCGAGCCGTCGTCGTCGCCGGTGCTCTCCGGCGGGAAGCCGGGACCGCACAAGATCGACGGAATCGGGCCCGGGTTCATCCCCGAGGTGCTGAACCGCGAGGTGATCGACGAGATCGTCCCGGTCGAGGACGAGGACGCGATCGAGACCGCCCGCCTCTGCTCCCGTCGCGAGGGCGTCAGCGCCGGGATCTCGGCGGGCGCCGCCGTGTGGGCCGCCGTGCAGGTGGGATCGCGCGCGGAGATGCGCGGCAAGCGGATCGTGGCGATCCTTCCGGACTCGGCCGACCGCTACATCAGCACGCCCTTCTTCGCTCCCTGATGAGCCTGCTCGACACATTCGCGAGCGTGGCCCGCGAGGTGCGCGAGGACCTCGCCGCAGCCCAGGAGCGCGATCCGGCGGCGCGGAGCGTCGGGCGTGCGGAGATGCTGCTCACGTATCGCGGCGTCCAGGCGCTGCTGGCGCATCGGGTGTCGCACGCCCTCTACGCGGCGGGCATCCCTCTGGTACCGCGCTTTCTCTCGTACGCAACCACGGCAATGACGGGGGTCGAGATTCATCCGGCCGCGCGGATCGGGCGCGGGCTGTTCATCGATCACGGCGTGGGCGTCGTGATCGGTGAGACCGCCGAGCTGGGCGACGACGTGACGATCTACCAGGGGGTGACGCTGGGCGGAACCGGCTTCGCGCGCGGCAAGCGCCATCCGACGCTCGGCGACCAGGTGATGGTGGGCGCCGGCGCCGCGCTCTTGGGCCCGATCGTGATCGGCGAGCGCGCGAAGATCGGCGCCAACAGCGTGGTCATCCACGACGTGCCGCCGAACTCGACTGTCGTCGGCAACCCGGGCCACCCCGTGCGCGTGGACGGCAAGAAGCCCGAGGGCCCCGACGCCGACTGGGTCCACCTGCCCGACCCCGTCGCCGACGCCATCAGCGGCCTCGCCAATCGCCTGAACGAGCTCGAAGAGCTGGTGGCCGAGCAGACCGGCCGCAAGCCGGCCGCCGAGGTCCGCCCCCTGAAGCGCCGCGGCGGCCCGGACAGCGCGGGCGGCTAGGGGAAGCCAGCGGCGCCGCGCTTCGCCAGGGCTCCGCGCCCCTCCCGTGACGCCGAAGTAACGCGGACGTCACACAACACGCACCCAAGTGCGCCCGGAGCCGCCACGCTCCTCCGGTGCCGCAGGAAATGCCGATGACATCAGCAAAAGCTGCGGCACCTCTTGGGGCGGCGCCGCTGGATCGCGCAGCCGCGACGGTGGCGGCCGGGCAGTTTGGGGTCGTCACCCACGAGCAGCTTCGCGCGTGCGGCCTCAGCCGCCATCAGATTCTGCAGCGGGTGAAGGCCCGGCAGCTGCAACGGCTCTGGCGCGGCGTCTACGCGTTCGGTCACCGAGAGCTCACGCGCGAGGGCCGCCTCATTGCCGCCGTTCTCGCTTGCGGCGACGGCGCGGTCCTGAGTCACAGGTCCGCCGCCCGGCACTGGGAGCTGTTGACCACGACGCAGGCGAACATCGACGTGACGGCACCAACGCGCGCAGGACGCGCCAAGCGGCCGGGCATCCACCTTCACTGCTGCCGTCGCCTGGACCCAGCGGACCTGACCGCACAAGGCGGCATCCCAATCACCAGCGTCGCTCGCACCCTCGTGGACCTCAATGCCGTCGTTCCCGATCGCCTCCTCGAAAGAGCTCTTGAGCAGGCCTACATCCGCCGGCTGCTTCCGAAAGGCGCCATCGAGGATGCCCTCGAGCGGGCCAACGGGCGCAGGACCGGAACGCTCCGCCGGCTGATCGCAGCCGAGCACCGCACCGCGACGGTCACCCGCAGCGAGCTCGAGGAGCGCTTCCTGGCGCTCATCCGCCGCGCAGGGCTTCCCGAACCCGAGGTGAACGCCTGGCTCTGCGGCTACGAGGTCGACTTCCTCTGGCGCGCACAGCGACGCGTGATCGAGGTCGACGGCCACGCCTACCACTCGACCCGCCAGGCCGCGACCCGCGACCGTCGCAAGGACGACGACCTCGAGGCGGCCGGCTACAGACTCACCCGCTTCACCGCCGACCAGATCCTCCGACCCGGAGGACACCCTGGCGCGGATCCGGCGGGTTCTCGGAAGCAGTCAGTAGAACACCGTCCGCGTGCGGTGTCGCGGCACCGCCTTGTACTCGGGCGCCTGGCCCTTCGTCCACAGGGCCACATCCAGCAGCCGCGCCGGCATCTCGAGCCGCTCCGCCAGCAGCTCGCAAGCGTGCACAGCGCAGCCACGGATCTCGCGCTCCTCCTCGCCCGGGGCCAGCAGCTCGCCGGCGTCGATTCGCGCGGCCAGCGCGGGCTCGTAGACGAGCGCCCCGTCCACCCGCAGCACGTGAGGGACGAGGTTGTCCGCGAAGATCGTGAGCCGGTCGAGGTCATGGAACTCGGCTACACCGGCGAGTGCCAGGTCATTCGCCGCGATCTGGGCCCGCTTCCAGAAGCCGACGTCGTCGAAGAACGGCATTCCAAAAGCGAGCATCGCGGCGAGCCGCTCGGCCGAGGCGCGGGCCTCGGACACAAGCTCGAGCGCCCGACGGCCACCGAGGAAGCGCCCAAGCGCCCGCAGCGCGTCCGCGTACAGCGTCATGAGCTCGTGCGCAGGCTCCTGACCGAGAACTCCCGCCACATCCACAGCCTTCAATGTCCGTAGTTCGTGAACCGACCACCCGCCACCCCGCCGCCAGAAGTCGGTGAGCGAAGAGGCCACCGTGAAGTACCCCGACATCCCCGGCCTCTTCCGCAGTGTCGGAAACCACCCCGACCCGAAGTTGATCGAGTCGAGGATGAGCATGAAGTCCGCGACGTCCTCCGGCGCGCCCTCCAGGTAGTGGCGGTCGCGGTCGAGCTCGGGTGGAGGCCCCGGATCGACCGCCTCGAGCCGGTCCTCGTCGATCCGCACGTGCCGCGCCGTCCGAGCGATCTCAGCGCACGCCGCCCGCACGTCGTCGGTCAGAGCCACCCGGGCAGCTTCCTACACTGCGGCCGGTGCCCGCCGCCCTCCGCTGCGAGTCGCTCGAGAAGCGCTACGGCGACACCGTCGCCCTCGGCGGCGTGGATCTCGAGGTGGCGCAGGGCGAGCTGCTTGGCCTGCTGGGCCCGAACGGTGCCGGCAAGTCGACGCTCACGAAGATCGCCTGCGGCCTCGTCCGCGCGACGGGCGGCCGCGCCGAGGTCGAGGGCGCGCCGGCCGGCTCCGCCGAGGCGCGCACCGCCATCGGATACCTGGCCGAGCTGTTCCGCTTCCCCGACTGGCTCACCGCCGACGAGCTCCTGGCGCTGCACCAGGAGCTCGCAGGGTCGGAGCGGGGTGCGAACGAGCGCGCCGAGCTGCTGGAGCTCGTGGGGCTCGGGGACGCCCGCGACACGAAGGTCGCGGCGATGTCCAAGGGCATGCAGCAGCGGCTCGGGATCGCGCAGGCGCTCGTGGGCACGCCGCGCCTGCTCATGCTGGACGAGCCCACCAGCGCGCTCGACCCGGTGGGGCGGCGGGTGGTGCGCGACCTCCTCCGCGAGCTCCGCAGCCGCGGCATCGCGGTGGTGCTGAGCTCGCATCTGCTCAGCGAGGTCGAGCTCGTCTGCGACCGGGTCGCGATCCTGGTCGGCGGGCGGATCGTCGCGCAGGGCACGCCCGCGGAGCTCGCGCGGCCGCGCGGCGTGGAGGTCGAGACGGAGGGCGGCCGCAGGACCTTCCCCGAGGCGACCCGCGACGAGGTGCCGCGAATCGTGGCCGACCTCGTGGCGAACGGGGAGCAGGTCTACGAGGTGCGATTGCTCGCCTCCACGCTCGAGGACGCCTACCTGGAGGCGGTGGGCGCGGCGTGAGCAGCGCGACGATCGTCGCTCGCTACGCGCTGCGTGAGGCGGTGCGCCGGAGGGTGATCCTGGTCGTGCTCGTGCTGACCCTGTGCTTCCTCGCGCTCTACGGGCTCGGCTGCGTCGTCACCTTCAACGAGGTCAACTCGCTTGCGGCCGACGACCAGATCGACGACCGCGTCCTGGCCGGCTCCACGCTGCTCGGCCTGTCGATGTTCACGATCCTCTTCCTCGGAGCCGTGCTGGCCGTCTTCCTCACCCTCGGCGCCGTGCGAGGCGACGCCGAGCGCGGCCTGCTCCAGCCGCTCGTGGTGCGCCCGGTCGGTAGGACGAGCCTGTTGCTCGGCCGTTTCGCCGGCGCCGCGTCGGTGTGCGCGCTCTACGTGGCGTTCGTCTACGCGGCGTCGGTGCTGATCACCGGCATCGCGGGCGACTGGTGGCCCGACAGGGCGATCGGCCCGGGCCTCGGACTGGTGCTCGCCGTCGTCGTGATCGCGGCGATTTCCCTGCTCGGATCGATCTTCCTGTCCTCGACGGCCAACGGCATAGCCGTCTTCATGCTCTTCGGCGCGGGCCTGGCCGCGGGCCTGCTCGGGCAGATCGGCGACGCGCTCGCCGTCAACACGCTCGAGGACGTGGCGAAGGTGTCCTCGTGGCTGCTGCCCTTCGAGGCGCTCTACCAGGCCGGCCTCCACGGCCTGACGGCCGAGACGAGCGGGATCACCGGCGTGATCGTGCAGCTGGGCCCATTCGGCGGCGCCGAGAAAGCCGGCCCGGGCCTGTGGGCATGGACGCTGGCCTACCTCGCGCTCGTCGGGGCCGCAGCACGCGCCGGCTTCGCGCGGCGCGACCTCTAGCGCTCCGGCCCCGGCTCTATCCTCGACTCGATGGGTGCTGTGGCCCCCGATTCCCTGCTGGAGGGGCTGAACGAGCCCCAGCGCGAGGCCGTGCTTCACGGCGAAGGCCCCCTGCTCATCCTCGCGGGCGCCGGGTCCGGCAAGACGCGCGTGCTCACGCACCGGATCGCGCATCTGGTGGGCACCGGCCAGGCACGGCCGGGCGAGATTCTGGCGATCACCTTCACCAACAAGGCCGCCCAGGAGATGCGCGAACGGGTCGAGACGCTCGTCGGAAACCGCGCCCGCGCCATGTGGGTGATGACCTTCCACTCGGCCTGCGCACGCATGCTGCGCGCCGACGCCGACAAGCTCGGCTACACCCGCGGCTTCACGATCTACGACGAGCAGGACTCGCTGCGCCTCGTGAAGGCCTGCGTCGACGAGCTCGACGTGGATCCGAAGCGCTTCGCGCCCCGCGGTATCCGCCGTCAGATCTCGGACGCGAAGAACCAGCTGCTCGACGCCGAGGCGTACCGCCTGAAGGTCTCGACCTTCTTCGAGCAGACAGCCGCGGACGTCTACGAGCTCTACGAGAAGCGCCTCCACGCGGCGAACGCGATGGACTTCGACGACCTGCTGTTCCGTTGCGTGAACCTCTTCGAGCTGTTCGAGGAGGTGCGCAACCGCTACCGCCGCTCCTTCCGCCACGTCCTGGTCGACGAGTACCAGGACACGAACCGAGCCCAGTACCGCTGGCTGCAGCTGCTCACCGACGAGCACCGAAACCTCTTCGTGATCGGCGACGACGACCAGTCGGTCTATGCCTTCCGTGGCGCCGACATCGAAAATATTCTTGGCTTCGAGCGAGACCACCCGGATGCCACCGTCGTCAAGCTCGAGCAGAACTATCGCTCGACGCAGACGATCCTGAACGCCTCCAACGCGGTCATCTCCAACAACCGGCAGCGCAAGGACAAGTTCCTCTGGTCCGATCTCGGCGACGGCGATCCCGTGCACGTCCGGGAGCTCGAGGACGAGCATGCCGAGGCGCGTTTCGTGGTGTCTGAGATCGAGCGACTCGTCGACGAGGGCGCCTCGCGGGACGAGATCGCGGTCTTCTACCGGACCAATGCTCAGAGCCGTGTGCTCGAGGACATGCTGGTGCGATACGGGGTCGGCTACCAGGTCATCGGCGGCACCCGCTTCTACGAGCGCGCCGAGATCAAGGATGCGCTCGCGTACCTCACGCTGCTCGTGAACCCAGCCGACACGGTGGCCTTCTCGCGCGTCGTGAACTCGCCGCGGCGCGGCATCGGCGCGACCTCGCAGGGCCGCCTCGTGGGCTACGCCAACACGATCGGCGAGCCGGTCTGGGACGTCGCGGCCGAGCCGGAGTCGGTGCCCGGCCTCGGAGCGGCGGCGATCAAGGCGGTCGGGCGCTTCATGTCGGTCATGGAGCGGCTCAGGGAGCGCGCCGAGGGCGGCGCCGGCGTCGGCGACCTGCTCGCGGAGACGCTCGAGGAGAGCGGCTACACGGAGGCGCTCCAGGCGGAGCGCACGATCGAGGCCCAGGGAAGGCTCGAAAACCTCGAGGAGCTCGTGGGCGTCGCCCGCGAATACGACGCCACGGCGGAGGACGGCGGCTCCGTCGAGGAGTTCCTCCAGCAGCTCGCGCTCTTCTCCGAGCAGGACAACCTGCGCGACGACGAGGGCATCGTCACGCTGATGACGCTCCACAACGCCAAGGGACTCGAGTTCGGGATCGTCTTCATCATCGGTCTCGAGGACGGTGTCTTCCCGCACATGCGCTCGATCGAGTCGGGCGACCTCGAGGAGGAGCGCCGGCTCGCGTACGTGGGCATCACGCGCGCGAAGCGGCAGCTCTACCTCACCCATGCGCGCACGCGGCTTCTGTTCGGCGGGCGTGACTGGAACATGCGGAGCCGCTTCGTCGACGAGATCCCGGCCGAGTTCACCGACATCGAGGAGGGCGCGCTGACCGGCCCGGCCGCGGCCGCGACGTGGGGTGGGGGCGCCTCGGCGCCCGAGCCCGGCGGAGCTGCTCGCCCGGCCGCCGGCGGCGGTGCGTCATTCGCCCTCGGCGACGACGTTGTCCACGCCCAGTTCGGCGAGGGCGTCGTCGTGGGCATCGAGCCCGGCGGCCTGGTGGTCGTCCGCTTCGCCGGCGATCGCTCGGAGCGCAAGCTCATGGCCGACTACGCGCCGCTGAAGCGCCGCTAGCGCTCCCTATACGCTGCCGCGTCCATGGCTGCCGAGATCATCGACGGGAAGGCGATCGCCGCCAAGGTCCGCGAGGAGGTCAGGCGGGAGGTCGAGACGATGGACCGCAGGCCCGGCCTCGCGACCATCCTCGTCGGCGACGATCCCGCCTCCGCTGTATACGTGCGCATGAAGCGCGAGGACTCCGCCGAGGTCGGCATCGAGTCGTTTCACCACGAGCCGGGCGCCGATGTGTCACCGGACGAGCTGGCGGAGCTGATCCGCGGGCTGGACGCGGACGAGCGGGTGGACGGCATCCTCCTCCAGCTCCCCCTGCCCGACCACCTGAACCAGGACGAGTTCATCGGCCTGATCGACCCGGGGAAGGACGTGGACGGCCTCACCACCGCCAACGCCGGCCTGCTCATGCACAGCCGCGAGGAGGCGCTGGTCCCGTGCACGCCCTCGGGTGTCATGCGCCTGCTCGAGGAGACGCAGGTCGAGCTGAGCGGCGCCCGAGCGGTCGTGGTCGGGCGCTCGATTCTCGTGGGCAAGCCGATGGCTCAGCTGCTGCTCGCAGCGAACGCCACCGTCACCCACTGCCATTCGCGCACGCGCGACCTCGCCGGCGTGTGCCGCGAGGCGGACGTGCTCGTCGCCGCGGTGGGCTCGCCCGGCCTCGTGACCGGCGACATGGTGGGGGATGCCGCTGTGGTCATCGACGTGGGAACCAACCGGACCGAGGACGGACTCGTCGGCGACGTGGATTTCGAGGCCGCCCGGGAGCGCGCCAGCGCGATCACGCCGGTGCCGGGCGGCGTCGGGCCGATGACGCGCGCGATGCTGCTCGTGAACACGCTCAAGGCCGCGCGCGCCCGCGGCGGCTGAACGCCCGGCGCGGCCGGCCAGAGCGACGCGTGGGCGCTCAGCCCGGAAGGAACTGCTTCGCGATGTCGAGCGCCGAGCGCGGGTTCACCCCGTAGCGCTGCTGGTACTCGCGCGCGGACTGATCGTCGGCGAGAGCGAGCACCAGCTCCTCGCGCGAAGAGCCGACCTCGCATGCGACGACGTCCGCAGCCCGCAGCGCGGCGTCCTGTGCGAAGCCCGTCAGGCCGCCGGTGCTCGGGAGGTCGCGGTGGTCGCACGGGTCGGCGATCTGGACCGGCTCCGGCCGGGCGGCGCTCGCGACCGCGGCGAAGGCGGCGACCCCGATCACGGAGCCGAGCACGACCAGCCCGAGCACGCGAGCGCCGCGCCCGACCCGGGTCGGGAACGCGGCATCGTCGGCGAGCGCGCCGGCAAAGCCCGACGCGGCCGGGATCGCGGCGATCACCAGCAGCACGGCACCGAGAAGCGCCAGCGCCGCCGCGACGAGGAAGGCGGTCCGGAAGCCCTCGTCCACGCTCGTGACGAGCAGGTCGTCCGCGCGCTGCGTGAGGTCGTCGTACGCGGCCAGCTGATCCTCGTCCACGTCGCCGCGCGCGTCGGCGAAGACCTTCTCGAGCCCGCCGCGCGGATCTTCCGTCTCGATGCTCGTGCTGAGCCGCGGCGCCAGCTCGAGCTTGAGCTGGGGATCGATGCGCGCGTCGAGGATCAGCGCCGCGCCGCGCAGCCGGGCGTCCTGGAGCGTCGTGTCGATCTCGTGCTGGGCGATCGGGGCGAGGATGAGCAGGGCGAGCGCGATCCCGGCGTGGCGCATGGTGAGCAGGCGCGCCGACTCGTGGCCGTCGCGGTCCGGCAGCAGCTCGCCGGCGAGCGCCCCGAGCGCCAGCCCCATGCCGATGCCCACCGCGAGCTGCGGAGGAATCGTCCACGCGACCGAGGCCGTGGGCAGAAACGCGAGCGCCGCCGCCCCGGCCGCCACGAGCACGCCGCCGGCGGCCGCGCGCGCGCTCGCCTGGCCGCGGATACGAAGGGCGGCGAGCGCGCTCAGAGGCATCACGCTGACCACTAGCGCCGCCGGGAGCGGCTCGATGCCCCAGCCGCTGATCAGCAGGAGAACGGTGAGGAACAGGGCCGCCGCGATGGCGCCGGAGATCAGGCCGAGGGCGGCGAAGCGAAGGACGAGCGGGCGGCGCGAATCCGACGGGGTTGCGCGCCGCGGGGGACGGAGGCGAACGTCGGAGGCCGCGAGGCAGCCCGGCACGGCCGCCAGCGCTACCGGTGCCTGGACGAAGAAGATCGAGCGCCAGCCGAGCGCCTGAGTGAGGGCGCCGCCGATGGCCGGTCCCGCGGCCGTGCCCAGCAGTACGGCCATGCGCCAGAGCTGAAGCCCGTGGCCCTGCGCGCCGGTCCCGCCCCGCGGCGCTCCGACCAGCACCGCGTGCGTGGTCACGAGCAGCGCCGCTCCGCCGAGGGCCTGCACGCCGCGGGCGACCAGCAGGAGCCCGAGCGTGTCGGCCAGCCCACAGACCAGCGAGCCCACGCCGAAGAGCGCGACCCCGGCCAGCCCCAGCGGGCGGATGCCGAGCGCCCGGCCCAGCCGTTCCGCGGGCAGCAGCGCGACAGCGAGCACGACCGCGTAGACGCCCAGCACCGCGGCGACGCCCGCGACGTCGGTGTCCAGCTCGAGCAGTATCGGAGGGAGGGCGAGCGCGACGATTGCCGTGTCGGCGAGCGCGAGAAAGGCGACCGCTGCGAGCGGAACGCGCACGAGTGCACGACTGGTGGCCGGCGGCATGCGCCGAATTGTGGCTTTTGGCGCGTCCGGGGAGGTACGGGTAGCACCACCACCATTGGCGGGTTGGCCTCCCTGTTGCGCCCGCATGGCGAGTGGGAGCCTTTCGGTCACATAAGTTCGGCCCGAGCGGACCATCAGGCCGTGAGGCGCGGCTCGGCCAACCCGACCGGCCCCGGTCCGCCGTCAAGACAGGCCGAACACCCCGCGCGGCGGTTGTCCCCCGCGACCGCCGTGCGCCATTCCGGCCGCCGTCCCCGGTGCCCTCTCCTCCGGGGGCGGTGGCGCCGGAACCCGCGTCCAGCGCTACATTGCCGCCGCAGTGGATCTGCGACGGCTGCGCGAGGGCGAATGGATCATGGGCGGATCGGGGCTTCTGCTCCTGATCGCCCTGTTCCTCCCCTGGTACGAGATCGGCGCGGGCACGGTCGTCGGCCCGCCGGATGCGCTCGACGCGCACGCGTCCGCCTGGGACGCCTTCACGGTCCTCGACGTGCTGCTGGCCGTCGGGGCGCTCGCGGCAATCGCCGTCGTGATCGTGACCGCCGTGCACACGACGCCCGCGGTCCCGCTGACGATGGAGTCGCTCGTGACCCTGCTCGCGATCGTGCTTCTGATCCTGGTGGTGTTCCGGCTCGCCGATCCGCCCGACGTCTCGTTCCTCGAGTCGACCGCCTCGCCGGCCGCGCGCGAGCACGTCGAGGACCTGGACCGCGCCGTGGGAGCGTGGCTGGGCCTCCTCGGCACGGTCGGCATCGTTGTCGGCGGACTGCTGGCCATGCGCGACGAGCGCCGCTCACCGGCCGGCCGGCACAGCGACCTGACCGGCGTGCCCGTCGACTCCCCGACCGAGATCGAGACGCTCCCGGCGCCGCACCCGGAGGCCGGCTCTTGACCTTCGCTCGCCTGCGCGCCTCCGACTGGGTGGTCTTCATCGCCGCCCTGGCCCTGCTGTTCACCACGGCGGCCGACTGGTACAGCACCCAGGCCGGCGACGAGGCACGCAAGATCGAGCAGAACGCCACGCCCGCGGAGGGTGAGCCCACCGGGCAGGCCCAGACCGAGGTCGAGAACGCCGCGAGGGCGCTGGCCGAGGGCCAGGAGAAGAACGCCTGGCAGGAAGACGCCGGGACGATCGACCGGGTCATCCTCGTCTGCCTGCTTGCCACGTCCGCGCTCGGCGTCTTCGCCGCCTTCTGGCGCGCCTCCGGACGGGAGGCTCGCGGCATCGGCCCCTACGGGTGGGCGGGCCTCATGGCGTGCGTGACGGCCCTGCTCGTGCTCTACCGGATCATCCAGGAGCCGGGCTTCGACGACCTCACGACGGTCAAGATCGGCGCCCCGCTGGCGCTCGGCGTGCTGGGCGTGTTCGCCTTCGCGGCGGCGATCTCGCTGCGGCAGGAGGCGCGCGCCATGCCCGAGCCCGCGCCCGCCGGCTGAGGGCCGAACCCGGCTGCCCGCCTACAATCGCGGGCGATGATCGAGAGGGAACAGGTTCTCCATGTCGCAAGGCTCGCGCGCCTGCGGCTGACGGACGACGAGGTCGAGCGCATGGCCGGCGAGCTCTCGAAGATCCTCGAGTACGTCGAGACCATGAACGAGCTCGACCTCGAGGGCGTCGAGCCCACCTCGCACGTCGTGGACCTCACGAACGTGCTCCGTGAGGACGTGCCGCGACCGAGCTGGCCGCGCGAGGTCGTGCTCGAGCAGGCGCCGGACGCCACCGAGAGCGGCTTCCGCGTCCCAAGCCCGGGGGGGTCGTGAGCGAAGAGCTCCTAGGCCTGACCGCGGCCGAGCAGGCCGCCCGCATCGAAGCCGGCGACGTGAGCGCCGCTGAGGTCTTCGACTACTGGCGCGGCCGCGCGGTGGCCGACGACCTGGGCGCCTACCTCTGGGTCGCCGGCGAGACGCCGGACGACGCGGGCACGCTCCCGCCGATCGCGGTCAAGGACCTCTTCTGCGTGGGCGGGGTGCCGAGCATGGCGGGCTCGCGCATCCTCGACGGCTACCGGCCGCCCTACACCGCCACGAGCGTCCGCAACCTCCAGGACGCCGGCGTCCGCGTCCTCGGCAAGACGAACCAGGACGAGTTCGCGATGGGGTCGTCGAACGAGAACTCGGGCTTCGGCCCCGTCCAGAACCCGTGGGACCGGACGCGCGTGCCGGGCGGCTCGTCGGGGGGCAGCGCCGCGGCTGTCGCGGCGGGCACCGCCCCCTGGGCGATCGGCACCGACACGGGCGGGTCGATCCGCCAACCGGCGAGCCTGTGCGGGATCGTCGGCATGAAGCCGACCTACGGTGCGGTGAGCCGCTACGGGATGATCGCGTTCGCCTCCTCGCTCGACCAGTGCGGCCCGCTCACGCGCGACGTCACGGACGCGGCGATCCTGCTCAGCCACCTCCAGGGCCGCGACCCGTGCGACTCGACCTCGCTCGGCATTCCCGGCGGCGTGCCGCTGCCCTCGGCAGAGCGCCTCGACGGCCTTCGCTTCGGCGTTTGGGGCATGGAGGAGGAGGGGCTCGAGCCCGGTGTAGCCGAGCAGGTGAACGCCACGCTCGCGAAGATCGAGGAGCTGGGCGGCAGCGTCGAGCGGATCGAGCTCCCGCACGCGAAGTACGGCATCCCCGCCTACTACGTGATCGCGCCCGCCGAGGCGAGCTCGAACCTCGCCCGCTACGACGGCGTGCGCTACGGCCACCGCTCGGGCAATGGCGACCTCACGTCCATGTACGAGCAGACTCGCCACGACGGCTTCGGCGAGGAGGTCCGGCGCCGGATCATGATCGGCACCTACGCTCTCTCGTCGGGCTACTACGAGGCGTACTACGGCACGGCCCAGAAGGTTCGCACGAAGATCGCCGAGGATCTCGCCGCAGCGTTCGAGAAGGTGGACTTCGTGGTGAGCCCGACCAGCGCGACGGTCGCGTTCAAGCTGGGAGAGCGCACGCAGGACCCGCTCGCGATGTACCTCTCGGACTACTTCACGGTCCCGATGCCGCTCGCAGGCATCCCCGCCATCTCGATCCCCTGCGGACTGTCCGAGGGTCTCCCGGTGGGGTTCCAGATCGCCGGGCCGGCGTTCAGCGAGGCGCGCATCCTCGATGCGGCGCACGCACTCGAGAAGAGCATCGGCTTCGAGGGGGTGCCGGTCGCGTGAGCGTGACGGAGCCCGACGCCCGCATCTACGAGCCGGTCATCGGCGTCGAGATCCACGTCCAGCTGAGGACGCGCACGAAGATGTTCTGCGGCTGCTCGCTCTCGTTCGGAGACGAGCCGAACACGCACACCTGCCCCGTCTGCCTCGGCCACCCGGGCACGCTTCCGGTGACCAACGCCGAGGCGGTCCACTTCGCGCTGATGATCGCGATGGCGCTCGAGTGCGAGATCGCCCCACGCTCGATCTTCCACCGGAAGAACTACTTCTATCCGGACCTTCCGAAGGGCTACCAGATCAGCCAGTACGACCTGCCGCTGGCGCGGCAC
>Ga0105249_10002697_pt1 | contig 15350 bp, 10 predicted proteins | sample KBSS44metaG_FD_81522 | JGI IMG/M metagenome (GOLD analysis project Ga0105249, IMG submission 81522) | Switchgrass rhizosphere microbial communities from Kellogg Biological Station, Michigan, USA - KBS S4-4 metaG | ecosystem: Host-associated > Plants > Roots > Rhizosphere > Soil | place...
AAGAATGCGGTTGTTTGGAGCAAAGAGTTTCCGAAGGATGCGCCCGGTTACTTCTTCGACGATTTCTCTTGCCGGATGATTTTGTACTGGGGCCTGGGGAGCGAGGCAGGTAAGGCCCGCTTGAAGGAAGACCCGGCTCTTGTGGAACGCTCGCGCCAGATGGGCAACAAAGACGACGACTACGTTCTTGAAATCATCGACGCCTTTCAGAACAAGTCAGTCGGGAGTCTGTTACTCGAGACGGGCAAAGGTTCATTTGATATCGAGGCGGGTTTCTCTGAAGGCAACTGGCTGGTTTTGCGCGACGACAACAATCGCGTCCTGGTTTATTCGATCACGGACGGCGATCTGCGGCACAGATTTTTTGGGGCGAACGCGGCGCTGAATCCGAAAGGGCACCAGATCGCTGTGCAGAATTATCCAGGTGAGCTCACCGTGTACGATCTGGCCACCGGAAATCCGGTAGCGCGGATGCGGTTCAAGACACCGGTCGCATTTACACGCTTCAGTTTGGACGGGAAGAGGCTGCTCGTGTTGACGGCAGGACAGGTGGCATACGCATTCGACACGGATCGTCTGAAGTCGATGTGAGGTGCTTTGCATAAAAGTACCTTAGCCTGCGAAGCAGGCGTAAAGCATAAAGCCTGGGGCGCAAGCCCCAGGAGCAGATAACAAAAGACAAGGCCCGAAGCCCGTGAAACGGGCGACAGCGTGAAATTAATAGTCTTTCGCCCGCTATCGCGGGCTCCGACCCATTTTTATTAACACGTTAACCTGGGGCTTGCACCCCAGGCTTTATGCTTACGCCTGCTATCGCAGGCTAAGAAACATCATTCGAGATCGGCGTAATTTCAAACTGCGTCACTACATGATTTTCTTTACATTGGCCCGCCGCAGGTATATATAGTTACCCGCCCATTTTTGCTGAACTTCCCCCGATAGACTGGTTGGGCCTCAAAAACCTCGCGAGCCCCAGTCGAGTTTAGCTGAACAATCGATTGCCTCGGACAGAGAGAGGTATACGTGCGTCCTCTCAGGCACAACTCGTCCGCTATCGTCGCCAGTCAATTTTCGACGACTGGTCTTCAATCTCTCCGTGTGCAGAATGCTTTGGATCCTCTCGACCTCGTAAAACTTGCTCCCCTCATGCGAATAGCAAGCGGTCGAATGGAAACGAGGGTGGCCCTCATCGATGGACCAGTTGTCACAACGCACCCGGAACTGTCAGGCACAAAAATCCTCGAGCTTCCAGGAAAGATAGGCGGCGCCTGCCAACGCGCCACGAGCCTCGCATGCATGCACGGAACGTTCGTCGCGGGCATTTTGAGTGCAAAGAGAGGTTCTGCTGCACCGGCGATCTGTCCTGATTGCACGCTCATCATCCGTCCGATTTTTCCGGAAACCACTTCAGCAAACGGCCAAATGCCAAGTGCGACTCCCGAAGAGCTCGCGTCGGCGATTATCGAATGTATTGACGCAGGCGCTCATGTCATTAACTTGAGCGCCGCACTGGCAAACCCGTCTGCAAAAGGTGAGCGTCGACTGGAAGACGCGCTTGGCTATTGCGCGCGTCGCAGCGTCATCGTTGTTGCGGCGGCAGGTAATCAGAGTGCGGTAGGCAGCTCAGCAATCACTCACCATCCCTGGGTCATTCCAGTTATTGCCTCTGATCTTCGTGGCCGGCCGATCAGTTATACAAACCTGGGAAGTTCGATCGGCAGGCAAGGACTAAGCGCACCCGGAGAACGCATTACGAGCCTCGCTATTCATGGTCAAGCGCCGGCCTTCGGAGGAACCAGCGCCGCGGCCCCGTTTGTTACCGGAGCGATTGCGTTGTTGCTGTCACTGTTTCCGAATGCCACCGCGGCGGCGGTGAAACTTGCGATCACAACAGCAGCAGGAACAAGACGAACGACGGTGGTCCCGCCGTTGCTGAACGCATGGGCCGCATACCAGGCCTTGTTGACAACTCATTCGACGAGCTGAGTCATGAAGAATAGAAAGAAAAAAAATGCGGCTGACGATGAGCCTGAACGCAAACCTTACCGGGTGCGCTTGCCGGGATTTATCAGTGATGAAGACGTTGGCCTTGGAGACGTTATCAAGCGGGCCACATACGCGATCGGAGTGAAACCCTGCGGCGGTTGCCAGCGTCGCGCCACAGTTCTTAACCGCTGGATGGTTTTCTCCGGCAAACGATAGCAATTAATAGGCTCGGCCCTACCCCTCAAAGGAGAGGAAACTTATGGAACCTGAAATGAACGAACAATCTGCAAACCAATCTGGTCCTATGAATGGAGCCCCAATAGTTGCGCCTCTCGAGAGTAATGTAAGGACGGCGCCCCATTCCCATGTGAGTCCGGCACTTTGCACTAATTGCGGAGCGGCGGCGGATATGAACGATAACGGAGCGGTAACGCCCTCTTATATCTTTGCCATTGGCCGCGTCGAGATGCGTTTTCCCACCGTGGCAGTGGAGAAGGAATTTGCCCAGGCCAGCGGCCGCACCGAGACAAGGGGACTCACAGATCGGAAAGCGACCCACGCGATTCTTTCCGAGCGCGCGAATCGATACCTCCTCCGTCACCTTTGTTGGGTATTCACCATCGAGGGGTTAGAGACATACATCCTCGTGCCACGCGATCCGGCGGACTATGACCAACTGCTGGAAGCTGTGCGCCCTCAGCCCAGTCCTCTGGACGTTGACGTTGTCGTTGGCGTGCGTGGACCAATCGCTCCACCGGAAATGTGCAACGGTCTGATGATCCCGATCGTGGCTTTCGATCAAATCTATTCCTTCGATCGCAACGAGCTCCTGAAAGCGCTGCCTGCCCCCAAGGGAGCAAAGACGAAGGATTACGGTGCGCCGATGGCTGAGTTGTTCGATCGAATCATGCTGATGGCGGACAATGCAGGTTCAACAGACGAGCATCGCGCGCTCAACTACATGGCCGTCCGCTACCCGGCTGTCTATTACACGGTAGCCGATGCTTTCGAGCGCGATTCGTGGTTGACGGCAGTAGACGTGCAACCGTCACCACTCAGCGGAACGCGCAACATTGTTGACGTGATTTTTTCGTTTACGAACCGCAAAACTGACGTGGTCGAGAAGTTCTTCACACGATGCGACGTGACTGAAGAGTTCCCGTTCCTCGTCACGAAGATGTCGCCGTATTTTGATCGATAGAGTTGCAAAGGAGTCACTTGAATGAACCTACCAGGATTTACCGCAGAAGCGTCGCTTCATAAAACCGACGTCGATCCGGCAGCTCACGTTTACCGCGGGAGGCCCGTTTTCGGCGGAGCCGGCGTCGAGATTGTGCCCCAACTGGGTATTTCGTCGGATCCGGATCTCGGCTCGTACTGGAGATGCAGACTGAATGGGGGTAGCGATCTGATATGCCGGTTCTTTGGCGGGCTTCCTCCGTTCACAATTGGTGGTCGCCTGTTCAATCGTTGAGAAAAACGATCAGGAGGTTTGAAATGAAGATACCTGGATTCACTGCGAGCACATCGCTTTACAACACGGGAGGACGTTACCGCGCCTCGGGCCCGGCTGCATGGTCCAATACGCCCGCCGTTGTGCCGCAACTGCCGCGACAACTGGGCCTGTTGCAGTGTCTGCAAGGCTGCTCCCTCGCCGGTGCTGATCCCGCCTGCGAGGTTACGTGCTTTCGAAAGGCCGACATCCAAGCCAGCGACGACTTTCAGAGTGGCGGCGGCGGTCCACGTGGACCAAGACGACAACCGGAGCTCGTCTGTGGCCCGTGCGTAAGAGGACGCCAGCGTTGTGGGATACCGGGACTTGGCTTTAGCTATGGTCCCTGTTTGGAGGATTAGCAAAATGAAAGTAACGAAAATGCCTGGATTCACTGCGGAGGCTTCCGTCTACCGGAATGGTGCGCATTATCAGCCTGCAACGGGCGAGGTTCCGTTAAGTCGCGGGGTACTTCCGCAACTTAAAAGAAATGATCTTCCCGGCGCTAGCTGTGGAAAAGATCCAGTTTTCGGGAATGTCATCTGTGTCGAGTGCACCACTGGGCCGTTTCCCACGTGCACGACGTATGTGTGTGACAAGGACGGAAACAACTGCAAACAAACAGTGCGGTTGAATACTGTACTGGCTGGATCGATCCGAGGGATCAGGACGACTTTCAGCCGGCTGTAACGTTTCCGGTTGAAGTCAGCAACAAAGGAGGTACGAAATGAGCAGGCGCATTCCCGAATTTACTGCTGAGGCCTCGTTAAACTCGCTACATACGAGCAGCATCAACAAAAATATGACTTACGATCACTCGATGGTCTCATCGCAGATCGTGCCGCAAGTGATGCAAGATCCCAATCGACCGCGACCGAAGATCATCATCAAGGACAACTGTGCTGTCATCTGTTTCTATTCCGGCACTCGTTACCAGTGCTCAGTTGTTTGTTAAGGAGAACATTAAAATGAACACCACGAAATTGCCCGGATTCACCGCTGAAAATGCACTCTACTCTGGCAGCAGAAGATACCAGGTATCTGCGATGTCCCGCGAAAATCCGGGCAGGAGAGTTGAACCGCAGGTACCTGTTGGTGGCGGTGGTGGGGGAGCTAAGAGAACGTGCGCCGATGCTTATGGAGACTGCTACATTGGCTGCTCGGTTGATTACCCCGAGTCTGGCGACTCCACGAACAATCTGAATGCGGATCTTCGAGATGGCTGCTTTGATTCCTGCGATGGCGGGTATAACCTCTGCACCTCTCTCGCGCGGTCGAGTCTGTTCGGGCGATTGAGCGCACTGTCAGGAACTAAGCTTGCAGTCGCCCGCTGAGCGTATTAGCGGATTTCTCTGTGCAACCTCGGTGTTCTCTGTGTCTGTGTGGTGAACTAATTCTCGGCCCAGACTAACCACAGAGACACAGAGAACACCGAGGTTGCACAGAGAAGAAATCCAAATGAAGACACCACCCGCCACCAACGTTACCGTTCTCTTGCTCCAAAGCGCGTTGTCCTCATATACTCCACCTCCTAGTTCTGACGATTACGAGAGGCCCGTTTCGAAGGGTCCCGTTGCTTCTTAGTAAATCTCTTTTGCATTACCAATAGTTCAGTCTCCCGCGCAGTACCCGTGCGCCCGTGTTCTTCGGGCTAGTCATATCGCCGGACTCAAAGCTTGTCGCAACTCTCGATTGAGGTGCATCGATGGCCGAAGCCAAACCACCTTCAACAACCGATCTCCTTCTTCTCATCGCCGGTCTCCAATTAGTAAAGAGTCCTGAGACCAACGCTGACTTTGGCGAAGACTATTACCTGAACGAGCCGACCACGACCGAAGAACGCACGCTGCGTGAGTCGCTGCCAAACGCGCTCTGGTTAAGAAGCCCAAAAGCCGCCTGGGACAGCGTTAAGTTTCGCGACTGGCTCATCGGCACCCTCGCCGCCTCAATCACCGACAACAAACACGATTTCACCACGATCTCTGAACCGCTGATCATGTCCCTCGACGTGCTCTCCAAAGAGTTCAAGCGGGGCATGGCGGGCATAACCAACGAGATTGACGAATTACTCACCACTGCCAACACGCACCGCGATCGCGAGTTCTTCTCGACCTTGTCAGTGGGCATGTCCAGGAGAAGAATCGACGGCAAGGAGGTCTTCACGCTCGGCGCCGGGATGAGACGACGCGCGAGAGTATGGCTCAACTCGCTGGAAGCGCTACAGGCGGAAGTCGAGTTTTTCCTTCCCTTCTACGTGTTGCCGAGCTCGAGCCATCCGACGGACGCAAACTTTGCCAACGCTCGATCAATCTCCGCCGGCATCAAGATCAGCAAGTCCAACGGCGCGGCAATCGGACGCGACGAGAACAATAAAGAGCTCGTCGCCATGCGTTTCAACTTACGCATACCTTTCACAACCCACTGGGCCTCGCAAAAAAAGACCTCGCCCGAAGACTTTGTCACGAGGTTCGGGACTCCCGAGATCCAGTTCCAAAAACGAGTAAAAGATGGTGCGACCACACGTGAGTGGGAAAAGTTTGACGGCTGGAAAGACTTTCTCGAAAAGTACGTCAAACTCTCCGAAGTCAGCGATCTACTCAACTCACCGATCGGCCCATTGCTGATCGCCAAAGTCTCAGACCCCAGTGGCGTCACGGACATCATTCTCAAGCAGAAGAAACGCGACGAGATCAAAACGGATCTCAAGGACGCCAAGCGCGACCTCGACGATCAACTCAAACTGCTGAAGAACATTTGGACATGGACGCCACCCAAGCGAGACGCGGTTGGACCACACTCCACGCAACGCAAGCTCGGCAGCCTGCTGGTGGCGCTCGGTTTTATGTCAGGCAAACAAGGTGGCGGCGGGGAGTTTGAATACACCTTCAAAGTCGGTTCGGGCGTGACGGCCTGGAGTGTTCTTGATCAGCTATTCGGTGAACTCGACGGCTTCCCACTTTGGGTGAAAGGCTTGACGCCGAAAACGGACGGCGAACCTCGTATCGCGCTCTCCCTCGCGTCTCAGGAGAACCTGGTCGATACCCGGAAAAAATACTTCGGTCTCGGGGGTTTGGCCTACAACATTCCCCTCACTCCCGTCCCCGAAAAGTCTCAAGAAAAGGATCTGAAGAAAGAAGAGGACGTCAAAACTCCAACGATCAAGCTCAGCGAAGACAATTTCACTGACGACGAAAGCATCCTCGTACCTGACGAACCTGAAGACGGTGAAACTAGTGGGGAAAAAAAGCCCGGCGACGCCCCGAAAAGCACAGTCGAAGTGTTACTGCATCTCGGCAAATGGATGAGCGGCGAAACGCTCGACGACAACTGGTTCCAACGGCTGCTGCCGCCGGCTGAACCGCCACAGCAGCACAGAATTCCTTTACCCGGCATTCGTCTTCTGCCTTTCAAAAGAGTGCCGGATGAGAAACGGCAAGAGGCGATCTTTGACTGGACACTGCTCATCGATCTTCTCAGTTTGGGGATCGACATCAAGAGCACGAGTAAAGACGGACTGGTGTTTCTGAAAGGTCTCGCCGGCCACTTCGGTCTGGGTGCGGTCGAAATACGTCTCGCCCTGAAGTTCTCGCTCGAAGACATTCGCAACGAGAAGAATTTCTTTGAACGCGTCGCGATCGGCATCGGTTTCAAGCTAAAAGATCTGCGCCTCTCTTTTGGACCACCCGAGGAGGAAAAGAAGCAAGAGAAAAGCGGAAACGAGATCATCGACGGCTTGCAGGAGCTATTGGCTGATGACTGGGTTGTCGTGCCCACACCCGAAAAAGGGCCGGAACCCAAAATGAAGACCCGACTCAGCGCCAAGAAGAAAGACAAGTTTTCCATCTCGGTCGGTTATCTCACGCCGCTCAAAGAAGGCAGCCACGGCACCCTCGACATTCAGCTATACGACGAAAAAGGCAATCGCGGGAAGATGGCGCTGATTCCCATCGATCGTTTCGCGGATCCGATCTACCTGCGGCAGATCGGAATCGGCTTAAAGGGCGTCGAGAATGTCGAGTTGAGCAAAGGCCTGTCGGATAAAGCGATGTTGACGATCTCACTTACCGGCGGTTTTCGTCTGCCGGTTTTTGAGATGGGCTTCATTGGCGCGAAGTTGAGTTTTCCGTTGAACAACCCGCTCGATTTCAAGTTCGGTCTTGATGGTCTCGATGTCTCGCTGAAGATTGGCGACGTCATCATCTCCGGCAGTTTCTTCAAGTCCGGAATTGAGTACGCAGGCAGTCTCACCGTTGATGTACCGAAAGCCTCGTTCTCCGCGATGGGTTTCTATGGCCCGATACGCGTGTTCGATCTGTCGCGCGACCAGGAGATCATCAACCAGTTGAACCTGGGCAAGGTCCACAAGAAACTCCAAACCAAACTCACCGAGTCGAAGATCACGCCCGCCGCCGTCAATCGCGTGCCTGCACCAGGTGAATGGGAGCTCGTGGCCACCGATAACACGCGCTACACCATCACCGATGACGACGACAAAGTGAATCTTCTGCGTCACGAGAAGACGTTCTTTGTCTTCGCGATGTTGAACGCCGCGGCTGGAGGTGGAATCACTGCCGGTCCAATTCAATTCACCGGCATTGCGCTCGGCTATGGGTACAACCGCCGCCTAAAAGTGCCGCTGATCGAAAACGTCGCCGAGTTTCCGCTCGTGAAGATGGTCATGGGCGAAGGCGGGCACCAGAAAGACGAAACTGAACTCATCAAGCAGTTGGGCAAGCCATTGGAAAATCCGGTTTCGACGCTGGCGGACATGAGCGAGCATCTGGTGGCGGAACGAGGTCAGCAGTTCGCGTGCGCCGGAGTGCGTTTCACCATCAATGGCGTTATCGATTGTTTCGCCCTGCTCGTCGTGCAGTGGGGCGGCGGAGAATTTGAAATCTCGCTGCTCGGGCTGGCTCGTTTCCGGCACACACGCGACGTGAGCGCAAAGCCGATCTGCTACGTCGAAATGCAGATCTTGATGTCAATCAAGCCGAGCGAAGGAACCTTCAAGTTACAGGCGCTGCTCACCAGTAATTCCTGGATCATCAATACCGATTGCAAGCTCACCGGCGGTTTCGCTTTGTGCGTGTGGTTTGGTGGACCACACAAAGGTGACGCGGTCCTGACGCTCGGTGGTTATCACCCGCGCTTTCAACGTCCGGAACATTATCCGATAGTGCCGCGGCTCGGATTGAACTGGCCCGTCAATAACAGTCTGTCGATTAAGGGCGGCGTTTACTTTGCGATTACGCCTTCGTGTCTCATGGTCGGCGGTAAGCTGGAAGCGACTTTTAACTCAGGCCGCATTTCCGCATGGTTCACGGCTCATCTCGACGTCATCATTAACTGGGATCCGGTCTTTTTCGAAGTTGATATCGGCATCTTGTTGCGAGTCGAAGCTGCATTCTTCCTCACGTCGCTCAAAGTAACGATCGGGGCGTCAATCAAGATGTGTGGGCCACCGGTTCGCGGCGTCGCGCATATCGATCTGCTGGTAGTTTCCTTCGACATCTCTTTCGGTCCTGAGAATCCGAAGGAGCCGGAACTGATCGGAACGTGGCAGCAGTTCTGTCACAAGTTCCTGAACCTGAGCGGCGGCGACAGAAGAGCTGTGAACGCACCGGTCAGGGCATTCCCCATTGTTCAACCGACCCTTGCGATGGGACGAAACAACCTGAACGCGCTGCCAAACGATCAACGAAAAGACCCGAAGCCGAAATCGGAGGACGCGGTTTGGAAAGTACGCGCGGACGAAGTCGAGCTATCGGCGACTGCGGCAGTTCCGGTGACGAACCTGAAACTTGGACGTACCAGGACCGCCAGTGCGTCGGACGGTATTCAGAACCTCAATCTGACCGGCAACCCGATGATGGTCACAAATCCGCTCGTGCTCGAATCGAGCGGCATACAGACGAAGAACTCCGCCGGCACGTTCGGGGCTCATCCGATGGGCAAGAAGCTCGATTCGGCGCTCAACGTTACCGTAATCAGCGACGACGCTTCAGCGCCTCCACCGGATGTGTCGCATTGGACGCTCGAAGCGGAGATCGGATCGCTGCCTGAAGCAATTTGGAACCCTGAACAACCGAACCTGAAACCGTCCGAACCGACTGCCAAACTGATCGCCGGTTGCATCACCGGAATCAAGAAGCTGAAACCGCCGAGAGGTACACTCGGCAAACGCGCCACGCCACCGAAGATTGAGTGGCATCCACTTGAACCGGGCAAGGTTCGGAAGTCAGAAACCGCGCAGGAGTCTCCATCGGCAACTCGCTCGCGTAACATCCAGCCCACGTTGGTCCAGAAACAGGACGAACAAAAGCAGATCGCCGAAGCACTCAAGACGGCGGGCTTCTCTTTGACCTGGCAACCGTCGCAGCAAGTTCGCTTCCGCGAATTGCAGGCTGATCCGCTGGCGGGAGCGGTGGCGGCGTAAGTAACTCTTCTCTGTGCAACCTCTGCGTACTCTGTGCCTGTGTGGTTGAAGATTGCTTAGGAAAAACAACCACAGAGACACAGAGAACGCAGAGGTTGCACAGAGAAATCAGAAGGCACATAAAAATGTCGAATGACGCGATGATCTTCTACGACAACTATGAAGCGCCGCTAACCGCCGGTTCGTATCGCTTCGTTCTGCAACAGACCGTAAACCTCGAAGGTGACGAGGCTCGCCACTATTACCACGATCAGCGTTTCGAGGTTTTGGCGCCGCGTTACTCAATTGACCGAGACGAGATCCAGGCTTACTTCCCGCCCGAAGGCGGCGTCGCTGATTACCAAAACGTGCTGCCGCATCTCGTCCTGCGCTCGCGCAATCTGCCGTGGGAAAGAACGATGTCATCGCAAAAAGAACCGTGGCTCGCTTTGCTCATGCTGTCCGAACAGGAGATCGTTGACGGTCAGGCCCTGCTGAAAAACGGCGCTCTTGCTGACCTCGTGCCGCAGCGTCCTGACGATCTTCCGATTGACGACGATTCCCTGGAAACTTGGAGGCGGCCTGCTGACATCGACGCTGTTCTGCTACCGAGATTCAAACGCACTGAAGATCTCAACACTCCTGTTCGTCTGCTCGATCTGAATCTCAAGCTTTTTCGTAAGCTGTGTCCGAATCGCAGAGAGCTGCCGTTGCTTGCGCACATTCGTCACGTCGATACCGCGGACAAAGTCCCGCTCGAGATGGTTGCTAACGGCGAGTTTTCCGTGCTGGTCGCCAATCGGTTTCCGCCGCCGGGAACAAACACGGTCTACCTCATTTCACTCGAAGGTTGGAACGGCCTGCTCGACTCCGATCCGGGTGGGCCTCAACCGGCTTCGCGCGTGCGATTGATCGTCCTGGGCAGTTGGAGTTTTCAAAATGATCCGAAGGGACACGACACGTTCGGCGGGTTAATGCAGCAACTCAAGAAGAACGCAGCCGTGTTTGGCATCGCCCTGCCTGGAACTTCCGGACATGCTCACGTCGATAACGCGCTCAAGCGTGGTTACGTCCCGTTGGACTACAAACCGTTGCAGAGCACGCCCGGTATGGCCTGGTATCGTGGACCACTGTCCCCGTTTCCGAGGCAACGCTTGAACCGGCCCGCTTTCGAACGTGCTGACGCAGCGCTGATCTTCGACGACAAGAACGGCCTGATGGACGTCTCGTATGCCTCTGCCTGGGAACTCGGCCGCTTGCTCGCGCTGTCGTCCCCCGCTTTCGCGAAGGGGTTGCACTTGTTTGTCGAGCGCGATCAAAACGCCGCCGAGTTCGCGAACGAGATCGAGAAGTTTCTCGAACAGCATCGCGGCTCGTTCAAAGATCCGGGCACGATTCCACCGTCGCCCGCTAAGGAGAAGATCAAGATCGCGGATGATCTGGTTGAGTGGATCGCGCGGTTGGTGTTGTTGTATCCGGTACCGTTCCACTATCTCGTGCCGAATCAATCATTGCTCCCGTCCGAGTCACTGCGTTTCTTTCATCTTGACGACAACTGGATAAACGCCCTGATTGACGGCGCGTTCAGTATTGCCGTGCGCACCGCCGAGCTACGCGCGTCCTCCCGCACTGACCTGCAATCGTTGCTATCGAAGATCGTTTACCAGTACCGCCTGCGATTGCAGGGGAAGCAACCGGAATGGAATCCTTCCGAGCAATACATGAGTATGCCGAAGTCCGGGTTTCTGTTGCGTTCGAGCATCGTGAGCGGCTGGCCTGGCGTTGAAGTTACTGCGTCAACCAACGCTGCGCCCGATCCGAACCTGCCAAAGATCCTGCGTCTCGATCAGGTTGCCGAAGGCGTCTTGTTTTGTCTCGCGCGTGGCTCGCTGGAGACGGTGACGTTTCGCGAGCCGCGCGAAGGGATCACTTTTGGCGTGAGCAGCGACGGCACAGTGAAGGCGTCGAAGTCAGGCAAGGTTCTCGATGTGCGGAAAGACCTGCTGCGAGCGCCTGAAGGAGTCGTGGACATTGCGAAGCTTCGCGAGCAGTTAGAGTCAAGCGGTTCCGCGGAAATGGCAACGGACATGATTCGCAAACCGGAGCAGCAGGACATCAATTGGACCCGCAGTGTATGAAAGAGCGAGCAGATAGGCTCTTCTCTGTGCAACCTCTGTGTCCTCTGTGCCTCTGTGGTTGATGAATTCCGAGTAAAACCACACCACAAGAGGCACAGAGGACACAGAGGTTGCACAGAGAAATCCCTTTAAGGAAACTATATGGACTCACAGCATCTGCTGGCGCCGGTAAAAGTGCAGGCGCTCGTTATCGACGACATCGTATTTCAGAAACGAGGCGTGGTTGAACATCAGGGAAGCTATTACGCTAATGATGGGCGCTGGTCGCCGCAGTTGTTCGACTACGACGAGTTGGCAACGTCGCTGCTCCCTCCTGGTCCAAAACCATTCTATGGAGCGAGCCGCAGTTACCAGGGCCATACTACGAAGCAACTCGTCCTCGATGACGACTCAAAGGCCTTGCTGCAAGAAAAAGATCGTGGCGTTTATTTACATTGGGTGCTGCCCTCGGGTTTGCGTCACGCTTACACGCCCGGCTTACTCGATTTTCCCGCCCTCCCGGATCACTGGCTGATCGTACGGTTCACCCGCCAGGGCGCAACTTTAAAAACCAATGCGTGGTTTATCGACGGTGGAGCGTTGGCGACCGACGCCGGTCCAGCAAATCTGCTTTTCCAGGATGCGCATGACTATACCGCCAAGCGGGCCGGCAAAGTTGTTCCGCTGGGCCAGTTCCCGTCGGCAAATTCTCTCGGAGAGCGCACGACGATCCCGATCACCGCAGTCGGAAACGCCTCGACCGGTTCGCCCACCTTCACCGCTTTCATCGCCGAGAATCGCAACGTCTTTTCATGGCACGACAAACTCGAAGACTTGCGCCAGCCGAATGCTGAAGGATCAGTGCCGGAAGGCACAACACTCAGCTACCAGCTAATAGGTTGGTATCGAACTCCGGCACACGAAGCGCTGGCGTCACCGGCTGTGAAAGTGACCGAGAAGCGCGACAAAGACGACAAGCTGCTTGGTTTGCTGATCGATCCGCCGGGCTGGTTTGTCGAAACCAACGCAGCGATCCCGGATCTAACCAAACGGCGCTCGGTCTTTCACGGCATGATCGCGCATATCAACTACTGGAGCTCCGGCACATATAGAGGACAGATACTCGGCTACCCCGACGCACCTGGTGTCGGAGACACTGTGAGCAAAGGGACGCCGGCTTTCCAGGTGGGTGTCGGTAACAGCGCTGAAGATGCCCTCGTCTCCCTGGTTACAAACTCGTACACCGGCGAACAGGAAGGCCTTAAGCCAGAGGCGCCAAATCTTTGGAAAGCTCTCGAAGCTGTCGTTTATCGCCAACCTGAGTCGCTCGTCAGAAGTTGGAACGCGTCTCCGCGCGACAACGCCGTACATCAGAATTGGTTTTCAACTTACGACGCCGGCAAGTTCTGGTTCATCCGACCTAAATCGGACAACGACGGCGTATTTCCCAGCAAACCTGAAGAGACCGCGGCGCAAACCAGGATAAAACCGACGCGGCAACAGCTCGCCGATCTCGCACAACTCAATGAAGCGCAAGCCAAAGCTGACACGCTCAGCCGCGAGTTGGCTGCACTGCAACAGGAACTTTACGCGCGCTGGTGGAAGGTAGCGGGCAAGTCTCGCGATTTCCGACCTGACCTTACAAACGAAGTTAGTGACGTGAGAGAGATTCTGACGCGCGTTAATAACCTGAAAACAAAACGCGATCAGGCCCTTGCTGAGCTGGCGCCGCTGCCGGATCAGTTAAGCGCCAGGTTACCCAAGGACCAGTTGGAGCTGAAATACGATGCCGCGCCGCGCTTCTGGCTACCAGCCGATCCGATCATCGTGATCAAGAATTGCGGCTGTCCGACCAAGCATCAGTTTTCGAATCCACTTTCCTGCCGCTTGCCCGAACAGATCGTCAGCACGGCGGAAGTCGTGGTGGACCAAAAGAAAACCCTATTTAATAAAGCGGTGGGTGTCGCTGAGATTGCCGCGGCCGCGCAACAACACCTTCCGGCGTGTCCGCAGCTACTAGGCAAGCTGGTTGACGAAGGCTCCATCGTCGAGCAGGCGATCGCCGATCTGGCCCAGCGAACTCTGCCGGCAGGAAAGAAATTCGACACCGTTGATTTGTGGCAGACGTGGGTTGAACAGCTCGTCAAAGCTCTCACCTGGGACGGTAAGCGCGAAACCTTCCCGGGCGCTTCAGTAAGCTTCGATAAACCCGGTGTTAAGCCGGAGCGTTTGGCTGCCTTGTGGGAACAACAACCCTGGGCGCCGCTGTTTCTCGATTGGCAGATCACCTGGTTTCCGACAACGGACTTGCCGGCAAGCGAAGACGGCTTTGGCCCAGGCTGGCCGCTGCGGAATTTTGATTACGTACCTTTAGATAAGCAGTCGATTCCGGCCAAAGGCTACACGTTCAAAGGCCGCACCCTGCTCAGCCCGATCGAGGGAAGCATCTTAAAAGAACCGATCGACACGCTGCGCGCTCTCCTTCACGGCGGCAATCAAGAGCGCAACGCTTTTCCCACCGCAGTCGTCGAAGTTCTCAAGCGGTACGAAGTTGTCTGGGGGAAGTCGCTCGCTCAACTCGGCGCGTCGGGTCTCATGGGCCAGGCGCTGACCGGCTTTCACCAGGCACTGTTGCGTCGGGACGTTACGCTGCCGCGCGTCCTACCCGATCCGGCGCGTCCCTGGATCAAAGCTGATAACTACAAGAACCTCGATGGCGACGTTAACAAAATACTCGATGCGCCCGACCGCATTGGGTTGACGGGCGAACGTCTGGCGCCGCCCACTTCGACCTCGTTGGATAGCGCGGAAAAACTTCCCTACTCGATGATACGCGCGGGCGCGCTGCGCATCGATGAACTGTGGCTCATCGATGATTTCGGCCAATCAGCAGACTTGCTCGGTTTAACGCCGGCGCGCAGCGAATCGTCAGGCCAGGTCTTTCATCCGCGAATGCGCTGGCACAACGATAAGACTGTCACGGCTATGCCGCCGCGAGTTTTGCAACCCACTCGTCTCAACTTCCGTTTCACCGCAGCCGATCAGGTTTCAGACGACTCCGATCCGGCGCTGTCGCCGATCTGCGGCTGGATCTTTTTCAACCCCTTGGACCAGGCGCTGGTCCTTTGTGATCGCAGCGGCGATCTCGCCGGCGAGCTCGTGATTACCAAAGAGGAAAGTAAGTTTCGCATCAGTTGGGATCCGGGAGCAGGCGGAATTCCAATCGACGAAATTCCTAACGATAGCCTGAAAAAGTTTGCCAACTCGTTGATTGAAACCGGAGTGACGAATCCCAGGTTGCTCGAATTGCTCAATCTGATCGATCGCGCGCTGGAACGTA
>Ga0105249_10002700_pt1 | contig 15340 bp, 13 predicted proteins | sample KBSS44metaG_FD_81522 | JGI IMG/M metagenome (GOLD analysis project Ga0105249, IMG submission 81522) | Switchgrass rhizosphere microbial communities from Kellogg Biological Station, Michigan, USA - KBS S4-4 metaG | ecosystem: Host-associated > Plants > Roots > Rhizosphere > Soil | place...
CCAAGAACCGTCTGTTCGGCAACACGGTGCAGTTGAACGTCTCGGGCTTCTACTACGACTATACCAACCAGCAGATCAGTCAGTTCATCGATGGTCTGACCTACATCCGCAACGCCGGCAAGTCGCAGCTCTACGGCCTGGAGTTAGAAGGTACGGCACTGCTGAGCGACTACGATCGCGTCGATGGCTATATCGGCTACCTGCATGCGAAGTTCGTGGACTTCGCGCTGGCAGCCGGTGGTACCAACGTGCAGCTCGCCGGAAATCGTCCGCCGCAGGCGCCGAGACTGTCAGTGAACCTGGGCTATCAACACCGCTTCCCGCTCCCGAACGGCGGCGGTTTGACGCCCCGTGTGCAGACTCATCTGGAGACGACGTCATTCCTCACAGTCTACAACTATCCGGATGATCGTCAGCCGGGCTACACACGAACGGATGCAATGCTCACTTACAACTCGCCGGAGGATAAGTGGAGCGTGGAGGCCTACGGACGCAACCTGGAGAACAAGGCAGTCCTCATCAACGCGCAGGAAAACGGCCTGTGGTCGACGTATAACTACCAGTTTGCAGCGCCGCGCACCTACGGCCTGCAGGTATCCCTCCACTGGTAACCCCCCGGTGGCGCCGCCGGCTCCTTGCGGCGGCGCTATCTGTCAGAAATACCGGCGCAAGTACTGGTACGCCTGTGTACTGGCCTGCAACGGTTCCGCCGCGCCATCCTGTTCGACGTAGTAGTGTTCGACGCCTGCGGCGCGAGCCGCTTCCAGCAGCGGCCCGAACTTCATGATCCCTTCTCCCACCACTGTGACATCACCCTTGGCCGTTCCGTCCTTTAGATGGCACTGGCGGAAACGTCCAGGGTATTTCCGGAAGTAAGCGGCGGGATCGGCGCCCGCAGCGACGGTCCAGAAGCAATCCAACTCCATTTTGACCAGCTCAGGATCGGTGTTGGCCAGGATGAAGTCATAGGGAATGACCCCGTCGTGAGGTTTCAGCTCTTCTGCGTGGTTGTGGTAGTTGAGAACGTGCCCGGCACGGGCGGCCAGCCGGCCCGCCTCATTGAGCCCGGCACAGAACTTCTCCAGCAGTGCCCGGGTGCGCATCTGTTGCGGCCACAGGATCTGCCACACGATATATTTTTGTCCGAGGGCGGTGGCGTTGCGGATGCATTCCTCCATGATCGGCGCGACGCGCTCGACCGACATGATCTGCTGCCACTGCCGGCTCGCCTCCTCGAAGGACAGCTCCTTGCGCGTCAGCCGGTTGAAAACGTCATACAGGTTGCCGGGCACCATGTGTTGGGACGGCGAGCGCAAGTTGTATTTGTCAAACAGGGCGCGCAGCCCGGCCGGGTCGCGTCCGAAGGTGCCGATCGTCTCGACCTCTTCGTAACCGATGGCTGCGACTGCCCGCAACGTACCCTCGAAGTCCTGTTGCAGCAGGGGCATTACCGTATACAACTGCAGCCCGAGCGGATGGTGCGCTGCGGGAGTGGCGGCAGCGGACAGCCGTGCCCCGGCCAGCAACAGGCTGGTTTGAATGAAGGTTCTGCGATCCACGACTGCCCCCGCCGGTAGCTTGCACAATGCGTCAGCCATGCTACGATGTAATCGTTTGCACGGCAATGGGCACGCCGTTCAGAAGGAGAGCATCGTGTACGATGTCAGCATCGAATATCTGTACGAAGCGGCGCGTCTCGGGACCATGCGCGCGGCGGCGCAGCTGTTGACGGTTTCGCCTTCCTCCATCAGCCGGCAGATTACTCAACTCGAGGCCGAGATCGGGGTCGCGGTCTTCGAGCACGGCTCACGCAGGATCTGCCTGACCGAGGTGGGACAGCTGCTCGTCGACTATTACAAGGCACAGCTGTCGCAGCGGGAGATATTCGAGGCCCGGTTGACCGATCTCAAACGGCTGCGTCGCGGTCGCATCAGCCTTGCCGTCGGGGAGGGGTTCGTGGGCACGGCTCTGTCAGCTGTGCTGGCCCGTTTCGTCAGCCGGCATTCGGGCCTGCAGGTGGATGTCCGCGTGCTTGCCGCTTCGAGCGATGTTGCGAGGCTGGTGGTCGAGGACGAAGCCCATCTCGGACTCGTCTTCGATGCGTGCAGCGATCCACGGACCCGGGTTGTCGGGGCGGTTAATCTGCCGTTGTGCGCGATCATGGTGCCCACGCACCCGCTTGCTCATCGATCGGGCGTTACACTTGCCGAGTTGAGCCAACACGCACTGTGCCTGCCGGAGGACTCGCTGCGCACGCGCCAACTCCTGAAGCAGATGGAGATTGCACAGCGCATCACGCTGCAGCCGAGCGTGACGTGCAATTCGATTGCGCTATTGAAGTCCCTGTTGCGAACGGGAGAGTTGTGTACGCTGTTGCCTCCTCTCGGTGTTGCTGATGAGCTTGCCAGAGACGAGTTGTCCATCGTACCGATCGAGGGCGTCTGCCTGCATGAGACGTCGGCCCAGGTAATCACGCGATTGGGGCGTCAACTGCTGCCCGCGCCGCTGTCTCTGGTACCGGTGTTGAAGAGCCATCTGGAAGATTCGGCGCGGCTCTTGGGCAGTATTGCGCAGCAACCCCGCACCTGCAGTCCGGCTCGACTTCTGGCCTGAGCGCCACTACGCCCGATGGGGTAGTAAGACTATACTCGGGGGATGCCAACCATCCATGATGTCGCGGCCCGCGCTGAAGTCTCGACCGCAACCGTCTCCCGCGTTCTGAGCAATCCCGAAAAGGTGTCCGAAGCCACCCGCCGGCGTGTCCTCAAGGCGGTCGACCAGCTCGGTTATTCCCCCAATGCCGCGGCTAAGAGCTTGCGGACGCTGACCACCCGCAAGCTGCTGGTCACCGTGCCGGACATCGCGAACCCCTTCTTCTCCCTGATCATCCAGGGTATCGAGGAGGCAGCACTGCGCGAAGGCTATTCGGTCATGCTGGGCGACACCCATCACGATGCTCAACGCGAGGAACGTTATGGCGAAATGCTCCTGCGCCGTGAGGTCGATGGGCTGATTTTCCTGGGCCACAGCATGAGCAAGTCCGTCAGCGGCATGATGAAGAAAAGTCAGCTCGCGCCCATTGTCAACGGCTGCGAATACAGCCCCAACCTCGGGGTGCCGAGCGCGCATGTTGATAACGAGGCGGCGGCCTACGAGGCGATGAGCCACCTGTACGGGCTCGGTCATCGCCAGATCGGTGTGCTCACCGGGCCGTTGGCCAGCCCGCTCAGTCGCGACCGGCTGCGCGGCGCACAGGCCTGTGCCAGGGAGAACGGCGCTGCCAAGCAGATCATGGTCATCAATGGTGACTTCTCGATCGAGTCCGGCATCGCCGGCGCGGCCCGCCTGCTTGCGCAGCCGGTGCCGCCCACCGCCGTGTTCTGCTTCAACGATGAAATGGCGCTGGGCGTGCTCGATTATGCGAGCCGTGTCGGTCGCTCCGTGCCGGAGTCTCTCTCGGTGATCGGATTTGACGACATCCGTTTCTCCCGTTACATGCGTCCATCCCTGACAACAATCAGCCAGCCCATGCTGGATATCGGCCGCGAGACGGTCCGGCTGCTGCTCGGGGTGTTGCAGGGGACCGTGACCACGCCCGTGTCGATCACCTTGCCCCACAAGCTGGAAATCCGCTCCAGCACGGGCGCGCCCCCGCGCTGAAAGCGGCTCGACAGCTTTCGTGTAATGGATTACATTGCCGTCAACGGGGGGCCTGCACAATGAAGTTCCGGTTGAGCGTGATGATGTTCCTGGAGTTCTTCATCTGGGGCGGCTGGTTCGTCACCATGGGCAGCTACCTGGGGACGACCCTCACCGCGAGCGGTGCGCAGATCGGGCTCGCGTACGCGACCCAATCGTGGGGTGCCATCGTCGCTCCCTTCATCTTCGGTCTGATTGCCGACCGCTATTTCAACGCGGAGCGGGTGCTCGCCGTCACTCACCTCGTGGGCGGCGTGTTGTTGTTGACCGTGGCGCGTTCCAGCACCTTCGCGGCGTTCTACCCGCTCTTGCTCGTTTACATGATTCTTTACATGCCGACTCTGGCGCTGGTGAACGCAGTCGCATTCCGGCAATTGCGCGATCCGGCACGCGAGTTCTCCACCATCCGCGTCTGGGGAACCATCGGCTGGATAGTGGCAGGACTGTGCATCAGCTTCGTGTTCGGCTGGGATTCTTCCGAGTCCATCACGCGCGGAGCGTTACGCAACACGTTCGTGATGTGCGGCGTCGCCTCGTTGCTGTTGGGCATCTACAGTCTGACTTTGCCGAAAACACCGCCGGTCGGGGAATCCAAGGCGCAGCTGCGTGACATCCTGGGTCTCGAGGCGTTGCGGCTGCTCGCCAACCGCAACTTCCTGGTGTTCTTTGTCAGCTCGATCCTCATCTGCATCCCGCTCGCCTTCTACTACCAGAATGCCAACCTGTTCCTCACCGAGCTGCACGTTCCCAACGCCACCGGCAAGCAGACCCTGGGGCAGATGTCCGAAGTGGTGTTCATGCTGCTGATCCCGCTGTTTCTGAATCGCTTCGGCATGAAGACGACGCTGCTGGTCGGAATGTTGGCCTGGGCGGTCCGCTACCTGCTGTTTGCCTTCGGCAATGCCGGGGATCTGGTGAGCCTGCTCCTGATCGGTATCGCGCTGCACGGCGTGTGTTATGACTTCTTCTTTGTCTCCGGCCAGATCTACATCGATTCCAAGGCCGGGCCCCGCATCAAGAGCGCGGCCCAGGGACTGATTACGCTGGCGACCTACGGCGCGGGCATGCTGATCGGCTTCTGGGCCGCCGGGAAAATCAGCGATGCGTATTCTTCCGGCACCGGCGTGCACGACTGGAAGGCCATCTGGGAATTCCCCGCCGCTTTCGCTGCCGTCGTGTTTGTCCTCTTCGCGCTGACGTTCCGCAACGAGAGCGTTCGTTATGAGAAATCGTGAAACCTGAGAAAATCAAATGGGCGCTGCTGGGCGGCGGCGCGGACTCTCTCATCGGCATCGTCCACCGCATCGCGGCCTGCATGGGCGATGACTATCAGTTGACCGGCGGTGTTTTCACGCACGATCACGCCAGGAGTGTGCAGTTCGCCCGCGACCTCGGGTTGGATCCGCGCCGTACCTACGCGGACGTCGATTCGATGATTGCAGCAGAGAAGGCTCTGCCGGAGGTTGAGAGAGTCAAGGTAGTGACGATCGCCACGCCCAACTACCTGCACTATGAGATGGCCTCGAAGCTCATCCAAGGTGGCTTCCATGTAATCTGCGAGAAGCCGGTGACGGGGACGGCAGCTGAGGCTGAGAACCTCGCGAGGCTGCTGCAGCATGCCAACCTGATCTTCGCCGTTGCGCATACCTACACTGGTTATCCCATGGTGCGCCAGATGCGAGGCATGATTACCGCCGGTGCGATCGGTGCGATCCAGAAGGTGGACGTGCAGTATTACCAAGGTTGGATCAACCCTGTGATCCACGACCCGGCGCGGCGCTCGACGGTCTGGCGCCTCGATCCCAGCAGGAGCGGCCAGAGCAGTTGTATCGGCGATATCGGTGTGCACGCCTTCAACCTGATCGAGTACACGACGGGTCTCGAGGTCCAACAGGTGCTGGCGGATATCGATACCCTGTATCCCGATAATCCGCTGGATGTGGACGGGTCGGTTCTGTTGCGGCTGGCCACAGGCATCAAGGGCGTGCTGTGCGCCAGCCAGATTGCCACTGCCGAGGAAAACAACCTGCGGATCGCGGTTTACGGGCGCACCGGCGGTCTCAAGTGGGGGCAGGAGAGTCCGAACGAGCTCGAGTACCTGCAGGAGGGCCGGCCGCTATCCATCCTGAAGCCGGGACATGCCTACAATGTGCCGCAGGCACGCGCGGCCACGAAGTTGCCTCCCGGTCACCCGGAGGGCTTTATTGATGCCATGGGCAACCTCTATCGGGGTGTTGCCAGGGCGATCCACGGGCAGCCCGATGACCCGGGCGCCTATCCGGGTATCGATGCGGGTGTGCGCGGAATGCGTTTTGTCGAAGCCGTCCTGCAGTCTTCGCGGCAGGGGAATGTCTGGTCGAAGGTCTGAAACCGGACTCAAGTGCGGTAGGGCTGGCGCCCGAACCCCTGGACGGCAATCCCTTGGGATGCCAACACGTCGTGTTGTAGCGAGTACATGGCGGCCGCGGCCGCATCGATCGCCCGCACGAACGCCAGCGAGCCCTGCAGGATCGGCGCCAGGCGCTCCTTGTCCTGTAGTCGCGCCTGGGGATATTCGTGCTCCAGCACGAGTACCGTCCGCGCCGGATCGATATCCAACAACTCGCGGGCGGCAAGCTGGTGGTCGAGCCAGTCGACGGTGCGGTTCTGCAGGTAACCCAGCGGGTCATGGCGCGCCGTGCCCGGCAGCTCGTGCTCGGCAAACACCGTCTGTTTCTTCCAGGCGTTCACCTGGTCGGCGGGATTGGGGGAGGGCTTGCCTTTGATCCAGTCACCCCGTTGCATGGTTTGACCGCCGTAGCCCCACGCGGCAATGCCGCGCGCGTCGATGACCTGTCCCTTGACATGGAACCCATCGATCAGAAAACCATAACCTTCCTCTTTCAGGTACTGAAAGATCGAGCGTGTGTCCTGGCCCATCAAAATGGCGTGCGAGGGGTCATAGTGAATCCGGAACTGAGCACCAACCCCGTGTCGCTCGCAGATCCGATGTAACGCAATCCAGGGGCCGGGCGCGTACGCCAGGTTGTTGTGCCACTTGTCGGTCGTGTTCCAACCCGGCATGGGGCAATGCTCGACCCGGAACACCAACCCGCGCGCCTTGGCCTCCACCAGCAACGGGATGAACTCGGACTCGAACATCTCGAGGTTGGGATCCATCTCGATATCGGGATTGCGGCCGACGAATCCGCAGACTGCCCGGGTTCCGAGCAGGACCGCGGCATCAAACACGCGGAGCATGAATTCCTTCTTGCGCGCACGGGCACCCGCGTCGGCGGTCAGCATGTTGTCGAAATAGCCCAGGTCCGAAAGGCCCACTCCAGTGTGCTTGATGGCGGCAGCCACCCGTTTGGCACGCGCCTCGGTGAACGGCTCACGCAGATCGCGCGTGTTGGCAACCGTATCGAGCAGCGCTTCCGGCGGCGCATCGGCGCGGCTCGGATGCAGCGCGGCGGACAGCTGGATGTTGGGGCTGCCGACGTCGCTTGCGAACTGCAGCCATTCTTCGATCGCGACATCCGGATCGGCATCCCGTCGCCGTCGCGGCGTCAATTCCTGCAAGGCTGCCGTCAGCAGGCTCAGTTGCATCGTCTTGGGCTGAAAGGGTTGTACCGCCATGTTGCACGCCGCCTCCCGCGGACGAATCTTTTGCGTATCCTCGCCCGGAATTGTATAGTCTTTCGGCCATGTAAACCATTACAATCCTCGAGGGGGAACAGACCATGATGCGCCGGGATTTCCTCAAGGCGACAGCTGCCACGGCAGGGGTCGCCGCCGTGGGCGGCTCGGCACTGTGGTCGGGGCTGGCCCGGGCGGCGGCACATCGGCCGATCGGCCTGCAGCTGTTTACCGTAATGGCCAACCTCGAACAGGATTTCGAGGGCACGCTGCAGGCTGTCGCCCGGATCGGCTACCGCGAAGTCGAGACGATCGGCGCGTTCGGGCGTGATCCGAAAATGGTGCGCGACCTCCTCGACAAGCATGGGTTGGTCACACCGTCACAGCACCTCGTACCGGGCAATCTCTACAGCCTGTTCAACCAGTTTGTCCAACACAAGGTCTCAGGTCCCGAGATTCAAAAACAGTGGCAGGAGACGATGGCCATCGGGCGTATCAAACCGGTGATCGAGGAGGGCATCGAGCGCGCCAGGATTCTCGGCCAGAAGTACCTATGCCTGCAGATCATCTGGCCGGAACAGATGGCCACCCGTGAGCTCATGGACGCGTTCTGCAAAGCCTTGAACACAGCCGGTGAGCTGTGTGCGAAGGCGGGTCTGGTGTTCAACTTCCACAATCACAGTGAGGAGTTCAAGCCGATCAACGGCTATGTGCCGTATGACCTGATCCTGAAAAACACCGACCCGCAGACGGTCAAACTCGAGATGGACCTTTATTGGGTTGCGCACGCGGGTCAGGACCCCCTCAAATATCTCGCGGACAATCCCGGCCGTTACAAGCAATGCCACTTGAAGGACAGCACCCCCTCCGGCGACTTCGAGACCGTCGGCAAAGGCACGTTGAATTTTCCGGTGCTGTTGGCCGCGGCCCGCAAGGCCGGCATCGAGCACTACTACGTGGAGTTTGATCGCTCCACGGACCCGATGAAAGTGACGCGCGATTCGTTCGCCTATCTGCAGACGATCATGTGAGGGTCGCCCGCACATAGTCGAGGCATTTGCCCACTTCCTCCGTGGCCGTCCCCGTCCCGGCATATTCGTACTCGATGTACGCCGGGATGGAGTAGCGCTTGTGTTGCAAAAGCTGCATCACGGCCTGGATCGGAGTATCACCCTGACCGAAGGGTGTGTTGGGCCCGTCGTTGCGCTTGCGATCCTTGATGTGCAGGTTGGTGATGCGCTCATGATGCTTCTGGATGAACTCGACCGGATCGAAGCCGGCGGCCGTGAAATGACCGATGTCGAGATTCACGCGATACTGTTTGGACATTGCGAGCCCCGCCTCGAAGCTCGCGGGCGTGGCGAACTGATTCGGGTCCGACACGTTGGAGTGGCCGTGCAGGGCGAGGATCAAACCGTCTTTCTCAAAAAAGGGCACGGATCGCTTCGCCATGACCAGCGTCGTCGACACGGTCATGACCTTTGCGCCGAGCGCATGGGTCATCTCGATGCCGCGCGCGATTTCGGCATCGTTGCATTGATCGTTGAGGCCGAAGTTGAACGCGAAGACCTTGATGCCGGCCGCCTTGAACTTCTCCCCACGCGCTTTGATGTCGTCGAGTCCAGGGCCCAGCCGCCAGGTGCGCACGGCTTCGCGCGACGCCTCTGTAGCGGAAGTCGGCCACATTCCAGGTGGCTGCAGCGTCGGCTCCCACACCTCGCACTCCGTGATGCCGAGCTGACGCATTGCGGCGATCATTTTGTCTGTCATGTCCCCGGGCTTTCCCAGCATCTCGCGGAAGCTGTAGGTCTGGACACCGAGGTGCACACCGCTGTCCTTCTTGTCCGCCGCAAAGGCTTTCCACGCGACCCACGCCGGTACGCTCAACGCTGCGAGCTGCAGGAAATGCCGTCTCGAATGCATCAGGTGCCCCTGGTAGTACGCCCGACAGTTTCGAGCTGCAAAATACTGTACGCTGCCGAGGATTTCAGGACAACGCACGCCAGGTTTAATGACTTCCAGCAGAGCTTCGATCGGATTCGGCGAGTTCGTTACGTTGACGGCGCTACTGATGGCCATCCAGGCCATGGCCATCGACGCCATGTTGCCGGCGCTGCCGGCCATCAGTCAGGAAATGCTCGGTCCCGGTGACAACCGGGTGCAATGGGTCATCACCGCGTATGTGCTGGGCATGGGCACCGGTCAGTTGATCTGGGGCTCGTTGTCCGATCGCTTCGGCCGCCGCCCGGTGTTGATCTGCGGCCTGACGGTCTACGGCATTGCCGCGCTCGCGTGCGCGCTCACCCGAAACTTCGAGATGCTGTTGGTTGCGCGTCTCGTCAACGGTCTGGCGGCGGCGTGTGCTGTCGTGGTTCGATCGGTCATACGTGACATGTACGCGGGCAGGTCGATGGCCCGGGTCATGTCATTGACGTTCATTGTGTTCATGATCGTCCCCATCGTCGCACCGACCCTCGGGCAGGGCATTCTGCTGATCTGGCCCTGGCGCGCGATCTTCATCCTGTTCGCCGTTTTCTCGACTGTCTGCATGGTCTGGGCGCTGTTGCGCCTGCCGGAGACACTTCCGGTGGAGCGCCGCCAATCATTGTCGCCGCGTCATCTGGTCGCCGCCGCAGGCATTGCGCTCGGTAACCGGATCTCCCTCGGCTACACGCTGGGCGTCGCCGTGAGTTTCGGCTCTGTGATTGCCTACGTCGCAATGGCACCCCAGATCTTCGGCACGGTGTTCGGACATCTGAGCTGGCTGCCCGGGATGTTTGCTCTGTGCGCGCTGGCGATGAGCGTGGCCTCGTATCTGAATTCGCGCCTGGTGGAGCGATTAGGCATGCGCTGCATCTCGCATTCCGCGTTGCTCGCCTCCATCGGCGTTGCTCTCTTGCATTGGCTGGTGGTGCTCGAAGGCTACGAGCAGCTGTGGACTTTTGTCATGTTCCAGGCGCTCGCCATGGGGTGCTTCGGGCTCATGGTGTCCAACTTCGGCGCGATGGCCATGGAGCCGGTGGGAGCGGTGGCCGGAGCGGGAGCCTCCCTGCAGGGATTTGTGACGACCTGCGGCGCGGCCCTCATCGGCGCCGCCATCGGCAAGACTTTCGACAACACGACCCTGCCGTTCACGGTGGGAGTGATGTGCTGTGCCGGGGCTTGCCTGGTGTTTGTGTTGGCGGCCGAAAAGGGGCGGCTGTTCCAGCCGCATGCCGCGTCTTTGCTTATCCCCCACAGCGAGGTATAGTTTGCCCGGCATGTAAAGCTTTACATGCAACCTTGGCGGAAGGAGGGGGCAGGCTGGTGGCAATTCTCGGGAGTAATGCACGGCGAGCAGCATTGGCGTTGCTGCTCACGGCACTGGCATGGGGTGTCCATCCGGCCGAGGAGCCGGGCTCGGCCGCCGGTAAGCGCAATCCCCTGGAGAGTCACGATTTTGAGCGCCCGCCGGACGATCCTGCCTCAATCGCCCGTGGCAAGCAGGTTTTCAGCGTCAACTGCTCATTCTGTCACGGCTCGGACGGCCGCGGCGGTGAGGGCGGCCCGAACCTGCTGCGCTCGCCCATGGTCCTGAACGACCAGAAGGGCGAAATCATTGCCGCGGTGGTGTTGAATGGCCGCATCGAGAAAGGCATGCCGAAATTCAACCTGCCGCGGGACAGCATTACTGACATCGCCGCTTACCTGCACAGTATCAAGGTAAGCAAAATGAGCAACTTCACCCCGCGGATGGTGCTCGTGGGCGACGCCGCTGCCGGTAGGGCCTACTTCAACGGCAAGGGGGGCTGCACCAGGTGCCACTCTGTGAAGAAGGATCTCGCGGGGATCGGTGCGATGGATCCCAAGACCCTGCAGGACAGGATTTTTGCAGGCGGTGAGACCGGGCTGCTCGGCGCGGCAGCTGCCGGTGCCAAACCCCGTAAAGTCACCGTTACGTTTCCGACAGGCGAGACAGTCAGAGGCGATCTCGTCAGCCTCGATGACTTCATTGTCGTGGTGAGCGATGCAGACGGTCACCGTCGTTCCATCCGACGCGACGGCGATACTCCCAAGGTTGATGTTGTCAATCCGAGGCAACCGCACCTCGACATGATCCGTCAATGGGAGGATCGCGATCTGCACAACGTCACGGCCTATCTGGAAACGCTCAAATGAATGTCGCATTGAAGCTGTTGTTCACGGGTCTGTGTGCGCTTCCCGTGGTGAGCACCGCCGCGGCTGCCTCGCTGCCGCCGCTCGCAGAATCCTGGCCGACGTACTCCGGCGACTACACGGGCAAACGTTTCAGCTCACTTACGCAGATAAATCAATCCAACGTCAAACATCTCACGCTGGCGTGGGTTAGCCGCTTGAAGGGCGGGATGGATGAGGGCGGCGGACTCCTGGCGCCGCCTCCGCCGCCGCAGATCATCGGCGGTGAGGCCAAGGAGCCCGTGGTCACGGGTGGAGTGTTTTCGTCGGACGCACCCATCAGTGTGCGCGGGGCGGTGTTGCAAGTAGACGGCGTGTTGTATGCAACAGCGCCTGATAACGCCTGGGCCATCGACGCACGCACCGGTAATGTTCTCTGGCATTACTTCTGGAAGACCAAGGGCGGCACCCATACCGGTAACAAGGGCATGGGCCTGTACAAGAACTGGCTGTTCTTCGAGACCGCCGACGACTATCTCGTCTCCCTGGATGCTCGCACCGGCCAGGAGCGTTGGCACAAGGAGATTGAGAGCTTTCCGGAGCAATACTTCTCGGAAGCCGCGCCCATTGTCATCGGTAACCACGTGTTGGTAGGTGCAGGCAATGACTCGGATGAGCCGGGCTCCTTGCGCTCGGTCGATCCGGAAACGGGCGAAATACAGTGGCGATTTCACACCACGCCCATGAATCCAGGCGATCCCGGTGCCGACACGTGGCCGAACATTGAAGCTGCGCGTCATGGTGGCGGACACGTGTGGGTTACAGGCTCGTACGATGAAGAGACTCACCTCTATATCTTCGGAACGGGTAATCCGTCGCCTGCCTATAGTTCTCACAATCGCACGGGCGACAATCTGTTTACCTGCTCGCTGGTCGCAGTAGATGTGGAGACCGGCAAGCTGGCCTGGTACTACCAGACATCTCCCCATGACACGCATGACTGGGACTCTGCCCAGACGCCTGTACTGGTAGACGGCGACTTCGACGGCAAGCCGCGCAAGCTCGTGTTGCAAGCCGCCCGCAACGGTCATTTCTTCGTGCTCGATCGCGTAACCGGTGAGCATCTGCTGACATCCCGTTTCACTCCATGGGGCAAATGGGTGAAGGGCCTCAACAAGAACGGACAGCCGATCCGCGATCCGGCTCACGATCCCCAGGTGGGCGGTACCATCGCCAACCTGGATGGCTGGACCAACTGGCCGCCCCCGTCCTACAGTCCGCAGACCGGCCTGTTCTATGTCCGCGGCTATGAGAACTACGGTCTGTATTACTACACGGAGACAGATCCCCGGGGGGCCATGGGCATGGGCGGCGTTGCGCGCGGCGGTCAAGTATCACTGGGAACGTCGATTCGCGCGATCGACTACAAGACGGGCAGAATTGTTTGGGAGCATCCGTTTGAAAACGGTGTCGGTCTGCCCGGAATGATCGGCTCGGGATTGTTGACAACCGCCGGTAATCTTCTGTTCGCCGCAGATCAGGGTGACAACCTGGTAGCGTTCGATCCCGCCAACGGCAAGCCCCTCTGGAATACCCGTCTGCACGGCGTTTCCAACGCGCCGGAGACCTACATGCTCGATAACCATCAGTATGTGATGGTTGCGGCAGGGGATACGCTGTACGCGTTCACTCTGTATTGAGTGCTACTTCTGCCACTTCTGGGCGCGAGCGCTGGCTTCCTCCTTGGGATCCAGCGGCTCGCCTGAGATGGTGTTGGTGACAGCCTGAACGACCGCGGGCGGCAGGTTGGAGGCCGCGGGTCGATACTCCGAGTTTGCGGCGTGACTTTCGCGAGCCAGCACTTCGAGCTTCCAGTTGCCTGCTTCGTTGCAGGCGAGTCCGCCCAACTCGCGCATTTGGAACGTACGGCAGTAGTGACCGTTGCGGGATAAATAGCTGACACCGATCTGAACCGCCGAGTCCTGCGTTTGGGCAGCGACTAGTTGGTTGGAGAGCGCTGCGTGCAATTTGCCCGCGGCCAGCAGTTGTCCGTCGCGCTCCGTGATGGAGTCGGATCGAAGCAGGGTCCTTCCGAACTGCAAGGCCAGTGCTCCGAGAGCGAAGCTGGCCGCCAACGCAAACCACCGCGACTGCGGACGGACGGCCACTTTGTGGCCTCTCAAAGGCACCACGTTGGATTTAGAGCTTCCTGACTTGGAGCGTGCCGCCGTCAGAAGCCGGTCCGGGACCGGCTCCTGGAGAACTGGCTCGAAGCCTGCGCGCAAGGAGTCCTTGAGTGCCTGATGGGATGCCACCCGCCGGGCGATCTCGGGATCGCGACTCATGGCGTCCTGAATCTGCTGCCGCTTGGTGTCGTCGAGCTCGCCGTCGGCGTACGCCATGAGGTCTTCGTCAGAGAAAGTCATGCCAACGCTCCGAGCATCGCTTGAAGTGAGTCGCGGCCTCGTGCCAACCGACTGGTGATGGTTCCAACAGGGACCCCGATGATTTCGGCTGCTTCCTTGTAGGACAGGCCTTCCACCAGGACGAGGCCGACGACCTCACGCTGTTCACTTGGAAGGCGCGCCATCGCGTCCTGAACCGACAGGGCGTCTGCCTCCCCACTGGCGGCCGGGTCGGCAACATTCTCCCCCAGCTCCTCCGGCACGAACACCCGCGAGCGCCGGCCTCTCGACCGGGACTCGTCGATCCAGGCATTGCGCAGGATGCCGAACATCCAGCTCGACAACTGCGCGTCCGGACGAAGCTGTTCCGAGCGCGACAGGGCTCGCTCGATCGCCAGTTGGACCAGGTCGTCGGCGTCCTGGGCATTGTTGACGAGAGAGCGTGCGAAGCGCCGGAGGCGGGGTAACAGCTGCACAATTTGCTCACCCAGGTCGTCTTTGACTACAGGCATACGGGCTATGTCAGTAATACGAACCGTGATGCAGGTTCCTTCCCGGTCGGGGCGCGGTCCAATACATTGGCTTCTGTGAGACGGCTGACCTTCATTTTCTCCATGATACTGGTCTCGGCGGCCCGGGCGCAGATCACTGTGCCCAACGTGCGGCTTCCGGCGCTGCCTCAGGTTCCGCTGACGTCGGCGGTCGCGGACGATGCCAGGACGGATCTGCGGAGGCTCGAGGACGTTCGGCGGCTCGCCGTTAGGGATCTCATTCGACGCAACCGGACGGTCATTCAGGCCGACCGCAACGGGGCTGCGATTGTTCGGGGAGAGATCGTGGCCGTGTCCCCGGAGCAGACGGTGATTGATGCGGCCGTGGCTGCCGGGTTCACTGTGGTACGCACCCGGGTGCTGGAGGGGCTGGATGCTCAGGTGGTCGTTCTGGGTGTGCCGCACGGTATGGATACGTTGCGTGCCCTCGATGAATTGCGCTCGCTTGCGCCGTCGACCCAGTTTGATCTGAATCACATTTACACCAGCAGTGGTGGGGAAGTGCACTCCGCGCCGATGCAGACGAGAGCTCCATCTGCCGCTGGAAAGCTCGGATTGATCGATAGCGGAGTGGATGCGGCGCATCCCATATTCAAAGACGTCCTCCTACACCAACACGGTTGCTCCGCTCCTGTGCCAGAGGCGCACGGAACCGCCGTGGCGTCTTTAATGGTGGCACCCGGGGCAGAGTTATATGCTGCCGATGTGTATTGCGGGCAGCCGACAGGTGGTGCGGCAGATGCCGTTGCTGACGCATTCTCGTGGCTCGCACACGAGCGTGTGCCGGTAATCAACGTGAGTTTGGTTGGCCCACCTGACGTCACCCTCGAGACTGTTGTTCGTTTGGTCATTGCGCGCGGATATCTGATTGTCGCCGCTGTTGGCAACGATGGGCCGGCAGCGCCTCCGCTGTATCCGGCTTCTTATCCCGGA
>Ga0105249_10002703_pt1 | contig 15328 bp, 11 predicted proteins | sample KBSS44metaG_FD_81522 | JGI IMG/M metagenome (GOLD analysis project Ga0105249, IMG submission 81522) | Switchgrass rhizosphere microbial communities from Kellogg Biological Station, Michigan, USA - KBS S4-4 metaG | ecosystem: Host-associated > Plants > Roots > Rhizosphere > Soil | place...
GGGCGACGTCATCCTGTTGGACCAGCGTGGCGTCGGTCGCTCGCGACCCAACCTTTTGCGCCTTGCCACTGAACCTTTACCGACGGACGTCTTCGCTGACAATGATGTCGCGCTGCGTGTGTTGAAAGAGCGAACAGTTGCTGCCGCAAGTTATTTCCGCGAACAAGGCTTCGACATCCAGGCCTACAACACAATCGAAAGCGCGCATGATGTCGACGATGTGCGAAAAGCATTAGGCGCTGAAAAACTGAACCTCGTCGGTTTCAGCTACGGCACGCATTTAGGTCTGGCTTGCATTCGCTATCATGGCGCGAACTTAAATCGAGTGGTCCTGGTCGGCACTGAGGGACCCGATCATACCAACAAATTGCCTTTCACCTCGGATGCTTCATTGCGACGTCTTGCGCAGCTGGCGGCCGCAGCTCCTGAACTGGAAGGTAAGGTTCCAGATCTTGTCGGAATGCTAAGAGAGGTCCTGACGCGTTTTGAAAAGCAGCCAGTCACCGTTCAGATCACTGATCAGCGCACTAAGAAACCAATTGAAGTGAAAGTCGGAAAGAGTGGTCTCCAGTTTCTCATTATGAGAGATCTGGGCGACACGAATGATCTGCCGATATTTCCCGCGTGGTTCTACACGATGCATCAGGGAGATTACTCGATCCTCTCGAGATTTGCTGAGAGACGTTACAACCAGTTTGCCGGTGGGATCTCGCTAATGACTGTCGTGATGGATGCGTCGTCGGGTACGAGCAAGGCACGAACTGCAAGAATCCAGGAGGAAGCGAAAACTGCGTTGCTGGGCGACATGGTCAATTTTCCGTTTCCGGGTATTGATGACGCGATAGGAAACCCGGATCTCGGCGACAAGTATCGCTCGCCAATTAAAACACTCGTTCCCACTTTGTTTTTTAGCGGCACGCTCGACAACAACACACCTCCTTTTCAAGCCGACGAAGTGCGTCGCACATTTCGAAACAGCACTCACATCGTTGTTGAGAACGCTGGACACGAGAGCATGGTGGTTGATTCACGAGTTCAGCAAACGATGGTCGACTATCTGCGTGGTGGTGATGTCAGCAAGACAAAGATCGAATTGCCACCTCTGAAATTTAACGTACTACCCAAGCCGAAGAATTGATGTTAGTGGAAGAACCTCGCCTCTCATTCTCCACGGGGCTGATAAATTAGTAAGTTCTACTAGTGTCTAATTAACCGTGGCGATCCGATGTCTAACAATTGCAGTCTATGGCGAAACAGGCCGCGAATGGCATCTCGAGAAATTTCGTAACCCGACCTGGGATGAGATTGTCACTTCCATCAACCGACTCGACAAATTTCGTTATCCCTGGGTGTGGTTATTTATTGGCGATGAAGACGAGGATGCGACCGTTGATTGCCTGACTGTAATGGGTGGCGAGGGCGTCTACTGGCTGGGGCTCACGGCCGGTAAATATGAACAGCTCCGATTATTTGACCACAAGAAGAGCACGGATGAAGTTGCGCTCTGGACCAGTGACCAGGGATTCGGGGATGAAGAACGTTACGTTACCTACGACATCGATCTCGTATTACGAATTGTCAAACACTTCGGCGAAACAGGTGAACCACTACGCGAAGCTGCGTGGGAATCATGATCCTCCAGGGCTGCTCGATGAGTACTGTTAATAACAATTCATCCGTTCTCGCGATCGGCATTGATGCTGCTGAATCTACTGTGGTGCGGCAAATGATCGAGCACGACGAGATGCCCGCGCTCAGATCATTGTTGGCTGAGGGGCAGTGGCTGGTTGTGCGATCTCCGGCACCAATTGGCAGCGGAGCTGTGTGGCCCACCTTTCTCACAGGCGAAGACCCAACTGTTCATGGGATCTACAGTGAATGGAAGTGGCTTCCGGAAACAATGAGTCTCGGTCGTTATGAAGGTCGTCACTTAACTCCGTTCTGGCAATCACTCGCTCAACAGGGTGTATCAATTGGTGTGTTCGATGTTCCTTTCGCACCTCCGGTCGGAATCACAAGCGGCTTCGAAGTTTGCGAATGGTGGGCACACGACTGTACCGCGGCGGGGCTGCGAGCTGGTCCTGACGAAATTCGTTCGCTAGTGCGAGCATCACCGACGCATCCCCTCTCGGCAAATCGATTCTTCACCGCCACGCCTCATAGTAAGGACAATTTAGAGGCGCTCGCCGGCGCCTGCTGTACGGGAGTACGACTGCGCGGTTCGCTGGCTAGACGTCTAATCTCAAATACAAATCCGCAGTTGTCAGTGGTCGTCTTTCCGGAGATTCATCACGCCAGTCATCAGCTTTGGCACACGATCGCGGGTAACCATCCTATTTACGGTGTACTGGAACGCAATGGCACTTCGGTAAAGGGGTTGTTGAAGGAGGTGTACCGTGCGATCGATGAACAAATTGGAAAACTGATCAGTTCGAGCAGTGCAGAGACAGTGATGGTTTTTGCGCTTCACGGAATGCGTCCTGCTCTGGGGTTTCCGGGATTTCTCGGCCCGCTACTTTGCGAACGAGGTTTTGCAAAACTTGCAAACTGGCGGTCACAAACGTGGTCTAAGCGCACCATGTCGCTGTTTGCTGCAACGAAACGACGTGCACCTGCGCGGCTAAGGAAACTCTATTACCAAGTGACACCAATCACCACGACTTACAAGCTGGCACGTCCAACCATGTTGCCAACCTACGATTGGCCGAACACTCGAGCATTCGCCCTTCCCACTGACCAGTACGGCTGGATCCGAATTAACCTGATGGGACGAGAGGGACAAGGGATTGTCCGTCTGGATGAGTATGACAGGCTCTGCAACGAGTTGGACCAAATGCTATCAACGCTTACTTCTGAAGAAGGAGAGTTGTTGGTTCACAATATTGTCCGAACTGCCGCAAATGCAGAAGAGGCGCGTGGCAATCCACTTCCCGACTTAGTGGTCCACTGGAAAGACGCAGCGTTAGCGTCAGCGATGAAGATTAAGGGAAGCAAAGTGCAGGCGCAGGGGGTTAGTCAGAAGTCTACTGGTCAACACGCTTCAGAGGGCTTTTGCATCTACCGTGGTGGTCGCGGCGTAGACGGCATCGTGGAAGCAAGAGAACTGGGCCGACTGATTGCGGAAAGCAGGTAAGAGCAGTCTACGGTAAGAGCGAAGTTAGAAACGGCAAGCTGTCCATTGATGCACATAAGGTAGTGGTTCAAGTGGACGAATCGTTTGTTATTAACAGTGAATTGTTAGTCGAAAAGACTTGAGCCGACTGATTACCCTGGGGCTGACTTTGAGTCAACAGATTACGACTCGAAGAATATCTCATCAGCATACTCATAAAGAATGCCCTGCCTTACGCAACACCTCACTAAATCGCGGCTCTGAGCGCAGCACGTCCCATGTCGGATCATGTTTAAGCCCCGGTAAAATGAGGTCACGGTATTCGTAAGCCTTTTCCAGCCAGTCGAGTGCCCGCTCCTTCTCTCCGAGACCAACGTAGACCATTGCTATGCTAAACGGTAGAACGAACTCATTCTTTGATCGCTCCATTAATTGGTTGAGTGCCTTCCGCGCCTCACCCTTCTTTCCCAACAATCCATAAGCCCAACCTGAGTGGGCCAACACCAGCGGCTCATCACTAATTTGTCTCGCCTTACTGAACTCTTCGAGAGCCTCTGGATACATTCCTTTTAATCCATAAACTACTCCCAGCATGTCATGCGCATAGCTGAAGTTCGGGTCCATCGATAGTGCCTTCTGGAACTGCTCGATTGCCTGGTCATACTGGCGTGCATAAACATAGGGCAGCCCGAGAACCGTTTTGATGCCCAGGGAGAGCGGGTCTAACTCTTCCGCCCGCCTTAACTCTCTAAGAGCATCGTCGCGGCGATTCATTACGGCTAAGTAAATGCCATAGTTGTTCCGAGCCAAGGAAGAACCGGGATTGAGCTCAATAGCACGCTTGAAATCTCCATCAGCACTCAACAGGTCGTATTCATAAAAGGCTTTGACCCATGCCAGTGTCGAATGCGCATCGGCAAGTGAATCGTCTAACTGCAACGCCTGTAAGGCAGCCCCTCTTGCTTTCGGCATTGCTTCCGTTGGGGGTAAGAACCATGAATTGCTGTAAGCATCGCTTAATCTGGCGTAAGCCAAGGCGAAGTTACTATCTTTTTCGATGGCCTGATTATAGTAAGTGATCGCCTTAGCTATTCCTTCATCAGTGAGCTTATCCGCGTAATAGTTACCTAATAGGAGAAGTCGATAAGCCTCGTCGCTTTGAGTGTAACGTTTGGCAAGTCCTTTTTCTTCTGAGGGGGTAAGCCGAACACGCAACTTCTCGGAGATTTCCCTCGAAATGTCCTGTTGTATCGCAAGAATGTCGGACAGCTTTCGTTTGTATTGCTCGCCCCACAACTGACGATTAGTATTTACGTCCGTCAACTCCACGCTGATCGAAAGCTCATCGCCCTTCAGCACCAGCCTTCCCGTAACGACGGCGCGTACATTCAACTTGTGCGCTACCTCCTGAGGATTCGTCTCCTTACCCTTGTACTGAAAAACTGAACTGCGAGCGATCACTTTTAGTTGCGGTAGTTTTGAAAGACTATTAATGATGCCGTCGGTGATACCGTCCGAGAGATACTCCGCATCGGGCTTCGCGCTGAGGTTGACCAGAGGCAGAACGGCGATGGAGTCTATGGCCGCCTCACTTGCTGGGATCACAGTCTCACTTTTATTAGGTGGAGATGTGTGCGCTGAATTATAGAAGTAGATGCTTGCCGACGTTACGGCGAGAAGCGTTAACGCCGTGACGAACGCAGCTTTCTTATGGCTTTTAACTCCGCCGATTGCGGACTCAATTCTCGACGCGGGTCGCGCTGTCTCGTTTGCGCTGACGAGTGCAGTCGAATCAATAATGGTTTCGGCTGTCGCTCGGTTTTGAGCATCTGATGCACGCGCGCCGGAGCTTAAGTTCTCCTGCGTAGAGCGCTCCAACTCGGCATTAAACTCTAGCCGCTGTTTGAGGACACGCAGATCAATCATCAGGTCTTTCACAGTTTGATAGCGCGCCTCGCGGTCTTTCGCCAACGCCTTCTCTACGATGCGCTCCAGTTCGATCGGCGCGTCCGGCCTGAACTGCTTGAGTCTCGCGGGATGGTTCTCAAGTATGGAGACGATGACATGGCTCACCGTCTCGCCAAGGAATGGAGCGCGCCCCGCCACCATCTCGTAAAGCACAACTCCCAAACTCCAGATGTCAGTCCGCTCATCCACCGGGAGGGCGCGCGCCTGTTCAGGCGATACATACTGCGCTGTGCCCAAAATCGTGCCCGGGTCTGTTTGCAGTAGCGTTGAGGCATCGGAATCTGTGGCCCGGTGGGTTGACGATTTTTCAGTGAGCTTGGCTAGACCGAAATCGAGCACTTTCGCGTAGCCGTCGCGCCGAAGCATTATATTTTCCGGCTTGATGTCGCGATGGATGATGCCGGCTTCGTGCGCAGCCGACATGGCGGAAGCCACTTGAACAGAGATCTCGAGCGCCTCGCCTAGTTTCAACCTTTCACGCTTTATGCGCTGCCGCAAAGATTCCCCATCTATGAACTCGGTGGCGATGAAATGGGTGTCGCCCTCCGACCCGATCTCGTGAATGGTGATTATGTAAGGATGATTTAGCGCTGATGCGGCATGGGCTTCCTGCTCGAAGCGACGTAGTCTGTCATCGTCCTTAGTGAACTCCTGCGGAAGCACCTTGAGCGCAACAGGTCGCCGAAGTTGAGAGTCTTGTGCGAGATAGACTTCTCCCATTCCGCCTGCGCCGAGTTTTGAGCGGATTTCGTAGCGCCCTAAACGCGTTCCTATATCAACAGCCATACTTGCATCGCAGCCAGCTCTGCGTTTGCGCCCGCAGTACTCTAGCAGAGTTTCGAAAAACACATTGAGGCTAATTGTTTCTTAGCTGAAGATATGAAGCTGCGCGTCCTGGCCTCTTCTAGGTGCAGACGAAGCTCCAATTCAAGTGTTCAATGCTCACCAGCTATTTTTACGCCATCGTGTTCAGCGAGGTCTACGCATTCACTCAAGCGCAAAATCGGCAATCTAGAATCAGAAATCGGCAATGCTTAACTCAAGAGTGTGGTATAAGCCGCTGGTCCTCGCGTTTATCAATCCGGAACCTTTGATGCTGGCATCGTCCGTAGCTGGAAAGTGGTCGCCTGCGATCGATTGCTAAGCTAACACCAAAATCGGGTTGACCTACCATCTCACCAAAGTTTGGAGGCTCTCGTGCAAATCCACGTCCAACCATTCACCTCTATTTTAAGAAGTGGGCTCATTTTCACTTTATTGCTTGTTAGTTTTTCAGGCTGCAACGACACCAGCAAGAAAAAACTAAATCATGCAGCAGCGCTCGGCTGGCGAGAGTATGTTCAGACCGATCTCGACATGTCGGAATTCTACGGCAGCAATTTCACACTCGCCGCTCGCTTCATGGTCCAGTATCCGAAAGCTTACGTTGGGCCAATCATGGCTGCGTCAGGTGGAGGATTCGAAATCTCCAAAAAGGACGATGCGACGAGTTTGGTGGCGCGGTTTGGCAATACAAATGTTGAGTATCCATCTGTAAATATCCAGGTGGGCAAGTGGCACCATATTGCGCTAGTCCGCATCACCAATTCGTTGCAGCTATTTTTTGACGGACAACAAACGTGTCCGTCGGGACTAGCGAATTGCTGGGTCACCGTGGGAGGTGCTCCGAGCGGAACGCTGCGTCTCGGGCGACCGGGACCGAATCCCCTCTCGGGCAACAATATCGAATCGCAACATTACGGATTTATCGATGACGTTGCCGTTTTCAAAGCTTCGCTCTCGCAGAATGAAATTCAATCGCTTATCAACGCGCCACGTCTACTCGGTAATGAGACCAATCTCTTCGCGGGGTGGACTTTTGATACCGGCACACCAAGCGGCGGAGATCTGCCGCAGCAACTGGCGCGGCCGGTCGTTTACCAAACGATCACTTCAAGTAACACGATCGTCAGCCAGTTCCCTCATACCGCGCCTGTTTCGCAAACGCGCAATAACGCGTTTGACGCGAAACTGATGAAGTTTCCAAACAACCAGGTTTCGTTGAAGCTACCATTTCCAAAAAACGAGGTGTGGATGGTTGGTCAAGGATGGGAGGGAACGATTAGCCATTCCGGACGCGCGGCGTTCGCATGGGATTTCAATCTGGCTTCAGGTACTACGAACGGCAAACCATATTTCGCCGCAGCCGCTGGTCCAGTGATCGACTTTAAGAATGATCGAAATTGCTGCGGTTGTGGTTGGCCGGCGGATCACATCGACATTCAACATGCGTCGGACGAAATCGGTGTTTACTTACATCACGTAAAAGACAGTGCGTTCGTGAGCCAGAATCAGAATGTGAATGTGGGAACAAAACTAGCCAACGCGGGTGATACCGGCAATGCACCTTGCGGTTCTTTCCATCTTCATTTCTCGATTCATAATAAGACCGAGAGTAACGCGTTTACCCTGGTCACTATTCCGGCGACTTTTGAAAACTACGAAGTCTCAACCGACAGCGGCGCTAGTTGGAGCCTTATCAAGAAGGGTGTTCCGAAACAAGGTGAATGGATACGAAATCCATAGATAGGAACGCCTCTACGGCCTCTACGGCCTCTGCGGCCTCGGCGTTAACCTCTGACGCCTAAGCTTTGACCGACACATTCATAACGCAGCGGACGCAGAGCACGCAGAGGGTATGCAGAGAGTTGAGTGTTGACCATTCGCTGCTGAATAATCCCGCCAAACCGACCGACCTCAAGTCAATCCAAAATAGGTATCGATCAATTCCAAAATAGGGAATCCCTCCGATTCGCACTTCCTTCAGAATCTCTAGTATTCGTCTCGCTTTGAACGGTTAGAAGAGAAAGGTAGGAACTGTTATGCCGCGCTACATCGTTGAACGGAACTTTCCGGAGGGTCTAAAAATCCCGGTCAATGATGAAGGAGCAGAAATCTGCCGGAAGGTTGTAATGATCAATGATGAAGAGACTGTGACCTGGATTCGATCTTACGTAAGCGATGACGGAAAGAAGAGCTTCTGTGCGTACGATGCGCCGTCGCCGGAGGCAATTCGGCGGGCCGCAAGACGCAATAACTTGCCGATAGATCGAATCACCCAGGTCCGCGTTCTCGATCCTTACTTCTTCCGGTAATAGCTCGATGACACCGCACAGATAGGTGTCACGCGCAGGATAACTAACCACAAGCTCAATAGGGGCGTGTGTCAGGAGACGTGTGTCTTCGAGTCGACAAATCCAGGCGGAGGCGGAAAGAGGATATGAGAACACCACACACTGTTTTTCAAAATCGAACGCCCACCTTGGCTCGGGCACGTTTGAACGAGGCTTTCCGGAGGGCCTGAAAAGTTTTTCACCAGCGCGACAGGAGCTTTTGAAATGGAAATCAAAGTGAAAGAAATGAAAGCAATTGAAGAGATCACGATTCGCACTCGCTCCAGCGACTACTGCTTTCGCCTCGTCGATCCGTCGCAAGGTCGAGGCGTTCTGCGAGGAGGGCGATTAACTGAAGATCACGAGGCCGTATTCGTGGAAACGATCCGACCAACAAGTAGCGCGGCGCCTGTGTCGGAACAACTGGGACCAGGAGACAGAGCGGTGTTCCTGGTAGGCACCAACGAACTGAGGACACTGACTACATCACCAATTACTGAAATCGTAATAACTGAAGCGCCGCCGACGGACGCCGACGATTGTTGAGTTCCTGGATAAGCCTCGAGTTCGAGGACTGTTGTCGCGTTATTCAAATCGGAACGACTTTTAAGTGAGGAATCATGAGAATACTACAAACTGCTGCCAGCAACCACACAACATTCAGGCAAACGCGATCAGTCTGTGCCTTGTTGATTACCCTGGCGTTGGCTCAATCAACTCCTGAACAGAGTAATCAACTCATCACTTCTGCAAACCACGTAAAAACGGATCTTGGCTGCCCGTAGGCACAGCACACGACCGTTTAACTTCAATCTTAATTTGGAAAGGAAAACGTCAATGAAAAGATTTTTGTCTCTATTTGTGGCCGCATGCGCGACTCTGATCGCTGTAACGACGGCTAACGCACAGAAAGCAACAGCTGCTGGTTGTCAGAACCTGCCATCCGAATCACAACTCCGCCAGCTACTCAGCCAGGCTCAGAACATCAACAAGCCGATCGGTGGTCTCTTCGAGGGCGCGCGCATGTGGGCCGCCGTCGTTAACCGCGATGGTGGAGTTTGCGCCTTCAACACTTCGACTGGCGACGCGACGCAGGTATGGCCCGGCAGTCAGGCCATAGCCAAGTCAAAGGCATACACAGCAAATGCTTTCAGTCTTGACGATCTAGCGCTGTCGACCGCGCGGCTTTACACGTTCACGCAGCCGGGGCACTCGCTCGCGAGCCTGGGCCAGTCGAACCTCTTCAATCCAAGATTTCTCGCGCCACCCTCAGGGGAAGAAGGAGGCGAGGGTTCTATCGCCGGTGGCTTGATCTTCTTCGGTGGTGGAGTGCCGCTCTATCGCAACGGAAAGATCATTGGCGCACTTGGTGTAAGTGGTGACACGGCTTGCGCCGATCACGAAATTGCTAAGCGCGTGCGCGACCTGGCAGGTCTCAATCCTCCGGGCGGAGCGTTGGTCGATGACATTGTCTATTCGGGACCCGATGCGCCGTCAGTTTTTGCTCACCCGGTTTGTCTTAATACTTCCAGGAACGGAATCAAGATCGGAAATGAGGCGCCGGCCACTTACCCGTTTGTTCCGCCGACACCGTAGGCGGCAACAGTCTTTCAAAACCATTTGAACTAAAGGAGGAGAGATGAAAAGAAAGATAACCAACTTGCAAGTTCTAATACTGCTACTGACAGTGAGCTTTGTTTGGTCGGCCCAACCGGCATCAGCGCAAAGCGTAACGTCTAGCCAAAGAGAAACAGGACATGTGAATACTAATACCAGAATCCTCTATCACAATGGCCAGGTCATGGTCGGACCTCAAGATGTTTACTTTATCTGGTATGGCTGCTGGGACAACACTTGCGGGAACAACGGCGATACCACCACACAAAATATCTTGACGGATTTCATGTCGAACGTCGGTGCAACTCCCTATTACGCGATCCTTAGAACCTATTCGAATAGCGCCGGCCAAATTCCGAGCGGCGCCGCGTATTTTGGAGGCCAGGCTTTTGATCAATATTCGCGCGGGCTTGAGCTCACGACGTCGGATCTTCAAGGCATCGTCAACGATCAGATTACCAACCATCGTCTTCCCCAGGATTCGAATGGGGTTTACGTCGTGTTCGCCTCAGCTGATGTGAGTTCGCCCGCGACGGGTTTTTGTGTCGCCTCAGCGCAGCCCTATCATGGAATTGTTGAGGTGTTTGGATCTGATATGCGGTACGCATTCATCGGCAACCCGACGCGATGTCCGAGTGTGGCCGCGCCACAGTTTGTTGCTAATGGAACCCTGCTATCAACTCCAAACGGTAGTTTCGCCGGCGATGCGATGGCTAACACGCTCGCTCATGTGCTGAGCACGACAGTCACCAATCCTCTGGGCACCGGTTGGTTTGACAGGTATGGATTGCAGAATGCGGACAAATGCGATGGGGAATTCGGAACAACCTATCTAACCACGAACGGCGCTCGTGCAAATATCAAACTGGGCCAACGCGACTACCTGATTCAACAGAATTGGGTGAATGATCGAAAAGGACGCTGTGCAATGTCCGCGTAGCAGTAATCAAGTAGTCTCTCCGTAACGAAGAGGCCGTCAATTGACGGCCTCTATCGTTTGATTCATTAGTGCCCGCAAGCGCAACACGCAAACGGGCGTCTGTAGGACGAAAAGCGATTCAGGTGAGTGGACAAATCAATGATGAGCACCATGGGCTGAGGACGCCGCCTTAGAAGAGTCAGCTTGCGCCGCGGGGTCGGCAACCTCTATGACAGTTCGCATCCAGGGGTGTATGCAGCACTGAAATCGCTTTGTGCCCACCGGAAGGTCCGCACTTCCGGCAGTTGGTCCTGCTTCAGTCGCGCCTGCCGGGATGAAAACTATGGCCCCAAAATTAAGGCATTCAGGAGCTGGAACTGGGTTACCGGAGATACCGTTGAGTTCATTAACAAATCCACCGCCGAAATTAGCCACCGGCGTAAAGGTGTGCACTTCACCACCGCGATTTTCGATGAACGTTGGGCGTCCAGTGTTGATGTGCATGGCACTCGGTTGGTTTCGCCAAGCGTGCGCATCCTGCGTCTCTTCAAGTTCCTCGATAAATTCTGCAAACGTTGTATGTCCCTTGCCAACGCAGGCACCATCACCCAATACCGCGTTGAAAGACGTCGGCTCACAATCGTCGTACATCCTGATCTTTTTATCACCCTGTACGGCGCCTGCGCCCGTAGTGAGGCTCAACAGAGCGACGGCGGCAAATGCCGTCCAGAGCACGGTTCGGAAATTCAATCTTTGTTTCATAGGAATCAACCTCTTAGTCCGTGCCGACACGAGGGGGCTGGCCAGTGGCAGCAAAGACGGACTGACTATCTGGGCTGGGAAAGCGCAGCAAGCTATACATCCCGCAAGTTGGATTGTCAATGAATCTGAAGTTGGACCAGACAGCACGTCGCGCTGTAATCGGCAGTATCCGGGTCGAGGAACTGCACGCAAGTCGACCGGTCTTCTATAACGGCGTTCGGGAATATTGGTTGACCGCTTCAATCCTCGCTAAAATCACTAACTCCGGGTGTATAGTTCCCGATCTCGACAACCATGGACCTGCTCGAGCGCGAACAATTCTTCGAGGAATTGGAGGCCATCTTTGCGGAGGTAGTTGGGGGCCATGGCCAGTTTGTGCTTGTTAGCGGCGAAGCCGGGATCGGAAAAACCTCTCTCGTCGAATGGTTTGTTGAAACACATCAGGAACAGGCGCGTCTCCTTTGGGGCGCTTGCGACGCCCTCTTCACGCCGCGCCCACTTGGGCCTCTATACGACATCGCTCCCAAAGCTCAAAGCAACCTCCTGACACTTCTCGAAGATGAAGCGCCTCGTGCTTCGATTCTAGCGGCTGTGCTCGAAGAGATGGATGGCCGCACACCTTCAATATTCGTCATCGAAGACATTCACTGGGCCGATGAAGCCACACTCGATCTCCTTAAATTCCTCGGGCGCCGAGTTAATCGCGTGAAGTCAATGATTGTGGCAACGTATCGTGATGACGAGGTTGGAGCTGACCATCCATTAACACTCGTACTAGGAAACTTGCCACATCGGTCAATCTCTCGGCTTCGTCTTCCGCCACTTTCGGAGGCAGGCGTGAACACTCTCGCAGCGCGTGTGGGCAGGCACAGTGAAGATCTTTTCGAAGTGACAGGAGGAAATCCGTTCTTCGTCACTGAAGCATTAGCCAGCAAAACACCGGGTGTGCCGAATACAGTGCGCGATGCTGTGATCTCTCGCGCGCGAAGACTATCTCCCAGCGCCCGTGCGGTATTGGAGCTTGTCTCGATCACTCCTGCCAGAACTGAGATGTGGTTGCTAGATGATGCGGGCACCGCGGATCCCTCCTCGCTTGACGAATGTGTAAATTCGGGGATGCTTCAGTGTGATGACGATGCGGTCGCCTTTCGCCATGAACTTGCGCGACTGGCAATCGAAGATTCGCTGGCACTGTCGCGTCGTCGGAGCCTGCACGTAGAGGTGTTGCAGACCCTGCTTAAGCGAGACTCGGAAGCGCTGCTCGCGCGCATCGTCCATCATGCAACCCACGCTGGTGATCCGGCAGCTGTCCTTAAGTATGCACCTTTGGCCGCCAGGCAAGCCGCGGCACTTAATGCCCACCGAGAATCAGCATCGCATTACAACACAGCACTGCAACATGCAGCCGCACTCGCGCCGGAAGAACGGGCTGCGTTATTTGAAAGCCGTTCGTATGAGTGCTTCCTTTCAGATCAAGTTGAAGATGCCTTTTCAAGTCGTCGGAATGCGCTCGAAATCTGGAAAGAACTGGGCAACAGACAGAAGCAAGGAGATAACTTGCGGTTTATGTCGCGACTCGCATGGTTCCTGGGTCGAAAAGCCGAAGCGGAAAACTGTGCCGTCGAAGCTGTCAGGATTTTGGAGGATCTTGGTCCGAGCGTTGAACTCGCGATGGCTTACAGCAATCGCTCGCAACTGCACATGCTTGCTGATGAAAGTCAGGACGCTATCGTTTGGGGATCCCGCGCAATCGAGTTGGCAGAAAAACTTGGGGCGACTGAACCACTAGCTCATGCGCTGAACAATGTAGGAAGCGCACAGTTAGTTGTTGGTAATGAAGAAGGGCGCTTCAAGCTGGAAGAGAGTTTGCGACTGGCGCTGGCAAACGGTCTCTACGAATACGCGGCTCGAGCCTACACCAATCTTGCCGATGCTGAGTTGAGACTTCGCAACTATCAGCGTGCGAGACCTTACCTTGATGATTGCATCTCCTACGCCACCGAAAGCGGATTCGATGCGGCGAGGCTTTATATGATCGCGGAGCGCGCTCGCGCTTATTTCGAGCAAGGCGATTGGGAAAGTGCGGCGGAGGAAGCCGGGTATGTGTTAAGCCAATATCGAGTATCGCCCATCTCAAGGATTCCGGCGCTCGCCGTGTTGGGCCACCTTCGAGTTCGACGTGGAGACCCTGACGCTGAGCGTTTATTGAACGAGGCCCAGGAGTTGGCCACTCAAACCGGCGAACTGCAACGCGTTGGGCCTGTCGCTTCGGCTCGCGCAGAGCTTGCATGGCTCAAGGGTCACCTGGAACAGCTGCGGCCAGAACTTACTAGTGTTCTTGAGATGGCCAGAAGTCACAGAGACCGTTGGGTTGAAGGAGAGTTTGCGTTTTGGATTTGGCGGGCTGGTGGTGCTCCACAAACGCATGAACGAATTGCAGCACCTTATGCGCTCCACATGTCAGGCGACTGGCGCGCCGCGGCAAATGCCTGGAAAGAAATCGGCTGTCCATACGAAGAAGCTGTTGCGCTCGCTGATGGCGATGAAAGCGCGAAGCGAGACGCGCTTGAAATCTTTGAACGTCTAGGGGCTGGTCCAGCCGCGGAAAAGTTGCGGCAAACACTGCGCGCAACGGGCGCCAGGGGGATTCCACGTGGACCACGGCCAAGCACCAAAGAAAATCCCTCGGGTCTTACGAACCGGCAACTCGAAGTCCTCACATTAATGGCTGATGGACTAGGCAACGCGGAAATCGGCGACCGGCTCTTCATTTCAGCCAAGACGGTCGATCATCACGTGTCTGCGATTCTCAGTAAGCTTGAGGTGCGAACGCGTGGAGAAGCGGTCGCTGTTGCTTCTCAGGCGGGTCTGATTAATCACAGGCGCACAGCTACTTAGTAAACAGAATCCGACTGTTCACGCTTCAAGTAAGACCTCGGGATGTTTTTTGGCAATCGTGAGCAACTTAAGCGCAGCATCGCCAGGCTCTCTTGAGCCCTGTTCCCAAGCTTGTACAGTTTTGGGGCTGATGTTCAGCATCATTGCGAATACCGCTTGTGAGCAGTTGAGCCTTTCACGTAGTCGAGCGATGTCTTTAGGTGACATTGCCTTTGGCGGTCGCGGGGCTTTGATTCGCGTTACTTTTAAATCGCGACGCCTGCCACGCTCAAAAGCAAGCGCATCCACCATGGCCGCCTTAAGATCCCCAAATGCTTCATCACTCATGTAGTTCGTCTTGTTCGTCTGCACCTTTCGACTCTTTCTTGTCTTCACAGCTCAACGTTCCTTTCTAATCTCCTGGCTCAGTGCGCCGATGATCCGCTTTTGATCTGGCGATAAGTGGGCTCCAGACATTGTCTGACTATACTACTGAGTAGTATACTGAGTCACAATTTGCTGAGATGCCTGAACAATCAAACAATGGCTTTGTCTTAAAAGTCGAAAAGATGCCACGCGCTTGTCCGGTGGAACTTCACGTTTGCGGCTACCTTCTGACGGGAACTCAACTACAGAACGGGAGCGAAGCGACCGATTTCAACGCGCGTTGAGCGTTCAGTTACTTGAAATCGGTCGCTTCGCTCCCGTTCTGTAGTTGAGTCCTGTCATAGAATAGCAACGACCGTGAGACTCCCCGCGGCAAGCGCGTGGCATCTGCAACTACTCTTGATCTCAACTTTGACGCAAAGCCAAAGCCCAGCTCAATGAAGATTCATCACGTAAATCTCATAGTCGCCGTCGCGGTTGCTGTGAAACGCGAGCTTGGAACCGTCGGGTGAATATGCTGGCCGTCCATCGAAC
>Ga0105249_10002707_pt1 | contig 15316 bp, 15 predicted proteins | sample KBSS44metaG_FD_81522 | JGI IMG/M metagenome (GOLD analysis project Ga0105249, IMG submission 81522) | Switchgrass rhizosphere microbial communities from Kellogg Biological Station, Michigan, USA - KBS S4-4 metaG | ecosystem: Host-associated > Plants > Roots > Rhizosphere > Soil | place...
AAAGATCGCGAAGAACGTTATCAAGTGGTTAAAGATCTGTGGCTCGATCTGAAGGCGCTCAAACAGGAGCTCGAGTTTCAGGACAAACTCGATGGCACGGGTGTGATCGATCCGAGTGAACCGACCGAGCTGCTGTCTGGACCACGGCAGACAGCGGAACGCAGCGCCATCAGCAACATCAGCGAATCGATCAGCATCGAGATCAAACGACACAAAGTCGGCGCTGCGCTGGCATTCCTGGTTGTGCTGCTGATCGCCGGAGCGGGCGGTTTCGGAGTTTACAAGTGGCTCAATCGCGCCGCGCCGGTGGCCCACTTTTCGGACGTCAACCTCACACAGCTCACAAACTCAGGTAATGCAATCGACGCCACCATCTCGCCTGATGGCAAATACATCGTCTACGTGTTGAGCGATCGCAGTCGCCAGAGTCTTTACATCCGTCAGGTAGGCATGGCGAACGACAAGGAGATCGTAGCGCCGGCGCCGGTCGGGTATTTCGGCATCGCCTTTTCACCGGATGGGACCGAAATCTACTACGCGATCAAACAGAACCTCAGCGCCGGCACGCTCTATCGTGTTCCCGTGCTCGGCGGCATTCCGGTCAAGGTGTTGGAGAGAATAGATGCGCCGGTAACTTTTTCTCCGGACGGCAAACAGTTCGCGCTGATTCGTGGCACCTATCCGAAGGAAGGTGAGAGCGCGATCGTGATCGCGAATATCGACGGCAGCGGCGAGCGCAATCTGGTCGTCAAGAAAGCTCCGCAACGCTTTTACCCGATCTTCTTTACCGGTCCATCATGGTCGCCTGACGGAAAACTGATTGCTGCGTCAGTAACGACTGTTGGCGCGCGCACGAAAGTCTACGGTTACTCGGTTGCTGACGGCAGCGAGACGGAGTTGACGAAGCAGTCGTGGGTGTTTGGGTCACGTGTGGAATGGATGCCGGATATGAGTGGACTGCTGGTCGTCGGGGGCGATACTCCCGTCAACGCGATGCTTTGGTTTGTTAGCTATCCGGATGGTCACGCCAGGCGCGTCACGAACGATCTCAATTCATATCGGACCATCGGTCTGACTCAGGACGGCAGGAAGTTACTCAGCGTTCAATCGCGCGGCCTGGTGAATCTTTGGGTCGTGCCTGAAGGCGACGTAAACAAGGCCGTGAGGTTGCCGACGGGGAACGTCAGCAGTTTCTTTACATCGACGGGCAGCAATGTCGCATGGGCGCCGGACGGTCGAATCGTTTACGTTTCGAACGAAGGTGGAAACGCGGATATCTGGATTGCCAATGCTGACGGCAATAATCGCAAACAGTTGACTGCGACCAGCACGACTGACGTTTCGCCCGTGGTGACTGCGGATGGTCGATATGTGGTCTTTGTGTCGTGGGAAGATAATAAGAGAAATGTGTGGCGCATGAATATCGATGGCAGTAATCCGGTGCGTTTGACATCGGGTTCGGCGGATGTGTTTCCGAGTCTTTCGCCGGATAGTCGTTGGGTGATTTACTCCTCGTTCGGCGGAACTAAACCAACGCTATGGAAAGTTTCGATTGACGGTAGTGCGCCGGTCCAGATCACGGACCATGTGGCCATCACGTCGGCTGTTTCTCCTGATGGTCGATCGATCGCGTTCGCGTATCCTGAAGCGCCGGATCCGTTTGCGCCACCGAATCGCGTTGCTGTTATTCCTTTCGATGGCGGGCCGATTGCAAGGACTTTTGAAGTGCCTGCTGCCGGTACGGTTCTTTCGGTAACTTCCTGGTCGCATGACGGCAAGTCAATTCTTTATTCAGTCACTGCGAGTAACGTGACGAATATCTGGAGCCAGCCGCTTGATGGGGGCTCGGCAAAACAGGTGACGGATTTCAAAGATTTGCTGATGACTGGGTTTGCGTGGTCGCATGATGGGAAGCAGTTGGCGTGTACTCGCGGATCTCTGGTTCGTGACGCCATCCTCGTGACGGAACAGAACCGAGCGCGGTAGCGCCGGGTAAATGGAGAAGACGAATGGATCTGCGTGTGTTGCTGACGACGTTTGGCATCATCTTTCTGGCCGAGATGGGTGATAAGACTCAACTGGCGGCGATGACGATGGCGGCTGATTCGAAGAAGCCGTGGGCCGTGTTTATCGGGGCGAGTCTCGCGCTTGCGGCGGTGTCGGCGTTGGGCGTTTTGGTGGGAAGCGTCATCGGTAATTATGTGCCTATCGAGTGGGTGAAGAGGGTCGCGGCGGTGGCGTTTATTGTCATAGGCGTGTTAATGCTTCTCGGTAAATTTTAGACACATGCCACAGACTCCCCACATCGAACGCCACTTCACGTCGAGTGAAGTCGTTCGCGACATCGTTATCGGAATGGCTGACGGTTTGACGGTTCCGTTCGCACTCGCCGCCGGACTGACAGGCGCCATCGAGAGCACCGGAATCATCGTCACAGCAGGACTTGCCGAAATCGCCGCCGGCTCGATCGCTATGGGACTCGGCGGCTACATGGCCGCAAAGAGCGACGCCGAGCACTACGCGAAAGAGCGCGAGCGCGAGAAACGCGAAGTCGTGGAGATTCCGCACGAGGAAATGCGCGAGGTCGCGGAAGTCTTTCAAGCCTACGGTCTCACCGAAGAGGAAACGTGGCCCATCGTGCAGGCGCTGAGACGCCAGCCGCGCAATTGGGTCGACTTCATGATGCGCTTCGAGCTGGGCCTCGAGAAACCCGACCCCGGTCGCGCTCTGGCCAGTGCGCTGACAATCGCGGGCGCGTACATCGCCGGCGGCCTCGTCCCGCTCGCGCCCTACTTCTTTGCACATACGACGTCCACGGCTTTGCTGTATTCCGTCGCCTTCACGCTCATCGCCTTGCTGGTTTTCGGCTTTGTAAAAGGCCGGTTTACGGGGACGCGACCCGTGCGAAGCTCACTGCAAACGGCCTTGATCGGAAGTCTCGCCGCTGGAGCCGCCTTCGCGATTGCCCGTCTAATTGGCGGCTAAATACGGTTAACAGTATAATCTCAAGCTCATTATCCAACCGGGAGGACCCAGAATGGCTACTCAACTACAACGCTCGAACTCGATTGACAAGATTGTCGAGCTGCTTGGCCCCAACGCCGACGAGCTACTCAAGCACACGTCGCAAACAATCTCGAAGGACGACCTGAATCTTCCCGGTCCCGACTTCATCGACCGCGTCTGGAGCATCTCCGACCGCTCACCGGCTGTGTTGCGCTCGCTGCAGTCACTGTTCGACAACGGCCGGTTGGCGGGCACAGGTTATGTTTCGATCCTTCCGGTTGACCAGGGAATCGAGCACTCTGCCGGCGCTTCGTTTGCGCCGAATCCGCAGTATTTCGACCCGGAAAACATCGTGAAGCTCGCGATTGAGGGCGGCTGCAACGCCGTTGCTTCAACGTTCGGCGTGCTCGGCACGGTCGCGCGGAAGTACGCGCACAAGATCCCGTTCATCGTAAAGATCAATCACAACGAACTGCTGACGCTCCCGAACAAGTTTGACCAGGTGTTGTTTGGAACAGTTCGAGAGGCGCATAACCTCGGCGTAGTCGCTGTTGGCGCGACGATCTATTTCGGTTCTGACGAGTCGACGCGGCAGATCACCGAGATCAGCGAAGCGTTCGCGCAGGCGCACGAGCTCGGGATGGCTTGTATTCTCTGGTGCTACCTGCGTAATCCGAAGTTCAAAACTCCGGAAGGCGACATGCACGCCGCAGCGGATCTGACGAGCCAGGCAAACCATCTCGGCGTCACGATCCAGGCCGACATCATCAAGCAGAAGCTGCCCGAGCGAAACGGCGGTTACAAGGCTGTCGAACAGGCGTTGGGCGGCTCATACGGCAAGACAAGCAAGCTCGTTTACGAGAAGCTCACGACTGAAAATCCGATCGATCTCGTGCGTTATCAGGTCGCGAACTGCTACATGGGTCGCTGTGGTTTGATCAACTCGGGCGGCGAGTCGAAGGGCGCGAGCGACATGGCTGAGGCGGTTCGCACAGCGGTAATCAACAAGCGCGGCGGCGGCATGGGACTGATCTCCGGACGAAAAGCGTTCCAGCGCCCGATGAGTGAAGGCGTGCAGCTGCTGAACGCCATCCAGGACGTTTACCTCGCGGACGAGATCACGATCGCTTAAATTAGGATTTCACGCAAAGGCGCAAAGATCGCAAAGACGCAAAGGCGCGCCCGAAACTGGGAGTCACGAATGCCTTTGCGTCTTTGCGATCTTTGCGCCTTTGCGTGAAAAATCCGATTTTGGCCCTTGAGCCGTATATTCACGCTTGCAACCGGAAGACGACGTTAAATTGCTGAAGGCGATTGCCGCGAGGGATGAGGTGGCCCTGGCACAACTCTATGATCGCTATCGCGTCATCCTCTTCGGGCTGCTGATGCGTATATTAAACAACCGCGAGGAAGCGGAAGACGTCCTCCAGGAAGTGTTTCTGCAGGTTTGGCGCAAGGCGGAGGACTTCGACGAGAATCGCGGTCGCCCGTTTACGTGGCTGGTGACCCTGGGACGCAGTCGTGGCATCGATCGACTGCGCACACTCGCAGCGCGCGATCGCGTCGCCGAGGCGGGCGCGAGAGAAGCGGTTGAAGAGATCTCAGACGCAGCCACCGACGCGTTCAAGTCAGAACAGCGCGGCCTCGTCAGTAAAGCGCTCGCCCAACTCCCCGACGAGCAAAAGCGGCCACTCATGCTCGCCTATTTCGACGGCCTGACCCAATCTGAAATCGCGACACGTTTGGGCGCGCCCCTCGGAACCGTAAAAACGCGCATGCGTACGGGTCTGATAAACCTGCGCGAGCAATTGGCCGGTAAAGGAGAGAGTTTCGGGTTTTAGCACGATGGTCCACGACGACTACAAGGAGATGATTCCGGCCCGTGCGCTCTCGGCGCTCGATGCGGCGGAGGAGCAAGCATTGAACGAGCATCTCGAAAACTGTGCTGAGTGCCGTAAAGAGCTTGAAGACTGGCAAGCGACCGCTGGCGCACTGTCGCTCACGCCTGATCCTGTTGAGCCGTCGCCGCAAGTTCGTGAACGCATCCTGAGTGAAGTGAGAAAAGAGGTATCGTCAAAAGTAATTCCGATCAGATCCGCTTCGAAGCGGAACATCTGGAGCTCGTTTGGCTCGCTCGGCGCGATCGCTGCGGTTGTGCTCTTTGCGGCATTGAGTATCGGATTGGCGGTCATGTGGCGCCAGAATCAGAAACTCGTGCGTTCGAATGAGTTTGTCGAACTGGTAAACACACCGGGCGCGAAAGTCAGTGAATTAAGCGGGGTTGAGCCCGGGCAAAACGCAACTGCCAAACTTGCCTATGATCGAACTGGTCGCGCGATATTGATGGCCAGTAAACTTCCGAGCGTCCCGCAGGGCAAGGCTTACCAGTTGTGGTTCATCGTCGGTAACAAGCCGCCAATGCCGGGGAAGACATTTGTGCCGGACGGCGCGGGTAATGCGGTGTTAAAGGATGAGCTGCCGAGAGAGGCGATAGATGCGAACGTCTTTGCGATTACGGTGGAGCCCGAGCGCGGATCGAATGCCCCCACGAGCCCGATTTACCTGCGCTCATTTTAGCTGCTAAACTCACGCATCATGAGCAAGGGGAATCAACCACCACCAGTCGATAACTCTGTCTCGGACTCAACCGGGCAGTACGATCTCCGTTTTGTTCTGTGGCGGCAGTTCTGCGCGCAGTATCAAATCCCCGTCGACACTTTGCCGAGCCAATTGGATGATGAGCAGAAGGAATTGTGGGAAGAGATGAAGGCGAAGCGGTTGAAGCCTTAAATAAACCGATTAGTCAGAAACGGGTTGGTTAATCTTTCCTCACCGATCGTCGTTACGGGTCCATGTCCTGAATAAACCTTCACATCGCCATCGAGCGTCATCAGTTTATTCTTGATCGAGCTAAGCAGTTGTTCTGTCGATCCGCCGGGAAGGTCCGTGCGTCCAATCGATCCGGCAAATAGCACATCACCAACAAACACCACCCCTTCATTCCGCTCGTAAAGCACCACGTGACCGGGCGTGTGTCCCGGACAGTGAAGCACTTCGAATTCGAGCTTCCCAACCGAGTATTTTTCGCCATCAACCCAATGGTGATCGACTGTCGGCGGCTGCTCGAAAGTAAGCCCGAGCGCCGCCCACTGCGAACGTGGAATACCGATCCACGACGGCTGCTCGGGCAGCGCCTGGTACATGAACTCGTCACCCTCGTGCAGGTTGATTTTCGCGTTCGGTTGCAGCTTTTTCAGCGCCGCAACGCCGCCGACGTGGTCGAGATGCGCGTGAGTCAGCGCGATTGCCTTTAGCTGAAGACCGCGACGCTCGAGTATCTCGACGATCCGTTCCGCTTCGTCGCCGGGATCGATGCAGAGGGCCTGTTTTGTTTCTTCACAACCGATGATGCGTGTGTGCTGTTGAAATGCGGTGACGGTGATTTCTTCGATGATCATTGGCTTTGTATAATACTGCACAGAATGCCTGTAAGCACTCAATCAGCACCGCTCGCCGCCGTCCTCGATTCGATGACGACGGAAGGTGCGCCCGAGCTGACCGAACATCTCGAAGCGGGCGCGCTCAAGTGTTATGCCTGTGGTCATCGCTGCCTGATCAAGGCCGGGAAACGCGGCATTTGCAAAGTTCGCTTCAACGAAGGCGGGCATCTTCGCGTGCCGGCAAACTACGTCGCCGCGCTCGCGTGCGATCCAACGGAGAAAAAACCGTTCTTCCATGTTTTACCGGGTTCAGACACGTTGACGTTTGGCATGCTGGGATGCGACCTGCATTGTGCTTATTGCCAAAACTGGCTGACGTCGCAGGCGCTGCGTGACGACGCGGCCGGCACTAATCCGACGATGGTTTCCCCCGAGCGGCTCGTCGCGATGGCGAAGGCGTACGGCGCGGCGATGGTTGGCAGCAGTTATAACGAGCCTTTGATTACGGCTGAGTGGGCGGTCGATGTTTTTAAGCGCGCGCGGCCCGAGGGCTTTCGCACGGCGTTCATCTCAAACGGAAATGCGACGCCGCAGGTGCTCGATTACCTTCGTCCGTGGACCGACTGTTACAAGATCGATTTGAAGTCGATGAACGATAAGAACTACCGGCAGCTGGGAGGCGTCGTCGACAATATCCTCGATACGGTGAAGATGGTCCACGAGCGTGGTTTCTGGGAGGAGATCGTCACGCTCGTCATTCCGGGTTTCAATGATTCTGAAGATGAGCTTCGTCGTGCGGCGGAGTTCATTGCGGCTGTGTCGCCTGACATTCCGTGGCACGTGACGGCGTTCCACCAGGACTACCGCATGACTGAGAACTCAAACACGACTGCCGCGCAGTTGATCCGGGCGTGTGAGATTGGTCGTGAGGCGGGTCTCAATTACATCTACGCTGGAAACCTTCCGGGCCGGGTCGGACGTTGGGAGAACACTTACTGTCCGTCGTGTGATGAATTGCTGGTAGAACGTTTCGGTTAACTGATCCGGCAAGTAAACGTCACTTCCCAGGGCCGCTGCCCAACCTGCTCAACAGTGATTCCAGGAATTTGGAAATAAACCACCGGGCGTGCCTTTGCGTCTTTGCGATCTTTGCGCCTTTGCGTGAAAACTCTTTCTTAGGCGCTTAAATAAAGATTTCACGCAAAGACGCAAAGATCGCAAAGACGCAAAGGCACGTCCAAGCTACGGTTGAGGAAGTATCTTTGTGGCCTGCGATGCGACGACCTGCCACTTGCCATCGCGTTTCGCATACACATCAAGAAATCGATACTCACCGCTGATGTCGATCGATTTCTTTTGACCCGGAACGACGTTCTTTCCATTCTTAATAACACCGCGTCCCGTGATGAATGCTGAATCAGCGTCGATCACCGTCACCTTCGGATCGAGTATCTCGTACGACTCGGCCGTAATCGAGCCGGATTCGATCGTCTTCACTTCGTCAGCCTTTGTCGCTGTCGAACCATCTGGATAAACGATTACTGCGTTGTCCGACAGGATGCGCTTGACCGCCTCGGAACTGTGCGTCTTGTTCGCGTCGGCCCACTCGCGTTCGAGTTTTAGTATCTCCGCTTCAATCGCCGCGGCGTCATACTTCTCCTTCGCGGGACTGGCAGTTGCGATTGCATTATTACGATTGGTGTCGAGTGCGGGCTGGCATCCACTCATCACCGCGACAACGGCGACGATCAACAAAGCGGGGATTATTCTGTTCATAATTTTATTACTACGATAAACAACCGTTTTGAGTCAACTTTTTGGGAGCCTCCGAGACATTGACAGCACCCAATTCTTCGGATTATTGTCGCCACATAAAAGTGCGTTTCCTACCTGTTTGTTAGTGAACACGTTAACTGTGGAAAGGGGTAACCATGACTCGCCTTTTGAGATCCTCCAAATTTTGGTTACTAGGCCGAGCTTTGCTTGTGGTGATCGGTTTTTCAATTGCCGGAGCATCTCAAGCACAAACCACTCAAAAAAGAGCGGCTTTAGCGCCAGAGGAAGATCCGGTCTTTCACGAATATCGTGGAGTTAAGATCGGATGGGTTGCGGATGACGTCCGCAAAAAACTCGGCAGTCCAGCCAACAAGGGTGATGAGCAGGATTTTTACGTCTTTGGTGAAAAAGAAACTTGCCAGGTGCTTTATGACAAGGGCCAGGTGACGGCCATCTCCGTCGATTTTATGAACGGCGCCAAGGAAGTTATCACCCCGCAGCAGGTGTTTGGGTCCGATTTCGAAGCGAAGCCCGATGGCTCGAAGTATAAACTCGTGCGCTATCCGAAAGCCGGTTACTGGGTTTCGTATAGTCGAACAGCGGGCGACACTCCGATCATAACGGTGACGATCCAGAGACTTCCGGCGCAGTGATCCTGGCTGAGAACATCAAGCAAAGGGCTCTTTTCGAGGGATTCAACAAGGTCGGAATTGTTGGCGCCGAGTCGCTTGAAGACGAAGGGCGCCGGTTAAAGGAGTGGCTTGCGCGAGGCCATCATGGCGAGATGGGCTGGATGGCGCGCGACGTCCACAAGCGCGTCGATCCGCGCGAAGTCTTTCCACAAGCGCGTTCAGTCGTAGTGGTTGCGCTCAACTACTTTACGCCTCACCAGCATCAGCAAAGTCCTGCAACTGGAAAAGTCTCACGTTATGCGTGGGGCGACGATTATCACGACGTCGTCAAAGAGAAACTCGTATCGCTGCTTGAGTGGATCAAGGAGCATGAGCCGAGCGCGGAAGGAAAAGTGTGTGTCGACATTCAGCCGGTGATGGATAAAGCGTGGGCCGTGCGCGCGGGGCTGGGTTGGCTGGGTAAGCATTCGAATGTGATCACGCAGGAGCATGGCTCGTGGGTGTTCATTGGTGAGTTGTTGCTCAACCTCGATCTCGAGCATGACCGCGAGCGTGTCGAGGATCATTGTGGAACGTGTACGCTTTGTATTGATGCGTGTCCGACGGCGGCGATTACTGAGCCTTACGTCGTTGACTCAAACAAGTGCATTTCGTATGCGACGATTGAGTTGCGCGCGCCGGAATTGCCCGAGGAGATGGATCTGGCTGGATGGCTTTACGGTTGTGATGTCTGCCAGGATGTTTGCCCGTGGAATAGGTTTGAGCAGGCGACGAGTGAAATGCGATTTGAGCCGCGTGAAGGGAATGTTGATGTTGAATTGGATGAGGTTCTCCAGTTCACGCCTGAGAGTTATGCGGCGCGCTATCGCGGCAGTGCGATGAAGCGCGCGAAACTGACGGGTCTGCAGCGCAACGCTCGCGTTTTGACAGGATTGCAGGATTTGCAGAATTTACATGATTAATCCCTCCTTCGCTGACGAAATCAAGCAAAGCTTCGCCAAACAAACGATCATGGGCCTTATCGGCGCGGAATTAACCCGCGTCGAGCCCGGACTCATCGAAATCCGTTTGCCCTACCGCGCCGATCTGGCCCAACAACACGGATACCTGCACGCTGGAATCGTCACGACGATCGCCGACTCAGCGTGCGGCTACGCAGCGTACAGCTTGATGCCACCGAATTCGGAAGTCCTCAGCGTTGAGTTCAAAGTGAACCTCCTGCGACCAGCGAAAGGCGAAACGTTTTCAGCCGTCGCGGAAGTTGTTAAGTCTGGCAAGACGCTGACTGTCGTTCGTGCGGATGTGTTTGGAATCGAGCAGGAGCAGCCGTGTCTGGTGGCGACGATGCTCGGCACGATGATCTGTTTGAGTAGATGAGATGTGCTTGATCCATTCCATCGGCGGCGCGTTCACGAAACAACCTGAAGATCTGAATTCGGGGCTCAGCGTGAAAGCCGCGGATCTTATCAAGCGTGCTTTCGACGATATCGATTCTTCAAAGCTGGTCGATCATCACGTACACATCGCCGGACTTGGTGTTGGGGGCACGAATGCGTTTGTCAATTCGAAGATGCTGACGTGGCGACACCCGTTTCATCGTTTGAAGTTGAAAGTTTATATGAGCTCGGCGGGAGTCGCTGATGAGGAGAAGGCCGATCCGCAGGCTGTTGCGCGATTGACGAGGCTGGTGGCGAGTATCAAGGACCACGGCAAGCACCGGCTGCTGGGGTTCGACAAGCATTACCGCAGCGACGGCTCAGTCAATCTGGAAAAGACTGAGTTTTATGTTCCGAACGAGTATGTGTTTGAGCTGGCGGAACGGCATCCCGAGTTGTTCGCGCCTAATATTTCCGTCAATCCTTACCGGCTGGACGCGATTGCCGAGCTCGAGAAATGGGCTCGACGTGGTGCGCGCGTCGTGAAGTGGTTGCCGAATGCGATGGGCATCGATCCTTCCGATCCGAAGTGCGATCCGTTTTACGAGAAGATGAAGGAGCTCGATCTGATACTGCTGAGTCACGGGGGCGAGGAGAAGGCGGTCGAGGCGGAAGAAGATCAGAAACTCGGAAATCCGTTGTTGTTGCGGCGCGCGTTGGACCACGGCGTGAAGGTGATCGTGGCGCATTGTGCGGGCCTCGGCACGAACGAAGATCTCGACAACAAGGATCGGAAGGTTGTCGACAATTTCGATCTGTTCCTGCGTTTGATGGATGAGAAGCGTTACGAAGGGCTCGTGTTTGGCGAGCTCTCAGCGATGACGCAGTTCAACCGATCCGGAAAGCTGCGGACGATGCTCGCGCGTGAGGATTTGCACGAAAGAATCGTGAACGGCAGTGATTATCCGTTACCCGCTGTGAATCTCTTGATCCGGACGCGGCCGCTCGTCAAGCAGGGTTACATCAACGCTGACGAAGCCGCTTCGCTCAAGGAGATTTACGATTACAACCCGCTGCTATTTGATTTCGCTCTGAAGCGGACGCTGAAGCTGCCCGGAACGTCCAGGGGATTTCCTGCGCCTGTTTTCATGACGAATTCTGCTCTTGGCGCATAGTTCTCACGGCAGTCTTAGACAAGATTTACAAGATTTTTCAGGATTTACATGTCAATCTTGAATAATCCTGTAAATCCTGTCAGATGCTAACTTTTGTGCCTGAAATCATCTGAGGGTATGATTACCTCGATGAGCAACGAAGTTCTCCGTGACTCCTATCAGCGCCCGATTCGCGACCTTCGCGTGTCGCTGACGGATCGGTGTAACTTTCGTTGTTTCTACTGCCTGCCGCACGGCGAGCCGCCCATCGCGCCCAAAGAGCAAATGCTCTCGTACGAAGAGATTGACTACATTTGCGAGATATTTGTCAGCCTTGGTATTGAGAAGCTTCGTCTCACGGGTGGCGAGCCGATGTTGCGCCGCGACATCGAAACAATTATTCAGAAGCTCTCGCGTCTGAAGTCTTCCGGCCTTCAGGATCTCGCTCTCACGACGAATGGCTACTACCTGCCCGACCGCGCGCAGAGTCTGAAAGACGCCGGGCTCGATCGGGTGACGATCAGTCTTGACAGTCTAAAGCGCGACGTTTTCAAACGCATGACGGGCGTCGATGTCCTGGACAAAGTGCTGGCCGGCATTGCGGCAGCAAAAGCAGTCGGGCTGGAGCCGATAAAAATCAACGCCGTGATCGTGCGCGGGCATAACGAAGATGAGGTTTCCGACTTTGCCGCCTTCGCGCGCGAGCACGACGTGAAGATGCGTTATATCGAGTTCATGCCGCTGGATTCAGGGCACGAATGGGCGCGCGAAGACGTCGTTTCCGGAAAAGAGATTCGCGAGCGAATCAGTGAGCGCTTTCCGCTTGTTCGTGTGGATGTGGCGCGAGGTTCGGAAACGTCCGCGCGATACCGCTTCGCCGATGGCGCGCCTGGAGAGATCGGAATCATCGCGCCGGTGACGGAAGCGTTTTGCGGCGCCTGTTCGCGGATACGTTTGACAGCGGACGGTCAGATTCGCACGTGTTTGTTTTCCACAGTCGAGCATTCGCTGCGCGACGTGGTGCGTAGCGGTGCATCGCGCAAGGAGATCATCGAATACATCCACTCAGTGATAATGAAAAAAGAACCCCGCCATTTCATTAATGACCCCGGTTTCGTCGCTCCCTCCCGGACCATGAGCTTTATCGGTGGTTGACATAGCTCTCAGTAGGGAATAGTATGCCCGGCAGGAATTACAACACTCACAAAACACCTATGAGCACCAAAGTCGAAGCCACAATCGAAGATTTGTACAAGGTCAAGGGCAAGGCTGAGCTTGTCAACGGAGAAATTGTAGAAATGTCGCCTACTGGACGCTTACCTCACCACGCGGCCATGGAAATCATGGTCTCTCTAAGGTCTTATGCGAAAAGAGTTAGGACAGGATATCCGATTGGAGACAACGTTGGTTTTGTTGTGAATCTTCCGCATCGTAAATCCTTCTGTCCTGATGCCGGATTCTATGTTGGGCCAAACTCAGGAATGAAGTTCTTCGACGGTGCCCCTGTGTTTGCGGTGGAAGTCCGTAGTGAGGGCGATTACGGACCAAGGGCAGAGCGGCAGATGGCGCAGAAACGCGCAGATTACTTCGCTACGGGAGCTCAAGTCGTTTGGGATGTGGATTTGTTGAGCGACGACGTGGTACGCGTGTACCGAGCAAGTGATCCGGAAAGCGCTACGATTTACCGGCGCGGTGAGATCGCCGAAGCTGAACCGGCGGTGCCAGGCTGGACGATGCCCGTCGACGATCTGTTTCCAGAACCTTAAACCTTCACAAACTCATCAATTTCTTTCACCGCCCGCAGGCCTGTCGACAAAGCACCCTGCATCCACGAAGGCCACTGCGAAAGATGCTCGCCGGCGAAATGAATTCTGCCCTCGCGCGCGAGTGCTGTGGCAAGGTTACCGAACCCAACAAACGCCCACGCGCCGCGTGACCACTCGTCCTCCATCCAGCACTTCGTCGCGCCGCGCTCGAAACTCTCGCGCAACCCGCCAAACATGTCATCCAACTGCTTCAACGTTGTGGCCACACGCTCGTTCTCTTTAAGCTTCGTGATTCTCTCTGCTTCGCCCGGTCTCGCATACGTCATCAGGATCCCACGTGGCCCAGGTTGGCTCCACGACGGTTGCCAGATCTCGATTGGGCCATTCGTAAACGCGAACCCATTCAGTCCTTTATCTTCCCAAACACGATTGCGAGTTTGCAGGTAAACGCGTGAAACAGCATCGTAGTGAGTTTTCTTAATCAGATCTCGTTTCTGCGACGACAGCGCCGGCAACTCCACATCGCGCAAAAGTGAAAACGGAATCGTGCAGAGCACATTATCAGCCGTCATCGTTTCCTTGCGTCCAGCCTTCAAGAAAACAACGCGCGCTTGTTTCTCGTCCTGCTCGATCCTTACAACCGGCGAGCCGTAGCGGATCTTGTTCCCAAGCCGCTCTGCGAATGCTTTTGGAAGCAGATCGGCGCCGCCTTTGATCTTCTGCCAGCGCTCAGGATTCCCACCGAGGTCGTAGCCAAAGTGCCCCTCCATCGCTTCGGTGAAACCATCGATCGGAACCTCCTCACGACTGCCACGATCAAACCGCAACGCGTGCAAGCGGCTCGGATAAAACGGCTCGAGGGGAAGGGCAAACTCCTTCACATACTTGTGCGTGAGATCGTGATCGTCGGGAATACGCGCCGCGCCCGCTTCAGCATACAGCCCATCGGAGAAAGGCTCGCGCAACGTGTGCACACGTCCGCCCGGACGCGTGCGCGCTTCAAGCACAGTCACGTCGTGACCGAGCTTCGTAAGTTCATGGGCCGCCACAAGCCCGGCCATTCCGGCGCCCAAAACGAGCACCTTCCTGGCCGGGCCACTCAGTACGATTGCTCTAACTGCGCCTTGATTCAGACCCGCAGCGGCAACTGCAAGTACGCTTCGCCTTAAGAATTGACGGCGAGTTATTGCCAATGAATCATTGTCCTCTACGTGGTGAACTGTTCGCGCCTGAATCTGTACGCGTCGGACGCGGCGCCGGTTGCGGATTTTCCTCAGGCGGTTTCGGCGGCATCTCGCTCTTCGAGAAGCGCGGCAACATTTCATCGCGCATTGCTAACTGGTAAACGGCCCACGCGATGACCATCGCATCCTTTTTCACGTCGTCTTCGAGAATTCGCTCATAAGTATCGAGATTCGTATGCCACGTGTGCGTGCCGTACTCAATCGGATCCTGGCCCATGCCGATGCCGGGCAGACCAGCCTGGTTGAACGATGTGTTATCGGAGCCGCCGAGTCGTCTGCTGCGCGTGGCGGCTGCGCCCGCAACACCGTCATCTTTGAATGGCGCGAGAATGTCGCGCAGGATGTCTGCCGCAGGTGATGGTCCAAACACTCCAGCGCCGCGCACACGACCGGTGCCCGAGTCGATATTGAAATAGCCGCCAAACTTCTCGTAACCAGCTTTCGGCTCTTCAAACGAGCCAAAGTGCTCCTTCACGTATGCCTGCGAGCCGAGCAGTCCCTGTTCTTCGCCGCTCCAGAGCGCGACGCGAATCGTGCGACGCGGCTGAACACCGAGCGTCTTCAGAATGCGTGCTGCTTCCATCATGATCGCGCAGCCGATCGCGTTGTCAGTCGCGCCTGTCGCTGCGTGCCACGAGTCGAGGTGACCCCCAACCATGATCACCTCGTCGGCTTTGTCAGTGCCACGGATCTCGGCGATCGTGTTGTAAGACGTAGCGCCTTCCGGAAAGATGCGGTTGACTATATTAAACTCGAGCACGACGTCGGTGCCGTCAGCCAGAATGCGACTGATGCGTCCAAAGTCTTCATTGCTCATGACGACTGTTGGGACCACTTTGTTAACGTCAAACGTCCTGTTATTGAAGGCGCGGATCTGCCGGAACTCACGACCGGCATCGTTAACGCGAACTAAAGCGCCGCT
>Ga0105249_10002708_pt1 | contig 15316 bp, 14 predicted proteins | sample KBSS44metaG_FD_81522 | JGI IMG/M metagenome (GOLD analysis project Ga0105249, IMG submission 81522) | Switchgrass rhizosphere microbial communities from Kellogg Biological Station, Michigan, USA - KBS S4-4 metaG | ecosystem: Host-associated > Plants > Roots > Rhizosphere > Soil | place...
CGCAACCGCGATTTCTTCTGACGACATCTTTGACGACAACAACTGGGATTCCGAGTTGCAGGTCTTTGGCAACGGGGGAACCGGTGGCGCGAGCCACGTGCGCTTCAACGGTCAGGAAGGTGCCGACTATCGCCGCGTTGATCTCACCGCGAACAGCGCGGAGGGCAGCGGGGTTGCCGCTCAGGTGGCGATCTTTTCCATCAAACGGGGAACGGCGTACTTCCCGTCGAGCGACGGAGCGATTGTCACGATCAACTACTCCGAGGACTCGATTCTGATCTCCGGCGGTGGCAACGGTCAGTACAGCGCGCCGGCGCTTCGGCAGGACGGCAAGCTCTACACCCTGGTCCCCGGCGGCGGCGCATTCGCAACACCAGAGCAGGCGTGGACGCCGCACTCGTTGTCGAACCTGAGGCAGAACGATTTCCGGACGCTTGCGTCTGCGTCGGAGCACCCGGACTTCTCTCGTGCCGGTACCCGGATCGAAGTTGGATTCATGCGCCTGCATACCGTCCCGGCCGGGAGCCCAGGTGGCAAACGCCTGGGCGGGATCGACAACTGGAGGGTGACCTTCGTTCGGTAGACCGGTTCGAAGTGCTCCCACTTCGCGATCAGCATCATTTGAACCCGCCCAGGTCCTCGGCGGCGGCGGGCCGCTTCATGCCCTTCTCGAAATACTGTTCCCAGATGCGCGCCCACGGGCGATCGTACAGATCACGCACGGTGTAGTTGATCGTCGTTCCGGGCGGGACCTGCGTGCCCCGGCCGTCCTCGCCGACGAAGATGGTCTGGTTGCAGTGATCATGATGGATGGGGGGAGCGTCCCTGAAATCGCCCCGCCGCGAGAAGAAGCGGATGTCGCGCACGGGTTGTACGAACGCCTCGGGGTCGTAAAAGATCGTCTCGTGTTCGAGACCTGCGAACTTGCCGTCGGCGAATCGTCGCGGCGTCCAGATCTCGATCAGTTGCATCTGGTTGCTGTACTCCCAGCTGCTGTGTGTGAACCAGCCCTGGACGTTCGATGTCCACGTGATGAGCGTGTCACCGTCCCAGAACCCGATCGTCTCGCCCAGCCAGCTCGGTACTTCCGCACCCAGATGCGGGACCTTGCCTTTGAGATCGAACGAACGGCCGATTTGCACGTGACGCAGCGCATTGTCGGTGCCGCCAAGGAACTGCACGCGCCCGGGGACGGCCATAAGATCGAGCTGGCTCGGGCCGCCTGGTCCTGACCACCAGCGCAAGAGTCCTTCGGGGCGGCAATACATCAACGAGAACTGCGCCGCGTTGCTGTTGACCTTGTGATACATCTGTTGCACGTAGCGCTGCTGATACTCCGGTGTGAGCAGCGACAGGATCGTCGGCATCTGGTTGGCCCACCCGACGACCCACTGCGGTGGCTCCGCGAATTCCTGCGGCAGCGGAGCTCCCGCGCCGCCTTTTCTACCGCGGCCGAACACAAGATTCAGGTTGCGGGTATAGCGGCCGTTCCAGTCGGGCAGTGTGTCCTTGGTGTGCTCGGTCGGTCCGCCACGCATCTGTGTTTCTGCGAGCAGCGCTTCGTAGTGTTCACGCGCCGTCTTGAACGGGTAAGGACTGACGATCGCTTCGCGTGGGTAGTCGCGCTCGCAGTGACCCCAGGCTGCCGTCTTCGGGTCGTCGTTGTCGAGCGCCCTGGGGCCGCTCGCATAGTCGCCCCAGATCGAGTCGAGGGCGATCGGGCTGTTGCAGCGGTAGTACCGCTTGTCCATCCAGAGGTCGCGATCGGAGTAGAAGTCCTTCGAGGTGAAGATGTCGCGCGGCAGCGGCTGGACGCTGTCCGGCGCCTTCCCGCCGGTGGCCGTCGCGCTGGTCGTGTAGTACCACGGCGTCACAGCGCCGACGAAGTCGTCTCCCGGGTAACCGGTGAATGGTTTGAGCGGCACGGGTACCGGCCACCCGCGTCCCACGCTTTTCTGCGCCCTCGTTGCTTGCGCGGTCTGCGGTGCCGTCGCTCGTAGCGACGCTGCGACACACACAGCGAGGACGAGAGCCGTGACGGCGACGCTGATCTTGCGGATGAAGGCAGAGCTCATTCGAGTCCCTTTGGAAGTTGGACGTTGGGAGTTGACGTGCCCATATTTTGAGTTACTGCATCGCCTATTCGGGCTTCCACGTTGCCGTCGGCTTCACGAGCCCGCCGTTGCCATGCGAGGTAGCTCCCTCCACCGAGTCACAGTGCTGACCGGGAGCCGGCGTCTTACCCATGGGGCACTTGAAGAGCCCTTCGACGCGCGCGCCCCCGCGTTGCCCATTTCGCAGTGGCACCAGGCCGACGCTGAACACTGTCCCGCGCGGAAAGTCGTTGATCGTGATCCCTTCACGCGCGCTCGCGGCAGAACCGCCCATCTCGACCAGCCAGGTCGCCGGCTTGCCGGTGGAGTCGCGCACCAGTGCGTCGCGCTTCTCATTGAGTGGCACGAACGCGATCTGGAGGTGGGCCGCGTCGGGGTTGATGCGTTCCACCACGCCGGTGAACACGTACTTGATCGATTGATCGTACATCGCGAAGGAATGGTGCGCTGAGCGCGTTGCCGACGCCAGCCCCCCGACGGCCGCGAGCGTGAGTACCACGATCGGTTTCCCTCTCACTTTCTTCATCGTGTCCGATCCCTCCAGGTATGGGGCGTCTCGTGATTCGAGTTTCCTGATCTTAGGCCGAGCACTCGGGCGACCGCAGTTACCTGTTTGTGGGGTGCTACGCGAGGTACTGGCGTCCGCCTTCAATGAGCGCGGGCGATGTGAACCGAGTGCGCGCCAGACGGCTATGATCGGAACATGCGAGGCTCTCGTCCGCCTGGCCCTCGTGGCGTCCCGGTCCTCGGCTCCCTGCTCGCCGTTCGTCGCGACCCTGCCAGAACCTTCATGGATGCAGCGCGTCGTTTCGGCGATGTCGTGTACTTCGAGTTCGGGACACGACGTGCCTGTCTGATCAACAACCCCGCCGACATCCGTCACGTCCTCCAGGACAACGCGCGCAATTATCACAAGAGTCCCCTGTACCAGAAGTTGAAGATGTTCCTGGGCGACGGGTTGTTGACCAGCGAGGACGAGTTCTGGTTGCGTCAGCGGCGCATCGCGCAACCGGCCTTTCATCGTCAGAAGGTCGCGGGGCTCGCGACGGTCATGGCGAACGCGGCGAGAGAAACCGCCGCCGAGTGGCGAACACTCGCATCAACGGGACGTTCGGTCGATGTCGCGGAAGAGATGATGCGCCTGACGCGCACGGTCGTGCTACGCGCGCTCCTCGGCGCCGACCTCGGTCCGTTTGCCGAAACGATCGACGCGGCCTGGACCATCATCAACCAGCATATCGGCGAAAGCTTCTGGTCTCTCGGATTCGCCGACTGGTTCGGTGGCTCCAAGCATCGCCAATTCGAGGCCGCGCGGGCGGTGCTCGCCGGAGCGGTCGATCACGTCATCGCCGAGCGGCGGAAACATCCGTCGGATCGCGCCGATCTCCTGTCGATGCTCCTCGCCGCACGCGATGAAGAGACCGGCGAGGCGATGAGCGACGATCAGCTGCGCGTCGAGGTCACCACGTTCTTGCTGGCGGGTCAGGAAACGACATCGCTGGCGTTGACGTGGACGTGGTATTTGCTGTCACAACACCCCGACGCACAACGGCGTGTCGAAGAGGAAATCGACACCGTGCTCGCCGGCCGCGCGCCCGAGTATGCCGATCTGGTGAATCTACCGTTTACGCGCATGGTCGTGGACGAAGCGCTGCGTCTGTATCCACCTGCGTGGATATTTTCGCGGCAGGCATTGGCCGACGACCAGGTGAGCGGATACCACGTGCCGCGCGGATGGATCGTCTTCGTCGTACCGTGGGTGCTGCACAGACTTCCGGCACTCTGGGACGATCCGGAGCGGTTCGATCCCGATCGTTTTTCACAGGAGAAAAGCGCCAATCGACCGAAGTTCGCCTATCTGCCCTTCGGCGCCGGACCGCGACAGTGCATCGGTAATCAATTCGCCTTGATCGAAGCCCAATTGATCGTGGCAACCCTGGCGCAACAGTACCGCCTTCTCCTCGTCCCCGGACATGAGGTCGAGCCGCAGCCGCTCATTACGCTTCGACCGCGTTTTGGCATGTCGATGATCATCGACCGGCGAGTCTGAGCGGGTCGTCGTTCTCAAGTAGACTCAATTCGGACATCTGAACTGCGAAGCCAGGTACACCTCGACGCGGTCTCTCTCGATCGCATCCAAAAGCCTGTCGACGGCGTCCAGATGCCGCTGCCGCAGCGTTGCAAGCTCGCGCAGTAACTGAGCGGAGCCGCCGACATTCGCCAGATACTGTTCCCCATCCGGAAATGCCAGCCAATCATTGGCCGGAAACGCGACGCCCGCTCGCGCCGTCGTCGGTACGCCGTTGTTCTTCAGCGGTGAGTACAACGCGCGAACGTCCGCCGCTGCCGCTGAGAGACCCGAGATGAACCGGTTCTTGCTGACGGCCGGCTGGAGGAACAGCATCGAATTGTTCGTCGTCGAGCCAGCGAGATCGATCTGCGTGAACCCGGCGAACAGCCCGCTGAATAACGCCGCGTCGATCGTGCCCAGGTGCTCGAAGAACGCTTGCGCGCCGCTGCCGCTCAAGGTTCCCGGGAACGTCACGACGGCGTAGTCGAGTGGGAATGCATAAGCCCTGAAGTTGTCCGGGCTGAAATGCGCAGTGCCACCTTGATTCAACACGTAGCCAAGCGCGTTCCCCAGGACGTTGACGTCCGCCTGGCTCACTGACCCCGTGCCCGAGTCCTGGATGGTGAACACGAACGATGGATTGGTGCCGCCTTCGAAGCCACCGGCAGCCACGACGACGCGCGTGTTGGTGATTGTGACCGAGTGGATCGCTGCATTCGCCGATAGCGCGTCGATCACGGAGTCGACCACGCGACACTCATGGAGCAGTCGCTGACTCCAACGTTCGAGGTTGGCATAGCCGATGCTGCGAATCGCGGCGAGGTTGTCGGCGCCGACGACGTCTCTGTTCGGAACCGGCTCGACCGACATGTACGTGGTGGCAGATGCTGTGTGAGCCCACAGCAGGAGGAAGGCGACCAGCCATAGCGGTCTCATCGTCCGTTTCGTCACCGCATTGCATGACGTCCGCATAACGATCCTCCAGGTGAGGGGGAGGAGCGGACATCTTACGTCAGACTTTGCTTGACCCATGAGGAATGGATTTCATAGCCTGTGACATCGTGATCCCCGGAAAACTCGTTCGCTTCTTGGAACACCATGCCAATGTGGCATTTGCAGGAACTCGTGATAGCGACCTCGTGCCGTTCGGACATCGCGTGTCGGGATGGCGCGTTGGCGCCGATCACCGTACCATCACGTTTTTGTTTCCAGACGAGTTCCGCGCGAGGCTGCTGGAATCGCTCCAGCAAAACGGCGCATTAGCTGTCACCCTGGAAGAGTTCCCCTCACACGAAACGTATCAATTCAAAGGCCGCTTCGTGCGCCATCGCGAAATACAGGACGCCGACCTCGAGAACGTCGACCGCATCCGCCAACGTTTCGTCAAGAGTCTCAGGCCGATGTACCCGCACGCTCCCGAAGATGTCTTGAAGCGCTTTGTGTCTCCGCCATCGCTGGCCGTCGACTTCGAGGTGCTCGAGATATTTCTACAGACGCCCGGACCGGGCGCGGGCACCCGCCTCGTCCCACCGATGGACCAATGAGACGCTGATGACCCGACTTCCACCTGAGATCCGTCCTGTACTCGATAACGGAACGCCCGCCGTGATGGTGACGTGCTCCGCCGACGGGACACCGAATACGACCGTCATTTCGCAGGTCTACTACGTGGACGAGACGCATGCCGCGCTCTCATTTCAATTCTTCAGCAAGACAATCCGGAATGTCCGCGAGAACCCCCGTGCCTTCGTCTGCGTCTTCGATATGGCCGGGCAGGCACACTGGGCGCTGCAACTCGCATTCGAGCGTTCCGAGACCGAAGGGCCGATCTTCGATGCGATGGAGATGCAGATCGAGGCGATCGCCTCGATGACGGGGATGTCCGGCATCTTCAAGCTCCGCGCCGCCGATATCTACCGGGTGCTCTCGGTTGAGAAAGTGCCGCACGCTGACTGAACCGGTCATGTCGAGTCACGATTCGAGTCAACAAGCCACGGAACTTGCGCGGAAGACCGCCGAAGTCCGGATTCTCCAGCGTGTCTCCCGCGACATAAATTCCACGCTCGAACTCGACGAAATCTGCGACGTGGCGCTGCGGACGATGGACGAGTTGTTCGAGTTTCACCACGCAATCATTCTTCTGCTCGAGCCCGACAACACCACATTGAAGGTCGTCGCCAGCCGAGGCTATGAGAATCAGGCAACCGGCGGGCGCGTACAAGTCGGGACTGGAGTGATCGGAATGGTGGCGCGCAAGCGCCAGATGATGCACGTCAACAACCTGGGACACCAACGCGCCTATGTCGCGGCACAGCGTCGCGAGATGGAAAAGGCCGGACGGCAGCTCGGAGACACATTGCCGGTGCCGGGACTGTCCAACGCCGAGAGCCAGATCGCGATCCCGTTACTCATCCGGGACGATCTCATTGGCGTGTTCTCGATCGAGAGTCCTGTGCCGCGCTCGTTCGGCGAGCATGAGCGGGACCTCGTGTCGATCATCGCCAACCAGATTGCCAGCGCGATTCACAATGGGCGTTTGTACGAACAGCGGCGACTCGCGGCTGCTGCGTTGCACGAAGCGAACCAGTCGCTCGAGGCTCGGGTCGCCGAGCGAACGGCGGCGCTCGAACGCGAATTGCGCGTCGCGCAAGCGCTCCTCAACGAAGCGCGCTCTCGGGTAGAGGGGCCGTTACTCGGAGAGAGCGCCGCGGTGCATGGCTTGCGCGATGCCATCGCGCGTCAATCCCGATCGAACGTGCCGCTTCTGCTGACCGGCCCTACGGGGTCTGGCAAGGAAGCGGTCGCGCGTGCCGTGCACGACGCGTCTGGGCGCACGGGTGCGTTCATCTTCGTCCGCTGCGCCGAGGTCAGCACACAGTATCGACGCGGTGGCGAGTCGCCACGCGATGCCGAACAGTCTTTCATCGGAAGCAGGTTTGAACTGGCAGCAGGCGGTACTTTGTTCCTCGAGGCCGTCCACGAGCTGCCGCCCGATCTTCAGCGCACTGTTCACAAAACGATCGACCACGATAGAAGCCATTCATCTCCCGGCGAGTCGAACGCGCCTGACGTGCGCCTGATTGCATCGACGACGCTCGATGGACGTCAACCGCCGCCGGGCGGCTTCCCGCCGCTCTTCAACTTGCTCACGGCGAACCGCCTGAGTGTGCCTCCGCTCAGCGACCGACGAGAGGACATACCGGCGCTCGTCGATCACTTCGTGCGGCGACATGCCCGGCGACTCGGGAAGGTGATCGACGACGTGTCGCCCGACGCGATGCGCCGGCTCGAAGCCTATACCTGGCCCGGAAACATCCGCGAATTGAGAACGGTGTTGGAACGTGCGGTGCTGGTCTGCAGGAGCACCGTACTTGACATCGACGCCGACCAGTTGAGCGAGGCGCTGGCCGTGGGGAGCTACCGTCTCGTGACCCAGCTTGGTTCTGGCGGGATGGGCGAAGTCTGGCTCGCCAGGCACCGCTTCCTCGTCCGCCCCGCGGCGGTAAAACTCATTCGCCACGATGTCGCGCCCGGCGCCGCGCGCGAGCAGTTCGTGCGACGTTTCGAGCGCGAAGCGCACGTGACCGCCGGTCTGCGCTCGCCGCACACCGTGCAGCTATACGATTTCGGAGTCACAGACAGCGGAAGCTTCTATTACGTCATGGAGTATCTTGACGGACTCGATCTGCACCGGGTCGTGACGCGCTTCGGACCGCAGCCTGCCGAGCGTGTCATCATGCTGATGCGTCAGGCCTGTCGATCGCTGGCGGAGGCACACGAACGGGGGCTCGTGCATCGCGATATCAAGCCGGCAAACCTATTCGTGACCCGGTTAGGAACCGAGTACGACTACGTCAAGATCCTGGATTTTGGTGTCGTGAAGGAGCACGCTGGACACGATGCCGCGATGCTCTCCAATCCCGAAATCGTACAAGGCACGCCCGCATTCATGCCTCCGGAGATCGTGCTCGGAGAGAAGCGCATCGACGGCCGAGCGGATCTCTACTCACTCGCGTGCGCCGCCTATTGGGCGTTGACTGCGCATACGCTTTTCGAGGCCACCACGCCCGGACAGATGCTCCTGCAGCATGTGCAGGCGCCACCGCTGCCGCCCTCGCAGCGATCGGAACTGGTCATACCGAAGCAGCTCGAAGCGCTTCTCATGTCGTGCCTCGAGAAAGATCCCGCGAAGAGACCCGCTTCCGCGCTCGAGCTCGAGGCGCAGCTGGCGCGCGCGCCATGCGGAGTCCCGTGGACAAACGAACGCGCGCAGCAATGGTGGGCAGACCACGCACCAGAAATCGTCGGAAGCTAGACGGTCAGTGCCGAATCTGCGAAGCGGCCTCTCCTTTTTCGACCTCCGAGCAGTTGGCGCGCTCCGGCAGAATGCCCGCGCCAGGACGATCGACGAGTCGGAGCGTGCGCGGCGTCATGACCCACGGCTCAACCACCTCCGGGTCCTCGACGATGACTTCGTACTTCACATCGTTGCCGGTGCGCGTGAACTTCTCCACGACCCGCAGCTGGTCGGAGTGAAAGAAGCCGCCGCGCGCGAGCCAGGTTGTGGACTGGCCAAGATGCGGGTCAATCGCTCCGGCAGCGGTCGAGGAATACCGCGAACTTTTCCACAGCCCTGCGAGGTATTTCGCGGCGGGAGGCCTCGATCGTCCCGAGGACCAAATGAACGGTCAATCTTGCCCTGGTCTGCTTCTTGATCGGCAGGGCGATCGGTGGTCGCTATCCGCTTAACGACTTTCTTAGGAGGCGGTCATGTCCCAGCGAACCGAACGAACGGTGTTGAACCACTTGATCGAGACGTGCCGAGACGCTGAACGGGGATTCCTCAGCGCTGCAAACCACGTGGAGAACCCGAAGCTCAGGACGCTATTCGAGCAGATGGCTGCTCAACGAGCACGTATAGCCGTCGGCCTCATGCCGCACGCGCAACGACTTGGTGGAGAGCCTGCCGCCGAGGGTACTGCCAGCGCGACGTTGCACCGAGGCTGGATCGATATCAAGAGCCGGCTGAAGCCGCACGACGACAACGCGATCCTCGGCGAGGTCGAGCGCGGGGACGGTGTGACGCTACACGCGTTTCAGGATGCGCTCGAAGGCATGTTGCCGCCCGATAGCCGCGCCGTCATCGAGCGGCTGTACGAGGAGCTCAGACAATCACACGGAGCGATTGCGTCGGTGGACAGAGTGCGTCACCAGGAAACCTGAACCGCGGCACGACGTGCCATGCGACCCGGAGCGGGGCGCACAACACGCCCCCGCTGGCGCGTTCGCTGAATGCGACCGCCATGAGCCGCTTGCGAGCCGTTGCTGCAGCAGATCTCAGTGCGTCATCTCATACACGAGAAGGTCGACTCCGAGGCGATACGCATCGGCAGTTGACGCTTCGCCGTACAGCCCTTCTGCCGACCACTCCCAGTAGTCGCCGATATCGTTATTCCAGTTGGCGATCGCCAACATGCGGCCAGACTGACGATTGTTGTCGAACAGCCCGAGGAACACGGGTTCGATCCCGGGCAACATCGGGTGCGGGATGTTGAGCGACTTGAGGCCGTAGAAGGACTGGAAGATCGGATGCGTCACGTCGAGCCGGATGAAGTCGTGCTCGGGCAGGACGACCTTCATCTGCGTGACCAGGTTGCGCCACTCGGCATCACCGTCGAAGTCGTCGAAAATGATGAACCCGCCCTTCAGCAGATACGTGCGCAGATTCCTGGCCTCGAGTTCGTCGGTTGTCCAGTAGCCCGGCTCGGACATGTAGATGACCGGGTTCTCGAAGATGCGCGGGTCCTCGAGGTCGAGGATGTTGGACCCGTCCAGGTGCACGCGCATGTTGGTGATGTAGTCGAGGATCGCCGAGAAGTTCTTATCGGCCGTCGGGTAGTCGTGCTCCCAGCCGCCGTTGCCTCCAACCCGGGTGCCGTATCGGATGCGCGTGAAGGCGAAGTGACTGTCGTACTGAACGGCCGGCATCCGCGCCGGCAGGAAACGGCGGAAGAAGTCCTGACCGGCGGCCACCACCGGGAGCGCCAGGGCGGACGATACCAGCGCGCCAATGAGGATTCGGACGGTCCTGCTCATCTTCTTTGCGCGACTCGGAAGAGGCGTGCCGCGCGCAGTGCCGATTATAGAGTCAAGCGACACCATATCTTCGAGGCGGCGGCGCGCGCGTCAGGCCGTATGCTACGCTTCCCGGTCCAAAGAGCTGTGACACTCCTGCCAGGAGATCGAGCCGGCGTGCACGCGCGCCGTTTGCCGCTGGCTGCTGCCGTGGCCGGCTGCGTGGCCCTCTGCTTCGTTCAGCACGGATGGGCAGTCGAGCCGGCGGTTGCGACAGGCTCTCAGGCCGCGGGCTCTGCCTCGCCGGCCAACCTCGAGGTGCTGGAAGTCCGGCCCAACTTCTTCATGATCGCTGGCGCGGGCGGGAATATCGGCGTGCAGGTGGGCGACGACGGCGTCGTCGTCGTAGACGCGGGGTCGGCCGTCAGCGCGTCTGCCGTGGTTGCGGCGATCAAGCGGATCACGACCAAGCCTATTCGCTATGTGATCGACACCGGGCCCGACGCCGATCATGTTGGCGGCAACGACGTGCTGTCGAAGGCTGGCGATCAGTTCTATCCAGGCACGCGCCCGGCCGGGCCGAGGCAGGACGCGTTGCGATCGACGGCTTCCATCCTCGCGTTCGAGGGCGTTGACCGGCACATGACGGAGTCTGCGGAATCGGCGTCTGCCGGTCCGCTCGCCGGGCTACCGACCGAATCGTTTCATTACGAGCGAAAGTATTTGTACTTGAACGATGAGGCGATCGAGGTCCTGCACCAGCCAGCGGCGCACACCGACAGCGATGTCTTCGCCTTCTTCCGGCGCTCGGACGTCGTCGTTGCCGGTGACGTGATGGACACGCGCCGGTTTCCCGTCATTGACATCGAGCGCGGCGGCAGCATCCAGGGAGAGATCGCGGCACTCAATCGTTTGAGTGAGCTGGCAGTGGCCTCTGTGCCGGTCGTGTCGCGTGAGGCAGGCACCATCGTGATTCCCGGTCACGGCAGGCTCTGCGATCAGTTCGACGTCGTCGAATACCGCGACATGATCACGATCATCACCGATCGCATTCGCGAGCTCGTCAATGCTGGACGCTCGCTCGAACAGGTCAAGGCCGCGGGACCGGCAAAGGGTTACGCCGGTCGTTACGGCAACGCCGGCGGGGACTGGACGACGGACAGGTTTGTCGAAGCGGTGTACAGGAGCCTCGTGAAGGAGAAATCGTGAGGCGCTCGCTCTGTGCGATTGCTGTGGTCCTCGCAGCGTTTAGCGCGCGGACGCTTGTACACGCGCAACGGCCAGGTGGCGCCCAGTTGTCTTCGGCACGCGACATGGCGCCGATCGATCTCACCGGCTACTGGGTGTCCTACGTGACCGAGAACTGGCGCTACCGGATGGTGACGCCCGCGAAAGGTGAGTATCGTCGTATTCCGGTCTCGCCAGCCGCGGTACCGATCATCAACGCGTGGGATCCCAGCGCGGACACGCAAGCCGGTAATCAGTGCAAGTCATACGGCGTTGGCGCGATCATGAACGTGCCCGGCCGCCTGCACATCACGTGGCAGGATGCCGACACGCTGCGCATCGACGCCGACGCCGGGACGCAGACACGGCTTTTTCGTTTCTCCGCGCGCGCCTCGTCAGCTGCCAAACCCACATGGCAGGGCGAATCGACGGCACGCTGGGAGCGGATCGCCGCGCCTGATGAAGGGGGCAGCCTCCGTGTCGTGACCTCCAACATGCGCGCCGGTTACCTGCGCAAGAACGGTGTCCCCTATAGCGAGCGCGCTACCGTGTCAGAGCACTTCGATGTCTCGCCACTTCCCGATGGCGGCCAGCTCCTCCTCGTCACGACGATCGTCGAGGATCCGGTGTACCTGAACGCGCCATACATCACCAGCCCACATTTCAAGAAAGAGCCGGACGGTTCGAAGTGGGATCCCACGCCATGCTCATCGACCTGGTAACGCGTCGATCTGTTCTTGCGCTGCTGATTGCCGTGCTCGGCACGATTGCGGCTTTCGCGCAGGATACGGCGGGTCCACAAAGCAGGACCCGCTCGACGGATCCGCAAAGCAGCACTCAACCTGCCGATCCAGCTGTGCTCCCAAGCCAGTTCGAATTCACAGGCTCGTGGGGCCCGCTTGCGACTGAAGACGTGCAGAACGATTCAGTGCCGGTGGACTATCTCGGGCTGGCACTCACAGACGAGGGCCGGACGCGAGCACTTTCGTACGACGAATCACAGAAGTCGATGATCGAGCGCCAGTGTCAGGGCTGGGGCGCTGCGTATGCGGTGCTCGGTCCGTTCGGCCTGCGGATCTCGAGTCAGTCGGATCCCACGACGAAGCGTCTCGTGTCCTACACGATCGATGCATGGGAAGACTGGATGGGCATGACGATTTGGATGGACGGCCGGCCGCGTCCGTCCGAGCACGCCCTTCACACACAAGCAGGCTTCACGACGGGCCGTTGGGAAGGTGGTGCGCTCGCCGCGCACACGACACACATGAAAGCAGGTTTCATCCGTAAGACAGGTGTGCCGTTGAGCGATCAGGCGACGATTGACTGGCGATTCTTCCGACACGACAACGTGCTGACGGTACTGATGGTGGCCCGCGATCCGATTTATCTCGTGGAACCGGAGATCATCTCGAAGGGCTTCCGTCTGTCACAGACGCCGCTCGACTTCCGCGACCCGTGCGTCCCTGGCTTCGAGGGTCGCGAACCCGGCACCGCCGTTCCGCACCTTGCGCCCGAGGAGAACCCGTTCCTCGACGAGTTCATCAAGCTGTACCACCTGCCGCGCGAAGCTGTGCTCGGCTATCGCGAGACGCTGTATCCGGAGTACCGCAAGAAGATCAAGGACACATACGTGTCGCCGCCGCCCTGCACCGAGGATTGTGGTGTCGCCGGCAATTTCGTCCGCCGGCGTGGACCTACGCCGTAAGTAGCGGCGGGTCTTCAGACCCGCCGCTACTCTTCGTGACCTTCGTCTTCGTGACCTTCGTCTTCTTCGTGTCCTTCGTGCCTTAGAAATCCAGCTGTGCGCTGATCTTGTAGAAGCGCCCCACCGTGATCGACAGCGGGTTGAGGAACGTTGACGTCGCCGATGGCGGCGTGTAAGTCGTCTGGTACACGTCCGGCGTGTTCGAGTTGAACACGTTGAAGATGTCGAGGGCGACCAGCGTCCGCGTGCTGCCGAAGCGCAGGTTCTTGCCGAAGCGTATATCGGCCTGGCTCAGGCGCTCGTATTTCAATTTGCCCGGCTCGACGACGTTGAAGAACTCGATTGGAAGTCCGCTGGCGAGGGGCCGACTGAGGTCGGTGTCCGCGATCGGTACCAGCAGCGTCTGCCCGGCGATGCTCTGGCTGGTGACGCTGGGGAAGTTGTTTCCCGGGTAGGGAACGCTGTGCCACGTCCCGCTGATCAGGACGTCGATCTTGGGCATGGTGTACGACGCGAGCCCCTTGATGTTCGTGTTCCAGCCCGATTCGCGATGGCAGAAGGACTGCGGCCACTGACCAAGCGAGGGGTTGAACTGCTTGAAGAAGTCGAGCGTTCCTCCCCAGCCAAGGCCAGAGATGTACATCTCCGGGTGCTGCGCGACCACGCCGCATTCGTCCTCGACGACGTTGCCCGTGCTGGTGCCACCCTGGATCGTGACGTCACGCAGGCGTGCGTTCACGTTGAAGTCGACGCCGTTGTAGTTGTTGGACGAGCCGCCGAGATTGTTCGTGAACGTCTGGTAGTTATCGAGGATCCCGAACTTCTCCGGTTTCAGGTCCCGGAACACCAGCGGGTATCCACCACCGCCCGGCAACCTCGGGTCTACCGGCACGTTGTAGGTGAATGTGTCGAAGTCGGCCGGTGTCAGGGCGCGATTGACGGTGGTCTTGAGGTTTCCCCAGGTCCGCCTGACGTAGTCGACTTCGACCGAGACCCTCGGCGCGACTTCCTGCGTCACGCCGGCGGTCAGGTCCCAGCTGTACTCGCGCTTGTTCCATCCGCTCGTCGTATCGGGATCGACGGTGAGCGGGTCGACGCGTTGCCCGAAATTCGGGTTCGACATCGCCCCGCACTCACCATTGGCCGCTGGATTCAACAGGACACAATCGGCCACGAAGTTGCCATTCGTGTCTGTCCACGGGCGGTTCGTCTGTGTCACGAAGTGTCCGTTTCCGGCGGGACTGTAGGACAGCCACTCGTCCACGGTGTTGGTGGTCGTCACGTAGCGGCCGACGAAGACCTTCGCCGCCGTCTTGCCATTACCGAGTACGTCGTAGGAGGCGCCGAACCGCGGCTGGAGGTCCTTGAGACTGAGTGGACCGTCGCCCTTGGGGAACATCTGGGCCGTCGGGACGAAGATATTGGGCCCGATCTGCTGGTCTCCGAAATAGTCTCCGAGGTGCTCGAACCGCAGGCCTCCTTGCAGTGACAGCCGGTTGACGGTCCATCGATCCTGCGCGTACATCGAGAAGATTGTCTGCTGCTGATTCTGGTCCGACCCCTGATCCGCGTACATCGTCAGTTGGTAGGGGACACCGCCGCGGAAGTTGTACTTGAGCTGCTGGTCGTTGTAGAAGTTTTTCGGGAACGACGAGTCGTTGTGGTGATAGCGCATGCCGAATTTCGCCGAGTGCGAGCCGGTGACGTATGACACTGCGCCCTGATAGACCGTCGTGAACCCCGTATGCCCCGACCAATTGGCCGATCGGTAGTTGAGGCCGCTGTAGGTGACCGGCCCGTCGGGAGTCTGGATCGTGAGCGCGTCGTCCTGCACCGGAATCGTCGTCGGGTCGTACGCGTTCTTCTGCTGCGCGCCCCACCAGAAGTTCGGCCCGATCTGCACATTGGCCTCGAACAACAGTCGATTGGTGTACGGCGACGTCCACGAGACCTGCGTGAGGCTGCTGGGATGGTTCTCGTTTCTTTAGATTCCCGTCCACATCGACGTTATTGTTCGCAGGAGTCGCGCGATGGCCCTGACCTCGGGTGAGACCCTCGGTACTTACCGACTCAGCGGGTTGCTCGGCAAAGGCGGGATGGTCGAGGTCTATGTTCTCAATTGGC